>OIKG01000100.1_pt1 | contig 17867 bp, 16 predicted proteins | sample 1583711 | NCBI WGS metagenome assembly OIKG01 (sample SAMN02674698, study PRJEB24791) | human gut metagenome, SKBSTL036 | isolation source: stool | host: Homo sapiens | place: USA
TTACGACTAATGACAGATTTGCCGAGAAGTATTATTCGATGTCTCCGTATCAGTATGGGGCGAATAATCCGGTGAATAACATAGATGTGAATGGAGATACAATTGTTGTAAATCCTAATCCTAATGGCTTGATAGATAATGTGAGAATATTTTTTGGATTTGATACCAAGTATCAAAAGGACGTGAAAGCAGATTTGCAGCAACTTAAGAAGGATGATAAGGAAATTGGTGAGATGATTATTGAACTGGAGAAAAGTAAGAATGTTCATTCAATAACAAGGACTAAACGAGGAAAGTCTAATTCTTCAGGATTTGATAGAGAAAAAGCTAAAAAAGACATTCCGCAAGGAAGCATTATAAATTATGACCCTGATGTTAAAACGGATATTAATGGAAATCATCGGACACCAAGAATTGGTTTAAGCCATGAGTTACAGCATTCGTCGGATGTAGATAAAGGTATTATGTCTTATGAAAATATAGGAAATGGAATACCCATGAGAGAAATTCGTGCTATTAATACTGAGAATAAAATTAGAAAAAGAACAGGAACGGGCAGATAAAATCCGTAGGAAAAAGGAAGCAAAAAGAGCTGCCAGTGAGGAAAAGAGAAGAAAAAAAGGAAACAGAAAACGTGAATCGCAGAGAACGGATAAGAAACCTACACCGAATAAGAGAACAGAAAAGAAGCATTCCTATTCAGAACGGAAATCTTCTACTGGAAAGGTAAGATGTACCAATGTAAAAAGGAAACAGGAACGGAACCTATCAGCGCAGAATTCCATTCCATACAGAGAGATGGCAAAAGATGGAATTTGCAGGGTTCAGGAAAAGTATTATTCCAAAACAATCCGTTTTTATGATATTAACTACCAGCTTGCTCAGAATGAAGATAAGAATGCTATTTTTGAAAACTGGTGTGATTTCTTAAATTATTTTGACAGCACCATACATTTTCAGATTTCCTTTATCAATCATCACAGTAATATGAAAGAATTTGAATCTGTAATACAAATTCAGCCACAGAATGATGCTTTTGATGATGTGCGTATGGAGTATGCACAAATGTTAAGGGATCAGCTTGCAAAAGGGAATAATGGTCTGGTACGGACAAAGTATATTACTTTCGGAATTGAAGCAGAGAATATCCGGGAGGCAAAACCAAAACTGGAGCGTATTGAAGCCGATATTTTAAATAATTTTAAGGTTCTTGGTGTGTCTGCATATCCATTGAATGGAGAAGAAAGGCTGCAAATCCTCTATGAAACTTTTAATCAGGAAGAGAAAGTGCCATTTCAGTTTTCTTATGACAGGATCTTACGTTCCGGCATGGGAACAAAGGATTTTGTAGCGCCTACCAGTTTTGTTTTTAAAGAAGGGAAAACCTTTCAGATGGGAAATACCATAGGTGCAGCGTCTTATCTTCAGATTTTAGCACCAGAGTTGACAGATAAAATGCTGGCAGAATTTTTGGATATGAACAGAAACCTGATTGTGAATCTTCATATCCAGTCCATAGATCAGATGAAAGCCATTAAACTGGTAAAAAATAAGGTGACAGATATTAACCGTATGAAAATTGAGGAACAGAAGAAAGCAGTACGTGCAGGATATGATATAGACATCATACCTTCTGATTTAAATACATACGGAGGAGAAGCCAAAAGGCTGTTGGAAGATTTACAGTCCAGAAATGAACGAATGTTTTTAGTGACAGTTCTTTTCCTAAATACAGGGAAAACAAAGCAGGAATTGGATAATGCGGTATTCCAGACTGCCGGGATTGCACAGAAATATAATTGTTCTTTACGGCGTTTGGATTATATGCAGGAGCAGGGATTGATGAGCAGTGTTCCGTTGGGAGTAAATCATATCCCAATCAAGCGGGCTCTTACGACTACCAGTACAGCAATCTTTGTTCCGTTTACGACACAGGAACTTTTTATGGCAGGAGAATCCCTGTATTACGGATTAAATGCACTCAGCAACAACATGATTATGGTGGATCGTAAAAAGCTGAAAAACCCGAATGGACTAATCCTTGGTACACCTGGATCCGGTAAATCCTTTGCTGCAAAAAGAGAAATCACCAACGCTTTCTTTGTTACGAAGGATGACATTATCATCGGAGATCCGGAGGGAGAGTATTATCCACTGGTCCATGCACTTGGCGGACAGGTAGTACACATTTCACCGACCAGTAAGGATTATATCAATCCGATGGATATCAATATGGATTATTCCGATGATGACAATCCACTTGGTGTAAAATCCGATTTTGTCCTGTCCTTATGTGAGCTGATCATGGGAAGCAGGGATGGTATTGAAGCAGAGGAAAAATCAGTAATCGACCGTTGTCTTCCACTGGTGTATCAGAAGTACTTTGCAGATCCAAAACCGGAAAATATGCCGGTCCTTGGTGACCTGTATGATTGCCTCAGAAAGCAGAAAGAACCCCAGGCCCAGAGAATTGCAACAGCACTGGAAATCTATGTAAATGGATCACTGAAAGTATTCAACCATAGAACCAATGTGGAACTGAATAACCGTATTGTCTGCTTTGATATTAAGGAACTTGGAAAGCAGCTGAAGAAAATCGGAATGCTCATCGTCCAGGATCAGGTATGGAACAGAGTTACGATCAACCGTGGCATCAAATCTACCAGGTACTATATCGATGAATTCCACCTTCTGCTCAAAGAAGAACAGACAGCAGCTTATTCTGTAGAAATCTGGAAGAGATTCAGAAAATGGGGTGGTATTCCAAGTGGTATCACCCAGAATATCAAAGATCTTCTTGCCAGCAGGGAAATTGAAAATATCTTTGAGAACAGTGATTTTATCCTGATGCTGAACCAGGCTGCAGGTGACAGACAGATCCTTGCAAAACAGTTGAATATTTCCCCATATCAGTTGTCTTATGTGACGAATTCCAGGGAAGGAGAAGGACTTCTTTTCTATGGAACAACAATTATTCCATTTAAGGACAAGTTCGATAAGAACTTGAAGCTGTACAGTTTGATGACTACAAAACCGGAAGAAGTTGAAAAACGAGAGAAAGAAATGGAGGCGGAAAAGCATGAAGGAAATCGATAAGATCCGAATCAGGCAGTGGAACCAGGATAATCCTTACATTCAGATGAAAAATCTGGAAAATGCACAGCCTGGATACCGTGTTCATACAGTCAATGATGATCATCATCTGTATGAACTTCCGCTGGAAACACAGAACATTATCCTTGACTGGGTATTCTGGAATTTTTATCCGGCACAGAAAATCTATCCGCATCTTACCAGTGATGATCTGAAAGAAGTTCTGTATAAACGTACCCAGATCCATCTGCACAACAATCAGTTCAAGGAGGCTATGCTGATCAATGGTTTCTGGCCGAGAGATCCGAGTGAATTGAACTGGGTATTTCATATCCAGGCGAGCTCTCCAGCAATCAGGACACAGGCAGATGGGTATCCTGGTATCCCGATTATTGGACGCCAGGAACTAAATGAGTACAGAAAGAAAAGTTGTGCCAGGAGGTGATGACCTATAGCCGGAAAAGAATTTAAAGGCAAAGATAAAAAGGTCGCAAAGATGACCAGAGATGGTCTGACAGAAGAAAATCTCCGTGATGGTAGTGTAAAAGACATCAGTCACAGGAGCCGAGGGCGACCGGAAAATAAAGAAGAATTTGTTCCGGAACGGGAACGAAAAAAGGCTGGGAATGAAGATTCAAAATCGGGAAAAGGGAAACGACTGCAGATGGAAAAGATCCGGAAATCATCTGTCCGGCAGGAAGCTGTTGAGGATACAGTTGAAGTTACACCGGAAGAAAAAGTATCCGGATATCGAAAGAAACTGCATCGTTATGAAAAAATCCCGGATGATGATAATAATCTGAACAGCCAAAAGAAATCCATTCGGAAGAAGCAGCTGCAAAAACAGATGACCAAAGAACAGGCAAAAGCCGGAAGATTATCCTTTGATGATGAAGGAAATCAGATGGTGAAAGATGCTGGCATGAAACCGGGAGGGACAGCCGGGAAATACATTGCTACACAAGCTGTTATATCTGGCATGAAAGCAGTCACTTCCGAAGAGGAAGAAACAGATGAAAATGCAGGTGTGGAAAGTGCCAGACTTGCAGAGCGTGAAACAGAAGCTGCGTTACGTGGCCTACGTCATGCTCAGATCCGCAGCAAACGAACGGATGTGAAAACCCATCGCAGAGGTTATCGTGAGGCTACTGTAGAAAAGAAACTGAAATTTGGTTCTGCAGAAAGTATGGAAGGAGTCAAACATGCAGAATCGGTAAAGAACGCTGAGCAAAAGAGACATTTCTATAACCGCTTCTTTCAGAAAAAACGATATAAGGATGCATACCGGGCAGCCAGAGCCGGAAAATCCGCTGGCAGTCTAGGTGGAGCGACAACCATTACCGGTGTCGAGAACATGACGGTGAAAGCAAAGATTGCCTTGAAAGAGATTATAAAGCGTAATCGTGCCATGTTCGCAGGCATCGGTATTTTTGCGCTTCTTTTTCTTGTCATAGCAGTATCTCTGGGGAGCTGCAGTGCCTCTATTGAGGGTGCTGGATCTGTGATCGGTATTACAACGTATCCAAGTTCAGACGAGGATATCTATGCTGCCGAAAACAGATATGCCGCTTTGGAAAGTGCCTTGAATCAGCAGATCAATGAGATGGAACGAAGACATCCAAATTATGACGAGTATCAGTACAACATTGCTGAGATTGGTCATAATCCATACCATCTTATCTCGTATCTTACCGCAAAATACGGGGACTGGACGTACTCAGATGTTGAAAACGAGCTGCAATCTCTTTTTGAAGCACAATATCATCTGAATACAGAAGGTCGAACAGAAACGGTGACAGAAACCAGAAATGTTCGAGTTGGAGAATCATTGGGACAGGTAGTGACCAGTGGATACTGTAACTGTCGAATCTGTTGTGGTGTATGGTCCGGAGGTCCAACTGCCAGTGGTGCATATCCAACAGCAAACCATACCATTGCTGTAGATGCTTCCAATCCATTTGTGCCGATCGGCACTAAGGTAGTAATGAATGGTGTGGAATACACAGTTGAGGATACCGGAGCCTTTGCACGATATGGTGTGCAGTTTGACGTTTACTATGATAACCATGCTGCCGCTTCTGCTCATGGACATCAGACCTGGGAAGCCTATATCGCAGATGACAATGGCAGTCAGGAAGTAACGGTTACCAGTACAAGCACTAAGAAGATTCTATATGTGACACTGACAAATGGAAGCTTTGATGCTGTGGCAAGAGCCAATCTGAATGCGGAGCAGCTGATCATCTACAATGCATTAAATACGACCTATGGAAACAGAAATTATCTGTGGGATGTAAACAATGTGACCAGTGGATCAGGCGGTAATGGAATGAGCTATGAGATTCCACCGGAAGCACTGCAGGATGAAGAATTTGCCCGGATGATCCGGGAAGCAGAAAAATATCTGGGAGTACCTTATGTATGGGGTGGCTACTCTCCGTCCGGATTTGATTGCTCAGGATTCGTATCTTATGTCATTAACCACTGTGGTAATGGATGGAACTATGGACGATTGACCGCGGATGGATTAAGAGGCGTATGTACTTATGTATCACCGGGAGAAGCAAAACCAGGAGATCTGATCTTCTTTCAGGGAACGTATAACACATCTGGTGCAAGCCATGTGGGTATCTATGTCGGTAACAATATGATGATCCATTGTGGGGATCCGATCCATTACTCAAATATCAGCACATCCTACTGGCAGCAACACTTCATGTGCTTTGGAAGACTGCCATAAATGGGTGATTGAAGGGAGGTGAAAGTTTGAATAAAAAGATTAAAAAATATCTGGATGAAATTGCCAAGACAGAGAAAAAGATCGCGGATCTGCAGCAATATCTTAGGGGTGTCCAGGCTGCATTAAAGCAGGAAGAGGACAATGAGATGATCAGGTGCATCCGTGGTATGAAGATGGATAATGATCAGTTATATGATCTTTTGGATGGTATCCAGAGTGGAAAAGTTAAATTTCAGGTAAGCAGGGAGTCTGACGATGAAGGTTCAGTCTCCTTTGTATTCACAGAAGAAAATAAGGAGGAATATCAGAATGGTGAAATGGAAGAAAATGAATAAGAAAATAGCAGGACTGCTGTTGGGAGTCATGATGCTTTTTACAGCATCAACCACAGCATTTGCCTATGTGGATGAATCGGCAGAGGCATCCAAAGTAGAGACAACTCAGACGGAACAGTCAACAGACAAAGAAGAGAAAAAGGACGAGGCGACAAACACAAACGAGGTGCTGCCGGAAGATGGAACAGACAAGGGAACTGCATTTACGACACCTGGCAATGGTGAAGTCAAGGATGACATTACCGATGATTCCACAAAGGAATTTCTTACGGTTACAACGAAGAATAACAACACTTTCTATATCGTGATCGACCGTAGTGCCACATCACAGAATGTCTATATGTTATCCCAGATTGATGAGAATGATCTGTCCGAATTTCTGGATAAAGACAGCACTGCTACTGTCGTAACACCACAGCCAGATAAATCAAAGGTAGTGCTGGATGAAACAAATAATGAGGATGTAGACAAGGAAGCTACCATTGATCCGGAGAAAACAGCATCTGCAAAAACCAATATGGGTGCAATGGCAACAATCCTGATTTTGGCTCTCGGCGGTGTGGCAGCTTACTACTACTTCAAGATCTATAAACCTAAAAAAGAGGAAGATGAGGATGATCAGCCGGAAGGGTTGGAAACAGGTGGACTGGAAGAAGTTCCGGATGAGGAAGAGTCTGAAGACGAAGATTTTGAAGAAAATGAAAAATAAATAAACTTTTTTAGCGGAGGGGGCTGTAAAACATGCTCTCTCCGTTTCGTTATATGAAGGAGGTTATACATCATGTATTTAGTAATTGCAGAAAAACCAAGTGTATCAAGAGCAATCGCAGAAGTGATTGGAGCACAGGAACGAGAAGACGGATATTTACGAGGAACCGACTGTATGGTCAGCTGGTGCTTCGGACATCTGGCCGAATATGTTTCACCGGATGCTTACGATGAGAAATTTAGCCAGTGGAGATATGAAGATCTCCCGATCATCCCGAAAGACTGGAAAGTTACAGTCTCAGAAGATAAGAAAGATCAGTTCTATATCTTAAAAAGACTGCTCAACAGTCCGGAAATTGAATACGTCGTAAATGCCTGTGATGCCGGACGTGAAGGAGAATTAATCTTCAAACATGTCTATGACTTATCCGGAAGTAAAAAGCCGGTGAAACGATTATGGATCAGTTCTCTGGAAGATTCCGCAATCCTTGATGGAATGCAGCATCTGAGATCCGCAGAGGAATATCGACATCTGGCCGAAGCTGCTGTATGCCGTTCTCAGGCTGACTGGCTGGTAGGAATGAATGCAACCAGAGCTTACACCACAAAGTACTTCAAAAAGCTGACCGTTGGAAGGGTTCAGACACCGACACTTGCCATGTTGGTGGAACGTGCCGGACAGATCAGCAATTTCCAGAAAGAAAAGTATTTCAATGTGGAACTCGATTGTGATGGAATTCCGGCTGTAAAGCCAAAGATCTTTGATCCGGATGAGGCGGAACAGTTAAGAAACAGATGCCAGGGAAGTGAAGCCATTGTCACTGCTGTAAAAGAAACAGAAAAGAAAGTAAAAGCACCAAAGCTTTATGATCTGACTACACTGCAGAGAGAAGCAAACCGTATCTACGGAATGACAGCCAAACAGACACTGGATACCGCTCAGAGCCTGTATGAAAAGAAACTGATCACTTATCCAAGAACGGACAGCCAGTATCTGACCGAAGATATGGAACAGACCGCAAGAAATGTGGTTCGTCAGATTTATGAGAAATATCAGCTGACAGGTCCGTTTGATCAGCCGGAGCAGCCAGATGTGAAGAAAGTCATGAACAACAGTAAAGTGACGGATCACCATGCAATCATCCCAACGATGGAGCTTGCATCCTGCCATCTGGATGAATTGAAATCCTGGGAAGAAAAGATTCTGTTCCTGATCGCAGTCCATACGGTCATGGCAATGAGTAAGGATCACATTTACCAGGAAACAGAGATTGAAGTGGAATGCCAGGGAGAAATCTTCAAAGCAAAAGGAAAGATTGTTCTGCAGGATGGATGGAAACTCTTTGAAAACTGCTTCAAAAATAAGGATCGCATGGCAATCGTAGATCCGGATCAGGAAATGAAAGAGAGAATGCCGAAAGTAACCCAGGGACAGACTTTCTATGCTGTAGCTGCAGAAAAGACAGAACATTTTACGTCCCCACCAAAACCATATAGCGAAGATACTCTCCTTGCGGCAATGGAAACAGCTGGAAATAAGGAATTCGATGAAGATACAGAAAAGAAAGGATTAGGAACTCCGGCAACAAGAGCCGGTATCATCGAAAAACTGATCTATTCTCAGTATGCCACCCGAAAAGGCAAACAGATCCTTCCGACAGACGATGGAAAAGTTCTTGTAGAGATTCTGCCAGACTTCCTGAAATCTGCGAGTATGACTGCAGAATGGGAAAATCAGCTGCTCTTGATGGAGTATGGAGAGATTGCACCGGAACAGTTTATGACCGGGATCAAAAACATGCTGACCATGATGCTGAATGGATGCGATGCGATTTCCGAAGAAGAAACAAGAAGATTTCAGACCAGAGAAAGCATTGGAACATGTCCGGTATGTGGAAGCCTGGTATATGAAAGCAAAACCAACTTCTATTGCAGCAACCACGATTGCCACTTTGCTCTCTGGAAAGAGAATCGCTATCTGCAGAGCATGGAAAAAGCCATGGATAAGAAGATGGCTGCAGAACTTCTGAAAAGTGGAAGTGTGCATGTAAAAGACTTGTATTCCAAAAAGAAGAATATGTACTTTGAGGCAGATCTTCTTATGGATGCAGATGAAACCGGAAGGGTGAATTTCTCTTTATCCTTCCCACAAAAGAAACCAAAAAACAAAAGCAAAAAGAAATAAGAAAACAGATTAGAGGAGGAAACGAAAAATGAATTTTAATGAATTTGTAAATGAAGTAAAGGACAATATCAAACTCTTTTTACCAAAGGATTATGAGAATGCAGAAGTATCAACGATGGAGTGTCAGAAACTGAACCGTGCCTATACGGGATTGATGGTGAGAAAAGAAGGGGAGATGCTTACTCCAACAATTAATCTTAACCAACTGTATGAAGCATATAAAGCACAGCCTGGCGTAACAATGGAAACTGTATGCAGAAAGATTGCAGATATAGTCATTGAGGCACCGATACAGGTTGATCTGAAATCCATTTTAAATTATGAAGACGTGAAGGACAAGCTGTTTATCCGTGTATCATCAGCCGAAGCAAATAAGGAAGTCCTCGAAATTGTGCCACACCAGTTAAAGGAAGATCTTGCAATTACCTATCATGTGGCAGTAGGCAAGAATCAGGATGGATTAAGTTCCATGCTGATTACAAATGAAATGATGAAGGAATATGGAGTGACACAGGAGCAGATTCATGAAGACGCTATGAAAAGTTCACCGCGTGTCATGGTCCCAGAGGTATCAAGTATAGGTGTACTGATAGATGAAATATATCAGAAAAATATTCTCATGCTGACACCAGATGAACGTGAAATGCTGCTAGAAACATTGCAGGAGTCAAGCGAGATGCCGACATTCTTTGTTGTTACGAATACAGAAAGAATTGATGGAGCCGGTGTGATCTTTTATCCGGAATTCATGTATAACATGGGGGAACTTCTGGGAAATGATTTCTTCATTTTGCCATCATCCATCCATCAAATGCTGATCTTGCCGGATGACGGTCAAGTGGATGCGGAAATGTTAAGAGATATGGTAAAAGAAGTTAATGCCACTCAGGTAGCACCAGCAGAACGCCTTACCAATGATGTATATCACTTTGACACAAAGGATCACGTCTTTGAAAAGGCAGACAGGTTCACAGAACGTCAGAAAGAAAAAGAAGCGCAGGTTGCAAAAACAGAGAAAGTTGGAAAAGAACAGCCGGATCAGAAACCGAAAACAAAGAAGCACGATATGGAACTCTAATAAAAAATAATCATCTCATCAACTAATAAAAAGCCCTGCGGCATAAGCACAATGTCGTGGGGCGTTTTTGGAAAGGAGTATTATGACAGAACAAAATAAAACTACTACTATTCCACTGCCGGTCCAGGGAAAAGATATGGACAGCATTATGCAGTCACTGGAATCCGGTGTGGAAGAACTTTTTACAAGTAACCGCTATCAGGAATTTCTTAAAACCATGGCAAAGTTTCACAATTATTCCTTTAATAATACAATGCTGATCGCCATGCAACGACCGGATGCCACACTTGTTACCAGTTACAAAAACTGGCAGTCCATGGGTAGACAGGTCATGAAAGGGGAAAAAGGAATTACAATCATTGCACCGGCACCATATAAGAAAATGAAGGAAAAAGAGGTTCTGGATGAAAATCAGCGACCAATCATGGGAACTGATGGAAAACCTAAGACTGAACAGGTGGAAGTTACAGTTCCGCATTTTAAAGCAGTTACCGTCTTTGATATTGCTCAGACATCCGGGGAACCAATCCAGACACTAGCACCGGAATTACTGACTGCAGCTGTACAGGATTTTGATTCTTTCATGCAGGCTATTCAGAAAATATCCCCAGTGCCGATACGATTCGATGAGATCGATGGCAATGCCAATGGATATTATCACAATGCAGATAAGGAAATCGTGATCAAAAAAGGACTCAGTGAAAGTCAGACCTTAAAGACTGCCATTCATGAAACCGCCCATGCAAAACTGCATGACAGAGAGATCATGGAAAGCCTTGGAGTGGAAAAAGACCGACTGACAAAAGAGGTTGAGGCTGAATCCGTTGCTTACTGTGTATGCTCTTCCTTTGACTTGGATACATCGGATTATAGTTTCCCTTACATTGCAGGCTGGAGCAGCAGCCGGGAAATGAAGGAAATGAAAGCATCTATGGATGTGATTCGTAAGACAGCCGGTGAAATGATCGATCAGCTTACAGAAGAACTGGAAATCATTCTTGAAGAAAAACAAAAAACAGAATTACATGAAAAATACGGCATTCTGGTAGATGCACTGGAAGCAGCCGGATACCGCTATGATTATCGGGAAAGCAAACCGGGACATATTGTACTGGCACCGGATGGGACACATGAAATTGCTGGGTATTTGCAGTTTGAATCATGGGAAGATATCAAAGATTGGCTGGAAGATACGATTGCAGAAGGAACGGATATTTCGGAAAGAGTTGATCGGGCTTTGTATCCATTTAAGTTTGATTATACCCTAGAGGAAGAAATGTTCAGAGGGAATGGTGACCGCTATGCGATTTACCATGTGGATGAAGGCACACCGGGAAAACAACATTTATTTATGAATATGACAATGGTCAAAGAAGATGGCATTACAATCGATGCGGACAATTATAAATGTGTCTATTCTGGCAGATTACATGAAAATGAAAAGCTGGATGATTTGTACGCTATGTTCAACGATAATCCACCGGCAGATTATAAAGCACATTCTATGTCGGTCAGTGATGTTATCATTACAAACCGTGGTGGGGATATGCAGGCATATTACGTGGATCGATTTGGATTTGCAGAACTTCCAGACTTTGCAGCACAAAGAGAAAAAATACTCGATATTGTCCCGGAAATAGAAAATGTGGATTATGAAAATGATCTTACATGTATCAGCTTTTATGCGGCTGAATGTGCTGAATTTCCTGTAATGGGTGAAGTACATTATGACCTGACATTACCAGAAGCCTTGGAAGCTTATGAGAAAATCCCATCAGAACGTATGCATGGACTGAAATGTGTTGGCTTTGATCTGAAAGACGGAAGTGATTATGAAGGAATGCAGAGTCTGATGATTGAAGGAAAAATACAGAAAGAATTTTTGAATTCGATTCCTGGATTTAGAGAAAATTCTTATGTGCAAAATGCAATCAGTCGTGTGGAAAAATACTTGGAAGAAAGACATCCAAATGTGGAAAATCCTCTGGAATCCAATAAGAAAGTGGATAACGAAAAAAATATAAGCGAAGAAAAAAACGAGAAGGAGCTGAATATACAGATGAAACCAATACCGAAAAAGAAAAGGGGGGAAATGAGCCTATGAGAAATGTAAACCTGGAAGAAAACGAACTGACTATTACTGCTATCTTCCAGCAGCACACAAAGGAAGAAACAATCCAAACACTGAAAGAAGCTTTGGAAGTTTTGGAACAGGAAGAAAGTGATCCTGAGAATGATGAAATAATTGAGATCATCAATTCTACAGTTGGAAAATTACAGCAGATCGAAGACAAATACTACTATTCTCTGGATCTGAATTATTATCTGAATAACTTGGAGGACGATGCCTATGAAGCTTAATCAATTTGCAGTCTACCGAGTAGATCAGCAGACAGCAGGAAAAGCACTGTGGCATCTGCCATATCAAGAAGCAAGACAGCAGAATGTGTCGATTACTGTCGAAAATTACCGATTAATCTCGATTCATGAAATGCAGGAAAATGAAAAAGTCGCTGACATCTGGAAACGGACGAAAAATCAATGCGAAGTCAGTGACGTGCTCGTATTGAACAAGAATGGAGAAATCAGCTGCTACTATGTAGATGAGAACTATCCACAGTATCTGGCCGGATTCATTCGTATCAATACATCGGGCGCACTGATCACTATGGAAACTGAGAATTATCAGATTGATGGGAAAAAGGGGAACTGGATTGCAACAGACACCATCATTATTGATGGAAAACAGTTTTATTTGATGGAACATCAGGTATACCGAGATCAGGCCCAGGGTGTTATCCTGGATGCTTATGGAAAAATGGTTGTCGAAGAATGTAAGAAATTCGATGAAAAGACAAAACAAAAGATTCATGATTACATCCAACAGCAGGTAACGCTAAATCCGGTCGAACAGCTAAAACAAGATGGTAAAATCCGTCTGGAACATTACCAGAAGTTCTACCAGAACGGCACTTATGAACGAAGCAGAGAATCCGGTACCGAAGCCAATTATGATATGGTGGACGGTCTGGTGAATAATCAGAAGAAGAATCCGGAAAAGATCTTTGATGCTTGTAGCAACAAACAGACTTCCCGAAATGAACAGGATAATAAACCTAAGAAACGAAGATCTGTGATCAAGCGACTCCATCAGAAACAGATTGCTATTGCTCGCCGGTCCGGAAAGCCGATACCCAAATACCTGGATCAGGAAATGGAAAGAAAGCGGGGGTAGAATATGCGAAGGTTAAAGTGTGAAAAAGAAACGATTATTCTGACCAATGAAGATGACGGATTCTATGATGTGTATACCTTCAATCAGAGTTTGCAGAAACGGTTACGGACTTTTGCTGAGAAGTATCCGGATGATTGCTGGTTGAAAGGATCTGCGGAGGATGGAAGTGAAACGTATATGATCAGAAAAGGACGGTTGTCTTTAAAACTGGTACCACCATATAGCACTTCAAGAAAAATGCAGGCAAAGGATATCAGCAAGATGAAAGAACTATCATAGGATGCGATTTAAGAGAAAAATGTCATGTGTAGACATGGAAAAATGAAAGCAAAATACGTTAGTTGATAAAATGTATAGGCTCAAAAGGGAAAGTGCCCTTTTGGGCCTTATTTTGTGTTATTCCTCAAAAATGGGAATTATAAAGATTTAATTTTTTATTATGGATGTATATTGCAAAAGCTTATTTTGCTATACTGACAATATCAACAGAAGCCGGAGAGAGGAGCTGATCGTGGTGTAAGATAAAATTCCCATCCTGATAGGTAACTGCATAGATAAAGTTATCTATCAGGATTTTTTGAGTTATAATATCATTTTTTAACAACATGTATTTGACAGATTTCCTCGTAGAAAGTATCATAAATATATACAACAACTGAATATCGTGGACTGTCCAGCTATATTTTTTTACTTGAATAGTCTTGCGTACAAGAGTATATAATCAATAAATAAATGTCTAATAAATCTTCTGGTCAACAGGTACAATATTGGTATCATAGACTAGAAGAGAGGTGTATATACTTGTGTGTGGAAGAGTATATTCCTTTAAGAATTGCGGAACTATGCCGGAAGCGAGGATATACAAAATATAGGTTAGCTCAGCTTACAGGAATAACGCAGACGGCTCTGGGAAATATGCTGAATCAGAAGAGTATGCCGACGATGGCTAATCTGGAAAAAATATGTGATGCTTTTGAAATTACAATCGCACAATTTTTTTCAGATGATGAAAGCAGATTGGATCTGACAAAAGAGCAAAAAGAAATACTTGAGATTTGGGATGGCTTGGATGAGAAGGAAAGAGAAATTTTTATGACTTTTATCCGCAGCCTGAAGAAGTAATGGACAGTTCGACAAAGATGCGAGCTGTCTTTTTTATTTGAATCTATATAAAATATGCATTTTATACGCATGAAGAAATTGACAGAAAATTTCGGGGGAGGGTATAATTATACTGTTTACTTATGCCACTTTTGAAAACACAACATCAGATGCTGGTACAACCAATGTAGACAACAAAAGACGAATTTGACGAGGTGCTGAATGGCTTATACGGTAAAACAATTATTAGAATCGAAACAATTTCCTGATATGAGATTAGTGATATGTAAAGAAAATCTGAATCAGGAAATTAAAGGTATACGAATTATCGAAATAGAAGATATGGAAAGATATCTGACTGGAGGAGAGCTTCTTCTTACAAATATGAAAGTGTATTTCGGAGAAACGGAGAGAGAGTTTCGGAAACATTTGAATGAACTGGAGAAGAAACAGGTCAGTGGATTTATTATAAAGCAGCATCCGGACATGGTACAGAAAGTCAATTATTATGATATTTTATTAAAGTTTTTTCGGAACGTAATATTCCAGTGATAGAAATTTCGGAAGATGAGTATTATTGGGGTATTATAAAATATGTTATTCTGCAGATCTATGATGAAAATATCGCACGGTTGATTTATTTCAAATTGACACACGACAATATTTCTAACATGTTATTGGATGGAGAGAATTTTGAAGATCCAACTAAAAATATTTTGTTTCTATTGTCTTCCATGATTGGCAATCCGGTAGCGTTATATTATAGTAACTTAACTTGCTGTGCGTCCACAACGCAGGATCTGTCTGATTTTGTATTTGAGAAAAATGTTGAGAAATATAAACCGGATATTGTTACCAGATTTGAATACAAAAAACAGAGAAAAGAGCATACGCAATATATTACAAAAATACATGTGTTAGGCCGGGTAGAAGTTTATTTGGTAGTCACGGAAGTGAATATGCCATTAACAATACTGGACTATATGGCATTGGAAAATGCTGTTTTTACTTTACAGTATAGTTTTATGGGAACATATGCTCAAAATCAGATAGAAAAAAAATATCAACGAGATATTGGATATAGCTTGCTTAATGGTTTATTAACGGGCGATGAATTGAGTAAAGCTGCAAGAATGCTAAAATTGAAAGATACAGCTCAATATTGTGTGGTAAGTTTTCATACGATTTCAAGCAATAGCGAAGATTATTATACAAAAGAAGAATTAGAAGAAATCGGAGTGATAGAAGGCGAGATTCAGAGATTACTTCCGGATGAACATATTTACCGGAATCTGAATCAGATTGTGTGTATTCATGAAATTAAGCCTGGGGAAACACAAGCAGGGTTCCGGGAAGAAATGGAAAAATTATATCAGACAGTACAGAAGCAGATTTTTCACAGAAATAAGACAACGGATTTTCAGATTGGCATTGGAAGTATTGTTAATGGATATGGAGATTTGAAAAAATCTTTTAAGGATTCAAAGAAAATCATAGACTATATGGATATGCTCAGATATCTCTATGGTGATAAGAATATATCGGTAGCCGATTTTTCTAAGCTCGGTTTTTTCCAGATTTTTGAAAAAATCAAAAATCGTGATGAACTGATGGAATATGTGCCAGAGTCACTTGTGAAATTATATTGGTATGATAAAGAACATGATGGAGAACTGATTGAAACGTTGCAGGCGTATCTGGACTGTGATAAGAGTGCGAATAAAGCAGCTGAAAAACTCTATGTAAATTATCGTACTCTTTCAGGGCGATTGAAAAAAATAAAAGATATTTCCGGCATTGATTTCAAGAATTCTGCTGAGATGCTGGCTGTTAGAAATGGAATCGTTTTATTCAAAATGGCAGAAACACTGTAATTCAAAGAGAAACTATATCTCTATGGTATGGTTTCTTTTTTTGCGAAAAACCGATAACTACAAATTTTTTGTAGCAAAACGTGAAAATATCTTCCTATTCTCTGTATTATTTTTGCAAAAAACAAGTGCTATACTTTAACCAGTACATAAAAGGATACCTTGATTATCTAAGTTGATATGAAGCAGGAATGAAACATGAAAAAGAAACAGGTTGAGAAAGAACAGAATAATGAGAAACAGCTTCCCAGACAGGAAACGACACTGGGAGAAGATATTTTTCAGCTGTTATTGAAGATTGTTCTTATCATTTTGGCGGTCATCCTTGTTTTTACATTTATGTACGGGATGGCGAGAATCAATGACGTATCTATGAAACCAGCAATAAAAGATGGTGATCTGGTCATGTATTATCGACTGGACAAGCGTTTTGTGTCCGGTGATATTGCAGTATTTAAGAAAGATGGCAGAACAACCACAGGCAGGGCCGTAGCAGTCGCAGGTGATACCGTAGATATAACAAAAGACGGTTTGATGATTAACGGCGCTACGCAGATTTCACAGGATATTTATTTTGACACCACACAGTTTCAAAATGGAGTTGACTTTCCAATCACTGTTGGAGAAGGTCAGATATTTGTACTGGGTGATAACAGACCGGAAGCGTCAGACAGCAGAATCTATGGCTGTATTAATATTAAAGACGTCAAAGGAAAAGCGATTGCGGTTATTCGGACCAGAGGACTCTAATACCCTCCTCCGTTAATCAAATAAAAACAAATAATATTTTATCTACAAGGGAGGAATCATTATGAGCATGAACAAAATGTTCAAAAAAGTGCTCGCAGTTGTTGCTGCTGGTGCCATGACGATGGGAATGGCAATGCCAACATTTGCGGCAGATGGGGGCAAGACAACCGAGGCTTGGATTACTAAGACCTACTACACAGAGGTCGGAAAGGCTGAGAAGTTTAGCTTTACAGCAGAGCAGGTCAAGACAGGAACTGGTATCATTACAACAGATGCAGCGGTTACTATGCCGGAGATATCATTTACCGATACTGAAACAGGAACAATTTCTAAGAGAGGTCAGATTACATTTCCGACATATCCAGAAGCAGGAAAGTATGAGTATACTGTAACAGAGACACAGACAGCAGATCCAATAGTAGCAAACAGTGAGCATGAAAAAATGATCATGTCACAGGCTGAGTATACAATGGATGTATATGTTACAGATGGTGCAACTGGTACAGAAATTTCTAATATCGTTGTAAATAAAGTGAAAGATGATGCAGGTCAGACAGCAACTGGTAAAGTAGATATTGGAAATACCGATACTAATAGATTCAACTTTACTAACACTTATGTACAGGAAGCTGGTACAGGTACAGATCCTACAAATCCAGATCCGATTTATAATCAGTTTGGCTCTTTGAATGTGTCTAAAAAGATTGTTAATGCAAATGGTACAGCAACAACTCCTGACGATGAGTTCGCTTTCACAGCAACCTTTGCATT
>OIKG01000108.1_pt1 | contig 17311 bp, 11 predicted proteins | sample 1583711 | NCBI WGS metagenome assembly OIKG01 (sample SAMN02674698, study PRJEB24791) | human gut metagenome, SKBSTL036 | isolation source: stool | host: Homo sapiens | place: USA
GTGCCGGTTCATCCGGCAGTACGCCGCCGAGAACAGCCTGCAGGTCGAGGTGCTGCCCATCGAGGATGGGGCCGTCATTGCGGAGCACTACGAGCCGGGGTATGACATCATCTTTATGGATGTGGAGATGCCGGGACTGGACGGCTTCGGCGCGGCGGAGAAGATACGGGCCGTGGACGCAGACGCCGTGCTGGTATTCGTGACCAACATGGCGCAGTACGCCATCAAGGGCTACGAGGTGGACGCACTGGACTATGTCCTCAAGCCGGTGAACTACTACCAGTTCTGCACCAAGCTCTCCCGGGCTGTCCAGCGGGTGCAGCGCCGCCGGGGCGGACAGGTCGTTTTACAGCTGGCCGGAGGCGGGATGCAGGTGCTCTCCACCGGCGACATCTACTATCTCGAGACCCATGACCGGCTGCTCTGGTATCACACCACCAAGGGTGAGTTTTCCGTCCGTGCCAGCCTCGCCAGCGCCGAAAAGCAGCTGGCGCAGTACCATTTCTCCCGCTGCAACCAGTGCTATCTGGTCAACCTGAAATATGTAAAGGCTGTGGAGAACGACTTTGTCCATGTCAACACTGACCACCTGGAGATCAGCCGCCGCCAGCGTGCGGCTTTCCTGACGGCGGTGGCGTCCTACATCGGAGGTGTGCTGTGAATCTTCTTGCACGCCATGTCATCTTCCGGGCGCTGCTGCGGTGGACTGCTGCGGTGGCGTTCTGCATCCCGCTCAAGCACCGGCCTCACGCCCGTCTGCGGGCGCTGGGGATGCTGCTGCCGCTGCTGGGGCTGACCTATGTGCTCGACCCCGCGGCCCAGAGCACCAGCCTCCACGAGCTTCAATTCTCTCTGCTGACGCTCTATGTCGCGTTTTTCGTTCTGCTGGGCATGATGATCTACGCCTGCGTTGAGATAGACAAAAAGAGTGCGCTCTACTGTGCCGTATGGAGCCTGCTGGCCTCCCAGGCCGCTTACGAGTGCTGGCATCTGGTGGAAGTATTCTTCGAGTGGCGGGGAACGCCCCTCGACCTCAGAAGCCTGCCGGTCATGCTGGCACAGCTGGCCGCTGGTGCATTCTTTTATTTTGTTATCTGCACCACCCTCTCCCGGAAGATGTCTTATAAAGGAGTGTATAACATCGGCCCGCGCCAGCTGACCAGCGCCTTTTTCATCGGCATCCTCTTCATGTTCCAGGCTGCGCTGCTGAGCGGCGGGCAGGTGGTGGCGCTGGATCGCAGTCTCGTCATGACGATGTTTGTCGGGCAGTTTTACTTCCTGACCCTGCTCTACTTCCAGACCGAGGTGTTCAAGCTCTCGGCCATGCAGAAGGAGATGGACACCCTCAACCTTTTATATGAGCGCCAGCGGGAGCAGTATCAGGTGGCGCGGCAGAATGTCCAGATCATTAACAAGCGCTGCCACGAGCTGAAGCTTCAGATCGCCGCGCTCCGCCAGATGTCGAGCGCCCCGGCAGACCCGGAGCTGAAAGCCCACATCGACGAGGCCGAAAAGGCCGCTCAGCTCTACGACGCCAGCCGAAACACCGGCAATGAGGTGCTGGACGTGGTGCTCACGGAAAAGAGCCTGCTCTGCGAGTCCCGCCGCATCCAGCTCAACGCGGTGACGGACGGCAGCTGTCTGAGCTTTTTTGAGGCCGGCGACCTCTACGCCCTTTTTGCCAATATGCTGGACCACGCCATTGAAAGTGCAGTGAAGGTGCCGGAACCGGAGCGCCGCTGCATCGACCTGCTGGTCTGCACCCGGCAGAGCTTCGTGGTGGTGAACGTCATCAGCCCCGACCGCCCGGCGGAGTCTGCCGACACCCGTGCCGCCCATTACGCCGTCAAAGTGACCAACCGCATCGTTCAGAAGTATAAAGGCACCCTGACCACAGAGAGCCAGAACGGGTTCTTTGCGGTGAAAATTATTTTTCCGAGCGCCCTCTCGTAAAGGCTCTCCCTTTGGGAGAGCTGGCGCGTGAGCGCCTGAGAGGGCAAGGCCGCTGCCCATGAGCATAGTGCGCAGCGATGCTCTCCCTCTGCCAAAGGCTTTTGCTCATCGCTGTATCGAGACTCTTTTACAACAGGCTTGCCCTCTCCGTCAATGCAAGCATTGCCACCTCTCCCAAAGGGAGAGGCTTTTTTGTTGTCCCGCAAGCTTTCATTTAACTCTCGTTGTATCCAACTGTTTGTGAGAGATGCACAAATATAACAGCTTCGATTTGTGAGAGCGAAACCGAATATCCACACCATTCGACCGATTATCGCAACGGTCTTGCGAAAGGAAAAGTCTTTGATAAAATAATAGCGAAAGACAGAAAAACGACCGCACAACAGAGAAAACGCTACAGATACACGGGAGGAAAACGAATGCGAAGCATCGCCAAGCTCATGCAGGACTGGCAGTTCACCGGGCCGGACGGCAAGACCACTCTGGTGGCGCTGCCCCACACTTGGAACGCAAAAGACGGCCAGGACGGCGGCAACGATTACTGGCGCGGCACCTGCACCTACAGCACCACCTTTGCCGCTCCGGCGTTCGACGCAGCTTCGCAGGAAGTCTGGCTGCAGTTCGAGGGCGTCAATTCCAGCGCCAAAGTTCTGCTGAACGGCAGGAACATCTGCACCCACGACGGCGGCTACTCCACCTTCCGTGTCCATGTCTCCGACCTGCTGGCAAAAGACAACCAGCTCACCGTCGAGGTGGACAACAGCATCAACGACCGTGTCTACCCCCAGAAGGCCGACTTTACATTCTACGGCGGCATCTACCGCGACATCAGCCTGATGGTGGTCAGCAGGAACCACATCGCTCTGGGCCACTTCGGCGACACCGGCGTCAAGATCACCCCCGCCCTCAAGGACGGCAAGGCTGACATCCGGGTCGAGACCATCGTGGAAGGCGAGGGCGCTGTCTCCGTCGAGCTGCAGGACGCAGCCGGCAGCATCGTGGCCAGGGCTGAGGGCGCAGACGCTCAGCTCCACCTGGACGCTCCCCACCTCTGGGACGGCGTGAAGGACCCCTATCTCTACACCTGTGTCGTCCGCCTGAGCAGCGACGGCACCGTGGTGGACGAAGTTTCCACCCGCGTGGGTCTGCGCACCTTCTCGGTGGACTCTAGGAACGGCTTCTTCCTCAATGGCCGTCCCTATCCGCTCCACGGCGTCTCCCGCCATCAGGACCGCAAGGGTGTGGGCAACGCCATCACCCGCGAGATGCACGATGAGGATATGGCCCTCATCCGGGAGCTGGGTGCCAACACCGTCCGGCTGGCCCACTACCAGCACGACCAGTACTTCTACGACCTCTGTGACCAGTACGGCATGGTGGTCTGGGCTGAGATCCCCTACATCTCCGAGCACCTGCCCAGTGGCCGCGCCAACACCATCAGCCAGATGAAGGAGCTCATCTGCCAGAACTACAACCACCCCTGTATCGTCTGCTGGGGCGTCTCCAATGAGATCACCATCTCCACCAGGGACAAGGCCGATATGCTCGACAATCACCGCGAGCTGAACGACCTGTGCCACAAGATGGACTCCACCCGCCTGACCACGCTGGCCTGCTACGCCATGTGCGGCCCCTTCAACCCGGTGGCCCACATCACCGACCTCGTCAGCTGGAACCTCTACCTCGGCTGGTATGTGCCGGGCCTGTTCCTGAACGACCTGTGGATGGACTTCTTCCATCTGGTCTACCCGCGCCGTCCTCTGGGCTTTTCCGAGTACGGTGCCGAGGGTATGCCGAACCTCCACAGCTCGAAGCCCCGCCGCGGCGACCACACCGAAGAGTATCAGGCAAAGTATCACGAGTACATGCTCCGCTGCTTCGACCGGCATAAGTGGATGTGGGCGACCCACGTCTGGAATATGTTCGACTTTGCAGCCGACGCCCGCGACCAGGGCGGCGAGCCGGGCATGAACCATAAGGGCCTCGTCACCTTCGACCGAAAGACTCGGAAGGACAGCTTCTACCTCTACAAGGCATGGTGGAGCGACGAGAACTTTGTCCACATCTGCTCCAAGCGGTTCACCGACCGCACGGAGAGCGAGATGGAAGTGAAGGTCTACTCCAACCAGAAGTCCGTCGCCCTCTACGTCAACGGCGAGAAGGCCGGCGAGCAGACCGGCGAGCACGTCTTCAGCTTCCGTGTGCCGCTGACCGGCGAAATCGAAGTCAGGGCTGTGGCCGGTGACTGCACCGACACCGCTTCCTTCCGTCATGTGGACACCCCGAATCCCAGCTACAAGCTGGTCAAGACCAAGTCCAAGAGTGCAAACTGGGTCTGATTTGTGAAACATTCCGCCGACCGGCGGTTGTTATAGAAAAAAGGAGGAGAATCCGTGAAAAACACCAAACCGAAAGTACGGCTGTGGTCTGTTCTCACCGGCCTGACGGCCATCCTGACCGTCGCTGCCATCGTGGGCAACATCATCGCAAACCAGTACGCTACCACCATCAACGTCGCTCTGAATGCATCTACCTATAAGATCATCCACGGCGAGAATACCGGCGATACCGAATACTTCAAGAAGGGCTTTGCTTCCGATGAGGAGCGCGAGGCTTACGAGGCCGAACTGTGCGCGACGGTCGAGGCCGAGGGCGCAGCTCTGCTGAAGAACGAGAACAATGCCCTGCCTCTGGCCAGCGGCGCTAAGGTCAGCCTGTTCGGCCACGGCTCTGTGGACCTGATGTACGGCGGCACCGGCTCCGGCTCTGTCGATACCAGCAAGGCTCCCAACCTCAAGCAGGCTCTGGAAGCTCAGGGCATCACCATCAACCAGACCCTGTGGGACCTGTACAGCTCTGACTCCATGATGAGCAAGTACAGCCGCATGACCCCCGCTTCCATCTCCGATACTCTGGAGGCCAACACCCAGTACGCTGTCAACGAGGCTCCCTGGAGCGCTCTGTCCAGCGCTGAGTCCAGCTTTGCTGAGTACGGCGACGCTGCCATCGTGGTCCTCTCCCGCTCCGGCGGTGAGGGCGCAGACCTTCCCAGCGGCGAGAATGGCACCAGCGACAGCTGGATCTCCGGTCAGGAGGGCGACGGCAACTACCTCGCTCTGTCCGCTGAAGAGGTCGAGCTGCTGCAGAACCTGAAGGCTCTGAAGGACAACGGTACCTTCAAGAACATCGTCGTCCTCATCAACAGCTCCAACGCCATCGAGCTGGACTTCCTCAACCCCGAGATCTGCGGTGAGGACTACGGCATCGACGCTGCGATGTGGATCGGCGACGTGGGCCAGACCGGCATCAACGGTGTGGGCCAGCTGCTGTCCGGCGCTGTCACCCCCTCCGGCTCTCTGGTCGATACCTATCTGTACGACAACATGGCAAACCCCGCTATGTACAACTTCTACACCCAGGCTTACCCCAACGCAGCAGAGTACGACCTGCTGACCGAGGGTGCTGACGTGCAGGGTATGTACAGTGTCTATCAGGAAGGCATCTATCTGGGCTACCGCTACTTCGAGACCCGTTACGAGGATGTCGTCATGGGTACCGCCAAGGCTGGCGACTACAACTGGGCGACCACCGTTGCTTACCCCTTCGGCTACGGCGACAGCTACACCACCTTCGCATACTCCAACTTCAACGTGACCGAGTCTGACGATGCCTTCACCGTCACCCTGAAGGTCACCAACACCGGAAAGACCTTCTCCGGCAAGGAGACCGTCCAGATCTACTTCCAGTCTCCCTACACCGCTTACGACAAGGCAAACGGCATCGAGAAGGCTGCTGCTGAGTTGTGCGGCTTCGCAAAGACCGACGTGCTGGCTCCCGGCGCTTCTGAGAACGTGACCATCACTGTCCCGAAGAGCGAGCTGCGCACCTACGACGCGAACAACGCCAAGACCTACATCGTGGATGCTGGTGACTACTACTTCACCGCTGCCACCGATTCCCACAACGCAGTCAACAACATCCTGGCTGCCAAGGGCTACACCGTCGAGAACACCAATGGCCGCATGACCGAGGACGGCAGCACCGACCTCGTCTGGAAGTGGACCAACGACACCCTCGACACCACCACCTTCTCCACCAGCGCAACCGGCACTGCCATCACCAACCTGTTTGACGAGTCCGACCCCAACAAGAGCAGCGACGCCCCCGGCAGTGTGACCTGGATGAGCCGCTCCGACTGGACCGGCACCATCCCCACCGCTCCCGCACAGCTGACCGCCAACGAGACTCTGGCTGCAAGCCTCGCCTTCACCCAGTACGACGGCTCTGAGGCCAACAGCGTCGAGATGCCCACTCTGGGCGCCAAGAACGGCCTGACCCTCGCTTCCATGATCGGCAAGGACTTCGATGATCCCGAGTGGGATACCCTGCTGGACCAGCTGACCTACAGCGAGATGGTCAACACCATCACCCTCGGCTTCCACAACACCGCAGCCGCTGCCTCCATCGGCAAGACTGCTACCAAGGACGAGAACGGCCCTCAGGGTCTGACCGCTGCCCTGACCGGTGGTGCATCCGCAATGTGCTACACCTCCGAGGACGTCATGGCTGCTACCTTCAATGTTGACCTCATCAACGAGGTCGGCCGGTGCATCGGCGAGGACTGCCTGGCCATGGGTTACTCCGGCCTGTACGGCCCCGGCATCAATATGCACCGCACCGCTTACTCCGGCCGTAACTTCGAGTACTACGCTGAGGACCCGTTCGTGGCTGGCACCATCTGCGCTGCTGAGGTGCAGGGCATCCAGTCCAAGGGCGTCTATGTCTACCTGAAGCACGTCGCCCTGAACGACTCCGAGACCAGCCGCCGCGGTGTCAACACCTGGCTGAACGAGCAGACCGCTCGTGAGATCTATCTGGAAGTCGCTGACAAGGCCATCACCGATGGCGGCGCCTGGAGCGTCATGACCGGCTTCAACCGCTGGGGTGCTACCTGGTGCGGCGCGAACGCCAACCTGCTGACCGGCTTCCTGCGCGGCGAGCTGGGGATGCGCGGCATGTGCATCACCGACTTCTCCGGTTCCAGCCAGTACATGGACCTGGTGGACGGCCTCATCGCCGGCTCCGACATCTGGGACAGCCCGATGCCCAAGATCCACACCACCAAGGCTGCAAACTATGAGAACGATGCTTACATCGTCACTCAGATGCGCAATGCGATGCACCACATCCTCTACACCGTGGTCAACTCCAACGCCATGAACGGCTGGGCTTCCACCGATACCCTGAAGACCATCACCCCGTGGTGGCAGACCGCCATCTATGCGCTCATCGCAGTGCTGGCCGTCCTGACCATCCTGTGCGCATGGCAGCTGAGCAAGGCCCTCAAGGCTAAGAAGAGCATGGTCGATACCGCTCCCGCAGCTGACCAGAAGTAATTCCGGCGCAGATTTCCGCAACTGTGAAGAACGAATGGCAGCCTGTCCCCCAGAACGGCGGGCAGGCTGCCGTTTTTTGTAAGAAAAAAGGAGACACCGCAAATGGGTGAACAAACCGCAAAGGCGCCGGGCCTGAACCGCGCCAAGACCTACCAGCTGGTGCTGTTCCCGCTGAACAACGGCGCAACGAACGTGTACTATGTGCTGGTGCTTTCCTACATCGCCACCTTCGGCAGCAAGGTGCTGGCCCTGTCCATGATCTTCGCTTCGGTCATGGTCACCGGTATGCGCCTGTTCGACGCCATCACCGACCCCATCATCGGCGCCCTGATGGACCGCACCAACGGCAAGTTCGGCAAGTTCCGGCCCTTCATGGTCATCGGCAACCTCATCATGGCAGCCAGCATCCTCGTGCTGTACTGCCTGACCCCGCTCATCCCCGCCGGCTCGATGTTCCTGCGCTATGCGGCTTTCGCGGCTCTGTACGCAGTCTGGGTCATCGGCTACACCTTCCAGACCAGCTGCACCCGTTCCGGCCAGACCGTTCTGACCAACGACCCCAAGCAGCGCCCCCTGTTCACCATTTTCAACACCGTCGGCTCTCTGCTGGGCATGGGCGTGATGCAGTTCTTCGCCCCCATCCTCGCCAAAAACTATGAGGGCGGCTATGCCTCTGCCGGTTTCTTCCGCACCCTGGCTCCTGTGGGCATCGTCATCTCCATCCTCCTCACCGTTCTGGCCATCATCGGCATCTGGGAGAAGGACCAGCCCAAGTACTTCGGCATCGGCGGCGAGGTCAGCGAGAAGGTCAAGCTGCACGAGTACGTCCAGATCATCAAGAACAATAACCCCATGCAGCGTCTGATGGTGGCTGGTGCCGGCTGCAAGCTGGCTCTCTCCATCGCCACCAACACCACCGTCCTGTGTATGCTGTACGGCTGCATGATGGGCAGCTATGACGGCCTGTACCTGCCCATGATGGTGCTGGGCTACGTCTTCAGCGTGCCCTTTTTCCTGCTCACCGTCCGCACCAGCCAGAAGGAGGGCCAGAAGGCCAGCCTGATGAAGTACGTCAGAGTGGCATTCATCTGCTACATCGGCGTGCTGGTGCTGCTGCTGCTCTGGGGCCGCAGCGACGCCTTCACCCTGTCCATTATGGGTGACAACGGCCTGTCCATCAACCTCTACACCATCCTCTTCATCGCATTCTTCGGCATCGGCTACGGCGCATACTACGCCACCGCCGATATGCCCATCCCCATGGTCGCCGACTGCTCCGACTACGAGACTTACCGCAGCGGCAACTACATCCCCGGCATCATGGGTACGCTGTTCAGCCTGGTGGATAAGCTGGTGTCCAGCCTGTCCGCTACCGTCGTCGGCATCGCTGTGAGCTTCATCGGCCTCGAGAGCCTGCCCACCCAATACGACCCCTACACCCCCGGCATGAACTGGGTGGTCATCGTGCTGTTCTGCATCATCCCGATGGTGGCCTGGGCCGCTACCCTTATCGCCATGAAGGGCTACACCCTGACCGGCGAGAAGATGAAGGAGATCCAGGCGGTCAACGCCTGCCGCCGCGACGCTGTGGCCAACGGCATGAAGCTGGAAGAGGCCATGACCAAGTGGCAGAGCATGGACCAGCTGCCCGCCGAGTACCGCAGCTGAGCCTGTAAAGAGGAAGAACATGGAACAGAATGTACTGAACACTGACCTGACCGGCAAGGTGGCCGTCGTCACGGGCGCAAGCGGCACCCTGTGCTCCATTTTCGCCAAGGCGCTGGCCCGGGCGGGCGCAAAAGTCGCCCTGCTGGGCCGCAATATGGAGAAGCTCAAGGCTCTGGCCGACGAGATCGAGGCCGAAGGCGGCATCGCCAGGGGCTACACCTGCAACGTCATGAACAAGGCCAACTGCCTGCAGGTGGCTGAGGACGTGATGGCAGAGCTTGGCCCCTGCGATATTCTGGTGAACGGTGCAGGCGGCAACAACGCCCGCGCCAACACCGACAAAGAGTATTTCGAGATGGCCGACCTCGAGGACGATACCGTGACCTTCTTCGACCTCGACGAGAGTGGTGTAGAGATGGTGTTCGACCTGAACTTCATCGGCACCCTGCTGCCCACCCAGGCCTTCGCACGCCAGATGGTGGGCCGCCCGGGCTGCAACATCCTCAACATCTCCAGCATGAACGCTTACCTGCCCCTGACCAAGATACCGGCCTACTCCGGCTCCAAGGCTGCTGTGACCAACTTCACCCAGTGGCTGGCCGTCCATTTCAGCAAGGTCGGCATCCGGGTGAACGCCATCGCCCCGGGCTTCTTCGCCAGCGAGCAGAACGCCAGCCTCCTCTACAATGAGGACGGCACCCCGACGGCCCGTACGAATAAGATCCTCGCTGCGACCCCCATGGGCCGCTTCGGCGACAGCGAAAAGGACCTTGTGGGCGCACTGCTGTTCCTGCTGAACAATGACGCTGCCGGTTTCATCACCGGCATCTGCCTGCCCATCGATGGCGGCTTCTCCGCCTATTCGGGCGTGTAAAAGCACAAAAAAGCTCCGGTTTTCGTACGAAAGCCGGAGCTTTTTTGTGCTTTTCAGGACTCTTTTTCTACATTCTGTTGTTTCTGCTCGATTTTTTCCATATAGCGCCAGAGGGTCGTGCGGCTGATGCCCAGCTGACGGGCAGCGGCGGCGCGGTTGCCGCCGTGGGCGGCGACGGTCTGCTGGACGACATCGCGGATGACCTCTTCGAGGGTCTGCTCACTGGGTTTGCGGGCAGAAGCCGGCTGCGGCACGGCCCGCAGAGTCCGCTCTTTGGAGAGCATATCGGCCACCGTCCCGGCCCGGATGTAGGGGCCGTCCGACAGGGCGGCGAGGGCGCGCAGGACGTTCTTGAACTGGGTGTAATTGTTGGGCCAGGGGTACTGGCGGAGCATCTCGATGGCCCGGGGCTCGAAGCCCGAGAGCTGCTTGCCCAGCTCGAGGTTCAGGCTGTTGAGGTAGAGGCTGGACAGAGACGGGATCTCGTCGGAGCGGCTGCGCAGGGAGGGCAGGGGAAGGGCCAGTGAGCCCAGCCGCTCACTGAAATGCCGCAGCACCTCCGGCACCGGCTCCCCCTCGACGATGGAGCAGGAGAAGATGAGCCGCACCCGGCGGGCAAGACCGGTCTCTTCAATGGCGGCAAGAAGCTCTGAACTCCACTGGGGCGGGATGGACTCGAAATTCTGGAAGTAGATGGTGTTTCCGGTGGCGCTGAGAGGGGAGTTGTAGTGGTTGAGCAGGAAATCCCAGGTCTTTTCATTCAGCAGCGCACAGTTCACCACGATGAAGGGGTGGTTTGCAAGGGAGCTGTGCAGATAGAGGTAGCGTGCGATCTGCTCTTTGCCGGTGCCGGGCTCGCCGTAGATGAATACCGGCTGGCGCAGCAGGGCGAGGGAGCGTATCTCGGCCGCCTGGGTACCCATCGCGCCGCTGAGGCTGTAGAAGCTGTTGGCGAAGAGGTATTCGCACTCGCCCTTGTTCAGGGTGCGCAGGCCGGGACGGCTGGAATGGAGCGGGATGCGGGCCGGAACACAGTAGAACAGACACCGCTGGACGTTGTTCATCAGCAGCTGCTGGGCGGTGATGCTGTAGAGCTGGTCCCGCTCGGTGTAGTAAAAGCGGAGGTTGCCGCTGGCCGGTATCTCCCGGATGTGGGACTGAAGGACGCTGCTCAGCTCCGCCGGGACTTCGGAGATGCTGCTGTAGAAGAGGTCGCCGTTGGACTCCATGACGATGACGCGGCCATTCTGGCCCTGAGTGATGCTGCGGAGGAACAGGTTCTCCTGCCGCAGATGGCCGAACCAGGAGCTGATGTTCACGGCCTGGTCGATGGCGGCGTGGAGGCTTTCGACGCCGGAGGTGATGAGGAAGGCGTCGAAGCCCATCTCCCGGGCGATGGTGTGGGTGACCATGTCACAGACCACCATCCGGTAGCCGCCCTGCTGCAGGCGTTCCAGGGTGTGGCGCACCTCAGCGGCGTTGTTCACGGTGAGGATGTCGAGGTTGAAGTCCAGCAGGCTGCACAGGGTGTGGGCCGGCTCGGTGATGGAAGGAAAGCCCACGATGGCGTAGAGGCTGGAATAATTCTCGGCCAGCTTCATGGTGCGCAGCACGTCGTACACCGAGATGTGGATGTCCACCACCGGCAGGTCAGTCACCTGCCGGATGAGGGCGGCGGTGCCGCCGCGGGAGATGATGCAGTCGTAGGAGTTGGGGGGCATCTGCTGCACGATGGCCTGCCCGTCTTCCAGGTCGCCGGTGTAAATGTCCATTTCAACATTGGGATAAGCCTGCGCCGCCTGCTCCATCGCGGTGCGCATTCCGTCGTAGGGGGCGATGCCCAGAATACGGGTGTGAGTCTCTATCACAACAGACACCTCCGTTCATATTTGCTACTATTCTAGCAAATAAACTTCCAAAAATCAAACAAAGACTGTTCTGATTTGAAACGGTTTAAGACTTTATAACCAAAAAACTTAATCGATGTTTCAAATTAAAACGGAAAAGGCCGCTCGTTTCCATGCACGCCGTGTCAAAATAAGGCATAATGGTATCAAGAGAATAAATCATGAGAGGAGGAGCAACCTATGCTGCTTCTGCTGATCCTTGCAGATGACTTTACAGGTGCGCTGGACACGGGCGTCCAGTTCGCCGCCTGCGGCATCCCCACCCGCGTCGTGGTCGGAGAGCAGGTGGATTTTGCAGCCAATGATGCCGCTGTGCTGGTGGTGGACACCGAGACACGCCATCTGTCCGCTGCGGAGGCCTACGCCGTCATCGCAAAACTGACCCGGGAGGCGATGAGTGCGGGCGTTTTCAGCATCTATAAAAAGACAGACTCCGCGCTGCGCGGAAACATCGGCGCAGAGCTTTCGGCCCTGCTCAAAACCAGCGGGGAGCGCCGGCTGCCGTTTCTGCCGGCCTTCCCCCAGATCGACCGTGTGACCCGGGACGGAGTACATTATATCAGCGGCGTGCCTGTGACCGAGAGCCCCTTCGGCATCGACCCCTTCGAGCCGGTGCGCCACGCCAGAGTGACGGAGCTCATCGGGGAACAGACCGATGTGCCTGCCTACAGCTTTCCGACCCTGAAAGAGGGTGAGGCTGTGCCGGAGCAGGAGGGCATCCTGGTCTTTGACGCCGGGAGCCTTGACGACCTTGCGTCCACGGGCCGCGCCCTGTTCCGGAATGGCAAGCCCCGCCTGATGGCAGGCTGTGCCGGCTTTGCAGCGCTGCTGCCCGACCTGATGAAGATGACCGAGCGCAGGACGGTCACCATGCCGAAGCTGGACCATCGCCTGCTGGTGGTCTGCGGGAGCGTCAACTCCATCACCCTGCGCCAGCTGGATGTGGCCGAACAGAACGGCTTCTCCCGCCTGCGCCTGACCCCCCGCCAGAAGCTCGACCCCGGCTACTGGGAGAGCGAGAACGGCAAAGAGGCCCTGCAGGGCATCAACGAGATGCTGGCCGCGAACCCCCGCTGCATCATCGAGACCAATGACGAGGGCGGCAACCAGCCCACGGCGGATTACGCCGCCGCCCGGGGCCTCGACCTCGAGGGCCTGCGGGTCGGCATCGCCAGCAGCATCGGCCATATGCTGGGCAAACTGTTCACCAGCCCCGCGCTTGGGACCTTGCTGCTCACCGGCGGCGACACGCTGTTACAGTGCATGAACTGCGTGGGCATCAAGGAGCTTGAGCCGGTGTGCGAGATGGAAAAGGGCGTCGTGCTGGCCCGCTTTACCTACTGCGGCTGCACCCGCTACGTTATCACCAAGTCGGGCGGCTTCGGCCACGAAAAACTGCTGCTCGACCTTGCAGACCGCATTGCAGCAGAGTAAATTTATAGCAGTTTGCGTTTTTAATGCACAAGCAACATCCGCAAACTGCATATCGCAAATATGCCGGTTTGAAAGGCATTGCTTTTGAAAACTGCGATAGAACGATTAATTTTTTTGGAGGACACTATGACATATAAAAAACTTCCCGGCCTGACTTGGGACGGCACGATCTACGAAAACGAAGAGATGGGTACGCTGGAAGCCCTGCTGCCCACCGGCGGCTGGCCCACCGCCCACGCACCTGCCATGGTGGAGCTGCCCAACGGTGACCTGCTCTGCTGCTGGTTCGCCGGTACTTATGAGGGCAGCGCAGACATCCGCATCATCTGCTCTGTCCTGCCCAAGGATGGTGCCCAGTGGCTGCCGCCGGTGGACATCTCTGGCGACCCCACCCGCAGCGAGCAGAACCCCTCGCTGTTTTACGGCCCGGACAACGCGGTGTGGGCCATGTATACTGCACAGCTCGACCGACAGGCTGGCAAGGACAATATGCAGTACACAGCGGTCGTCCGCTGCCAGAAAAGCACCGACGGCGGCAAAACGTGGGGACTCTATGAGACGATCTTCCCCGAGGAGGGCACCTTCTGCCGCCAGCCCATTCAGGTGTTGAGCAATGGCCGCTGGATCTTCGCCAACTGGCTCTGCACCGACTCGGCTGAGGGCCTGTCCGGCGACCCCACTGCTTTCCGCATTTCGGACGACGAGGGCAAGACCTGGCATATGGTCATGATGCCGAAGAGCAATGGTCATGTCCATGCCAACGTCGTAGAGCTTGAGCCGGGCCATCTGGTGGCTTTCATGCGCAACCGCGAGGCCTACCGCATCCACCGCAGCGAGTCCTTCGACTGGGGCGAGACGTGGAGCGAGCCGGTGGCTACTCCGCTGCCCAACAACAATTCCAGCATCAGCGCCCTTAAACTGCAGAGCGGCCGCATTGCAATCGCCTACAACCCCACCTGCACCCCGACCCCTCAGCCGGGCAAAGCTGCATGGCCCGGCCTGCGCTGCCCGGTGGCTGTGGCCCTCTCTGAGGACGGCGGCAAGACCTTCCCGATGATCCGCTGGATGGAGCGCGGCGAGGGCTTCATGGGGGACGAGAATAAGACCAATAATAAGCAGTACGAGTATCCCTACCTGATGCAGAGCCGCGATGGTGCCATGCACTTGACCTACGCGGCCCGCACCCGTCAGGGCATCAAATACATCCGCTTCCGTGAAGAAGATGTCATGGGCGCGAAGCGCGAGACGGTGGGGCTGTACAACCCCACCGCCGCCCAGACCCGCTGATTTTTTGAAGGAGGAAATTTGTTATGCTGACCCAGTACAATCTGAAGATGCCGCACGCAGTTTACGGCGGCGAGAACGCAATGGACAACATCACCGCCATCATCAAGACCCGTGGTGCAAAGAAGGTGGCAATGTTCACCGACAAGGGCATTGAGGGCGCTGGCCTGTTCGCCCTGCCCGAGGAGGCTGTGAAGGCTTCCGGCGCAGAGTATTATGTTCTGGACGAGCTGCCTCCCGAACCCAGCTACATGGCTGTCCAGAAGCTGGTGGATGAGTTCAAGACTTCCGGCGCCGACCTCATCGTGGCCTGCGGCGGCGGCTCCGTCATGGACGCAGCCAAGCTGGCAAGCGTGCTGGTGACCGATGACTACGGCGTCAAGGAGCTGCTGGACAACCCCGGCATGGCTCAGAAGTGTGTCCCCATCGTCCTCATCCCCACCACCGCCGGCACCGGCGCTGAGGTCACTCCCAACGCCATCGTCGCTGTCCCCGAGAAGGAGCTGAAGGTCGGCATCGTCAACGAGAACATGATCGCGGACTACGTCATCCTCGACGCCCGCATGATCAAGAACCTGCCCCGCAAGATCGCAGCTGCTACCGGCGTTGATGCTCTGGCACACTGCATCGAGTGCTTCACCGGCAACAAGGCCAACCCCTTCAGCGACCTGTACGCTCTGGAGGGCCTCGATCTCATCCTGAACAACATTGAGAAAGCCTGCGATGACCCCGATGCCATGGCCGAGAAGAACCGGATGCAGATCGCAGCTTACTACGGCGGTCTGGCCATCACCGCTTCCGGCACCACCGCAGTCCACGCTCTGAGCTATCCTCTGGGCGGCAAGTACCACATCGCACACGGCGTCTCCAACGCCATCCTGCTGGCTCCTGTCATGCGCTTCAACAGCGAGCATCCGGCTGTCAAGGAGCGTCTGGCTGTGGCTTATGACCGCTGCTGCCACGAGAACGAGACCTGCACCACCGTGGACGAGAAGGCTGCATGGATGATCGCCCGCCTCGAAGCGATCGTCAAGCATCTGGACATCCCCACCAGCCTGAAGGAGTTCGGCGTCCCCGCTGAGGACCTCGAGGATCTGGTCGAGTCCGGTATGCAGGTGCAGCGTCTGCTGGTGAACAATATGCGCCCCGTCACCGCTGACGACGCCCGCAAACTGTATCAGGAGATCATGTAATAGAAAAGGAGAACACGTTATGAAGACCAGCGACATCAAAGGCATTATCCCTCCGGTGATCACCCCCATGAACAATGACCCCGAGCAGACCGTCAACCACGAGGCTCTGCGTCAGCAGGTCGAGCGCCTGCTGGCAGGCGGCGTGCATGGCATCTTCCCCATGGGTACCAACGGCGAGGCTTACGCCCTCTCTTTTAAGGAGAAGGAGGAGATCCTTGTCACTGTCATCGATCAGGTCAAGGGCCGCGTACCGGTCTACGCAGGCACCGGCTGCATCACCACCGCCGAGACCATCCGCCTGAGCAAGCGCGCCGAGGAGCTGGGCGCAGATGCACTGTCCATCATCACCCCCAGCTTCGCACTGGCTTCCCAGAAAGAGCTGTACGACCACTACACCGCCGTGGCAAAGGCCGTGAACCTGCCCATCATCCTGTACAACATCCCGGCCGCTTTGCAATTGCTTCCTAATGTCGGTCATGAGCTCCGGAGCTTGAGCCGCCTGGGCAGTCAGCAGCACCACTTGTTGGTCTTTCGGAAAAACGGGACGTATATCCATCGGCAAACCTATCATGCCCAGATAATTCTGCAAGAAATCATCACCCGCCACATGAAAAGGCTTGTAGGACTTGATGCCAATGGGGTTACCCAACTTACCTATCAGTTTATCAGTCTGTTTCAATACAACATCCGCAATGCGTGCCATGGTGGTAGGCTCTATGGAAGTTCCGTCCTTCTGCCGGATAGGGGCAGTCATCTCATCATAATTAAAGCTGGTGCCCATGCCCTGCCAAGGGGTACGGAACCTGGGAGACAACTTCACGCCCAGAAGCTGGTTATAGGCAAAGAGAATGATTTCGGGAGCCTTGGCAAGCATGGTCAGATGCAGCTGCTCAGCATAGCGGTCCATGCCTAGATTCAGTCCACCGGAGTCCACCCATCCTCCACCGTTGTAGCCCGGACGCAGATTATCGAAATAGCGGATAATATTATAGCTTAGATAATTCTGCAGATGCTGGTTGCCGGCAGGGTCCCTTGTTTCGGTACCCGTCCAGACACCGTCAAAGAGTTGGGGACCTTCCTCCAGATTAAAGCCCAAACCTTGGAAATGGTCGTACCAGTTGGGATACTTGATGATTACCTTTACACGAGGATTCACCTTCTTGGCAGGTTTCAGCACAAGGTCGCGCCCGGCTTCAGTCATCAGCTTCAAACGGTATTCCGTCCAGCTCTGCGCACCTTTGGCTTTTATCTCTATGTCCGACTTGCAACTGGTGAAGAAAAAGTCATCCAGAATAAACTCGTCAAAGTGCTTTGCCGTATGTTCTGCAATCTTTCGCACCATCTCACGATGCTCGGGATTGGAATAGCAGAACGTCTCGAAACTGTTTGCCTCGTTGATGGTGTAGGTAATTCCTCCGGCAGTCTCTATTCCCCGGTCATGGAAAAATTTCTTAGCTTGCTCCAGGGTGGCGTCATCCACAATCAGTAAATCACGATGTGTTTCCAGATAAATCTTGTCCACTTCCAACTGTTGTGAAATCACATTCCAAGTCGAATCCAGCCAATGGATGTCCTTCATCTTGTCTACCTCGTAGGCACGTA
>OIKG01000115.1_pt1 | contig 16572 bp, 13 predicted proteins | sample 1583711 | NCBI WGS metagenome assembly OIKG01 (sample SAMN02674698, study PRJEB24791) | human gut metagenome, SKBSTL036 | isolation source: stool | host: Homo sapiens | place: USA
CTGCGGTTGAAGCCGTGGATGCAGATGCCATTCTCACTCAAGCGGCGGAGACTGCCTCTGCAAAGCCGGTCTCGGACGATGCCGTCTCGACCACGAAGCGGATGCAGAAGCTCGAAAGGAAGTCCGGAAAGGCGCATGAGCGTCTGGACGCTGCCCGCGAGAAGCTGCCCACGCACAAGGTTCTCAAGAAGGAGCGAGTCTTTGATGAAGAGACCGGCAAGGGCAAAACCCGCCTTCATTTTGAAGATGAGCTGAAAAAGCCGAAGGGCAAGGGCAAGCTGCAATTCAAGGCAGACAAAACCGTCCGCAAGGTCGGTGACACTCTCGCCTCCGGCATTCATGGCAAAATCCATGAGGTCGAGCAGGAAAACTCGGCGGTCGAGGGGGCGCACAAAACGGAGATCGCCGCTGAGACTGCCGCTCGGCATTTCCGCCATCATCGGGAAAGCAGCGTCAACAAGCCTTATGAAAAGGTCTCCAAGCTGGAACACAAGGCGGATGCTGCGGATGCGAAGCTCCAATATGAGAGAAATCAGCAGGAGCATCCTGAGATGAAGAAGCAGAACATGAACAAGCACTACCAGAAGCAGAACATCAAGAAGGAATATGCCGCCGCTCGAAATGCCGGTTCTCAGACCGCCGGGACTGCCACAAAGAATACCGGCAAGAAGCTCGGTGAAAAGGTGTCCGACAAGATCAAGGAGTTTTTTGAGAAAAACAAGAAGGTCTTCATCTGGATCGGCGTCGGAATTGCCCTTCTCGTTTTGCTCGGTGCCGGAATCAGCTCGTGTTCGATGCTCACCTCTACCGGCTCGTCGGTTATCGCTTCCTCCTATCTCAGCGAGGATGATGCGATGCTGGGCGCGGAGGCGCAGTATTGCCGGATGGAGCAAGAGCTGCAAAGCTATCTGGATAACTATGAAAGCACCCATGACTATGACGAGTATCACTTTGATCTGGATGATATTGAGCATGACCCCTATGTGCTGATCTCCATCCTCTCGGCTCTCCATGAGGGCGAGTTCACGCTGGATGAGGTGCAGGGTACGCTTCAAATGCTGTTTGAAAAGCAGTATATCCTCACAGAAGAGGTCATCGTCGAAACCAGATACCGCACGGAGACCGACACATGGACGGACGCAGACGGCAACACGCACACGGAAACCTATCGCGTCCCGTATGACTACTACATCTGCAACGTGAAGCTCGAAAACTTCAATCTCTCCCATGTCCCGGTCTACATCATGTCTCAGGAACAGCTTTCCATGTACGCAACGTATATGTCGGTGCTGGGCAACCGTGAGGATCTGTTCGGTGACTCTCCCTATGTGGACAAGTACATCACAAATCCGCCCGCTGACTACGATGTCAACCCGGAATACCTGAACGACGAGAAGTTTGCAGCGCTGATCACCGAGGCGGAAAAGTATCTCGGCTATCCGTATGTGTGGGGCGGCTCCAATCCCGACACGTCCTTTGACTGCTCCGGCTTTGTCAGCTATGTTCTCACGAATAGCGGGCTTGTGAATACCGGGCGGCTGGGCGCACAGGGGCTTTACAACGTCTGTACGCCGGTTTCAAAGGCGAATGCCCAGCCCGGTGATCTCATCTTTTTCGTCGGGACGTATGACACCCCCGGTGTGTCCCACGTCGGCATCTACGTTGGTGATGGCGTCATGATTCACTGCGGCGATCCCATTCAGTACACATCTATCAACTCTTCCTATTGGCAGCAACATTTCTACGCCTTCGGAAGACCTGCCTATTAAAAGAAAGGAGTTTTTCATGAATCCCAAGTATCAGAAAGTCCTCTCCGACATCGAGAAGGCTGAAAAGAAGAAGTCCGAAATCGAAGGGCAGCTCAAGGAGCTGTACGACAAGAAGACAGAGCTGGAAAACCTTGAAATCATCAATACTGTGCGCTCTATGGTGATGGACAAGGATCAGATCATGGCGTTCCTGTCTTCCATGAAGGGCGGCACCAAGCCCGCTGAAAATACGGAGGTAATCGACAATGCGTAAGAAGTTTCGTTTTTTGACCATCCTTGCGGTCTGCGTCATGGTTCTGTCCTGCTTCTCGGTGACGGCGTTTGCCTATGCCGATGACACCGAGCAGAACCTTCCCGTTACGGAGGCAACACAGCCGGAACAGCAGCCTGAAACCACTCCCGCGCCGGAAAAGCCGATGGGTGAGCCGATTGACGATGAGGGCAACGCCTACACCCGCGACTTGCTCTATGACAAGGCAACCAACAAGCAGTTCATCACCATCCAGACGAAGAACGGCAACACCTTCTATATCGTCATTGACTACGATGCACCCATCAATGAGGATGAGGAACAGTATCAGACGTACTTCCTGAACATGGTCGATGAGAGCGATCTGCTTGCGCTGCTGGATGATGATACTGCGGCGGCTCTGACTACCTGTAATTGCAAAGAGAAATGCGCTGCCGGTCAGGTCAACACCGACTGCCCGGTCTGCAAGACCAACATGAGCGAATGCACCGGCACAGCCCCTGTTACACCTGAGCCGGACAAGGATGCGGAAACCGATGTCCCCGCCCCTAAACCCGAAAAGAAATCCAACATCGGCATGATCCTCGTCATCTTCGTTCTTGCCGGTGCTGCGGGTGCAGCTTATTACTACATCAAGTTCGTCAAGGGCAGAAAGCCCAAGGATGAAGATATGGACTTCTTCGACGATGAAGGCTACGAGGAAGAGCCGTACATCAACGAGGATGAAGAGCCGCAGATTGCGGAGGATGCTGAAACGGATGGTGATGAAGATTGATCTTAGTCATTGCTGAAAAGCCCAGCGTTGCCCAGTCCATCGCAAAGGTGCTGGGCGCGACGTCCCGAAAGGACGGCTACATGGAGGGCGGCAATTACATCGTTTCATGGTGCTTCGGTCATCTGGTGGAGCTGGCAGACGCCAGCTCCTACGATGAGCGGTATGCCAAGTGGCGGTATGACGATCTGCCCATTGTTCCGGAAAGCTGGATGTTTGAGGTCACGAAGGACAAAGCTCAGCAGTTCAAGGTGCTGTCCTCTCTCATGAAGGACAAACGTGTCACCGAGCTGGTCTGCGCAACCGATGCAGGACGCGAGGGTGAGCTGATCTTCCGGCTGGTCTACAACAAAGCCGGATGCACCAAACCCTTCAAGCGTCTGTGGATCAGCTCATTGGAGGACTCCGCTATCCGTGAGGGCTTCCGGCATCTCCGGGACGGTAAGGAATATGACCGCCTCTATGAAGCGGCACTCAGCCGCTCGAAGGCAGACTGGATTGTCGGTATCAACGGCACCCGCCTGTTTACCACGCTCTATCACAAGAAACTGGTGGTCGGGCGCGTCCAGACGCCGACCCTTGCAATGCTGGTGGAGCGTGACGGTAAAATCTCCACGTTCCAGAAGGAAAAGTATTTCAACGTCCACGTCGGCAAGGGCGATCTGACTGCCGATCTGGAAAAGGTCAAAACCGAAGAGGAAGCGAAGAAGATTGCGGCGGCTTGCGAGAAAAAGCAAGCCGTCGTTTCTTCTCTCAAGCGGGAGACGAAAGCCGTCAATCCTCCGAAGCTCTACGATCTGACCACCTTGCAGCGCGAGGCAAACCGCTACTACGGCTTCACTGCCCAGCAGACGCTTGACCTCGTTCAGACGCTCTACGAAAAGAAGCTCCTGACTTATCCGCGCACGGACAGCCAGTTCATCACGGACGATATGGAGGGCACTGCCCGTCAGGTCATTTCCATCGTCTGCCGCCAGCTTCCGCTTTTCACCGGCGTTTCGGTCACTCCGGACATTGCCCGCGTGACCGACAACAGCAAGGTCACAGATCACCATGCCATTCTCCCGACCGTTCAGCTTGAAAAGCAGGATGTTTCCGCGCTTCCTCAGTCGGAGCAGAAAATCCTCAATCTTGTTGTAATGCGCCTTCTGTGTGCGACCGGTGAGAAGCACACCTACGCAGAAACGCAGATCACGCTCTCCTGCGAGGGCTATACGTTCAAAACCAAGGGCAAGACGGTCGTTCAAAACGGATGGAAAGCCGTTGAAGAGCTGTTCAAGGCATCTCTCAAGACGAAGGAAAAGGACGATCCCGTAAAGTCCCTGCCCGAAGTTCATGAAAGCGATATGCTGGATGGTGTGTCCGCCAGTGTCACCGAACACTTTACAACGCCTCCGAAGCAGTACACGGAAGATACTCTCCTGTCTGCAATGGAGACTGCCGGAAACGATCAGTTCGACGATGACACCGAAAAGAAAGGTCTTGGCACTCCCGCGACACGCGCCGGTATCATTGAAAAGCTGGTGAAATCCGGCTTTGCAGAGCGTAAAGGAAAGTCCCTCATTCCAACAAAGGACGGCTGCAACCTTGTCTGCGTCCTGCCGGAACAGATCACCTCTCCCGCAATGACGGCGGAATGGGAAAACACGCTCATGGAGGTTGAACGCGGCAAGGCAGATGCGGACGCTTTCCTCAGCGGCATTGTCCGAATGACCGGCGATCTCGTGAAAGCCTATCCGTTTCTCTCCGATGCCGAAGCCCAGCGTTTCGGCACAGGTAAGGAGGAAATCGGCAAATGCCCCCGCTGCGGCTCTCCGGTCTATGTCGGCAAGGGCAACTTCTACTGCTCGAACAAGGAATGCTCCTTCTGCCTGTGGGAAGACAACAAGTTCTTTTCCAGCAAGAAAAAGAAGCTGACCAAGAAGATTGCAAAGGAGCTGCTGGACAAGGGCTGGTGCCGAGTGACCGGGCTTTACACGCCGAAGAAGCCTCAGTTCTACGATGCGGTGATCCGGCTGGATGACAGCGGCGGCAAATATGTCAGCTTCAAGATGAAGTTTGATAAGTAAAGGAGGTAGCAAATGGCTGAAAACAAAAATGCACAGCAAGTCCGTGAAATCACGGACAAGCTGGAACAGGGCATCAAGGAGCTTTTTGAATCCGAGCGGTTCAAGGAATACCTCCGCACGATGTCCAAGTTCTACAACTATTCCTTCAACAACACGCTGCTCATTGCGATGCAGAAGCCGGAGGCAACTTATGTTGCCGGTTATACCTCGTGGCAGCGCAACTTTGACCGTCAGGTCATGAAGGGCGAAAAGGGCATCAAGATTCTTGCACCCGCGCCGTACAAGGCGCAGGAAGAGCGTGAGAAGATTGATCCTTTGACGCAGAAGCCGGTGATCGGCGCAGATGGGAAGGCTGTCACGGAAACGGTTGAGGTCCTGCGTCCTGCCTTCAAGGTGGTAAGTGTCTTTGATGTTTCCCAGACGGACGGCAAGGAGCTTCCGGACATTATCGTCGATGAGCTGAAAGGCACGGTTGAAAACTACGAGGCGTTCTTCGATGCGCTCAAGCAGGAGTCTCCCGTCCCCATTTCCTTTGAGGATATTCCGGGCGGCGCAAAGGGATTCTTCTCGCCGGTTGAAAGCCGCATTGCCATTCAGGAGGGCATGAGCGAAATCCAGACGGTCAAGACCGCCATTCATGAGATCGCCCATGCCAAGCTCCACGCCGTCAATCCGGACGAGAAGACTGCCCCCGAAGAAAAAAAGGATCGGCACACCAAAGAGGTTGAAGCGGAAAGCGTAGCCTACACCGTCTGCCAGCGATACGGCATTGAAACCTCGGACTATTCCTTCGGCTACATCGCCGGTTGGTCTTCCGGCAAGGAAACCAAGGAACTGAAAAGCTCTCTGGATACCATCCGCAAGACGGCGGCTGAGATGATCGAAGGCATTGACGCCAAGCTCAAGGTGCTGCTGGCAGAGAAAGCACAGTCCGCAGAGATGGAAGTCGAAGCTCCCGTAAAGGAAACTGTTCCGGAGGAAAAGCCGGAAGTCCCCATTTACCGCGAGACGGCGAATTATGCCTATGAAGCCGGTGAGCTGGAGTCATATCGTGCTTCTCTCGCTGCAAACGTGGAATGCCGCCGTGCGATTGAAGCGGCGATCAGCTCCAATTACGGAGATAACCGGCTGGATGCGGATGCTGCCGTGAAAATCGTCCTTGAGCAGTTCTCTCCGGAGCGCGTCCGGTATGTCCTCGCAAACACCATTCAGCAGAAAGACTTTGACGGGCGCATTCCCCAGCCTCTCAAGGAATGGGCGAAGACCGTTGATGTCTGCCCCGAAAACGCCTCCCGCTTCCTTGTGGATAAACCCAATCCCGGACTGACGGCACTTTTCGTCGATGCGTTCCGCCAGCAGACCAAACCTGAGAAGAAAGCTGTTTCTGAGAAAACGGAGGAAAGAGACCCTGAGGTTGTTGCGTGGGAGAACGATGAGATTACCTCTATTGAGGTAAAAACCGTGGAGGTCAATTCTCCCATTGCCTCCATGCCGGAGGAATCACCGAAAGCACACCGTCTGACTGCCGAAGAGAAGGAAATCAAAGCCGCCGTCATGGACACGCTCAAGGGGCAGATTGCCTATAACAATGACGGAATGCGGGCTTCCTACCGCGCCTCTAACCACTCCTTCAATCTGCTGGCACGGAACGGCGTCAGGATCGAGGGCAACACGGTCACGCAGAACGGTGAGCCGCTGTTCAAAATCCATCGCCGTCATGCGGCGCGGAAAACACAGGGCTGTTACCGTGAGCTGATGCCGACGCTGGAATACATCAAGCAGGAGCAGAAGCAGGAAAAGCCCTCTATCCGCGATCAGCTCAGGACTGCCGCAAAACAGCAGCCGGAGAAGAAATCTCCGGTCAAATCCAAAACGCACGACATGGAGTTGTGAGAAAGGAGAAGCATGAAGAAATACACAGATGTTGACATCGTTGCGGAGCTGCAGAAGCTCGTGGACAGTCATGTAGACAGCTACAAGGAAGACTTCGACATCGACAAGCGCATCATCCGCCGCGCTGCCGAAAGCCAAAATCCCGAAGACAAAACGCTGATGTGGTTCTGCCGTCCGCATGGAACGCACTGTCTCAACGAAAATCAGGTCTTTATTCAGGGAACGCGGGATCACAACACCTTCCGTTTCTATGCGGAACAGACCTACGACGAGTGCATTGCCCGCGTCATCATCCCGAAAGCTGTTAAGCGCGGCAAGGTCTTCGGAGATGTCTTTGAGATCAACTACCGGGAACAGGCTGCAAATGTGGCGCAGAACGCGGTTGCGCCGGATCATGACCGGCTGACCTTTGCAGACGGCTATGTGCTGGACTCCCCCTGCCGCAGCAGCTTCGATGCAGCAATGGCTCTGATCGGTGAGCATGGCGGCGTCAAGACCCACCAGACGCTCCCGAAGGACGCGGATGCTCTGGTGGAAGTGCTGTCTAAGCAGAAAAGCCGCCGTGACAGACTGCCGGAGGCTGATAAAACGGAGGTGCTTGCACCTCTGCCCGTTGCTGAACTCCACAAATATGAGGCAGTCAAAAAGGCGCATCCGGACGCGCTGGTTTGCTTTGCTCAGAACGGCTATTTTGAGCTTTACGGCAAGGACGCGGAGAAAGCCGCGCCGCTTCTCGGCACAAAGCTCCTTGAGAAGAAGGTACGCGGCAAGCCCTCCATGCCGGTGACCGGCTTCCGTGAAGCCGCATGGGTAGCCGGTTCTCATAAGCTCTGGAAGTCCGGCGCAGATGTCTTTCTCAGCAAGGACGGCGAGACCTTCAAGGAACTCAAAGCAGCAGATTACATTCCTGTCGGCGCGACGCTGAATGTGGACGGAATCAAGTGCAGAATCGACGCGGTTGATTTTGCCGCTGATGAAGTCCGACTGACCAACATCGAGGACAAGAACCGCCCCATCCGCTTTTCTGAGACCATCCAGTATGTCCGCTCCTATGTGGAGGATGCCGGGACTGCCATCTACGACACCATCCCGAAAAAGCCCGCTGCCCGTGAATCCATCCGCGACAAGCTGAAATCCGCGCAGAAAGCCCAGCCGCCCCACACGCCGAAACCGCAGAAATCAAAAGGAAAGGATATGGAACTCTGATATGAAAAACTTTACCGTGGAAGAAATCAACCTGATGTGCTGCTTCAACACGTCCAGCCGGAAGCGGCTGATTGACGATATGAAGAGCGTCACTCTGAACGACGTGGACGGTGAGATCGCAGAGCTGATGTACAAAACCGTCCGGAAGCTCGAATCCATGAGCGACGCGAAGTTTGAGGAACTGTATATCATGCCGGACGGCATGGTGGATGACTGAAAGGAGGATGCCTATGCCCGTATTAGACGGTGATTTTGAAGCCTTCGTCACAAACCTTGGCAAGTACAACGAGGGTATGCTGGTCGGTGAGTGGGTGAAGCTGCCCACCACCGAAGAAGAGATGCAGAAAGTCTTTGAGCGCATCGGGATCGGCAAGCAGGATGAGTTCGGTCAGCCCTACGAAGAGTGGTTTATCACCGACTACGAATGCCCGATCTACGGTGTTCAGAAGATGCTTGGCGAGTACGAGAACCTTGATAAGCTCAACTACTTTGCCGCTTTGATTGACGAGCTTTCCCTGAGCGATCAGGAAAAGCTCGTTGCCATTATGGAATCTGGCTGCGATGAGGTCAGCGACATCGACGATCTTATCAATCTGACATTCAATCTGGACTGCTACGACATCATGCCCGGTATCAACGACGAATCCGATCTCGGCTATTATTACGCACACGAAGCTGGTATTTACTCCGAAAAGGATCTCGGTCCTCTGGCAAATTACATCGACTATGAACGCTATGGGCGCGACATTGCGATGGATGAGCAGGGGCGATTCACCGATGAGGGCTATGTCCGTGTCGCAAGCGAACGCTGGGACAGGCAGTTTAACGGGGAGCTTGATGATATTCCCGATGAATACCGGATTACCGGCTCAGGGGAAGCCGCCGAGCGTGACAGCACCATCGCCGTTCTCGTCGTTGAGCCGGGAAAGGAGCCTTATGTGAAGGAGATTGACTCCGGTCTGGAGTCATTGCAGCATGAGGTCGGCGGCTATATCGAGGCAATTTATCCCTACGAAGACCCGGTTGCCTTGGTCTGCAACGAGGAAGGTAAGCTGGAAGGTTTGCCCCTGAACCGCGCTCTGCGTGGTGAAGACGGTGACATCTACGACGTTGTTGCCGGAACATTCATGGTAGTCGGCTTGACGGATGACAGCTTCGGCTCTCTGACCGTAGAGCAGATGCAAAAGTTCTCTGACCACTTCAAAGTGCCGGAGCAGTTTGCAAAGCTGGGCGATAAAATTGTAGCAATCCCCATGATCTCGAAGGAACAGCAGAAGCAGGAGAGCGTTGAGCAGAAGGACTTTGAGATGAATGCCGACACCTCCGGTCTGACGGTTGCCGGTCACATCGGGACGTGGCACACCATTGACCAGCACGAAATCGGCGGTCACAGCTTTTATCTGATGGAGCATGACACCTACGGCGATGAGGCGGCTTGCATCATCGTCGATGAGCGCGGTAAGCTCGTTCTTGATGATGTCTACAACGGCTTTGACGATGACACGCTCCGCCTTCTCGACCTTGAGGTCAAGGAAGTGTCGGAAATGCCTGATCCCGCGCTCTCTGTTCAGGATATGAAGGACTACGGCTACGCATGGGCTGGCGTTCTTCCCGCCGGTCAGGAGGCGGCTGAAAAGGCGATGGAGAAGGGCTGCGAGGTTTACCGTCTCTATTCGGATAACACCGAGGGCTTGTGCGTGGATGCAAAGGAGATTGCCGACCATGCGGCAAAGGACGGAATGCTCGGTATCAGCAAGGAAAGCTGGATGGCAGCTCTTGAGAAGGAAAACTACCTCAAGGCGGCGGAGATGTCGATGGAGGATGACTACGGCATGATTGACGGGATCATCAACAACGGTCCGAAGGAGGAAAAGACCGCAGCGATCAAAGCTCCCGAAACCGGCGAAAAGTCCTCCATCATGGACAGGCTCAAGTCTGCAAAGGCTGAAAAGCAGAAGGAATGCTGCCCTCCCAAAAAGCACAAAGGAGAGATTGAGCTGTGAGCAGAAGTCAGAAATGGCGGCATGAGTGGTCGTTCTTCATCGGGGACAGCGGACGCCGGAAGTATAACCGCTTCTGCGTCCGCTGCGTCCATAGCTGCAAGCAGAGCTTCCGTGCGGATCTCATCGCCTGTCCGCACTTCTCCCGCAAGGCGGCGCAGTGTAGACAGTTAGGGGTCGAAAAAGCCTGTGATAGCAAGCCCCAGAGCGGCGCAAATTGACCAACCTAAGTGATTGTATTCCCTGCGCAGTTTCTTCTTTAGCGCGGAAATAAGTGTCGATTTCGGCACTTGTTTGAATGCCCGGAAAACGAACCAAGAGCCTCTGTCGATGCCCGGTTTGGGTATCGGCAGAGGCTCTTTTTTTGTATCTTTTCTGTAAATACCGTTGAAAATCACGCGCTAATACACAGCGTCACTATTAGCGTTTCTGTATAACTATGCCTCTAACCCATATAATTGTTATGAGCGTTATAGAAAAGGTGTAGGTACGCGCTATGATTGACAAACGAATAGGTAAACGAGTAAAACAATGCCGGGAACGCCTCGGAATCTCGCAAGAAGAGCTTGCGGAAAAGACCGGGCTGACTGCAAATTATATTTCTACGGTTGAACGTGGTATGTCGTTTCCTCGCTGTGAGAAATTGATCATTCTTCTCAATGGGCTTGAGGTTTCGGCAGACGCGATTTTCTGTGACGTCCTGGAGCATTCGACAAGCTATAAATCGTCTGAACTCTCGGAGAAACTTGCTTCGTTGTCTCCGCAAGCGCAGAAGCGCATTTTGCAGATGGTTGAGCTGATGATTCAGCAGGAAACGGCAGATAATGGCTGAATCCGTCATGGGCTGTGTGATTTTATCACGCAGCCTTTTTTCTTCCCTTATTTCGACAGAATATTTCATATCTCCGTGCTATACTATGTATCAGAGACATAGAAACAGTCTCTAATACATAGTCAGGAGATGAAAAAGAAAATGAAGACCTGTGCTTTTACCGGGCATCGTCCGCAAAACCTCCCGTTTGGTTTCAATGAGGAAGACGAACGCTGCATAGACCTCAAAAAAACTCTCAGGGAGCAAATCATCAATCTCATCGAAAATGAAGGCGTCACGCACTTTATATCCGGAATGGCAATCGGTGTAGATATGTATGCCGCTGAGATCGTACTGGGACTGAAAGCGTCCTATCCGGGAATTACGCTCGAAAGTGCCATCCCGTGTGAAAGTCAAGCTGCAAAGTGGTCGGAAGCTCTGAGAGATCGGTATTTCGACATTGCGTCCAAGTGTGATAAGGAAACACTGATTCAAACCCATTACTCGCCCGACTGCATGGACAAGCGCAACCGTTATATGGTTGATCATGCGGATGTCCTGATCGCGGTTTGGGATGGAAGCCCCAGCGGAACCGGAAAGACGGTCAGATATGCTCATCAGCAGGGTAAATCTGTTACGGTCATTGACCCGGTTTCCCTTGATGTCACACAAGAATAAGGCAAATAATATCCCCTCTGAATCAAGCATTGTGAAAACCGTAAATTTACTTACGATAGTGAACACACATTGCACTGAACAGTGATTATTGGAAGCGTGTACGGTGTGTGCTGTCCCGTGAACTTTTCCACGGAATGCACTGAGTTTTCACGGCTTCGCAAAATGGAAAGCGCCACCCTACGAACAGTCCCTCGTCGGGAGAAAAATAAATCGCTGGAAACGGGAATGCCCCGGCACTGTGCATCTGGCACAGCGCCGGGGCATTTTTTCCATCACAGGAGGTCATTCAGAAGATTCATGCACTTAACCTTCTGTTGGAGATTTGCACTCCCGTACACATTCAGGGTAAAAGATACGTTCTTATGTCCGAGGATTTCAGAAAGAGACTTTATATCAAACTCCGGTATCTCGATTGCTCTAACTGCGAATGTATGCCGGATCTCATGAAACTTCACTTTCTCCAATCCGTTCCGTTTCAGAAAACGGGTGAAAAACTGGCGATAAGTACGAGGCTCTGTCGGCTTTGTTTTGCCAGTCAAGAAGTAGTGGTTAGGGTTATCCGTGTAGAACTTCTTGATAATGTTCATCAGAAGAGACGGAACAGGAATCGTCCTTGCAGAAGTTTTCGTTTTGGGCGGTCCGATGTGAAGATATGACTCGCCCTTCTTTTTGTCATAGATGCGCTGGACAGTCTTATTGATGCTGATGGTCTTATCCGTCAACGAGATGTCCTTCATCTGCAATCCGCAGAGTTCTCCAATGCGTACTCCGGTAAAAAGTGCAATTAGAATGCCAGCGGTCTTCCTGTTCAAGTTCATGTAGATGCACTGAATCAGCGCTTGCTCCTGATCTTTTGAGAGAGAAACTACCTTCTTAATGCCAAGTTCTTTCGGGTACTCGATGAGATCCCAGTTCAGCAGCGGAATCGCCCTTTCTTTGTACGCGAACTCCATTGAAAGTCTGAGAACGAGGATCACATCCCGGATGGTCTTTACCGTTAGCCCTCCGGTCTTGTCCAACCTACCGGCATCATGGAGATACGAAATGTAGCTCTGGATGTCCGTTTCGGTGATGCTGCCGATCTTACGCTTGCCAAAGTACGGAATAAGATGATTTTCGGCAATCAGCGTAAAGCTGGCATGGGTTGACGGCGTGATCATTGGCTTCTTTTGATTTAGCCAAGTGTTCACAAGCGTCTTAAATTGTGTATTGTTAGTCATATTGACCACCTCCACGAACATTATCCGTTGGAGGGATAATCAAGGCAGTATATTCCTCAAGTAACGGTCTTGAGAAGCGTCCGAAACTCCGGTTTCCGGGCTTTGATGAGCCGTGGCAGTCTACTTTACTATCATCCGTATTTACAAAGAACACCAAGAAGAATACGGATGGACAAATAACGAATGTTATCTGTAATTCTGCAAAACAAGGTTTGATACCGCAGCGCGAATACTTTGACAAGGATATTGCCAACAGTGACAACACCAGCGGATATTACATCATTGAGGAAAATGACTTCGTATATAATCCGCGAAAATCAGCAGACGCTCCATACGGTCCTATAAGCAGATATAAATACGCGGAAGCCGGTATTGTATCGCCGCTGTACCTTTGCTTTAGAGCTAAGAAGGAGATCAATCCTTCGTTCTTTGAATGGTATTTTCGATCTTCTGCGTGGCATAGGTATGTTTATATGTCCGGTGACAGCGGAGCGAGACATGACAGAGTGAGTATAAAGGACGACACTTTCTTTGCAATGCCAATCAATCTACCGTCAGCTCACGAGCAAGAGCATATCGCCTCATTCCTTGAGAGAATTGACCAGAGAATTGAAAAACAAAGAGCGTTAGTCGAATTCCTCAAGAAGTATAAAAGAGGTGTCATGAGAGCCATTTTCAGAGGCAAGGCTATCCTTTTCTCTGAAACAACAAAATGGAAATCTGTTCGCTTGGGTGACGAATGCACCTTCTTTTCGGGAGGTACGCCCAGATCAACCGACAGCAGTTTTTATGGAGGTGAAATTCCGTTTATTCGTTCCGGTGAAATACACGGAGCAAAAACAGAACTCTTTTTGACCGATGACGGTTTGAAATATTCATCTGCTAAGTTGGTTTCCAAAGGCGATTTGATTGTTGCTTTATATGGTGCAACAAGTGGCGAAGTCGATATATCCCAAATTGACGGAGCGATCAATCAGGCAATTTTGTGTATTCGCCCCAAACTGGTAAATCGAACTTTCTTAAAATACCTTCTCGAAGATAGCAAAGATGACATCTTGAATACTTATCTTCAAGGAGGACAAGGAAATCTTTCAGCAGAAATAATCAAAAACCTTGTTTTCGACATACCGGATGATCGCTCACAGTCAGCAGTTGTTGATTTCCTTGATATGATTGATCAGCGTATCAGCAAGTCTCTCATGAAATTAGAGAGTATTGCTACGCTTCGTTCTGCTCTAATGCAGCAACTTTTTATATGAAAAGCTGCTGCATAATGCCTCTGCGATGTTCTATAAGTGCATTAAGCTCCTGCTGTGTAAGCTCAATTCTTCTGTCCATTGCTGCTAAATGGCTACTTATTTTATGTTGGACATCAAGATCAGGCACTTTGATCATCAGCTTCTCAAACTCCGATTTACTCAGAATTGGAAGAGTTTGCATTGAAACCTTGCTTCGGTATTCTGGGAAGAAGTTCTCGAAAGCGTAATAAATAAACTCATGATCGAAGCCCTCTGATACAACAAGAGCGTTAATCTGTTGATTGGTAATCATGCTGGTTTTCGCTATACCAAGTTTTCCAATAAGTCCGATACAAGTTACGATAACAGAATTTGGTGGTAGTGGTCTACCTAAAGCAAACCCCTTCGGTGATACCCTCTTTTCAGTAGATGAGATATACTTCTGTTCGCCAACATCCCCCGGCGCACAGAACAAGAGATCACCGTCATAGTTGCTTCTATCATTAGTTGGAGGCGTACTTCCGGTTATGACTTTGCCTATTTGCGAAACTGAGCATTGTGTCCATAGCTGAGTTTTGTCATCGGAGAAATAGTGCATTAGCAGTCCTCTTTTATACTTCTTGAGGTTATCTACGAGGGACTGTTGCGCCTCGATGCGACGCTCCAAAGTAATGAGGAAGTCAGCAATTTTTCTTTGCTCTTCGGTGTTTTCCGGCAGATAATGTTTTGTGTCAAAGAACTCCTCGGTAGGCACATTCAGCAGACCATGATTTCTTGCTCCTTCGGCAGAGATCATGTATATTTCCCGATACCATTTCAGAGAATCGAAATAAGCCTTGATGAAGTCACTATCATGCTTTTTGAGCGCAAAACAGATGTAAAGTGTCGATAAAGCACCCATTGGGTAACGATCTAAACGCTTGATAGAGCCGAAGTCATACCCTACGGAATAGCTCTTGTTGTACGCGAACTCGCCATTCTTGAGCAGGTAGTACCCACTCATGTCTTTACTTGCAACCGTCTTGTTGAAATAGCTAACCTGATCGACAAGACCATCTTTAGAGGAAATGGTTAGAGGAAGATCAGTTTCGTTTTTGCTGTTCTTTCGTGTTACTCGGTCTGCGAAGTCGGATAACCTCTCGACTCTCCACGGCTCATCAAAGCCCGGAAACCGGAGTTTCGGACGCTTTTCGAGACCGTTACTTGAGGTCTATTTTATAGGCTGATCTGCACTTCAACTCAAAGTAAAATCCCTTGCAGTAGCAGAGATTTTCCGCTATTGCAAGGGATTTCGTCTGTCATATAGCTATTTCTGCGTACTTGATCAGAAGTATAAAAGAGGACTCGTTAAGGCGTTAATTTCTGGTACAGTGGCTTTTGCTTGCAGTGAAAATAAACGCTGGGAAACCGTAAGATTGGCAGAGATTTTTACGATTTCTGCCGGGGGCGATATTGACCGACAAAATAGTTCACCCACATATTCAACGAGTTATCCATATCCAGTGTATGCAAACGCCTTGACTAATAATGGTTTATATGGCTATGCAAACTACTTCAAAGTAGAAGGTGATTCTATTACTGTATCTGGAAGAGGCGAAGTTGGTCATGCGATAGCTCGTCACTGCAAGTATGTTCCGATTGTCCGTCTTCTTTCGTTAGTTCCTAAATACGAAGATGATGTGGATTTCTTTGCTTACATGATCAACGCCACTTCCATTTATATTGAATCGACGGGTGTTCCTCAGTTAACAAGTCCTCAACTCGGTGCAGTGAAAGTATTTCGACCACCCATTTTGGAGCAGAAGAGGATTTCTTCATTGCTGCTGAAAATAGATGCAAAGATAGAGAACGAAGAACGCCTAACATTTTATCTGGAAAAAATCCGGTCATCCATGCTGCAACAGCTCTTTATATAAAAAGCTGTTGCAGTAAACCTGCTCTCGCCTTGCAACACCTATCGAGAACAGCTTGTTGTGATGCAATGTACTTATCTATGCTGTTCATTACCCCAACAAACTGCTCTTGCCTTATTTGATGAGGTACGGGGACAACGAAATTTCTAATACGTTCGAGAGCCAGCTTAGGCTGTCCGTTTTTAGTCTTTGAGGCTTCAATCTGTGACTGAATTAGATCAGACGAAAGTACATGGTAAAGGTATTCGGGATTGATCCCTCTAAAGTTTGTAAAACGATCACAGTTTTCAGTCAAGTTTACTCCATCCAAGTCAGGAGTGATGATATTCAACTTTCCAAGAGTGCCAGCAACAGAAATAATGATGTCACCATTTCTGACTTTATATCGAGTAATTTGTTTTTCGGGTGGCAAATATACTGCTTTTTTTAGGATTTGCAAAGTAGAGATGGCAAAATTGTGAGTTTAATTAGAACTTTCTGTTTATTGTAGCCATTCCTGACTATTTCCTGTATATATTTGCAGAATAAAGTTTTGAATTCGTTTAAAATGACAAAAAAGGCTCTTTATATATTCAATCCGGAACATGATTTGGCGTTAGCCAGCGGTGAAACAAACTATATGGCACCGGCTTCCGCCCGGCAGATGGCATCCGAATTGGCTTTGTTGCCGATGTGGTATGCAGAAGAGGGAAGTGTTGTATTGGCTCCTTCCGCTTATAATCTCGACTATGTGAAGAAGATACAGGAATTATT
>OIKG01000131.1_pt1 | contig 15091 bp, 10 predicted proteins | sample 1583711 | NCBI WGS metagenome assembly OIKG01 (sample SAMN02674698, study PRJEB24791) | human gut metagenome, SKBSTL036 | isolation source: stool | host: Homo sapiens | place: USA
TAACGCAAGAATACGGTGTCCTGCCAATTTCCTGACCGGCTCCTCAAATTCATAATACATCTCATATACAGACTGAGTTTCCGCATTCTTTGCTGTGGAAGAAATACTTCCGTTCTTTGTTGTCAGGTTACGGATGTAGATACGATAGTCTGCTTCATCGGAAATACGCTCTGCAATAATATCTTTAGCTCCGTTCAATGCTTCTGCAACATTCTTAACACCCTTTTCTTCGGAGACATACGCCCTGGCTTCCTCTTCTACCGGCTTGTCTGTCATCTGCAGAAGAATGATATCTGCCAGTGGTTCCAGCCCTTTCTCTTTGGCAATTGTCGCACGGGTACGACGTTTCGGGCGATATGGTCTGTATAAGTCCTCTACTACAACCAGTGTCTGGGCATCCAGAATCTGTTTCTTCAGTTCCTCAGTCAGCTTGCCCTGGTCTTCGATGCTCTTTAATACCTGATTCTTCTTATCTTCCAGATTTCTCAGATACGTCAGTCTCTCAAAGAGTGCACGAAGCTGCTCATCATTAAGGGAACCTGTTGCTTCTTTTCTGTATCGGGAAATGAATGGGATGGTGTTACCTTCGTCAATTAATTTGACTGCGGCTTCTACCTGCCATTTCTCCACCTTCAATTCCTGTGTGATTACCTGAATAATATCCATTAATTTTTTATCTCCTCTTGTTGCTTTTCAGAATGCAGATGCGTGTAACTGACCCTTGCATCCACATTGTTTTTCTTCTATAGCATAAAAAACGCTCTTGTGATAGGGTATCAATCTGGCGTTCATTTGTCAAGTGTGGGATTGATTCTGCCAATATGATACATACTGCCGGAATAACATTAGCCAAAATATTCATCCAGCTGTCTGATAAACTCTTCCGGCACTTTCCGTTCAAACGGAAAAATTTCGATGTTTCCCAGTCTGTCCGCGATATATCCCAGTAAGATCGCGCTTCTCTCCAACGACCAGTCCGACAGAAGTGCAATGGTATCATGACGTGTATGCATGCCAAATCCATCCCTGTTTAATGTCATAGCCGGAATACCTTTCCACGCAAAGGTGTTAGAATCGCTTCCCCAGATCTGATTCTTTGTAGACATGCCGATTCCTGTCTCATGAGCCATATATGTGATCATATTGCAGATTGACGCATCACCTGTCACTCCTACAACCGTTCCGCCCACAAGCTGTCCCGCAAGGTCTACATTCATATTGAAACGATGAGCCGGAAGTTCTGTTTCATGTTCTTTAATATAGTTCCGACTTCCAAGCAGACCTTTCTCTTCTGCACCAAACCATACGAATTCCATTGTTCTGCGTGGTCTGTGTTCTTTGAAATATCTGCAAAGTTCCATGATGATCGCGGCACCGGACATATTATCGTAAGCACCAGGTCCCTCCGGTACTGAATCATAGTGTGCAGTAAGAGTCAGGATCTCCTCTGCTTTATCTGTTCCTTTGATTCGTGCCACTACATTTCGGGATGTACGTGTCACTGTCTCCTGTTCTACGGACAGGCAAGCCTTAGCTGCCCCTCTTGTCACTAGTTCGACAGCATCTTTATAATGAATGCTTACACCCGGAATTCTGTTATCGTAATTTGCCGCTTCTATCCCGGCTGCTTTTTTCTCTTCACCTGGCAGATTCTTCGGTAAGCTGTATGCACGCGGTGTCAAATCTACGCCCTCGTCCAATGGGGAACCGGCAATACTGATAAAACCGGCTACACCTGCTTTCACCAGTTTCTGGTACAGTTCCTTTCTTACCGGGTCATTTACCATAACAATTTTTCCTCTGGCATTTGCGAGGCTGATCTCATCAGCATTCTCCACATACAAAAAAGATTCATTCCGTCCATTCTCATCTGTATTGGCACATCTTCCATATCCGGTTACGATGTATTCTTTTGCATATGGTTCCGTTATCGTAAGCTTCGCCTTTTTTACCTGAAAAGTTTCAAAACAAAACTCTTCCAGATGGTTCTCCACACCAAAACTATTCAATGTTTCCTGAATAATCGTTGCTGCTTTTTCCTCTCCTACAGTTCCTGCCTCTCTGATATAATCAAACTCCGCCAGAAACTCCATCTGACGTTTTCCACTGATTTCATTTGTGTTCATAATTGTAAAAACCTTCCTCAAATATATTTATGCTACCAGCAATTATTCCTATTATACCATTTACGTATAAGCTTTTTCCACCATTATAAATGAGAAAATTCAGTAAAACCAAATTAATAAAAATAAAAAAGACCTTTATCAACATTTTTACATTGTGTCAGTTAAAGGTCTTTCATATTATGATTTTATTTCAAGCTATTGAAGTATTCATCCCATGGTTTTGGTTCGTTATCTTCTTCCTCTTCCGGAATTGTCTGACTCTGCAGGCTGTCCTGTACTTCTTTACTCTCTGAAGAATCATATGGGTTATCCTGTGTCGTTCTATTATTTTCCACAGAACCATACAAACTATCCTGGGTATTCTCACTTGCTGCATTATTCTGCACTTCTTTGTTCTCATCCGAAGCCACTGATGAATCACCTGTCACACTCCAGAACTGCTGCGGATGCGTCTGATCTTCCTGTGGCTGTTCACTCTGTGAATAACTGTCAAACATAGGATTCACATGGTCTCGTGCCACACGTTCTTCTTCCTCTTTCTGCACTTTAAGCTCCCCTGTCAGATCACGATAGAACATTACTTCTGTCATGGCCATATATGGAAATATCCACAAGAGTGCAATATAGAATGTAAAAACAGAAAGAAACATCAATGGGATAAAGCTTATCTTCAGCATCAGATATCTTCCGAAGTTTCCATGCATCATCTCCAGACTCTCTTTCATAGCCTCCGTACTTTTCAATTCCGGCTTATCTGCCAGAATATAATAAGTCATCTCCAGAGGAATAACCAGAATCTGATAAACAATCATTCCAACGATCATCAGAACAACACCTGTATACAGCCAGGTGATCAGCACCTCCACAGAAGCATCTTCACCCGGAAGATTCGCATTACTGTAAATCGTATAGGGCAGCATGGTAAGCAGATTCAGTACTGCCATAAAAAATCCGGCAACGATCACTCTGTCCGGGTGATGTCTGTAAAAATAAAACAGCTCATTCAATGAATATGCTTTCCCTCTGGCAATATTCAGATACATATAATTCATACCTGCCGCTACCACATTGATCAGCAGAGTCAGAATAAATGTAAATGCATACGACAACACAATATCAATTGTTTCCTCTCCCGGAAATAAAGCCGAGGATATCATGCTGCTGATCAGAGCCAGCGCCTGAACTGCAACAAATGCCAGAATCAGTATCCCATATTTTCCTGACATGGCCTGCTTCGCATAGTTTTTTAATTCACGTCTCGATGTCATGTAATTCTCCTAAATCAGTCTGCCAGACCAAAGGCATCATGTACTGCATTCATTGCGCGCACGCCGTCCTTTTCATTGATCAGAACTGTCACACGAATCTCGGATGTAGAGATCATGTTGATGTTTACGCCCTCATTATAGAGGCTCTCAAACATCTTTGCAGCTACTCCGGGATTACTCATCATTCCTGCACCTACGATGGAAAGCTTCGCAATATTTCTCTCAGAATGAAGCTCTGCAAATCCAAGTCTTGCCTGATTTGCATCCAGAACTGCAACTGCATCATCCAGATCATTTCCATCGACTGTGAAAGAAATATCCTTTCTGCCCGCACGTCCGATAGACTGCAGGATCACATCTACATTAATATTCTTCTTCGCAAGGGTATCAAATAATTTAAAAGCCACACCCGGCTCATCCTTTAATCCGATTACCGCAATTCTCACTGCATCTGTATCCAGCGCAACACCGCTGATCAACATTCTCTCCACTGTAACTTCCTCCTTTACCACAGTTCCTTCACTGTTGTTTAAACTTGAACGTACCACAAGCGGCACGCCATATTTCTTCGCCATCTCCACAGAACGGTTGTGAAGCACACCTGCCCCGAGAGTCGCAAGGTCAAGCATTTCATCGTAAGTGATCTCTTTGAGCTTTCTTGCTTTCGGAACCTTACGCGGATCTGCTGTATAAACACCATCTACATCTGTATAGATTTCACAGGCATCTGCATGAAGAGCAGCCGCAAGAGCAACCGCTGTTGTGTCAGAACCGCCTCTTCCAAGAGTCGTATAATCATCATACTTGTCAACTCCCTGGAAGCCGGTAACTATTACAATCTTTTTGCTGTCCAGCTCTCTTCTGATACGCTCTGTATCAATTCTTTTTAAACGTGCATTTCCATGACTGCTTGTCGTATGCATGGAAACCTGAAAAGCATTCAGGGAAACCGCAGGAACTCCCAGTTTATCCATCGCCATTGCCATCAGTGCAACAGACATCTGTTCTCCGATGGTAAAGAGCATATCCATCTCTCTTTTCGGCGGTTTCTCATTGACATCCTTTGCCATGGTGATCAGTTCATCCGTATATTTCCCCATTGCGGACAGAACGACTACCACGTCATTTCCTTTTCTGTACTCTTCTATACAGCGGCTGGCAACATTAAAGATACGTTCTTTATTTGCAACCGATGTACCGCCAAATTTCTTGACAATCAACATTGTTTTACTTCCTCCATAATAAGTTTACAGGAAAGAGAAGATTCCCATATCTTCCCTTTCCTGTTCTGTTTACAGTAATCACTGTACAAATATTTATCTGAAGTTTTGTATCAGTGTCCACCTTATCAGGCACACTATATGATACACGAAATCTGTCAGTTTATCAATCTTTAACTCGAATCTTTGCAAGTACCTGATCTCCGATCTGAGCCAGTTTCTCTTCAAATGCTCCCTGTGTCATTTCATCAGTGATAAATGCACATTCCTGTGGAAGCTGTCCCAGGCTGATGATCTCAACATCACCAAATACCTTCTTCGCTTCTTCTGCTGCTTCTTTTTTGATTCTCACAAAAAATCTTCCTGTCACTTCATCCAGTGGTTTCAGTACTGCCGGAGTGCTGTTCCAGTTTGTCACAATGTTAACATGGAGATGTTTGGCAGCATCCACAATATCACCAACTACAGCACTTGCTGTAGGCAGTTTACCTGCACCGCTTCCATAGAACATGGCATCTCCAAGCATATTTCCATGTACAAATACTGCATTAAACACATCATTTACGCTGTAAAGAGGGCTGTTCTGGCCGAGCATAAACGGTGCTACCATTGCATAACAGGTTCCGTCCGCCAGTCTGCGGCTGGTTCCAAGAAGTTTGATGGTTCTGCCAAGCTTCGCAGCATACTCCATATCTTCAGGTGTGATCTTTGTAATTCCCTCTGTATAAATATCTTCAAAATCAAAATATCTCTCATAAGCAAGAGAGGAAAGGATTGCGATCTTACGGCATGCATCATATCCTTCCACGTCAGCGGTAGGATCTGCCTCTGCATAACCCTTCTGCTGTGCTTCCTTTAATACAGTGTCAAATTCACAGCCTTCTGTGCTCATCTTATAAAGCATGTAGTTGGTAGTTCCATTCAGGATACCTGTCACTTCGTCAATCTCATCTCCTGTAAGGGAAGAATTGATGACACGAATGATCGGGATTCCGCCGCCACAGCTTGCTTCAAATAAAAAGTTAATGCTCTTTTCCTTTGCAATATCCATCAGCTCGCGGCCATGCTTTGCAACCAGAGCCTTATTGGAAGTGCAGACATTCTTTCCTGCCAGAAGTGCCTTCTTTACAAAAGTATAAGCAGGCTCCACACCACCCATAACCTCTACTACAATATCTACTTCCGGATCACTGACGATCTGTTCATAATCATGGACCAGAACCTTCTCTACCGGCTGTCCCGGGAAATCACGAAGATCCAGAACATATTTTACATGAAGTTCCTGTCCGGCACGTCTGGAAATACTCTCTTTATTTTCATTTAATACTTCAAATACACCGCTTCCAACTGTGCCATATCCTAAAATTGCTACATTGATCATTTTCTTTTACTCCCTGCCTAATATTTTCAGATAATGAATTCCTTCATTCTGTTCAATCGTCTCTACCATTGCTTCTGCATCCCCCTCGCCCGGAAGAATGTCCACACTCAGAGTAAGTGTGGCAACCCCATTGATAGGAATACTCTGATGAATGGTGAGAATGTTTCCATGAAACCGTGCAATCGTCTGCAGGACAACCGACAAAAGCCCCGGTTCATCATCCATCTGGATAATAAAGGTGATCGTCTTTCCCCTTGTCTCTTCATGAAATGGAAAAATATCATCTTTGTATTTGTAGAAAGAGCTTCTGCTGATTCCTGTGCGCTCTGCTGCATCCTGTACAGTGTCCACTTTGCCGGAGTCCAGAAGCTTCTTTGCCTCCACAACCTTCAGCAGGACTTCCGGAACCGCACGTTCCCTCACTACAAAATATTTCTTTTTCTCTGTTACTGGTTTCTGCATATCAATTTACCTGTCCGTTCTTTAAAGACATTTGTTTTCACACACTGGATATATTATCACACCACACAAAAATACGCAAGAAATATATTCTGCTGAGTCATTATGGCGCACACACGAAAAAGGCTGTCCTGATTTCAGACAGCCTTTTTTATTCTTTTATTTCTTCAGTGCGATCCATTTCAGATATGCATTGATGAAAATGTCAATTCCTCCGTCAAGTACTGCATCCACATTTCCGGTCTCCTCGTTTGTACGATGATCCTTTACCATGGTATATGGCTGCATAACATAAGAACGGATCTGATTTCCCCATCCGATATCTGTCACCTCACCGCGGATACCGGAGAGTTTTTCCTCTGCCTCCTGCTGCTTGAGAAGATACAGCTTGGCTTTCAGCATCTGCATGGCTTTATCTTTATTCATGTGCTGAGAACGTTCATTCTGACACTGTACCACGATTCCGGTAGGATAATGTGTGATACGGATGGCAGATGATGTCTTGTTGATATGCTGACCACCGGCACCACTGCTTCGATAAGTGTCAATACGGATCTCATCGTCATTGATCTCTACATCCAGATCCTTCTTGATATCCGGCATAACATCACAGGATACAAAAGATGTCTGTCGCTTACCTGCTGCATTGAAAGGAGAAATACGCACCAGACGGTGAACTCCCTTCTCTGATTTCAGATAACCGTAAGCATTTGTTCCGTTTACCTGGAAAGTAACCGATTTGATACCTGCCTCATCGCCGTCCAGATAATCCAACACTTCCAGGGTAAATCCTTTCTTATCTGCCCAGCGGCTGTACATACGGTAAAGCATACCGCACCAGTCACAGGCCTCTGTTCCGCCTGCACCTGCATTCAGCTTAATGATAGCATTCTCACTGTCATATTCTCCGGAGAGAAGTGTCTTGATACGGATATTGTCAAAATCCTTCTGAAACTCATCCAGCATTTCCTGAATCTCAGGAATCAGTGCAGGATCGTTCTCCTCATATCCCATCTCGATCATGGTTTCCATATCTTCCATCTGTGTAACCAGATTCTGATAGGTCTCCATGTCATCTTTCATGTCTTTTAATTCTTTCATTTTCTTCTGGGAAACTTCTGCATCATCCCAGAAATCAGGCGCTTCCATTTCGCGCTCTAATTCTTCGACCTTCTGCTCTTTGTTAGCCAGGTCAAAGTGAATCCCTCACTTCCACTAATGGTTCTGTATAAGTCGCAAGAATGCTCTTGAACTGGTCTAATTCAACCACAGCTTCACCCACTTTCTTATTATAAATATTCTCTGTCGGACTCCCTGTGGATAACCGACTGAATTGCTATAGATCATAGCAGTCCTAGTAAATAATTCGTTTAAAATAATAACATATCTTTAAGCAAATTACAAACAAAGAATTACCCACAGCGTGAAATGATCATTTATCATAACAATCATTTCACACTGTGGGTAATCATACTTTACACTGAATTGCGCATAAAGCCTGTATAATTTACGAGAAGAAGCTCTCTGCAACACTGATATCTGCAATATATCCCACTGTTCCTGTCATATAGATAGTTCCGTCCTCTTCCATATCGATCTGTATCATTCCGCCCGGCTGATTTACATTAATACGGGATTCTACCAGCCCCAGCTTATAGGCTGCCGCTGCTGCCGCACAGCTTCCTGTTCCGGAAGCCTTTGTATATCCGGAGCCTCTTTCCCAGATTTCAATCTCCAGATTTCCCTTGTCGACCTGACGGCAGATCTGCAGGTTCATTCTCTCCGGAAATTCATCTGCATTTTCCACATAAGGTCCCAGATTCTTTACAGCTTCTGCACTTACATTGTCTGTAAAAATAATGCAGTGTGGATTACCAACTGTCAGGCAGGTAGCCTTGTATTCTTTTCCATGGAATACGAAATTCTCCTTAATTACTTCACGAACTTCACCGGAAACAGGGATATCGCTGGAGATAAAAGATGGTTTTCCTATGTTTACTTTAAATTCCGTTGCCCGGCTGTTCAGGCATTCCACATGAATCGTGCCTGACATAGTTTCAATGTCAAATTTTTTCTCAGTAATATATCCATTATCCATCAGATATTTGGCAAAAATACGCACGCCGTTTCCACTGATGGCAGATTCACTTCCGTCTGCGTTAAAAATACGCACACCCAATTTCCCATCAATTTCTACCGGTCCATAGAGCACACCGTCAGCGCCAAGCCCAAATCCTCTCTGGCAGAGAAGTGCAATCTTCTTTCCCTGAAGCTGTACCTGATTTTTCTTCGGATCAAGAATCAGATAATCGTTTCCAAGTCCCTGATATTTACTCATAATAATTGTATTTGCCATAACCATATCTCTCCTTCTGATTTATAATCCCGGATACTTCCCGCTTTTGTATCTGCACCGATAATCAATTGTCGGGCAATCTTCCCAACTCACTTCGCCACTTGTCTGAGTCCCCACCCACTGCTTATTGCTCTTCGCAATTGAAGCAGGGGACTTACTTGATTCGGTTAAATTTTGTGTCAGGCAATTTTCTCATATCACATCCTGACTTTACAGTCATTATATTCTATTATTTTTACCATGTATATAGAGTAAAATGCTTGAAATATTGCAAAAAATGCTCTGTAAGTGTTACAAAAAAGACCATTATATCAGTTCTCTGATATAACAGCCTTACAGCAGCATCACTCCTCTCTGTTCAGTTTTCTATTTCTTTACCCTATTTCGAAATAGTTACAAAGTTTTTACGATTACTTTGTAATTGTATGATACTATTATCGTGTAATAATGTCAATATCTTTGTAGCATATTTTCTCAGAAATTATAAAATATATTCGTTACTATTTGTTACATTCTTAGTAATAATTGTACATTTGCGCATTAAATGATATGATTATACCATGAATCAAACTTTTCCCTCCGCTTATTGCTTTCCACTGCTTATTTCTTTTCACAATCTCCACAGGGGACTTGCTTGATTCGATTAAATAATCATTGCAGATATCGGAGGCAGATATGTTATTATCAGAACAGTTCTATCAGACAGAAAAAACAGGATACCTGAACGAACAATTCCGACTTTTTCATCTTAAAGACCAGACCAGAAAGGAATTCTCTTACCATTATCATGATTTTCACAAGGTAGTTATCTTCATCTCCGGCAAGGCTGCTTATCATATAGAAGGAAAAGCTTATCAACTGAAACCATGGGACATTCTTCTGGTAAACCGCCATGCCATCCACCGCCCGGAGATTGATCCTTCTGTTCCATATGAACGTTTTATTCTCTGGATCCAAAACGATATTCCCTGGCAGGAACTGCTGAAATGCTTCCAGAAAGCAAATGACCGAAGCTATAATCTGGTACGTCTGAACTCTGCTCTTCAGGAAAAGATGAAAGACATCCTGTTTGAACTGGAAAATTCTGCAAAATCCGATGAATATGGAAAGGAAATCCTGACACAGTCACTTTTTCTTCAGTTTATGGTTTATCTGAACCGTATCTTTCTGGAAAAGCAGTACATTTTTGATAAAAAATCCTACACCTTTGACTCGCAGATTGCCAGTATCCTTCAGTATATCAACCACAATCTGAAAGAAGATCTGTCTGTAGAAACGCTTTCTGCCAGATATTATGTAAGCAAGTACCATCTGATGCGGAAGTTCAAACAAGAAACCGGCTATACCCTTCATAATTATATTGTAAACAAGCGGCTTCTTATGGCACGTACTCTGATCTCAAATGGAATGCCTGTGACAAAAGCAGCACAGGAAAGCGGGTTCACAGAATACAGCACTTTTTCCCGGGCATACCGTAAACAGTTCAAAACCACCCCCAGCGAAGAACTGCCTCATTATAGCAATCCTCTAAAATAATGCATCCACTACTTTTACACAACAATTCCATAACACAAAAAAGATGTAACCATGTCTGAAAGACTGTTTCCTCTCAGACATAATTACATCTTTTATTGTTCTCAGGTCGTGCAGATATTCACACTCTGCTTATTATTTCACTTTCTTCTTCGCTGTCGCACAGTAGAATACGAATCCCAGCAGTACCAGTGCCACGATCATCCATCCGGCCAGTGCTGCTGTTCCCAGACCTGCAAATTTATCATAGTAACCTTTCAGATAGATCACAATGATAATCGCCGGAATTCCATAGGCAACATAATTTTTCAGACATTTCGGGAATTTCATGCCTGTACCGGCATTCACCTCTGCAATGAAATTGTCCCATCCCCATCCGTTCTTTCTGGTACAAAACAGAAGGTAACCAAGACTTCCAAGAGGAAGAAGGTTATTAGAAACAATAAAGTCTTCCAGATCCATAATGTTGCTTCCATCTCCGAATGGCTGGAATCCGGAAAGTACATTGAATCCAAGCACACATGGAATGCTTAAGATCACAACAAGAACTGCGCAGACAACAACACTCTTTTTACGGTTCCAGCCAAACAGTTCCATATTAAACACGATCAGGTTCTCAAATACAGCAATGATCGTTGAAACCGCAGCAAATGTCAGAAACAGGAAGAACAGACTTCCCCACAAAGCCCCTCCGCTCATCTTTGCAAAAATATTGGGCAGAGTGATAAAGATAAGGCTTGGACCTGCATCCGGCTGAATTCCATAGGAGAAGCATGCCGGAATAATGATAAATCCTGCTGTCAGCGCAACAAAAGTATCGAGTACGGTGATGCTTACCGCCTCTCCGGTAAGGCTTCTGGATTTGTCCAGATAACTTCCGAAGATCAGCATGGCACCAATACCAATGGATAATGTAAAGAATGACTGACTCAATGCCGCAAATACTACATTACCAACTCCTGCTTCCTTAATCTTCTGAAAATCAGGAATCAGATAGAAGCTGATTCCTTCTCCCGCGCCTTCCATCATTACTGAATGAACCGCAAGGATCACCATAATGATAAGCAGTGCACTCATCATTACTTTGGAGATTTTTTCAATACCATTCTGCAATCCCATGAAACAGACTGCAAATCCAATCAGACAGATGATCACCATCCATAACATCATCGTCGGTGCATTTCCCAGCATATCGGAAAAAGACTGTGTTACTGCTTCCGGAGTCGCTCCAACGAAATCTCCCCGCAGACTCTTCACACAATAGTAGATCATCCATCCTCCTACTGTTGTGTAAAACATCATCAGCATATAACATCCAATAATACCAATAAATTTCAATGGCTTCCAGCAGCTTCCTGCAGGTGCCAGTTTGTCAAAACATTTCGCAACACTTGTGTGGCTTCCCCGTCCTACCGCAAATTCTGCTACCAGAACCGGAATACCGAGAATAACCAGAAAACATAAGTAGATCAGGATAAAGGCCGCGCCTCCATATGCCCCGCAGATATACGGAAACTTCCACACGTTTCCAATACCGATGGCACATCCTGCTGACACCAGGATAAAACCAAGGCGTGAGCCGAAAGACTCTCTTTTCATACTGTTTTTCCCCCTTTATGGAATTGTTATGTGACTGTTCATCAATCATAATCACATAGCTGTGGATGTACTGAACAGTTCAGACAGATATTCACAATCTGCCAATTCAACGCGCTAACGTGTTTTTGCGCACGATAAAAGGGCCTCATGATTCAGCCCTTTTATTTTGCAGCAGACATGATCTGCTCACAATGTTCTTTTTACAAAATCATTACTGCCCGCTCTGTAGTAATGAACTCACCACATACAGAAATGGGAGTCTTCTCAACTGAGATAAACGAGTCAGGCCTTATTCTTACGTCCACAGCACTGTTTGTATTTCTTACCGCTTCCACATGGGCAGGGATCGTTCGGATATACTTTGATTTCTTTTCTCTGAACCGGTTTCTTAGGACCGGCACTGTCATCCTTGTTTGTTCCGGTAACTTTAGCTACCTGTTCACGCTCGATCTTCTGCTCTACATGTACATGGTACAGCATACGAAGAGTATCTTCCTGAATGGATGTGATCATCTCGTTGAACATATCAAATGCACTCATTTTATATTCAACAACCGGATCTCTCTGTCCATAAGCAGCAAGTCCGATACCCTGACGAAGGATTTCCATATCATCAATGTGATCCATCCACTTGCTGTCAATGCATTTCAGAAGTACAACTCGCTCTAATTCACGAAGCTGCTCCGGTTCCGGGAACTCTGCTTCTTTTTCTTCATAGAGCTTCACTGCCTCTTCTTTCAGTTCATGTCTGATCTCATCGCGTTTCTTGCCTTTTACACTCTCAGCTGTAAGCGGTCTGATCGGAATGATCGGAGTAAGAACACCGTTAAATTCATTCAGATCCCACTCTTCAGAATCTACATCATCAGAGAAACACATATCAACATAGGTATCCACTGTATCCTGGATCATCTTATAGATTGCTTCACGCATATTCTCACCGTCGAGAACCTGACGACGTTCTTTGTAGATGATCTCACGCTGTTCATTGTTTACCTGATCATAATCAAGAAGATTCTTACGGATACCAAAGTTGTTAAAGCCAATCTTCTCCTGAGATTTCTCAATTGCATTGGAAAGCATCTTGTGCTCAATCTGTTCATTCTCTGCAACACCAAGAGATGTAAAGATCTTCATCAGTCTCTCAGAACCGAACAGACGCATCAGGTCATCTTCCAGGGAAATATAGAAACGGGATTCACCCGGATCTCCCTGACGTCCGGAACGTCCGCGAAGCTGATTATCAATACGTCTGGACTCATGACGTTCTGTACCGATGATCATCAGACCACCTGCATTTCTTGCCACATCATCCAGCTTGATATCTGTACCACGACCAGCCATGTTAGTGGCGATCGTAACTGCTCCTGCCTGACCTGCCTGTGAGACAATCTCTGCCTCAAGTTCATGGAACTTGGCATTCAATACATTATGTTTGATTCCCTGTCTCTTCAGCATACGGCTGAGAAGCTCGGAAGTTTCAATCGTAATGGTACCGACCAGTACAGGCTGCTGTTTCGCATGAGCTTCCACTACAGCATTGACAACTGCGTTGAATTTCTCTTTCTTTGTCATATAAACAGCATCTTCATGGTCAACTCGGATAACCGGTCTGTTAGTCGGGATCTCTACAACGTCCATTGCATAGATATCACGGAATTCTTTCTCCTCTGTGACAGCTGTACCGGTCATACCGCCCTTCTTATCATATTTATTAAAGAAGTTCTGGAAAGTGATGGTTGCCAGAGTCTTGCTCTCACGTTTAATCTTAACATGCTCTTTCGCTTCGATTGCCTGATGAAGACCATCTGAGTAACGGCGTCCCGGCATGATACGTCCGGTGAATTCATCAACAATAAGGATTTCATCATCTTTAACTACATAATCCTGATCCTTATGCATCAGGTTATGGGCACGAAGTGCAAGTGTAATATTATGCTGAATCTCCAGATTCTCCGGATCTGCCAGGTTTTCAATATGGAAAAATTTCTCAACCTTATGAACGCCCTGCTCTGTAAGGTTTACGATCTTATCTTTTTCATTTACAACGAAGTCACCTGTCTCGATAACTTCTTCACCCATGATGGCTGCCATCTTGGTCATCTCATGGCTGGCTTCACCGCGCTCTAACTGCTGAGCAAGGATATCGCAGGCCTCGTATAACTTGGTTGACTTACCGCTCTGTCCGGAAATGATCAGAGGGGTACGTGCCTCGTCGATGAGAATGGAGTCGACCTCATCGATGATACAGTAGTGCAGATCTCTCTGTACCAGCTGTTCTTTATAGATAACCATGTTGTCACGCAGATAATCGAAACCGAGTTCGTTGTTCGTAACATAGGTAACATCACAGTTGTATGCAGCACGACGCTCATCCTGCTTCATATCATTTAAAACAACACCGACTGTCAGGCCAAGAAACTCATGGATCTTACCCATTTCTTCCGCATCTCGTTTAGCCAGGTAATCGTTGACTGTTACGACATGCACACCTTTGCCTTCCAGTGCATTTAAATATGACGGAAGTGTGGCGACAAGTGTTTTACCTTCACCTGTTCTCATCTCTGCGATACGTCCCTGATGGAGAATGATACCACCGATAAGCTGCACACGGAAATGTTCCATTCCAAGAACACGCTTGCCTGCTTCACGTACAACCGCAAATGCCTCAGGAAGCAGATCATCCAGTGTCTCTCCCTCTTCAAGACGTTTCTTAAATTCTCTTGTTTTTCCTCTGAGTTCTTCGTCGCTTAACTTCTGCATGTCCGGGCGCAGGCTCTCAATTTTCTCAACCAGAGGCATGATACGCTTAACCTCTCGCTGGCTGCGGGTCCCGAATACTTTTGAAAACATATTCATATTAGGTTTTACTCCTGTTTATTTCTTTTTTATACAAGCATTGCTGCCATATAACAATTGCTACTGTGCGGAATAATTTCTGTTCACTCCGTCCACAGCAGACATGTCAGCAGCATGCGAACATTACAAACGCTTACTATAATACACAATACTTGTATATTCTAACACTTTCCGTTATGGAAAACAATGAATTTTTCATGAACAAACCAAGAAAATTACGGAGTCACCAAAATTTACGTTACTGTTCACTCCGTTCACAGTAACGTAGCCAAAATTCATTCCAGATTGCC
>OIKG01000135.1_pt1 | contig 14767 bp, 8 predicted proteins | sample 1583711 | NCBI WGS metagenome assembly OIKG01 (sample SAMN02674698, study PRJEB24791) | human gut metagenome, SKBSTL036 | isolation source: stool | host: Homo sapiens | place: USA
TATTCACGTTCATTTTATCGGTATCGGCGGCATCAGCATGAGCGGTCTTGCCGAGATTCTTCTAAAAGAAGGATTTACCGTATCCGGTTCTGACTCGAAAGTCTCTCCGCTTACCGAACATCTGGAAGCAAAAGGGGCTCAGATTTTTTATGGTCAGAAAGCATCCAATATCATCGACGGGATCGACTGCGTCGTATACACTGCCGCGATCCGCAGAGAAAATGCAGAGCTGATGGAAGCTGTTGCAAAAAAAATCCCAATGCTGACCCGTGCGGAGCTGCTTGGACAGCTGATGGCTAATTACAAAACTCCGATCGCAGTATCAGGAACTCATGGCAAGACGACAACAACTTCCATGATCTCTCATGTTCTGCTGGCAGGTGACACAGATCCTACCATCTCTGTGGGCGGGATTCTGCAGGCCATCGGCGGAAATATCCGGGTCGGAAGTTCCGGCATCTTCGTCACAGAGGCCTGTGAATATACAAACAGCTTCCTGCACTTTTTCCCGAAGATCAGCATCATCCTGAACATTGAAGCCGATCATCTGGATTTCTTTAAAGATCTGGAAGATATCCGTCACTCCTTTCATCAGTTTGCAGCCCTGTTGCCATCTGACGGAACACTGATCATTAACGGAGAGATCGATCAGTATCAGGAAATCTGCGAAGGTCTGGACTGCAGCGTGGTGACTTACGGAATGTCTCCAGAATTTGACTACAGTGCGCAGAATATCACCTACGATGAAAAAGGTCGGGTTGCATTTGATTTCTTCCGAAACGGAAAGCTGGACACACACATCGTCCTTTCCGTGACCGGAGATCACAATGTGTCCAACGCCCTTTCCGCGATCGCAACAGCCGAGCTGCTGGGACTTTCCATGGATACGATCCAGAAAGGTCTGCTTTCCTTCTCCGGAACGGACCGCCGTTTTGAATACAAGGGAACGATCGATGATGTCACCATCGTAGATGACTATGCACATCATCCGACAGAGATCAAAGCAACTTTAAAGGCTGCGAAACACTATCCACACCGCAAACTCTGGTGCGTATTCCAGCCGCACACATACACAAGGACCAAAGCATTTTTCCAGGAATTTGCAGAAGCTCTTTCCCATGCAGATCATGTGATTCTTGCCGATATTTATGCCGCACGGGAAACAGATACTCTTGGGGTATCCTCTGAAGCGCTCTCAGACGCGATCCGCAGCCTTGGAACAGATTCTCACTATTTTCCATCCTTTGCAGAGATCGAAACATTTCTCAAAGAAAACTGGAATGCAGGAGATCTTGTTCTTACAATGGGTGCCGGAGATGTGGTAAAAATTGGAGAAGATCTCTTAAAATAGGACTTATCCACATTATCCACATGGGTTATTCACAAAAAAGCAGATTTTCCCTTGAAAAAAGGCTTTTGCCCGTTCAGATAAGATGCTATAATACCTTTGCGCATGAGAGAGCGGCGTATGAATTCCGGAAAACAGGGAGAGGACTATGAAGACATTTACGTTAAAAAATAAATTCCAGACAAATGCCACACTGGTTGCGAACGACTTTATCGATCACTATATGGTGCAGGCAAACGGCGAATTTGTAAAAGTATATCTGTTCCTTTTAAGACATTTGGATAATGCCGGCTCTTCTCTGACAGTTTCTGCAGTTGCAGACTGTCTGAACAACACAGAAAATGATATCCTGCGCGCATTCAAATACTGGGAATCCAAAGGACTTCTTCAGATGGAATGTGATGCAGAGGGACATGTCTGTGAACTGGAACTGATCCAGATTCCCCAGATCCAAGCACAGATACCGATCACTGCGGCCAAAAAGCCTTCCGCACCGGTCGTCTCTGTCAAGCCTGCTACTCCCAAAGCTGTGGCAGCTTCTGTTTCCCGCCCGGCGGCGCACGCAGATGCCGCAAAGGCGCAAAAGCAGCTAAAATCGCTCCTGTTCATTGCGGAACAGTATCTTGGTAAGACTCTGACAAAGACAGATATGGATGCGATCACTTATTTTTATGATCATCTCGGCATGTCGGCTGACCTGATCGAATATCTGATCGAATCCTGCGTGGAAAACGGCCACAAAAGTATTCATTATATTCAGAAGGTCGCTTTATCCTGGGCAGACAGCGGGATCACTACCAAAGAGCAGGCAAAACAGCAATCCCGCAGTTATAACAAAAACTGCTACACTGTTCTGAATGCTTTCGGAATCAAAAATCGGGGACCTGCCGCATCTGAGGTTTCGTATATCCAGAAATGGACCGATACCTATGGATTTACTCTGGACATCATCGAAGAAGCCTGCAGCAGAACAATTTCTGCAACTCATCAGCCAAGCTTTGAATATGCAGACACGATCCTGACCAGATGGCACAACAGCCATGTACATCATTTGAAAGATATTTCGGTGTTGGATGATGCATACCAGAAACAAAAAGCCGTTTCGGCTGCCTCAGCTCCAAAGGCAAAACCTGTCTCCAGAAATCTGAACAATTTCGAACGCCGTTCATATGACATGGATTCTCTGGAGGAGCAACTATTAAACAGCAATTAGAAGGAGAGCACTGTCGTGGGACTAAAAAATTCACAATATCAGGCGATTATGCGTAAGTACGAGCAAAAACAACTCCGAAACCATGATATACTGACACAGCATTATGAAGAGGTCTACCGTCAGCTGCCTGAATTTAAATCACTGGATGATTCCATTTCCATTTTGTCTGTTCAATATGGAAAACGCCTGTTAAACGGCGATCAAAAAGCAATTTCTTCTTTAAAAGAAGAGCTTGCCATTTTACGCGCCAGCAAGCAGGAGCTTTTACGATCCAGTGGTTTTCCGGCTGATTATCTGGAACCGGTCTATGATTGTCCGAATTGTAAAGATACCGGATATATCGGAAACCAAAAATGTCACTGTTTCAAAAAAGCCATCATTGACTTACTTTATGAACAGTCAAACTTAAAAGAAATTCTCAAAAAAGAAAACTTTGACCACTTTTCTTTTGATTATTATTCTGATACAATGAAGAACGAAGCTACCGGACTGACAGAAAGAGAGACGGCCCGGAGAGCTTATGATATTGCCAGAGGTTTTGTGAGAAATTTTGACAGTTCCTTTGAGAATCTGTTTCTTTACGGTGATACCGGTGTGGGTAAGACTTTTCTTTCTCACTGTATTGCTCATGATCTTCTGGAATCAGCACATTGCGTTATGTACTTTTCCGCATTTGATCTGTTTGAACTGCTGGCAGACTCCAAATTCTCCAGAGATAAAACAGAAGGACAGGAATTTGTATTTGACAGCGATCTGCTGATCATCGACGACCTGGGAACTGAACTTACAAACAGCTTTGTCTCTTCCCAGTTGTTTTTGTGCATAAATGAACGCATCATGCGCAGGAAGTCTACGATCATATCAACAAATCTGAAACTGGAAAATTTCTCGGATACTTATTCCGAACGAACCTTTTCGAGAATCGCCAGCAACTACCGTATGGTGAAACTGGAAGGAAAGGATATCCGTATACAGAAAATTTTTTTAGGAGGAAAATAAAACATGGCACAGGCAACAACTAAAGATTTAACTACACTTCCGGTGGGCAGACTTGGTCTGATCCCTCTGATCAGCTGTAAGGATCTGGGTGAAAAAGTAAATGAATGGCTGATACAGTGGCGTAAAGAGCGCAGCCACGAAGAGCTTGATTCTTTTGCATTTGAGGGTTATCAGAGAGAGTCCTATCTGATACCGGTCCAGACAGCACGTTTCGGTTCCGGTGAGGCGAAATGTACGATCATGGAATCTGTACGTGGTGACGATATCTATCTGATGGTTGATGTATGTAACTACAGTCTTACCTACAGCATCGGACCATACGAGAATCTTATGTCTCCTGATGACCATTTTCAGGATCTGAAACGTGTGATCGGCGCAATCGGCGGCAAAGCCCGCAGAGTAAACGTGATCATGCCTTATCTGTACGAAAGCCGCCAGAATATCCGCAGCGGCAGAGAATCCCTGGACTGTGCAACAGCACTTCAGGAGCTTGTAAGTATGGGTGTGGAAAACATCATCACTTTTGACGCACATGACGCGCGCGTGCAGAATGCAACACCTCTGCATGGATTTGAGACTATACAGCCATCCTATCAGTTTATCAAAGCTCTTCTCAATCATGAGAAAGGACTTCACATCGACAACGATCATTTCATGATCATCAGCCCTGATGAGGGAAGCATGAACCGCGCAATCTATCTTGCCAATATCCTTGGTGTTGATATGGGTATGTATTACAAACGTCTGGATTACTCCAAGAGAATCAATGGACGTCACCCAATCGCAGCTTACGAATTCCTCGGTCCAAACCTTAAGGGCAAAGATATGATCCTGATCGATGATATGATTTCTTCCGGTGATACAGTTCTTAAGATTTCTTCTCTCCTCAAGGAAAGAGGAGCAGGCAGAATTTATATCTGCTCTACTTTCGGACTGTTTACAAACGGACTCGAGAAATTTGATGAGGCTCATAAGGCAGGAGTGTTTGACAAACTGCTCACTACAAACCTAATCTATCAGTCTCCTGAGCTTCTTGCAAAAGATTACTACATTTCCTGTGATATGAGTAAATATATCGCCCTGATCATTGATACTCTTAATCATGATCAGTCCGTAAGCTATCTGCTCAACCCGGTTGACAGGATCAACCGCTGCGTAAGCAATTATATGGCTCAGTATGATGAGAAATAAATAACTTCTGTAAAATTTATAAAAAGAGATTTCATGTTCTGTTCCGGCTGTTTCATCCGAAATTCCTGCAGTACATGAAATCTCTCTTTTTGTTATATATAATGCAATCCACTCTTCTATGCGGCCCTACACTGAATAACTGCTTCGCAGTCTGATTAAAATTCAGGAAATAATTTGCTTCCCATAAGGGATTCCCTCTCTGTCCAGAAGTTCCATCTCGCGTTTACTGCAGGTACTGATGATAACCTGCTTTTTCTCCTTATACATCCATTCAAGAACTGCCTCAAGATCTTCTTCCTCATACATCCCAAAGATATCATCCAGTATCACCGGCAGACTTTCTTCCTGACACAGAAGCTCTCCTGCAGCCATGCGCATGGCAAAATAAATCAGCTCCAGAGTGCCGCGGCTGAGACATTCCAGTGCTTCCGCTCCGTTCCCGGTAGTTACTGTCATGTGGGATGCCGCATCCATCTGTACGTCCTGATATTCACCATCTGTAATCTCACTCAAAATCTGAGAAGTACGTATCTGCAGCTTTCGTCCCACCTGAAGATGAATATTTCCTGACATTCTCTCTATGGTTTCCATCGCCATATTCAGAGCCTGTACTTCCCGCTCTTCCGATGTAAGCAGAAAAGAATTTTCTTCGTATTCCCGGTATTCTTCCTTAAGGTTACAAAGTTCTGTTTCTTTCTCATCATAGTCCTGTCTGAGATTTTCTTTACTGCATCTGAGTTTCTCCTGCCTGGATACCCAACGTTTCTTCATCCGTATTCTCTTCTGAAATTCCCTTGCATACTTCAGCTGCTGTTTTCCACAAAATCCCACCAACGCAGCTGCAATAACCGCTACGATCAGACTTACCGAAACACTGTCCGCTATAATCGCAGTCAAAATCAATCCAAAGATGCCGGCAGCGGCCGATATCAGCATTCCCATTGCAAAGCTGTTTCTTTTTGCCTTTGCCTGTGCCATTCTCTCATCCAGAATAACCGCACCATTTTCATCTCCGGGATGCATCCGTAACGACTCCTCTTTCTCATTAATCTGATCCAGCTTTCCATTCAGATCATTCAGATCACTTATGATATCATCCATCCTGGTCAGAAGTTTCTGCCTCTCCTGTTCTGTCTCTTTCTGTTTTCTGTCTGCCTGTACCAGATAACCCTTTCTGGACATCTTGAGCATCTGCATGGCCCGTCCCAGATCCATGGAGCTGTCTGCAGTTCCCTGATAGCCGGTCATAAATTTTTGCAGCTCCCGAGCCAGATCCTGTTCTGTCGGACTCTTTAACTTCGCAGCAAAAACTGCATTATCGTAGATTGCTTCACTGATATCTCCGAGAAACATATTTTTAATATACGTATGTACTATCGCTCTTTCGCTTTCATTCTCTCCATACAGAACGTTAATTCCCGGAGAAAACTCTAAAGTTTTATCATGGATTTCTCCAGAGTTTTTAATATTTAACTGTCTGATAATCATATTCTGTCTGTCACCTGCTTGTTTCCAGTAAAGCCTGAAGACCATAATATAATGCCTTCTCCTCCACTGCATTTCTGTCTTTTTCAAGAAAATAACTGATATAGTCACCAATCAGTGTTCCACTATATTTTTTTTGAAGTGCTTCCAGATCATAGGAAGGCTTTGATTCATCCAGAACCTCTGTTACGTAGCCAAAAGACTTCAGTCTCTCGGGAAGCAGCAGAAGCTCCGGTGCCCTGGTTCCCTGGATTACGATCCTGTAGATATTCATGCGTCCTTTATTCGCCAGATCCGCCTTCAGCATATCCTCCAGAGATGCCTGTGTAGAATCTTCACGCAGCATCAGAAGAATCTGCTCATAGGAACGGCAGGCAAAAGGAACAAAATTTGTCTTAAGCCTTCCATTTTCCAGATGTCCTTCTATGTATCCATGATCACCCAGATCATTTCTGTCAACAGGCTCCAACGCACCTGCATAAGCTGCATTATCCCGGATCAGAATCTGGGGTTTATGAATATGTCCTAATGCAATATAATCAAATCCTGACGCAGCAATTGATTTGATATTCATGGGGATATGCTTCGCATCTCCACCATGAGCCAGTAAAATGTGAACCCCCTCTCCCTCTGCAGGATGTATAGAATCATACAGAGGATTCTCTATTTCCTGATGTTCATAGCTCAGTCCATATACATAAATATCCAGTTTCTCATCTTTCACACAGGTAAGCTGTTCATTCTTAAAAAATGTCACATTCTTTTCCCACTGAAAATCCCGGTAAAAAGAATCAGCCTTAATATAGTCATGATTTCCTGCCATCAGATAAACCCGGGTATCCGGGATGGTGGAAAACAGGTTATTTACTTCTTTCAGTTCCCGTAGAAGAGGCTGGCGGTGGAACAAATCTCCTGCTATAAATAACAAATCCACCGGATTCTCGCGGATACCCGCAATAACCCGGCGGAAAGTTTCCCAGATTTCTTCCTCCCGCCTGCTGCTCCATGGACAGCCCCTGTCAGGAACTGCACCAAGGTGTACATCTGCAAGATGAATAAATCTCATGCCAATCTCTCTTTCTATAACATTTTTGATATCTGCGGATTGCTCTGCAGCTTCAATGCTCCCACAATACTGATATCAGTCAAATTATAAATCACAGTTTTTAACAGTTCTTGGGAATGGAATTACGTCGCGGATGTTGCCCATGCCGGTAAGGTACATTACGCAACGTTCAAATCCAAGACCAAATCCTGAATGGCGTGTGGAACCATATTTACGAAGATCAAGATAGAAGTCATAATCCTCTTTCTTAAGTCCCAACTCGTCCATACGTTTCTCAAGTTTCTCAATGTCATCCTCTCTCTGGCTTCCTCCGATGATCTCACCGATTCCAGGCACCAGACAGTCCATAGCTGCAACAGTCTTGTTATCCTCATTCATCTTCATGTAGAAAGCTTTGATCTCCTTCGGATAATCTGTTACAAATACAGGTTTCTTAAAGATTTCTTCTGTAAGATAACGTTCATGCTCTGTCTGCAGATCGCATCCCCAGAATACTTTGTAGTCAAATTTATCGTTGTTCTTCTCCAGAAGCTCTACTGCTTCTGTGTAAGTGACATGACCAAACTCAGAATTGATCACATGGTTCAGTCTGTCCAGAAGTCCCTTATCAACAAAAGAATTGAAGAAATTCATCTCTTCCGGTGCATTCTCCAGTACATAACGGATCACATATTTCAGCATTGCCTCTGCAAGATCCATGTTGTCATTTAAATCTGCAAATGCGCATTCCGGCTCGATCATCCAGAACTCTGCCGCATGGCGGGTTGTGTTGGAATTCTCAGCGCGGAAGGTTGGTCCGAAAGTATAAACATTGCGGAATGCCTGTGCAAAAGTCTCGCAGTTTAACTGTCCGCTTACTGTCAGATTAGTTTCTTTTCCGAAGAAATCCTGAGAGTAATCTACAGCACCCTTGTCATCTGTCGGAACGTTGTTCATATCCAGAGTAGTTACCTGGAACATCTCACCTGCACCTTCACAGTCGCTTCCTGTGATCAGCGGAGTATGCACATAAACAAATCCCTGCTCCTGGAAGAAACGGTGAATCGCATAGGCACACAGAGAACGTACACGAAATACTGCCTGGAATGTGTTTGTTCTCGGACGGAGATGTGTGATGGTTCTTAAGTATTCAAGACTGTGGCGTTTCTTCTGAAGCGGATAATCAGGTGCAGAATTACCCTCTACTGTAACTTCTGCTGCCTGGATCTCAAATGGCTGTTTTGCCTGTGGAGTTGCTACCAGTGTACCTTTGACAATGATCGCTGCACCTACGTTTAATTTGCTGATCTCAGCAAAGTTCTCCATTGTATCGTGATAAACTACCTGAAGAGTCTCAAAGAAGCTTCCGTCGTGAAGCACGATAAATCCAAATGTCTTGGAGTCACGTACGCTTCGTACCCATCCGCCTACTGTAACCTCTTTATCCAGGTATTTTTCTCTCTCTTTGTAAATCTCTTTTACTGTTGTTAACTTCATATCTATGTTTCCTCTTTCTCCTCATCGTTCTGGTCTTACACAAAAAGACGAAACGCTGTTTCAGATAACAGCCGTCTCGCCTTTTAGTATAGACTATTCCCTGTTTTCACGCAAGGAGTAATCTGGTATTTAACTATGTTTTTTCTTTTGTCAGGTGTAGCAAAATCATGCTCTCTGCCATTTGGTCAGGCAGGCACTCTCAATGAATCCATACATTTTGCAAAAATACGCTTATATGTCCTTGTAGTATAGTGAAGCCCGTCATCTACCGTACCGGTTCCGTAATGATCACTGGCAAAGCTGTATCCTGTTGATTTCAGATAAGAATACATATCAATATAAGTATAAGCAGAAGACAGATTTGCTTTCATATACTGATTGAATGATCTGACTGCCGCCTCACTTCTGTCCGCTCTTCCCGCATTGGGAAGCATCAGACGATTCACCGGATTTACAGACATGAAGTACAGTTCACATCCTTTGCTTTTAAGCTGTGGTGCAATCCAGTTATAATACTCCGCATAATCTGCAGATTTTGACAAGTCGTTTACTCCAAAATTAAAGATCACTGCGGTTTTCTTTGAAAGAATACTGTTGGAATCGTGCTGTACTATGGAATAAAGCTGAGCCCATCCTGTAGTGGTAAACCAGTCCAGTCCCTTTCCTGCCGAGCAGACAAACTTCACATTTTTAGTCGCAGATTCTCCCATTCCTGTCAGAACATTTTCCATAAATTCCGTACGGGAATCACCTACAAAAATCACCTGTTTATATTTATAGATATCTACCTGCGGAAGCTGATCCTCTGTAAGGTCTGTTTCCGTTGTTCTGTTAAATACCACTGCATAGAGATCCACATTTCCATTTACCGTGATTTTTTCTTCTGCCTCATACTGCGGAGAAACACTCTGCATTGGTTTTGTGGACCACCCCATAAAAGTATAACCTTCCGCATCCCTTACGCCCGGAAGAGAATAAGAACTTCCTTTTGCCAGAGTCGTTTTCTGCCAGGTGCTGCCGTCACATCTGTGAAAAGTCAGCTGTACTGCCTTCTTCTGTACCGCATAAAGAGTGATATTTTTGTTGACTGTACATTTCGCCTTTGCTGTTGCTTTCTCAGAATTTTTCTTACTTGACCATCCCTGGTTAACATAACCGGTTCTTGCCGGTACTTTTGCAAAGGTAACAACCGTTCCCTCTTCTACTGTCTGAGTAAGTTTTTGATAAGCCGCATTAGTGCTTCCATTTCCCAGATAGTAGCTGACCGTATAATAATTACTCTTTCTGCGCACTGCATAGAACTGAGTTGCCTTTGTAATCTTTACTGTATCACCGGCTGAATATTCCGGTTCTGTTTCTCCCTTTTCAGTTGTCCAGCCCAGATTTGTATAGCCCTTTACTTTCGGCACATCAGGCAGTGTCACTTTCTGATTTTTTGACGCATACATGGTGAGCGAAGTATAAATTTTGCTGGTACTTGTTCCATTATTGTTATTGAAAGTAACTGTGTAAGGCAATTTCTTATATACAGCATAGAGAGTCAGTGTTTTTGATATAGTCACATTCTGGCCTGCTTTATAGTCAGCTTTGGAGGCTTTTTTACTCTTTGACCATCCCAAAGACTGATATCCTGTCTTGACAGGCACCTGCGGCATTGTAACTGTAAGTCCTTTTCCGACTTTCTGATTCAGTCTGGTAAATTTACTGTTGCTTGCCCCCGTATTGGTCTTAAAATTCACCTGAAGTGCTGTACGGCGCACAATGTAAAAATCTGTGTCGCCGGTCACTGTAAATTCTGAATTCAGTTCATATTTTACAGCAGAACTTCCCTTTGTATCTGTCCATCCATAATTAATGTATTTAGATGATGGCATATCCGGAAGTATGACGTTTTTTGTCTCATATGCCTGCAGAATCCCATTGGAAAACACACTGGTTCCTGAATTATTATAAAGGGAAACCGTACATTTCTTTGGCATATAGAAGTTCAGGATGCCTTTTTCGAGAAACAGATTCCAGCTCTCGCCTTTCTTCAGAGTAAGAATATCTCCACCCTTCAGAGTGATCGCATCTCCAAGTTTTTCATTTTTTTCCAGTTTCCACATATCTGGTGCACCTGTATCCGGTACATTGGGAAGGATCAAAGATTCACCCCAGGACATCACTGTTCGCAGCTGTTCGCATTCATTTCCTTCTCCGTCTATAAACCGGAGCATTACCTCTTTCTCCGGATTAATCGTCGGCGTGGGAGATGGTGATGGTGTGACTGAAGGAGTCGGTGTTGAAGACGGCATCGGTGTGACCGAAGGAGTCGGTGTTTCTGTCAGTGCAGGTGTACCCTCCGGTGTCGAAGTCACTGTTGGTGTTGGTGACAGTTCCGATGCCATTACTTTCTCCGAATCAGAAGCTGCCGGCAAAGTATTTTCTGTATCAGTTATGCACGAATCTTCTTCCCCTGAACTGAAAATCTCTTCAAAACTGTCCGGAGTGCCGAACTCTGCTGCCTGTACGGGAACTGTTGCAGTGATCAGTGCCACAGTCAGAAACACACTTGCCAGACGCTTTCCTCTTTTGTGTCTTTTTCTGTACATATTTACCTCCATTTTGCAAAAACGTCCCAACATAAAATATGCGGGACGTTCTCTATGCATTCCCAATCATTCAAAAACATCTTCAGACTGCCCGGCTTTTGATCAGAACCGCCACAACCTGCTCATATGTAAATAATACCAGATTTGTCATCCTGCTATGTAAACACTGTTTTCTTATGGTTGAAAATATTCCTTATAATTTATTGATAAACCTCATAAATGCTTCTCTGCCTTCAGCAGTACATTTATATACGCCGGCATCCTCAAGTACATGAACGAATACATTACCGACTTCTTTTCTGAGAACATCCTGAATGTTGTCTTTATCAAGGTTGTCATATTTCGGAAGGAATTCTGCAACCCACGCTGCATGTTTCTCAATCTTCTCATTGGAAGAAATGTCTTTTCCCTCCAGAATATATTCTGCCAGAAGTTCCAATTCTTCTTTTAATCTTGCCGGAAGTACAGCAAGTCCCATTACTTCGATCAGACCAATATTCTCTTTCTTGATATGGTGATACTCTGCATGCGGATGGTATACACCAAGAGGATGCTCATCAGTAGTAATGTTATTTCTAAGTGTGAGATCCAGTTCAAACATATCTCCTGATCTGCGGGCGATCGGTGTGATCGTATTGTGCGGTTCTCCATCAGTTTCAGCAAAGATAAACGCACTTTCGTCTGTATAACCTCTCCACGCTTCCAGAACATGTGTAGCAAGCTCTATCAGTCTCTTCTCATCCTTATGACGGATCCTTAAAACTGAAAGAGGCCATTTAACAATACCTGCTTCTACATCCTCATATCCCGGAATAGTCACATGTTTCTCGATCGGTGCTTTTGCCATTGCGAAAGTATAATGTCCGCCCTGGAAATGATCGTGACTTAAAATAGAACCGCCTACGATAGGCAGGTCTGCATTGGATCCCAGGAAGTAATGCGGGAAAAGTTTTACAAAATCAAAAAGTTTGATAAATGTATTCTTCTCTATCTTCATCGGAACATGCTGACTGTTAAAGACGATGCAATGCTCATTGTAATACACATATGGGGAATACTGAAATCCCCAGGGACTGTCATTTACAGTGATAGGAATGATTCTGTGATTCTCTCTGGCAGGATGATTAACTCTTCCTGCATATCCTTCGTTCTCCGGGCAAAGAAGACATTTCGGATAACTGCTGGATTTTACAAGCTTGGCAGCAGCGATTGCCTTCGGATCTTTTTCCGGTTTGGAAAGATTGATGGTGATATCGATTTTACCATATTCACTGTCTACTGTCCATTTCTGATCTTTCTTTACACGATAACGACGAATATAATCGCTGTCCTGACTGAGTTTATAGAAGTAATCGGTTGCTTCCTGTGGATCTTTCTCATATCTGCTCCAGAACTCATTCTGTACCTGCGCCGGACGCGGCATCAGACAGTTCATAAGTCTGGTATCAAAAAGGTCTCTGTACACAACACTGTCTTCTATGAGATTTCTCTTCACAGCCTCATCCAGAAGTGCATTTAATACCTCTTCAAGATCGATATCCCTGTACTCTTCCTCAGGTTCCACATATTCGTCTTCTTTAAAGACATCCAGAAGAAGATTTATTGTATAATTCTTCTCGCAGGCCGGTGTAAGCCCTGTTTCTACTCCGTACTGTACTAATTTTTTAATGTTCTCATATAACATCTGTACGTTCCTCCGTTTCGCTGTTACTGTTTCACTCTTACAGTAACGTGTTTAAACAATAAATTTCTCTGCCACTGTTTGTCCTTTTTAGAATACTCAAATATCAGTGAAATGTAAAGAAGCATTTTTACAATTTTTTGGATGAATAACCGGCAGGTTGCTGTCGCGTTACTGTTCGCTCCGTTCTCAGCTGCCTGCCAGTTATGCTTTTCATCAGTAATTTACTGTTTCTATATAGGTGATAAACACATTTCCGGCTTTCTGGAAAAGATCCGTACTGTCATTCATTCCATACGGATAGGTCTCTTTTTTAACCGGATCATACAGCCAGGTATTATATTCATCATATCCTACGATCACCACGCTTGTATCTGCTCCCGTTTTGGCAATTACCGGACGCTGTGCACTTATCTCGTACAGCACACTGTCCAGACTGCAGCCGGAAAGATCGATCACAGTTCCGGTCTTTTTGAGGCTCTTTTTCAGGGTTTTAATATCATAGGTTCCCTGAAGCACAATCTCCGGAATCCCTTCTGTATCTATCTGCATTTTTGTCTTTTTATTTCCACGTTCCCATACATACTGCTGTGTACGGTTCAGCACTACACCTCCCAGCGTATCTGCACGCAATACAGCCTTCGCCGGATCTGTATAGATACCGTCCAGTCCGCCCTGTCCGTAAACATAATATGCTGTTTCCTGAGGAATCTGAGTGTCCAGAACAATATCTTTCCGGTCGGAACTGCTTACCTTTGCATACATAGTCAGCGGAGAATCTGTCTGTTTGGTTGTGTTAAATACCAGTTTCACACGAACACCTGTCCTGGATGCAGAAATAAGTTCGATTTTTACTGTATTTGCCGCTGCCTTTTTATTATTCATGATCGTATCTTTCTTCTGGGCAACATAAGAGGTTTCTCCGGATTTTGCAGAAAGTTCAAACTCGATCAGAGTATTTCCTACTGAAATATCAGTGATATAAAGTCCGTCTTTCCGGTATTCTTTTTTTACATTTCCTTCAAAATCTTCAATACGCAGAATGCGGATCCCAACAGATTTATGTCCCTCCTCATCTGTAAGAATATCTTCTTTATTCAGCATTCCATAAATCAGATCTTCATTCATAAATCCAACTGTACGAAGTCTCTGGCCTTTCTGCGGTGCGATCAGTCGGGTTTTACAGGTATCAAAATCAATTTCCTTGATATTTCCCTTTTCATCCCCCTCTGAAACCAGCCAGGCTGCATGGTCATTATTATCGGAAGATACAAAATTCGCATTTTTTATTCCTTTTTCAAGAATTTCACTGGAGTTCTCTTCGATATTGATCCTGTAAAGATTCTTCGCCAGAATCAGAAACAGCTCATTCTTTTCATTGACATAGGACAGTTTTTCAAGATCTTTTTTCAGAAATTCAAATGATTCCGAAACAGGGATAAAGGCTCTTTCTTCTGCCACGTTTTTATCACGATTGTAATGGTAAACTGCAATTCCTTCATATCCTTCATGGCTTCCTCTGTTCATATATCCATAAAGTACGAAATCAATATCTCCTTCATCAGTTACTCTGACGATCTTGATGTCATGCTGAGTTCTGGAATCGCGGAAATCTCCGTCCTTCGATTTTCTGAAACTGAAAACCTGATTTACCTTTTCATTGCCCGGTGAATAGGACCACAGATCTCCCTCCTGCACAAAAGCTATCACAGTAGCA
>OIKG01000147.1_pt1 | contig 13546 bp, 13 predicted proteins | sample 1583711 | NCBI WGS metagenome assembly OIKG01 (sample SAMN02674698, study PRJEB24791) | human gut metagenome, SKBSTL036 | isolation source: stool | host: Homo sapiens | place: USA
AGTAAAGAAGAGGCAATGAAAAATAATATGACTTTATATAATCCTGCAACTGGTTATTCTGATGGAACTGACGGTTCATTGACGGAAGGTAATTTGTATCTTTTCAATGATCCTCTAAAAGAAGGTAAAGGTTGGTTAGATAAATATTATTTGTATCAAGTACCGACTACCGAAATATTATTGAACCCAGAACTGGAACAGAATCCTGGTTGGTAATTTATAGTGTGATACGAATGAGGCTGTCTCAAATGCGGAATAACGTATGGAGACGGTCTTGTTTGGTTTTTAAACTTAGAAAAATCGAAATAAAATGAGATTTCAGAAAATAGGATTGACTACTGTAGTGTTGTGTACCGTAGGAATACAACAGAGCTTTTCTATCGATATAGTTACAAAAGAAAAACCTAATATCGTGTTTATTTTGGCTGATGATTTAGGTTGGACGGATTTGGGTGTAATGGGCAGTGATTATTATGAAACTCCTAATATAGACCGTCTTGCTACAGAAGGAATATTGTTTGACAATGCTTACGCTGCAGCCGCCAATTCAGCACCTAGCCGTGCTTGTATGATGACAGGAATGTACACGCCTTCAGGATCAGGTGGATACAATGATCGTCATTCCGAATGACAAGTTGTTACAGATCTGTGATAAGAGAACAACGATCCCAGATGCACTGAAGAAAGCAGATGAAGTACTGCAGCAGGGTGTACAGGGAATTACAGATATGATCTACAACCCAGGATTGATCAATGTCGATTTTGCTGATATTCAGACAGTTATGAGAGATAAAGGTATTGCACATATCGGTATGGGTGTTGCAGACGAAGAACTTGAAGCAATCAAGACAGCGATGGAAAGTCCATTGCTTGAGACAACTGTTGCAGGAGCTACAGATGTGATCGTCAATTTCGCAGGAGCGGTTGGAATGTTAGAAGCACAGCAGGCTGTGGAATACTTAAAAGACGAAGCAGGAGACGATGTCAATGTCATCTTCGGTACAGTCAATGCAGATTTTGGAGATCAGATCAGTGCAACGATCATCGCAACAGGAATCAAATCCGCAGATATTACAGGGAATGCAAGAACTGGATTTGCTGCAGCGAAGAAGCCAGTACAGCAGACACAGCAGGCTCCGGAATTTTCAGGGCAGCCATTACATAATGGAAAGGTCATGGAGGAAGAACAGCCAGTACAGACAACAAGCTATGTTTCTGAACCTGAGATGAAAGAGATCGAACAGGAAAGCTCTAAGATCAACATTCCAGAGTTTTTATTAAAGAGCAGAAGAAGATAATTTCTTAACAGATAAAAGACAGAATAAAAGCGTGTAGGATTTCAAAGATTCTACACGCTTTTTATATCATAGGAAATTCCGATGGAATCCCCTATGCAAGGATTCTTTCTTAACTGCTGATAAGCAGGTTATTCGATATAATCTCCACGGCTGAATACAAGCTGATAATCAATACTGGCAAGACGTCTTCCAAGACAGCCAGCACATTCAGCAGCTTCCTCTCCAGTGCAGATCTTATTGTCATATAAAGAATAATCTTTTCTTACTGCAACAGGAGAAAGATTCGGCATAACAACATTTGCACCTGCAAGAATTCCTTTTTCTCTTCCACGAGGATCGATCGTACCAAGTGCTGTTGTGGAAGGAAGCAAAAGATGAGGGTTCATCAGACGAAGAATACTCACAAGGTATGTGGTAAGTTCCACACTTCCAGAAGGGAATTCCTTAAATCTTGTATCGTGATGTGGAACAAAAGGACCGATTCCGACCATCTGTGGGTCAAGTTCCTTGATAAATAGCAGGTCGTCTGCAAGATTCTCAACCGTCTGATAAGGGGCTCCAACCATAAATCCAGTTCCTACAGCATAGCCGATTTCTTTTAGATTCCACAGACACTGGATCCGGTTTTCTAAAGAAAGACTTTCTGGATGGAGTTTCTGGTAAAGCTCTGGGTTAGCAGCTTCATGTCGAAGCAGATAACGATCAGCCCCTGCATCATATAATTTTTGATAACTTTCTTTGGAGCGTTCCCCAAGAGAAAGTGTGATGGCACAATCAGGGTAGCGCTTTCTGATCTCTGTCACGATAGGAACCATAACTTCATCTGTATAATGAGGATCCTCACCGCCTTGAAGAACAAAGCTTCGATATCCAAGCTGGTAACCATTCTCACAGGCAGAAAGGATTTCCTCTTTTGACAGACGATAACGATTTGCATTCGGATTGCTGCCTTGAATTCCGCAGTAATAGCAGTTATTTTTGCAGTAATTCGTAAATTCTACTAATCCACGTGGGAAAACACCATTTCCATAGATATTTACAGCTTCTTCTCTGGCAAGAGAGGCAAGATAAGATGCGCTTTCTTCGTTCCGTTCTTTAATAAGTGTGATAAATTCTTCTTTTGTCAATGTATGCTCTTTATGCAAACGATCAATTAGTTCGTGTAAATTCATAATGTCCAACTCCTTTTCTAGTCTATAAGAAATATAACATATAATAGAAGAAAAGCCAAAGAATATCATTGGTACAAAATAATAAAATTGCAACTTTTCATTGAGTGTGATAGAATAAGAAAGTTAATCTTGGCATGCTTTATAAATGCCATGGAAACTGATACAGAAAGATACTAGAAAGAAGGATATAAATGAAGCGCGAAGATGTGAGAAATATTGCAATCATTGCCCATGTCGATCATGGTAAGACAACATTAGTAGACGAGATGTTAAAACAGAGCGGAATCTTCCGTGACAATCAGGAAGTCGCAGAGAGAGTCATGGACTCAAATGACATCGAGAAAGAAAGAGGAATCACGATTCTGTCTAAGAATACAGGTGTTATGTATAATGGAATCAAGATCAATATCATCGATACACCGGGGCATGCTGACTTTGGTGGAGAAGTAGAACGTGTGCTGAAGATGGTAAATGGTGTTGTATTAGTTGTTGATGCATTTGAAGGACCAATGCCACAGACAAAGTTTGTATTAAAGAAAGCATTAGAGCTTGATCTGTCTGTGATCGTATGTGTCAATAAAGTAGATCGTCCAGAAGCAAGACCAGATGAAGTTGTCGATGAGACATTAGAACTATTAATGGAATTAGATGCAGGGGATAAACAGCTTGACTGTCCATTTGTATTTGCATCAGCCAAAGAAGGATTCGCAACATTAGATCTTGATGGTGAGAAGAAAGATATGAAACCATTATTTGAGACGATCATTGAACATATCGAAGCACCAGAAGGTGATCCAGAGAAACCATTACAGGTATTGATCAGTACGATCGACTACAATGAATATGTTGGACGTATCGGAATCGGTAAAGTAGATAATGGTGAGATCGCGGTCAACAAAGAATGCATCGTAGTGAATGCTCATGACCCAGAACGTAAAGAAAAAGTCCGCATCACAAAATTATATGAATTTGAAGGACTTGATAAAGTAGATGTAAAGAATGCACAGGTAGGATCTATTGTAGCGATCTCAGGAATCTCAGATCTGTCAATTGGAGATACGATCTGTGATGTGGATGGAGCAGAAGCAATTCCATTCCAGAAGATCTCAGAGCCAACAATCTCTATGCAGTTTATGGTAAATGACAGCCCTCTTGCAGGTCAGGAAGGTAAATATGTTACATCAAGACATATCAGAGACAGATTGTTCAGAGAATTGAATACGGATGTCAGCCTTCGTGTGGAAGAAAGTGAGAATCAGGACAGCTATAAAGTATCTGGACGTGGAGAATTACATTTATCTGTATTGATTGAGAATATGCGTCGTGAAGGATATGAATTTGCAGTCAGTAAAGCAGAAGTATTATATCATTATGATGAGAATGGTAAGAAATTAGAGCCAATGGAGATTGCCGTCATTGATGTTCCAGAAGAATTTACAGGGGCAGTTATTGAGAAGTTAAGCCAGAGAAAAGGTGAACTTCAGAATATGACAGCAGCCAATGGAGGTTATGCAAGACTTGAATTCTCTATCCCATCCAGAGGACTGATCGGGTATCGTGGAGAATTTATGACAGATACAAAAGGAAATGGTATTTTAAATACACTGTTTGATGGATATGGACCATACAAAGGGGATATCCAGTATCGTAAACAGGGATCATTGATCGCATATGAAGCAGGAGAAACGATCACATATGGTCTGTTTAATGCACAGGAGAGAGGTACTTTATTTGTAGGACCTGGTGAGAAAGTATACGGTGGAATGGTCATCGGACAGACTGGTAAAACAGAAGATATCGAGATCAACGTATGCCGCAGCAAGAAGCTTACAAATACACGTGCTTCAGGATCAGATGATGCATTAAAATTATCTCCTCCAAAGATCTTAAGCTTAGAGCAGGCATTAGAGTTTATCGATACGGATGAATTACTTGAGATCACTCCAGAGAATATCCGTATCCGCAAGAAGATCTTAGATCCAACAATGAGAAAACGTGCAAAATTCTCATAAGATCATGCACGGTATGAAAGCCGTTTAAAACATGTCGAAAAAGTGTGACTAACTTTGTCGAAGGATTTTTCTTCTAATTGTGTCAAAATTGGAATACGATTTAAAGTATACTAATAGAACACAAGAAGGGAGAAAGAGTATGACAGAGCAGGGAATCAATCATAATCAAGTGGAGGTTTGCGGACGTATCAATTCAGCGTTTGAATACAGCCATGAGATTTTCGGAGAAGGATTTTATACAGTCAAACTTTTAGTAAACAGATTAAGTGAAGCAACAGACGAGATACCATTATTAATATCAGAGAGGCTCGTTGATGTGACAAAAGATTACAAAGGAATGCTTGTAAGAGCTTGCGGTCAATTCCGTTCCTTCAACAAGCACGAGGAGAATCGTAATCATTTGATCTTATCTGTATTCGTCAGGGATCTGGAATTTATAGAAAGCATGGATGGAGTCAGACCGAATCAGATCATTTTAGATGGATTTATCTGTAAGCAGCCAGTATATCGGATGACACCGCTGGGAAGAGAGATTTGTGACATCTTGCTTGCAGTGAACCGTTCCTATGGCAAATCCGACTACATACCATGCATCTGCTGGGGAAGGAATGCGAGATTTGCAGGGAATCTTGAAATCGGTTCAAGAATTCAGCTGATCGGAAGAATTCAAAGCAGAGAATATCAGAAAAGAGTTTCAGAAAATGAACTGATCAGACGAGTTGCATATGAGGTATCAGTAAACAAACTGGAGTTTCATGAAAAGGATGAAGAATAGTTGTATTTATAGTATCAGAAATGATATAATATCCTAAACCAAATATATTACTACAAAAGGAAGATTCTTTGAGGTGAAAAGATGGAAGGACGAGTGGAAATATACTGTGGCCAGGGCAGAGGGAAGACATCCTGTGCGATCGGCCAGTGTGTGAAAGCAGCCGGGCAGGAAAAGCAGATCATTATGGTTCAGTTCCTGAAAGGAAAGGAGACCGAAGAATTAAGCTTTTTCAAACGTTTAGAACCAGAAGTACAGTTGTTTCGTTTTGAAAAGTACGAGAGATTGTATGAGGATCTGAATGAAGAAGAGAAGAAAGAACAAGATCATTTTATTTATAATGGATTAAAATATGCACATAAAGTCATAGATACGAGACAGTGCGACATGGTCGTTTTAGATGAAGTGCTTGGACTTTTGGACCTTGGACTATTAAAGACCGAAGAACTGGTGGAGATGTTAGAAAATCGTAGTGATGACCAGACGATCATCATGACAGGACGGCAGATTCCAGAAGCATTGATTCCATATGCAGATGCAGTATATGAGATCAGTACGATCAAAGAATCTTAATGTTGATGCTACATAGGATGATAGGAGGAAAGAAAAATGTCAATTTTTACAGGTGCAGGTGTTGCATTAGTGACACCATTTAAAGAAGATTTATCGGTGGATTATGATCAGTTAGAGAAATTTATTGATTTCCAGATCAATAACGGAACAGACAGTATCGTTATCTGTGGAACTTCAGGAGAGGCTTCTACAATGTCTCATGACGAGCAGATCGAAGTAGTCAGTGCATGTGTTTCTCATGTCAATGGAAGAGTTCCAGTTATCGCAGGAGCAGGAGCGAACTGCACAGATGAAGCACTGAACCTTGCCAAGAGATCAGAGAAAGCAGGAGCAGACGGATTGTTAGTCGTAACACCATACTATAACAAAGCAACACAGAAAGGTTTGGAAGAATATTATACAACAGTTGGTAATTCTGTAGACATTCCAATCATCATGTACAATGTGCCAGGAAGAACAGGAACAAACATCCAGCCAGCTACAGCAGTGAAGATTGCGAAGAGTGTTGATAATATCGTAGCGATCAAAGAAGCAAGCGGAGATATCGGTCAGGTAGCAACTCTTGCAGCATTAGCAGACGGATGCTTAGATATTTATTCAGGAAATGATGATCAGGTTGTACCTCTTTTAGCATTAGGTGGAAAAGGTGTCATCTCTGTATTATCCAATGTAGCACCAAGAGAAACTCATGATATGGTAATGAAGTTCTTAGAAGGGGACGTCAAAGGAAGTTTAGATATCCAGTTAAAATACATGGATGTGATCCATAACTTATTTAGCGAAGTAAACCCAATTCCTGCAAAACGTGCAGTAGCAGAGATGGGATATTGTAAAAATATCGTTCGCCGTCCATTAACAGAGATGGAAGAGGATCACGCACAGGTATTAATTCAGTCAATGAAAGAAGCAGGAATTCTTTAAGGAGTTACAAAAGATGGTTAAGATTATGATGCATGGCTGCAATGGAGTCATGGGACAGGTGATCAGCAAGATCGTAGAAGAGACAGAAGGAGCTGTTATGGCATGCGGTGTTGACCGTGTGGATGATGGGCACAACGATTATCCTGTATTTACAGATATCAATGCGTGTGATGTAGAAGTTGATGCGATCATCGACTTTTCCGCAGCACCAGCCGTTGATGGCTTACTGGATTTTGCAGTAGAGAGACAGATTCCAGTTGTGTTATGTACAACAGGATTAAGCGATGAACAGTTAGAAAGAGTTCATGAAGCAAGTAAGAAGACAGCAGTTCTTCGTTCTGCGAATATGTCATTAGGAGTTAACACATTATTCAAAGTATTAAAATCTATGACAAAGTTATTAGCAGATGCAGGATTTGATATTGATATCGTGGAGAAACATCACAGAAGAAAGTTAGATGCACCATCTGGAACAGCAATCGCGCTTGCAGAAGCTGTCAATGAGCCGTTGAATAACGAATATGAATTCGTATATGACAGAAGCCAGAGAAGAGAACAGCGTCCAAAGAAAGAGATTGGAATCTCAGCAGTCCGTGGTGGAACGATCGTTGGAGAACATGAGATCATTTTTGCAGGACAGGATGAAGTTATTGAGTTAAAACATACTGCATACAGCAGAGCTATTTTTGGAAAGGGAGCAGTCAGTGCAGCTCTTTATCTTGCAGGAAAAGAAGCAGGTATGTATGATATGAGTGATGTGATCGGATAGGATCATATTTTAAAGAAAAGATAAGAAAAGGGAATGAAACAACAAAATGTTAGTTTCATTCCCTTTTTCTGCATCAGAAGTTTTTGTAAAAGTATCTCAATCAATGCACTTTCTTTGCTTTAGGATAGATGAGTTTCATTTTCTGGTCGTTATAATGGGTATCCAGATATCGTTCAAAGAAATTAGAAGCAGGTATTTTTTTGCCACGCTGATCATAACGGATCAAGGCAGATAGTGACATGAACATATTTAATACCATGAAAACGACAATGATCCATGTAAATACAGTTCCAAATGCAATCGGAAGTTTCTCGATCAGATTGGATAAGAAAGGATAAATCCTCTTAAACCAGACAACGGTTGCAATTCCCCAGAAGAAACAATAAAGAAGATTGATTCTTCCATTCAAGTTAAAAGGCATTTTACTGTAATCCCAGAAAACCTTTCCGAAGACGATTTCACTTAAAACGCTGCAGAGATATTCATAGGCGCCGCCAAGAAAAGTACCAGTTAAAAATAGAAAGCTGTCTGAATGGTCTTTATAACGGTATAAAAGTAATGTAACACCAGCAAAGGCAAATCCCCACACAATGCTAAAAGGACCCCATACAAGGCTGCTCCTGCTCATCCAGACACCCATCTTCAAACGACAGAAGATCGTTTCAATGATATCTCCAAGCAAAGAACCGATGGAAAATAACAAAAACACCTTATAAAAACCGCATCCCTGGGCAAATACACCAGTCTTTGGGATCGTTGGCAGTTTTAATTTACGCTGTGGATAAGCACGTTCAACACGACGATCCACATAAGATGTTATCAACGAACTCAATTTCACGCTGATCTTTGTAAGATAAGCATCCGCAGATTCCCAACGTCGTTTATCGATATTTTTTCCAAAGACAACGATCGTGGTTGCTAAAATATCAATGATCAGGACTGCAAGAAGGATAAAAATGATAAGATGCCGGATAAATGGCGGGATCAGATGATAAAATTTAAAGAGCAGTGGATTGACAAACTTTACTCCGATATATCCTAAAAGTCCCCAGAAAACCGAATGGGACAGGCAGATGTAGCCATCAAGATTCCATTTATTTTTGGAATAATCCCACCAGCGTTCATGGTAAAAATGTTCAATAAAATGTCCGCCAAACCATTCAATGACTGTGGCATCGATCATGGCGGCAGCAAAGATCCATAGGCCGGTCATCTGATGCGTATTGATCGTAATAACGATAGCTCCGATTCCATAGGAAATACAAAGCGGTGAGTTGATAAAACCACGGTTTACCAAACGTTTCTGATGAAATGCTGATTGTACCACTTCTAAGATCCAGCCGATAAATGAGTAGATAAAGAAGAGAAAGCTTAGCAAAAATAAAGTTTTGATCATCATTTGTAAATGTCTCCTTTTGTCGGATTTTGTATTCAGTATGTATAAGTATATGGAAAAATGATAAAAAAGGCAAGAAAATAGAAAAAATCTAAACGAAAATTTGACAATATATTAACGTGAGAAATAAAAAAATGATAAACTTACGGGTAAAAACAGATAAAAAAAGAATGAATATAAATATATTTATGTTTAAATATAACAAAAAGAGTGTTATAATAATAACGAGATGTTGATATCAAATGGTATTTTGACCATGGTATCATGATGAGAAATAGAGTTGATATGGAGGGAAATATTATGGCAGCAATTATTGGAAGTCCAACACGCTACATTCAAGGTAAAGGAGAGATGAAGAATCTTTGTTCTTATGCAGATAAATTTGGAAAGAATCTCTTTATTCTGACGAGTGCATCTGGAAGAAAAAGAGTAGAACCGGCGATCAATGAAGGAAATAAAGACAGCAATCTTGTTTATGATGTATTCAATGGAGAATGCTGTATGACGGAGATCAACCGAATTATAAAGATCGTGGAAGAAGCAGGAAGTGATGTGATCATTGGAATTGGCGGTGGTAAGATTCATGATACATCAAAAGCGGTTGCCTATTATACAAAGAAACCAGTGATCATCGTGCCAACGATCGCATCTACGGATGCACCATGCAGTGCATTATCTGTTATCTATACAGATGAAGGTGTTTTTGAAAAATATCTGTTCTTGCCATCAAGCCCAGATATGGTCATGGTAGATACCGATATCGTCTGTAAAGCACCAGTAAGACTGTTGATCTCAGGAATGGGAGATGCTTTAGCGACATATTTTGAAGCGAGAGCATGTAAAAGATCTGATGCAAGTAACTGTGTTGGAGGTAAATGTACATTGGCAGCAATGAATCTTGCTCAATTATGCTATGATACATTAATGGAAAATGGAGTACAGGCAATGATAGAAGCTAAAGAAGGAATTTGTACAAAAGCTGTGGAGAATGTTATTGAAGCTAATACTTATTTATCAGGAATCGGATTTGAGAGTGGAGGATTAGCAGGGGCTCATGCGATCCACAACGGATTTACAGCGATTCCAGAAACACATAAGATGTATCATGGAGAGAAGGTGGCATTCGGAACACTGGTTCAGCTGGTATTAGAAGATGCGGGAGAAGATGAGATCATGGAAGTGATTGATTTCTGCAGTGAAATTGGACTTCCTGTAACATTAAAAGGATTAGGAATCGAGGAAGTGAAACCAGAGCAGATCATGGAAGTGGCACGTCTTGCATGTGCACCAGATGATACAATGGGGAATATGCCATTTGATGTGCAACCAGAAGATCTGTATGCTGCGATCATGGGTGCGGATGCTTTGGGCAGATATTATACGGAAGAGTAGAATTGCTGATTATTTCATAAGTATAGATATGTAAAGTATGAGATCCCCTGAAAGGTTGATCGACCTTTCAGGGGCTTTTTGAAATTAAAAAATAGAATTACACAAAAAATCAGTAAATAACATTTGGAATTTTTTCTTTTTATATCGACTGACAGGAACGGTGACATTAGAATTTAATATAGCACAATCCTTTTGTATAGAAGTTACATATGCCATATTAACAATATAGCCTGTATGGCAGCGATAAAAACGTTCATCAAGTTTATCTTCGTATGCTTTTAAGGATTCATGTCCAGTGATTTCAGATCCGGATGTTAAATGAAATAAAATATTTCGGTTATAAGTTTCTATGTATATAATTTCAGGAAATTTGATTTTGAAAATATTTCCTGAATCTTTTATGATTAAAAAATGCTTTTCATTAGATTTAAGTTCTGAAATAGCTTGGTCCAAAACATTTTCCAATTGCAGATATGAAAGTGGTTTTACAAGATAATCAAAAGCTTTTACTTTGTAACCAGATAAAGCATATTCTGGAAAAGAAGTTAAAAAGATTAAAATTACGGATGGATTAATGTCTCGTATTTTTTTAGCAATTTCTATTCCGCTATAGGTTTGGAATTTTATATCTAAAAATAAGATGTCAATATCATTTTGAGAATAAAAATAAGATAACAGATCATTTTCATTTTCAAAGGAGTTAAATTGATTGATATTTTTGTGCTTTTTAGAATACTGTTTCAAAAGTAATTGAAAATTGTGAATAAAGTCTTTTTCATCATCACAAATACAGATTTTCATAATGTTTTCCTCTCTTATATTTAATTCAGGTTTTGTGGGAGTGGTATGGAAATATTTACAACGAATTCTTCAAGGTTGGAAGAAAAAGAGACATTTCCGTTATATTTGGAAACGATCCTTTTGATTGAAATTATTCCAAAACCATGCATAGAAGAATCTTTTTTTGTAGTTATGAAGGAGCCGTTTTTATATTTTAATTTTTTATTATATGTATTGGATGCATGAATGCAAAAATGATTTTGTGTCGTATTACAGCATAAGGTGATGCTTTTGTTCTTGTCACAACATTGGGTAGCTTCAATGCAATTATCTAACAAATTACCAAGCAAAGAACATAACTCTATATTACGAATAAAATGAATATTCTCTAATTCTACGTTTATTTTGCAAGAAATGTGTTGTTCGTGGATCAGCTTTAATTTCTCAGAAATTAAAACATCAATAAAAGGATTTCCTGTGTGTATAGCAGAGGAAGATTTTGAAAGATCATTCAGTAAGGAATCAATATGTTGTGTGTATTGATTGGTCTCTGCTGGCTGTGATTTTAAGGCTAAAAGCTGATTTTTAAGATCATGACGTATAATGTTTAAATCTTCAATGTCCTTTTGTTTTTGTTGATAATAATAAAAAGTTTTTTCTTCTTGTGATTTTACAAAATTAATATAATTTTCTTCAGCCTTTTTGGAAAGGTACAGGTTGAATAATATAAAATGGCAAAAAGAACTGATCATTAGTACAATAGAGATCCATAAAAAGACTTCATGATATTGTGAAGAAATATTAGAAATTTTCAACAAATATATAATGCCTAAAATGAGAAGTAAGCATGTGATGATCGGAAGAAAATAAAGAATACTTTCTATTGGTGTAAAAGAAATCTCTATATCGTTTTGTTTATGATAAAAAACAAAATGTAATAATAAGAGGGATAAAATTTTTGAAAAAATGATCATTTCCAATGAAAGAACCTGATTATCAAAAATATCGGATAAAGATGTGCAATGTAAAACACTAAAACAAATTCCAACAGTTAATAATTCACATAAACATAAAACAATATAAAATACAACGATCATTTTTAAAGTAGATTTCAATTGGAAATCCAAATATAAGTAACGATTTAAAAATATGATGGAAAACAATTCATAGATTAATTTAAAAATAAATGGGCAAGAAAGTAAATTCAAAAGAATAATAGAAAGACCCCATAATGTGTAAAGGATACCTGATTTTATGTACGAATATCGAAAATTAAAATATTTTGTAAAGGCTTTAATATAACCATTTGAGCATAAAAAACGACTAGATACGCAAGGTGGATTTTTATTTGTATGAAAGGGTGGTATTATATTAAGAGAAAACATATGAAAGAAGGGAAAGTAAATGAGACAAAGCAAGAGAAATAGGATTGTGTTCATTGTAATAGTGATTAGTATCATAGTAGCTCTTGGAATTATTGGGTTGTTTAAATCTGGTGCAATGATACAAAAAGATTATAAAAAGTCTGTAAGATATAAAAAACTGAAATATCTATCTTATAAACTAGAAGATCATTATAACAAAAAGATTCTTTGTTCTTCTGGAATTAAAGGAATGCCGTACGAGTATCAAATTAAAAAGAATGGGAAATTGTATGGAACACTAATCGATGAATATGGGTATCCACTGAAAAAATATGGGCATGTAATGAAAGATACGATTGCGCATAATGTAAAACATATTAGTTTTGGAGGAAGAGGAAGTCTGTTGTATCTTGATTATAAAAACAGATTATATGGAATGGGGTGGAATAGTGTTGAAGAATTTCAGATTAAAATGCCAGAAGATAAAAGAAATAATGTAAGTACAGCAGTTTTTCGTCAACCTGTTTTTATTATGAATAATATTATTTATGCTTCCATCAATGAAGGAGGAGCGGTCATTGCTATGAAAAAAGAGCATTCTGTATGGACATGGGGAAGTAATGCAGGCGGAATGTTAGGATATGATAAAAATACGGATTTAATTTCCTGTAAACCTAAGAAAATATTTGAAAATGTAAAATATATTGCAGCAGGTGGATATAATATGGCTGTGATTACGGAAAAAAATAATCTATATTTGTGGGGAGATAATACCTATGGACAATTGGGTAACGGAAAGAAGGCTGGTTGGTATTTTGGAGATTCTAATAAAGAATGTTGGTTTAAACCTAAAAAAGTAATGGGAGATGTGGCAGCTGTTCATATAGGAAGCGGAAAAATTATTGTTACCAGAATGGATGGCAGCAAATGGGGTACAGGAATAGGATTTGGAAATGAGAGGTCAGAATCTGGAAAGAAAGTTGGCACTAGATTTGTGATGATATCAAAATAATAGTTATTGGAAGATTAATTTAAGGAGAAACATTTTGAAAGATAAAAAGAAATTAATAGTGTTAATAGTAATGTTGTTGATGCCA
>OIKG01000168.1_pt1 | contig 12669 bp, 13 predicted proteins | sample 1583711 | NCBI WGS metagenome assembly OIKG01 (sample SAMN02674698, study PRJEB24791) | human gut metagenome, SKBSTL036 | isolation source: stool | host: Homo sapiens | place: USA
GGGCGGGCTGGTTCTTCTGGCCCTCGGTAATGACATCCCAGACGCCGGCGGCAGCGCAGGCGGCAAGGGCGATGCCGACGGTCGGGACGTTGAGGAACGCGGCCATGATGAAGCCGAGCAGCAGGAAGATCCACATGTTCTTCTTCATCATCATGGTGAGGAGCATGGCGAGGCCCACGGCGGGCATCATGCCGCCGGCGGTGGAGAAACCGGAGAGGACCCAGGGCACCTGCGTCTGCAGGAAGTTCATGATGTCCTCGATCACGAAGGAGCCGATGCCCGTGGCGATGAAGACCGGGACGGCGCGCGTGAGGAAGAAGCAGAAGGCGCCGGTCCAGAAGAACTTGTTGACGGCGTTGAACTTACCGGACTCGATGGCCTTGTCCGCACCGTGGACGAGCGAGACGTTGGTGGTCATGACGAGAATATTCAGCTGCTGAACGAGGGTCGCCGTAGGAATGCCGATGGCGACGGCGAGCGCGATGGCGGCCGCGGTGTCGCCACCGCCCATGATGCCGAGGGCCGCGCCGACGATGGTGCCGGAGATGACATCCGGCGGAACATAGGCGCCGATGTTGTTGACGCCGAGCCACATGAGCTCCATGGTCGCGCCGATCATGATAGCGGTCGTCATGTCGCCGAGGATGATGCCGACGCCCACGGACGCCAGCAGGGGCTTACGGAAGCCCAGGTGAGGACCGAACTGGTCCCAGGTGCACAGGCCCGCCCAAATGGCGAGCAGAAGTGCCTGAAGCATACGCTCTCCTTCCATATCCGCCCGCTCCACTCGCGCTTCACGGGCGCACCCCGGGCCCCTCTTGCCCGAGGCTGATTACCGGTGCCTAGTAATTCTTGAGGAGCTCGGCCACGGGCTCCTTGGAATCACGGGTGGTCGTCTGCATCCAGCACTCGACGCCCATGCCGATCAGCTCCTCGAAGGCGGCCTTCTCCTCCGCGGTGACGGACATGTTCTTGTGCAGGCGATGGCGCTCATCGTTGAAGCGCATGCCGGAGACATTCAGGTAGTCGAACGGCAGGCCGTTCTCGTGCAGCTTGAGGGCGTCGATGGGATTGGTGAACAGCACCATCGTGGTGAACTGCCTCCCATTTCTTGGACAAGGAAATAGAAGTCCGAGAGATGGGAGGCTTTTCCATGACGATCTACGACAGGTCGGTGAGGGAGCTGGCCTGCGGCCTCTTCGACCGCGGGCTCGGCTACAAGTCCGCGGCGGGGCGCCTCGGCGTTCCCGCCAGGGCCGTGCGACAATGGTGGCTGACGTACCGGGCCGTGGGGAGGGGCGCGCTGCTCGACATGGGGGTCCACAGGACATACGACTACGAGACCAAGGTGGCCGCGGCGAGCGCGGTGGTCGACGGCGGGATGGGCAAGCCCGAGGCGATGGAGCGCTTCGGGATCGCGAGCGAATCGCCGCTCAGGAGCTGGTGCCGCCTGTACCGCGAGGGAGGCGCCGAGGCGCTGAGGCCGAAGCCCAAGGGCCGGCCGAGGGGCTCGGGCGCGGAGGCCGCGCCCCCGACGCGCGAGCAGGAGCTCGAGCGCGAGGTCCGCAGGCTCGAGGCGCAGGTGGCGTACCTAAAAAAATCGATAGCCCTGAAGGCGGAGCTCGGCTTGCCGCTCGGGACCGGGCGGCGGCCGTAGCCGCGCTTTCGGGGCGCTTCCCCCTGGCCGACCTGCTGGAGGCGGCGTCGCTGCCCAGGTCGACCTACTACTACGCGCTGTCGCACCCCGGGCGGCCGACCAGGCCGGGGCTGCGCGGGAGGGTCGCCGAGATCTTCGGCAGGCTCCCCAACGGCGTCGGCCACCGCCAGATAGCGATGGAGCTCAGGGCCGTCGACGGCGAGCGCATAGCGGACAAGACGGTGCTCAAGATGATGCGCGAGATGGGGCTCAGGTGCGGGATACGCCGCGAGACCGACTACCACAGGTACAACTCCTACAGGGGAAGGGTCGGCGAGACCTTCGAGAACGTGCTCGGCCGCGACTTCGCGGCGGACGGCCCGTGGCGGAAGATGGGCACCGACGTCACGGAGTTCAGGTGCTCGTTCGGGAAGGCGTACCTCGCGCCGGCCTACGACTTCGGGAGCCGGGAGATCGTGGCGTGGTCGATCTCGGAGAGGCCGGACATGGGGCAGCAGAGGGAGATGCTCGCCGCGCTGGCCGCCGCGAAGCCCTCCTGGGCCCGCCCCGTCATGCAGATGGACATGGGCTGGCAGTACCAGCACGCCGAGTTCGTCGGCGCGCTTCGCGAGATGGGGGTGGTCCAGAGCATGTCGCGCAAGGGCAACTGCCTGGACAACGCCTGCACGGAGGGCCTGTTCGGCCATATGAAGGATGAGTTCTTCCGCGGGCGCGACTGGGATTCGTTCGACGAGTTCAAGCGCGACCTCGAGGCCTACATCCGCCACTGGAACCACGTGCGGCGGCAGGTCAAGCTTAAGGGCCTGACCCCGGCGGAGTTCCGGAATCAGGCCCTTCGGGCCGCCGCGTAGCGGCTAGTATTTATCGCGTCCAAGTTTCGGGGCGCAGTTCAATTCCATGGGAACGCGCGGGGCATTTGATGAAAATTAAGACGATTAAAGCAAACACAATTGAGGTGAAGATCGCCTCGGAAATGTTGGAGTAAGCGAGGTCGATAAAGTGACGACCGAAATGGATGCTTGACGGCAACAACCCACCCACGGCGACGGAACCCTCGGCATGAAGGAGCTGTCGGACACGCTCCTAGAGACCAAGGGGCACGATATCATGGACGCGCAGGCTGACATGGCCTGCAAGGGCGGATCCACCATGCGCAACGGCTACCGCGAACGAGGGCCGACCGCCCCCGTCGGCGGCATCGCGCCCCGCATCCCCAAGCTTCGCGCAGGGACATACATCCCGGAGGGCCTGATCGAGAGGCACTCCCGCGCGGACCGCTCCGTCGCGGAGTCGTGGGCCAACGTAGTCTCGACGAGGAAGATGGAGCGGATCGCCCGGAAGATGGGAATAGGGAGGCTCTCGAAGGACCAGGTCAACGCGATGCGCAGGTCGCTGGACGCAGGTTCGCGGAACTGGTCTCCCGGAACCCCAGGGAGGTCGGGGTTCCCTACCTGTTCCTGGACGCCGCCTACGTCAAGCACGGGAGGGACAGCAGGGCACAGCACACGGCGGTCGTTGCCGCCATCGGCGTCCCCTCGACGGGGCGTGCCGCATGCTCGGCGTCGCGACCATCGACGTCATAGGCGCGATGTCGGCACGCGGCGGTGCGTACATCGAGGAGGCCGAGGCCGACGTCCTCACCTACCTGGACTTCCCCATGGTGCCCGGAGGCGCATACGCACCAACAACGCACAGGAGCGCAAATCGTGGGTGGTCTAGGTCTTTTCGAGCCACGAGTCCATGCTGCGCCCGGTAGACGCCGTTTGTGTCAAGCGGGATGAGAGCTGGTCGAACAGCAGATGCATCTCGCCCGAGTTCATGGGGAGGCTCTCGGGACCCGCGACGCCCGAGCACACGGAGTGCGAGGAGTCGCGCAGGAGGGGCCTAATGATTGTCGAGACCGCGATAGGGCTCGCCGGCAGCGAAAAGAGGGCCGCGTGATGCTATGATGCGGATGGATTCAGGCGGCGGCCCGCTCCCCAAAGACGAGCCACACCAACAGCCAGTTCCCGGCTGAGGTACTGGGCGTTGGTGTTGAGGATGTTGCCGAGAAGGAGCTCGGTACCCACACTGATGATCTCTGCTGTCATGGCTCAGCCCTCGAATTCCACATCGTCGGTGATACGCAGGCGGATGCGCTCGGTGGCCTCTGCGGCCTCGGCTTCCAGCTCTGCCAGACCGGGCATCCCGGCCTCGGCTTCGAGGATCTCGCTCAGTTCGGGGCGGATCTTCGGGTGCGGCGGGGTGAAGATGGTGCAGCAGTCCTCGTAGGGCAGGATGCTCGTCTCAAAGGTGTTGATGTGGCGGGCCGTCTCGACGATCTCGGTCTTGTCCATGCCGATGAGGGGACGGAGGATGGGCAGGTCCTGGGCGGCGTCGGTACACTGCAGAGCCTTGACGGTCTGGCTGGCCACCTGTGCCAGGCTCTCGCCGGTGACGAGGGCTTCACAGCCCTGCTTTCTGGCGATGATGTTGGCAATGCGCATCATGCTGCGGCGCATGAGGACGGTGAATAGAACATCGGGCGCGTTATCGCGGATATACTCCTGGGGCTTGGTATACGGCACCACAAAGAGGTTGGTGCTGCCGGTATAGGGAGTGATAAGCTGGGCCAGAGCCTTAACTTTCAGTTTTGCGCGTTCAGAAGTATACGGAGGGGACGCAAAATGGATGTGGTCGAGGCCGAGGCCGCGCTTTGCCATCCGGTATGCCGCCACAGGGCTGTCGATGCCGCCGGACAGCATATTGAGGGCGCGGCCGGAGGTTCCCACCGGCAGGCCGCCCTCACCCTGTATTTTCGGGCCGTGGATATACGCACCGTAATCGCGGATCTCCACGATGACCTTGAACTGCGGGTTCTTGACGTCCACCCGCAGGTAGTTGTGCCTGCCCAGCAGATAGGCACCCAGCTCCCGCATCAGCTCGGGGCTGGTCATGGGAAAGGTCTTATCGGAACGGCGGGCCTCGACCTTGAAGGTCTTGATGCCGTGAAGGCTGTCGCCCAGATAATCCTCGGCGGTCTGGCAGATGGTGTCAAAATCCTTCTCACAGACCACAGCACGGCTGAGGGCCGCGAGGCCGAACACCTTGCTCACCCGCTCAAAGGCGAGGTCCATATCAATGTCTTCCTCTTCCGGCTCCATGTAGAAGGTGGACTGGGTGCAGTAGACGCGGAACTTGCCCACCGTCTTGAGACGGTAGCGCAGGATCTTCATCATCGTCGATTCAAACTGGTTGCGGTTGAGGCCCTTCAGGGACATTTCGCCCTGATAGCCCATAATGACTTCTCTCATCGTTACTCCTTACTTTTTGATTCTCTGCAAGTGCTTCATGCCATCCTCAAAGCGCTCGAGGAAGGCATCCACATCCTCCGGGGTGTTGTCGGCGCAGAAGGACACCCGGATGGCCGTGTCGATGGCCAGCGGGTCACGGCCCATAGCCGCCAGCGTGTGGCTGGGCTGTCCTCTGCCGCAGGCGCTGGCCGACGAGACGTAGATCTGCTTCTCGGACAGCCAGGCCAGCATCGTCTCGCTCTTGATGCAGTTCTCGCTGAAATTCAGCACCTCAGGCACAGCGCCCGCCGGGCTGTTGATCTCCACCTCCGGGAACACAGAAAGCCCCGCGCGGAGGCGGTCGTTGAGGGCCCGCACAGCCTTGTCGCGGCTCTTGATGCTGCCGGCCAGGCGGGTGGCCGCGGCGGCAAGGCCCAGCGCATAGGGCAGGTTCTCGGTGCCGGGGCGGAGGCCGCGCTCCTGCTCACCGCCCAGATAGGGCGGCTGGAACGCCTGCACCAGCCGGTCACTCAGGTAGAGCGCACCGACGCCCTTGGGTGCGTGGATCTTGTGGCCGCTGACCGCCATCGTGTCGATGTTGTCCAGCTTGATGGGGACGCGCATCCACGCCTGCACAGCGTCCACATGGACGATGGTGCGGCTGTTACGGCGCTTGACCTCGGCGGCCAGACGCTCCACGTCGCTGCGGGTGCCTATCTCGTTGTTGACCATCATGCAGGCCACGAGGATGGTGTTCTTGTCCACGGCATCCAGCATCTTGTTGATGTCCAGTGTGCCGTCGGCCTGAGGCTTCACGACAGTGACGTTATAGCCCTGCGCGGCCAGACGTTCCAGCGGGCGCTGGACGCTGGGGTGTTCGAAGCCCGACACCACGATGCCCTTGCCGAAGGTGCGGGTCTGGGCCGCGCCCAGCAGGGCCAGATTATTGCCCTCGCTGCCGCAGGAGGTAAAGTACAGCTCCTTCGACTTGCAGCCCAGGGTGCGGGCCACGGCGGCACGGGCGGCGTTCAGGGCCTCTTCGCTCCGTGCGCCGGGGGCATAGAGGCTGGAGGGGTTGGCCCAGTGCTCCCGCATGGCTTTGTCTATCACGTCTGCCACCTCGGGAGCAACGATGGTGGTGGCGGCGTTATCCAGATAATGCAGTTCCGGATCATGCAGCATAATTTCATTCCTGCCTTTTGTGCATAAAATATCAGGATAAGTATACCACAAAGCTCCGCATAACGCAAAATATTTGCACAGCAAAAAAGGGGCCGCTCCATGCAGGAGCAGTCCCTTTCAGCAGCTTGCGGTTCGCGTTTGGGTTCAGCCGTTCTCGTTTGCCTTCTGCAGCCAGATGCTGCCGATGTCCAGTGCATTGTACAGGCCGTTCTTGGTGGTCTGACGTGCCACGCGGGCCTCACGGGGCTTGGACTCATCGGTAGAGAGCAGCTGCAGATGGACCTTGTCTGCCACATCCACACCGCCCACGGTCTTGGTGGACTGGATCTGCAGATAAAGCACATACGGGTCGGTCATGCAGCCGTAATACAGCTCATTGTCCTTGCGGACGAGGGGCTTGCCTTTATAAGTCAGTTTCGGAGTAAATGGCATCGTGAAAGCCTCCCTATCATACTTGATTCACTTTAGTATATCATATTTATAACAGAAAACGCAAGGGCAGGCCCCCGGAATATGGGAATTTTTCCTCACGGGTTGCACGGGCCGGGGCTGTGCTGTATAATAGGGGCGAAAGTACCCATTCCGCCACAGGAGGACATTATGGCAGATTATCAGGAATATCGCCGCCGCATCCTTCACCGGCGCTGGCGCAGGATGTTCATCACCGCTGCGCTGCTCATCCTATTGGTGCTTCTGGCCGCTGTGGGCGTCCTCTGGAAACGCCTTCACCGCGAGCCAGCCCCCAATACGGCCCAAGGCCCCACCATTCTGCAGCAGGAGCTGACCGGCAGCGAGTGGAACACCATCAGCTACACCCCGGCCCGACGCCTGAGTGTCCAGACCCTCGACAACGGGATGACCGCGATGGACTTCCGCCTCGCGGCCCAGCCTGCCAGCCCTGCCGTGGAGCGGAGCAGCTTTTCGGACGTGAGTTTTTTGGGCGACAGCCTGACGCAGGGGATGCAGCTGTACGACACCGGCCTGCCCAACGCGCACTTCTGCGCTTATAAGGGCGTCGGCCCCAATGCCGTCGTCAACAACACCACCTGCCGCCGGGCCGACGGCGAAAAGGAAGTCCCGATGGAGGCGCTGGCCTCCCAGCAGCCCCGGGCGCTCTACATCCTGCTGGGTACCAATGTGCTGACCGCTGACAGTGATTATACCAGCTTCCTCACCTATTACCGGCTGATGCTGGACATGATCTCGCAGGCACTGCCCAACACGAAAATTTACGTCCAGTCCATCACCCCGGTCCGGCCTGAAGTGCGCAAAAAGTCCCCCGGCCTCTACAAGGAGCGGCTCTGTGAGATAAACGATGCTCTTTCGGCCATCGCGCTGGAAAAGGGCTGCACCTTCCTGAACCTCTGGGAGGCGCTGGCCGACGAGAACGGCGACCTCATCGAGGAATACGCCCAGCCGGACGGCTACCATCTGCTGCCCGCCGGGTACGACGCATGGGTGGATTACCTCTGCACCCACACCTGATAGCGATAGAAAGGCCCTCTCAGCGGCGCTGAGAGGGCCTTTTGCTGTCTTAATATCAGAACGCGATGCCGACGTTGTCGTACAGCCAGCGGAGTGCGAACCAGCCAAAGGCCGCAGAACCCTCGTAGAGGATGCTGTCGTCGAACCGCACCTTGGGGTGGTGCTGGCCGTAGCAGCAGCCCTGCTCCGGGCCGCCTGCGGCGATGAACATGCTCACAGTAGGCACCTCATGGCTCACGAAGGCGAAATCCTCGCTGCCGCCGCCGGGCTTGCCGCCGGTGAGGGCGGTCATGTCCATAGCGCCCTTCCCCAGCAGCTCGCTCATATAGTCCATCGCATTCTCGGCGAGGGGCTTGTCCACCACCATGCAGGGGCAGTAGTCGGCGAAGGATACCTCTGCGGTGCAGCGGAAGGCCGCCGCCACGCCCTGCGCGATCTCGGTCATGCGGGTTCGAATGAGTTCGCCGGTCTTATTCTCCGGGTCGGTGGTACGGATGGTACCCCACATCTGGGCCACATCCGGGATGACATTGGATGCCGCACCAGCCTCGAAGCGGCCGGTGGTCAGCACACCGAAGTCGCCGGGCTTCAGCTCCCGGCTGTTGATCTCCTGCAGGGCGATGTGGATGTGGGCCGCAGCCGTGATGGGGTCGATGCAGTTTTCCGGGGTAGAGCCGTGACCGCCCTTGCCCTTGACCACGATATGGTACTGCTCACAGCTGGCCATCGTGATGCCGCCGCCCGGCACCAGCACCGTACCTACCGGCAGCGGCATTCCGGCCAGCACATGGAACATCACAGCGGCGTCCACATGAGGGTCTTCCAGCAGGCCGCCCGCGATCATATCCGGGGAGCCCTGGAAAATTTCTTCGGCAGGCTGGAATTCCAGCTTGACCGTACCTTCCAACTCGTCCTCGTGAGCCTTGAGCAGCTTCGCTGCACCCAGCAGCATGGCCGTATGCATATCGTGGCCGCAGCCATGCATCTTGCCGGGGACTTCCGAGCTGAACTCTTCACCCGAGTCCTCGGGGATGGGCAGGGCGTCCATATCGGCACGCAGCAGGATGGTCTTGCCGGGCTTTTTGCCGCCTGCCAGCGCAATGACACCAGCCTTGCCGCAGTCCTTCGGCTCATAGCCCATCTCCGTCAGCGCCTTTTTGACCAGCTCCTTCGTGTGGGGCAGATCGAAGCCCACCTCCGGGTGGCGGTGGAGCGTCCGACGCCACTGCTGCAGCTGCGGCTCCAGTGCGCGGGCCTCCTTCAAAAGCTCTTCCGATGTGATATTCATACTCATCCGCTCCTTCTTTTTTATAAGAAGCCGTTTTCATAAGCATTGCATCCCGCTTACGAAAACTGCTTCCGGATTCAGAAAAAGCCCTCCCGAGGGAGAGCTTTTTGCTGTGTTATGTTCAGCCCTCGGTGTGGCTTCCTTCAGGGTGGTACTTGGCGCAGGTACACTTTTTCCACTTCAGGCCGCTGCCGCAGGGGCAGGGGTCGTTGCGGCCGATCTTGATGACGCGGACAGGCTGGCCCTTGGGTGCGCCCTTTGCGCCGGGTGCGCCGTTGCCAGGCACATAGCCCTCGCCGGTGGGTTTGGCCACCTGCTCACGCTTGGGGGCCTTGCCCGCCTCGCGCACCTCGATGGTCAGCAGCATCTTGACGCTGGACTCCCGGATGGAATCGACCATCTGGTCGAACATGTCAAAGCCCTCGATGCGGTACTCGACGACGGGGTCCTTCTGGCCGTAGCCGCGCAGAACGATGCCCTGACGCAGCTGGTCCATGTTATCAATATGGTCCATCCACTGGCGGTCTACACACTTGAGCAGGCAGATACGCTCCAGCTCACGCATCAGGGGTGCGCCGTAGCGCTGCTCCTTGTCGTTCAGGACGTCCATGCCGCGCTGATACAGCATATCCGCGATGCTCTCCTGAGAGATGCTGTCATAGTCAGCGACCGTGTAGTGGAAGTCGGCGTCGGTGGTCAGCCAGCCCAGATAGTGGCGGCGGAGCGCACCGAAGTCCCACTCGTCCTTCACATCGCCTGCGAGGAACTGCTTGCAGCTGGACTCGATGTTCTCCTTCAGCATATTGTGCATCTCGGCGCTGATGTCCTCGCCGTCTAGGACCTTGCGGCGCTGACCATAGATGATCTCGCGCTGCTGGTTCATGACGTCGTCGTATTTCAGGACGTTCTTGCGGATCTCGAAGTTGCGGCCCTCGAGCTTCTTCTGGGCAGATTCGATGGTGCTGGTGATCATCCGGTTCTCGATGGGGGTGTCCTCGTCGATGCCCAGAGTACCCATCAGGCTCTGCACGCGGTCGCCGCCGAACAGACGCATCAAATCGTCCTCGAGGCTCAGATAGAAGCGGGATGCACCGGGGTCGCCCTGACGGCCTGCACGGCCGCGCAGCTGGTTGTCGATACGGCGGCTCTCGTGGCGCTCAGTACCGATGATGAACAGACCGCCGGCAGCGCGCACCTCTTCAGCCTCCGCTTCGGTCAGGGGCTTGTACTGAGCATACAGCTCCTCGAACCGCTTGCGGACAGCCAGAATGTTGGCGTCGGTAGTCTCACCATGGCCGTCGGCCTCGATGAGCAGCAGCTCCACGGCTGCGGGCAGAGCCTCCTCAGGCTTTTCGGGGTTCAGCAGCTTCTCGCAGAAGTGCTCTTTGCGCATCTGTGCCTTTGCCATATACTCGGCGTTGCCGCCCAGCATAATATCGGTACCACGGCCAGCCATGTTGGTGGCGATGGTGATAGCGCCCTTCTTACCGGCCTGTGCGACGATCTCTGCCTCACGCTCGTGGTTCTTGGCGTTCAGCACGTTGAAGTCGCGGGTGTACTTCTGCAGCATCTTGGCGAGAGTCTCGCTCTTCTCGACGCTGACAGTACCCACCAGGACCGGCTGGCCGTTCTTGTGGCACTCCATGACCTGCTTGATGACGGCATTGTATTTGCCGTTGATGGTCTTGTAGATGGCATCCGGGTAATCCTTGCGGATGACAGGGCGGTTGGTGGGGACGGTAACGATGTTCAGACCGTAGATCTCAGTGAACTCGGTGGCCTCCGTCTTTGCCGTACCGGTCATACCGGACAGCTTCTTGTACATACGGAAGTAGTTCTGGAAGGTGATGGTCGCCAGCGTCTTGCTCTCGGCGGCGATCTTCACGCCCTCCTTGGCCTCGATGGCCTGATGGAGGCCCTCGTTGTAACGGCGGCCGATCATCAGGCGACCGGTAAACTCATCGACGATGAGCACTTCGCCGTCCTTCACGACGTAATCAATGTCGCGCTGCATCACACCGTAGGCTTTGATGGCCTGGTCGATGTGGTGGGCGAGGGTCATATTCTCTGCGGCAGCGAGGTTCTCGATTTTGAAATATTCCTCGGCCTTCTTGATGCCCTTAGCCGTCAGGGTGCAGGTCTTGTGCTTTTCATCCACGATGTAATCGCCGTCAGCCTGCTCGTCGGTCTCCACCTTGTCTTCCAGCTCGACCACGACGCTCTTGCGCAGAGTGCGGACAAAGCGGTCCACCTGGGTATACAGGCTAGAGGAATCCTCACCGCGGCCGGAGATGATAAGCGGCGTACGGGCCTCATCGATGAGGATGGAGTCCACCTCATCGACGATGGCAAAGGCGTGGCCGCGCTGCACCATGTTGTCCTTATAGGTCACCATGTTGTCGCGCAGATAGTCGAAGCCGAACTCGTTGTTGGTGCCGTAGGTAATGTCGGCATTATAAGCTTCCCGGCGGGCATCACCATCCATGCCCTGCACGATCAGGCCCACCGACAGGCCCAGCCAACGGTAAAGCTTGCCCATCCACTCGCTGTCGCGCTTGGCGAGGTAATCGTTGACGGTGACGATGTGGACACCCTCCCCGGTCAGTGCATTCAGATAGGCAGGCAGGGTAGCCACAAGGGTCTTGCCTTCACCGGTCTGCATCTCGGCAATGTCGCCCCGGTGCAGGGCGATGCCGCCGGTGACCTGCACCGGGAAATGCTTCATGCCCAGCACACGCCATGCGGCCTCGCGGCAGACAGCGAAGGCATCGGGCAGAATATCATCCAGCGTTTTACCGTCGGCCAGCTTCTGCTTCAGTGCAGGAGTCTGGGCCTGCAGCTCGGCATCAGACATCGCCTGATACTTGCCTTCCAGAGCCAGCACCTGTTTGGTGAGGGGGTTGATCTTTTTCAGTTCCCGGTCAGAGAAGCTGCCAAAGAGTTTTTCAGCTAAGGACATTGGTCACACCTCATGATTCTTCAAAATAGCAAACGTCCGGGCCATTTGATTGCCCCAAAACGAATATTCACACATAAATATATGATACACCAAAAGCCCCATCCCGTCAAACCAGATGGTGAATTTTAGCCGGTTATTGAATGAATTTTCTGTAAATTCCTTCGACCTTTCCCACCATGGTCCGGTATCATCCCTTTTCCATGGAATAACAGACAAGGTCTGTGGGGCCCAGCACTGCATGGCGCATGGCTTTGTGCTCGACGCCCTCGTATTGGAAGCCCGCTGCTTTCAGCAGTTTCCCTGAGGCGAGATTGTATGCATAGTGTCCTCCGGTAAACATCTCAGCGTTAGTTTTTTCGAAATAGGTCTGCACGACGGCCTGCAGCGCCTCCCGCGCGTAGCCCCTTCTCCGGGCGTCCGGTGCGATTTCGATACCAAACTCCCACCCCGGCACAGCCCGCTCTGCTTCCATCATGGACATCATCCCGATGACCCGGCCCGTCTCTCTGCACACAATGCTGTAGCGCGTCTGAGCTGCAAATTTCTGCATCAAACGCTCATACTCCTCATCCATCTCCTCAAAGGCATGGTAGCCGCCGCAATCCAGCGTCGTCTGCTCGTCAGACAAAATCGCAAAAACGTCCTCTGCGTCTCCGATGGCAAACTGGCGCAGCAGCAAGCGCTGCGTCTCGATTTTTAATAATTCCATTTTTACCACTTTCTTTTCTCGGATACAAGAAAACCGCCCTGAGAACTCTCAGAGCGGCATATTCAAGTCGGCGACTACCTATTTTCACAAGCCGTTTCCAGCTAACTATCTTGGGCA
>OIKG01000174.1_pt1 | contig 12539 bp, 10 predicted proteins | sample 1583711 | NCBI WGS metagenome assembly OIKG01 (sample SAMN02674698, study PRJEB24791) | human gut metagenome, SKBSTL036 | isolation source: stool | host: Homo sapiens | place: USA
CACTCTTTCCCTACACGACGCTCTTCCGATCTCCTCCGTAAAGGTTACCTCTACCGCGTAAGCGTCAGCTCCGCCGAAGAGTCTTTCCCTGTTCCCGAGAATTTCTATTTCTGTGTAGATTAAACAACGACCAAAAACAGGAGCGGAAAGCCTGCGGCTTTCCGCTCCTGTTTTTTCATGCTGCATTTTCTCTCCGGCAGTACACCACTACCCTCGCTTTTCCGCCGGGGGTGCAGGTGTAGAGCACGAGGGGACAGCCGCCCTCCCGCAGGGCTTCGGGTTCTTCGGGCGAGACCTGCGCAGTCCGCTCCACAGTGTACACTGCCTCAGCGCCGTCCTGTGAAGTGAAACGCACCTCGTCGCCTTCCGAAAGGCTGCTCAGCCGCCCGAAATGGGACTTGTAGTTGTGGGCCGCGATGACAAGGTCTCCGCCCGCCGTACTGCCGCATTGACGGCAGGGCGAGACCTTGAGGTTTGCCTTGCTCCACTCGGTCTGCACCGGCAGCTCCAAGCCCAAAGCCGGGATGGTCAGCACCCCCAGATACTCCCGCTCGGCGCTTGACGCCTGGGTTTCCGAAGCCGGTTCCGGCCCGGACTCTGCATCTTCCGTGGGCAGGCTTTCCGCACTGTCTGCGGGCCGTTCTGCCTCCGACACTGCCGCAATGCTCTGGCTCTGGCGCAGCTGGCTCACCGCCGAATCGGCCTGAGCGCCTGCCCTTGCATCCTCGAGCCGGTCGTAGACGTAGAGGCAGACCGCTGCCAGCACCAAAGCGCTTCCCAGCATCAGGCAGAGCCGCTCCGGCATCAGCCTACGCATCGTGTCTGCGCTTCCGGCTCAGCCAGAGGCCCACCGCCACGAGGGCGATGCCCCCGCCTGCCAGCACCGGCACGGGCCAGAGCAGCTGGCCGGTCTGGATGAGGGTCCCCACCGGTTCCGGCTCCGCAGCCGGGATGACTTCATCCGGCATCTCTGCCGAGGGTGTCGGCGGACGGATGACCGTGATCTCGCCCGGCTGCTCCACCGGCTTCGGGGTCGGCGTCGGCTTATCCGGCACATAGGGCGGCGTCACCGGCGGGGGAAGGGGGTCGGTGCTGCGGTAGCTGTTCTTGAAGAGCAGTTCCGTCTTTGCCCCGTCGTCCCCGTCCCGCCGGACAGACACGTGTCCTTTCAGCTCACCGTCGGTGTCCCACGCCACCATGACTTTCAGGTAAAAGACGGTGTCGTCGTAGTCGGCCCGTTTCCGTCCGCCTGCGTCCTGAGTGACCGTATACTCGTATATGCCGGGCGCGGTGTAGACGATGGTATCAAAAGTCTTCGTCAGGGTCTTGTCGTCGGCGTCGCGGCAGTCCCGGGCCGGAAAATCCAGCTCAGCCTCGTCGTCACAGCCTTCCGGCATCGGCGCGCCGTCCAACGCGGTCAGCCGCACCGTCAGCGTCTCGTCAGCTGCCTCTCCGGTGCAGCGGACGGACGCCTCCAGTTCCAGCTCCGCCCGCTGGTCTGCGGCCAGAGCGGGCAGGGCAGCGCTTACCGCAAGCGCTGCTGCCAGCAGGGCCGCTGCCATTTTCGGGAGCCTTCTCATGATAAGCTCTCCTCCTTTCCGTTTTGCAGGTCTGACATTGGTTCCATCCGGGCCAGCACCACCGTCCGCGCGTCGGTGTACTCCCCCGAGCAGGTAGCCATCGCCAGGAACTGCGCTCCTTCCGGCTCCTTTTCCAGCGCACGGAGGGCCTGTGCATCCATCTGAAGGGCATTCTCCTCCACAAAGGGGAGCAGCCCGCCTGCGTCCGAGCGCCACTTGCCCGGGGCAAAGATGGCCTGTTCCGACGCAGGCACCACAAGGCAGGCCAGCACTTCCAGCCGATAGCTCCCGCCGGGCAGCGTCAGGGTGCCGGTGGTGTTCTGGCGGAAGAATGCTCCGTCCTTGTATTTGTCGAGGTCGCCGAACATCCGCCCGTTCTCCATATGGTGGCCGTAGAGCAGGGAATACCGCCCGCTGAAGTCCGCGTCGCAGTCAACATCCAGAAAGATGCTGCCCGCCAGCGCAAAGCTGCCGTAGACGTCGGTGTTCAGATAGGTGAAATTGCTCTCGCCCTGCACCACCGGGTAGTCGATGGCCGTGCCGTCCAGCGTCAGCCACCCGCAGACATCGGGGTTGATGTCCCGCAACTGGCCGAAGGAGAGGCTGTTGTCCTCCTGCGGCTGGGGCTTGAAGGCCAACAGCCCGGCCTGCACATTGTCGGCAGCGGCGTACACCCGGCTGTTGTCCCACAGCGCATAGCCCGACCAGACCACCGCCAGCAGCACCAGCAGGGCCGTCACCCCGTCCAGCAGGCCGTTCGCCGCCCGCAGGGCCATCTTCTGCCACCGGATGTTCCTCACCTCCCTTGCCTTATTTCCTCCGCGCTTACTTCTGATGGCGGCGGCGCAGGGTCAGCAGCAGCCCGACGCCCGCAGCACCCGTCAGGGTGAAGAGATAGGGTGCGCTGTCCAGCACCACACCGGCATCCACGGTGCCGCCCTTGGTGTTGGTGAAGTTCGCCTGCTCGACCGCCTCATCCACTTCGCCCTCGGTTCCAGTCTCCGTCGTCACATAGTCTGCGACCGGCGTCTCAGACACCTTGTACTCGACGCCGTAGGGCAGGTTCTCGATGTGGATGGTATCGTCGTCTTTCAGATAGAAAGTCGCTTCCGTCGTCTCGCCGGGCCTGATCTTGATCGAGGTGGGGTTCGCGTCATAGCTGCCGCCGGTGATGGCGTAGCTGTCCTGATAGGTCTTGCCCTCCTCGCCGGTCAGCTGCACCGTGAACTTGAAGTATTTGTCCTTATTGCCCATGATGCCCTCGACGTCCTTGTGGACTTCCAGCTTACCGGCAGAGTAGAGGTTGTCGAAGTCGTCCTTCTTGCCCTCGCCGGTGGACTCCGGGTCCTCGGTGTGGACAGCGGCAATGCGGAGCTTGCCGTCCTGCTCAATGACCGTCACCCGCAGCAGGATGGCGTCGCCGTAGTAGGTCACGCCTGCGCTGTTGCCCTCCACCTCATGGATGATGTAGGTGTAGACGCCCACGCTGTCGTACTCGGGCAGCTTGATCTCGATTTTCTTGGTCTTACTCGCGCTGCCGGCTTCGCCCTGTGCGTAGGTCACGTCGCCGACGATCGGCCTATAATCTGCGGCTTCAATGCCCTCCGATGCATCGGTCACGGTAACCGGGTCGATCGTAAACGTAAAGGTCTCTTCCGGGGAGATCGTATCCGTGTTGGCCAGCTCGTAGTTTTTCTTGATGACCACGCTGTCCATGTCCGCATACGTCTCGCCGCTGGCCGCAAAGGCGGGCATGACGCTGACGCCCATGGCCAGAGAGATGGAAAGCACACCTGCGAGAAGCTTTTCTACCTTGTTCTGTTTCATCCTGGAGTTCCTCCTATCTTGTCTTGTATGGTTTTTGGCGGCTCAGAGCCCCCGCCGCCGGATGAGGGTGATGACTTTTGCCTTGACCGCACTGCACTGCACCGGGCCGAAGTCACGGCTGTCCTCGGCCTGTGTGCGGCAGTCGCCCAGAATGAAGACGCTGTCCTCCGGCACAGCGTAGGGGTAGCTGAGCAGAGATTTGGGGTAGGTGGGGTAGAGGATGCCGCCGCCCTGTGCCGAGCCGTTGACCTCCACAACGCCGCTCTCGCTCAGGGTCACGATGTCCCCGCCCCGGGCCAGTACGCGGCCCACCCGCAGCCTTCCCGAGCGCTCATATACCACGACATCATTCTTGGCATAGTCTTTTTCCAGCCGGATGCCCAGCACGAGGTCGCCGTCCTTCACGGCGGGAAACATCTCATTGCCGGACGCCTGCGTCACCAGATACACCTGCGTCAGAAGCACCCAGAGCAGGGCGGCGAACACCGCCAGCCGCACCGCCAGACTGCGCACTTCCCGCAGCAGGGGGCTTTTTTCCGGCTTCGCTTCCGGCGTCCCGGGCGGGGCCTCCGGGGCAAGCGCCTCGTTTGGTTCCTTCACTCATCTTCCTCCTTCTTTCTGTTTTTGCAGCCCAGAACGGCCGCACCGGCACACAGCATCAGCGGCAGCCCGAAGAAGTCTGTCTCCACGCCGGTGTCCGGGTCTATATCGGCCAGAACGTAGTGGGCATAGAAGTTGACGACGCCGTTTTCCAGCTCTTTGTCGGTGGGCTCATAGCCCTTTTTCCACGCGTCCTGCGATACCTTTTCCTTCGGATCCGGCTCATCCGTCACCGAACCGGGGAGCTCTTTGTACCAGCCGTCGAAGACGTAGCGCGCACCGCCGATGTCGAGCTCTTTTTCGATGTCCGCCGTCGTCTCTACCACCCGCTCGCCGCTCCGGTACTCGCGGCTTTCCCGGATGCTGTAGTCGTCCTCGCCCGGGGCGCGGACGTTGAACCGGGCCGTGAAGTTTTTCCTGCTTTTGACGCTGATGATGCAGTCGATGTGCTTATCCGGTTTTGTCCCGTTGCTGCGCGAGATCTTGTACGGCGTCACCACGATGCTCTCCAAATCTTCCTGCGTCAGCCCTTCGACGCCGGTAGCCTCTTCGATGGTGTCCTTATACTCGTCCCATATCTCATTGACGACCTCGTCCCAGTAGTCATCGCCCGGTTTCAGCGACCATGCGTCGCCAGTCGCGCCGTCCGGCCACGATACAACATAGTCTGACACATTTGTCAGGATGTTCTTGCCGTTATCTTCCCATGCCGCGCCGTAGGTCTTCACCTTGCCGACCCACTTGCACTCGCTGTTGTCCGGCGCCCACTGGCTGGGGTCATTGCTGCCGGGCAGGCTGGTGGGAGTCTTGAGCAGGAAGACTGCCGCCGACTCCTCCTGAGTCCAATCCTCCCAGCCCTGTGCAGCCTCATCAAGTTCGTCCGCAGGCAGGGCATTTTTATCCTCGGCTGCGCTGTCGTCGGCCAAGTCGGCATCCTCCTCAGGGGATCTGCCTTTTTCGGGCTGCTCCGCCTCATCCAGAGGCGTTTCCTCCTCGGCAACGGGCCGCTCTTCCCACAGCTCCGGCAGAACGGCGATGTCTTCTTCCTCGTCTAAAACGGGCTCCTCCTGCTGGGCCTCATCGTCGGTGAAACAGGCGTAGAGGCTGCACTCGCTGTCCGCTTCCGGCCAGAGCGGTCCTTCATCCGGCACGAAGCGGACCGCCGTCCCTTCGTCGTCCCAGCTGTACCAGAAGCGGAAGCTCTTTCCCTCCACCTCCGGCTCTTCGGGCATCAGAAGCTCTTCGCCGCTGCCCACGGTCTGTTCCGCGTAGGGCAGGCCGCCGTCGGCCTCGTCCGACTCGCTGAGCCAGAAGAGGTAGGTCATCTCAAAATGCTCGTCCGCTTTGACGGCCCCGCTGTCCGGCGTCGGCGTCTCGTCGGGCAGCCCGATGTCATCCAGCCCGTCCACCACGGCGGGGATGCCGCCTTCCGCGGGCAGAAGCACCGGCTCGTCTGTCCGGATGTCCTCTTCTTCGTCCCAGGCAGGCTCGTCCTCTATTTCCTCGTCCCATGTCTGGTCCGGCACGCTGTCCGTCCGCTCCGGCCCTTCGGCAAATGCGGGCAGCAGACAGCCGCACAGCAGTACCAGCACGATGCACAGTGCTGCGGCGCGCAGTGTCAGCCGCCTCCGTTCCAGTCGATTCCGCATACAACAGCCCTCCTTCATTCTCGCTCCCGGCGGGGATGCCGCCCTTTGCGTTATCAGGATACCGTTTACCGGACACGAAGGATGTCATTGCGTGCCAGTGCAAAAAATTTTACGCATGAAAAAACCGCCGCCGGGGTCTTTCGACTCCGGCAGCGGTCTGCTGTCTCCGAATTTTCGGTTTTCAGGTGCGGGTGGTGGCTTCCATGCAGTGCTCGGAGGGGGCGTAATATTCCATCAGCGCAATGTAATTCTCGCAGTGGTGGCAGAACGCCGCCCGGATGGCGTCGTCGGGCGCGCTCTTCATCGACACGAACATCAGGATGTACTTTGCAATGAGGCTCACAGCCTCGCTCTCGAGGCCATAGCAAAGGCCCACGGCCAGGATCGGCACGACGATCTGCTGCGCACGGATGGGGATATTCTCCGCATCGACCCGCTTGAGCACGGCACGGCTCATGGTGGATGCCGCCCAGACGGCGCGGGAGATCTTCCAGTAATCCATATTCTTCAGATGGGTGAGGGTGCGCAGCCGCTGGATGACCTCGCCGTCGTCCAGAACTTTGTTCTGCGTGACCTCCTCCTCCGAGCGGATGAAGGCGCACTGTGTCATGTCCATCAGGGCGGCTTCGTACTTCTCATGGTAGTTCTCGCGGGAGATGAAGTACTCCTCCATACGGAGCATGACTTCGTTCGTCTCTTTGTCGGTGGCCAGCCAGCTGAAGTCCAGCGGCGTCGGGCCGAAATCATTCTTGCCCATCTCGTTCAGGTCTTCCAGCTCTTCCTCGTTCCGGGTGGAGGGAAGGAAGCGGTCGTTGCCGTTCCGGTGGAAGCCCCACTCTTCGGGCAGAAGATGCGGCACGATGTCGCCGCTGGAGATGATGTTGAAGATGTTGCTCTCGCCCCAGCTCTCTTTCAGGCTGCCGTCGGCGTTGTGGTTGTTGTCGTAGTCCTGCTGCAAGTCGGGGTAGTCCTGCGGGCCGAGGGCCACCGGCGTCGCAAAGGTGTAGACGAAGACATTCTCCCGTTCCAGTCCGGACAGCTCCCTGTTGACCCGGGCGGCCAGAAGGTTCGCCACCACCGCACCGCGGCTGTAGCCGCCCATCCAGAGCTTGACGACGCCCAGCTCTCCCTTTTGCTGAGCTGCCGCCAGATAGTTCTTCAAATCGGCAAACACCTCATGCACCGGGATGATGAAGCCGCTGTGGGCGTGGCCCGCGCCGGTGTGCAGATTGCTCACCCACTCGCCGCCGTAGCCGCCGCCGCGCAGGATGAGCGCCACGATGGTGGTGCGCTTCCCGTTCAGGGTGATGGTCTTGCGGGCCGTGGACCAGCCCACGAAGTCGCCCGCCTTGCCCACATCGACATCATAATAGCGGTATTTCACGTCGGCGAATCCCAGCTTGGCATAGGCTGCGTCGAGGCTGTTCTCGCGGCCCACGTCCCCGTTGGCCCAGTATTTCGCATCGCTGGCCCATGTATTGAAAGCAGCCGTCACCATGCCCAGCGTCGCCAGCGCCAGCTGGTGGTCGTACTGGATGGAGCTGTGCGCAAAAAAACTGTCGCTGTAGTAATATTCGTGCTCGATGTCCATCTGGCTCAGCTCGCTGCGGAAGGACATTGTATAATTGCCTGCCGGGACTGCCCGGCCCACCGTCTGGCTTTTTGCCGCTGCCTCAGCCCGGGGCAGTACCAGCCCGGGCGCAAGAGCTGCACTGCAAACCAGCGCTTTACAGAAATCACGTCGTTTCATGGTCTTTCCCCCTTGCTGCTTTCATAAACCTCTGACATTTCTATCGTATAGGTGATTTGCTATAGTATACCGTATTTTTCCAGCGGATTCAATCATCAACTCTGCCGATCGGGGATGTAAAAACCGGGCCGCATCGCTGCGGCCCGGTCATTTTCGTATTCTCAGAGAAGCTGCGGGTCCATCTGGCGGCAGAAGTCCACGATGTGGTGGAACATCTGCTCGACCGCCGGAGCCATCGCCGTGGGGCGCTGGACAGCCAGACCCACCACCCGGTACTCTTCCGGCTCGATGGGGTAGATCTTGACCGCCGCCGTGCAGCTGCGCAGCAGCATCCGGGGCATGATGGAGATGCCGAGGCCCGCCTCCACCATGGCGATATTGGACTGGTCGTCGATGACGTGGCAGCGGCGCTCGGTGGAGATGGAGTATTTCTTGAGGAACTGGCGCATCTCGGCGTCGGTGGCGTCGCACTGGACGACAAAACTCTGGCCGTTCATCAGCTCCGGCGTCATAATGCCGTTTGGCGGTTCGGGCCAGTCCTGCGGTACGATGCAGAGCAGCGGCTCACGGAACAGCTCGGTCAGGTTGAACTCTTCGCGGCAGCTGGCAGACAGGAAGGCCAGGTCCACCTGACCGGTGCGCAGCCACTCCTTCACGTCGTCGTAAGTACCCTGATAGACCTCGACTTCGATCTGGGGGTAGCTTGCCATGAAGCTCTTGAGGATCTGGGGCAGCAGGCCGGCGCAGACCGAGTTGAATGCACCCAGTTTCACCTTGCCCTTTTCCAGGCCGTTGAGGCGGGCGATGCTCTGCTGCAGGGCCTCGTCGCTGTTGAGCACTGCCCGGATGGACGGGTAGAGCGAAGCGCCATAGCTGGTCATGGTCACGCCGTTTTTGCCGCGGTTGAATAAGGTAAAGCCAAGCTCAGCCTCCATCACCGCGATGGCATGGCTGATGGCAGAGGGGGTCAGATGCAGCTGCTGGGCCGCTTTGTTAAAGCTGCCCTGACGCGCGACTGCATCGAAAATTTCGTAAGAAAACAGCGTCATGTCCCTAGCCTCCTTCCGTTTTCAGTTCGGAGACGCCCGTTCTTCTGTGAATCTTTTTCACCTTGAGGATGCTATGCATCAATTTTCTTTTTGAGTGTACTATCCTATCTCCGCTTTGTCAAGCATCCAAACCTTAATTTTGGACGTTGAGCCAAATTTCTGCTTTTGAAACGCCATTTATAAGGTAGATTGCGCCCTTTTTCGTTCCAGTATTTTCCTGTTTTGAACAAAAAGACCGTCAGCCCTCCATCCCGGAAAGCCGTCGGTCTTCTGCGTTCTGCAGATGTTTTTACTCGAGCACCAGCAGCAGGCTCATCTTGAAGCGGCCCTGCGCCGTGACGCCGTGGAGACCGTTCTTGTCGAGGCGGAAGCTCTCGCCTGCGTTCAGTTCATAATTCTTCTGGATCTTCTTCATTTTTGTACCTCTGACCTCGAATATTTTTGAAAAAATCAGATGAGTTTTGATCCATGACTTGATGGCGATTTGAGTGACCACAGAAGTAAATCTAATATGCAGGAAGAAGAATGCCCACTCGTCTGAGGAGTTCTCAGGGGAGTGGGCATTTCTGCGCAGGCGGTTAATATAATTTCGATTATAATAATTCAAATTATATTAACTTGTTCCAATAAAATATTCGTTCTGCCAATATTTCGGTTTGCAAAGCGATTTTACTTTCTACTTTCTTATAAACTGATACACTCCATATTGCGGAGATTCGACAATGCCAAGACGACGGAGATCCCGGATGATGGCATTGGCACGAGAAATCTTCACATCGAAGAATTGAGCCACATTGATGGAATGAAAAGAATATTCGTATCTGTATCTTTTGAAAAGCCCCAAAGTTTTCTCTTTTGTTCTGCTTCCAAAGCTAGTCTCATCCAGCTGAATTTTGAAATTGGCTACCTCGCTGTCCATATCCTCTTTTTCTGAGGTTGCCACTTTTAGGGTCGAGGTTTCCACTTTTTCTTGCGGGGTTGCCACTTCTAGGATCGAGGTTGCCACTTTTTTGAAGAAGTCGATACTTTTGCAGGCTGAGCCTCCACACTTTCCATACTGATCTGTGCCGGAGTCGCTACACTTCTATTCGGCAGCGTAACGATAAAGAAATCTGAATCCGAGTAGAAAGTCGGCTTCTGGGCTACTTCCACATAAGAGTTCAGGATGCGGTCAATGCCGCTGCCACGGCGCTCCATAAAGCCAAGCCGTGAGAACACATCCGAGATCACCTGATTGCGCCGCATAGACGGAATATGCCGGATATCCATATCCTGCACCCTGCGGCCATTCATCATGCCGCCCGGTGAAGTGATCTCCAGCCGATCATCGAACACTTCCACATGAATCTCCGAACCAAGAATCTGATAATTCCGATGGATCAGCGCATTGACCAGCACCTCACGAACGGCTTTATACGGGTAGTCACTGCGTTCTTCACGGGTCATACCACGGATGCTCCACGGGTTTTTGCTGTTGTTGCGAACAAAATCTTCCGCATTTTGCAGCAGCGTGATCAGACTTGCACCTTGAAATTCCTTATCATCCAGAGCATCTTCTTCAATGCTGCCCTTGTAGTTGCCTTTCCAGCGAGTGCAGAAAATACGGGATTGTTTCAGAACGCCCTGATCGCAGAGTAACAGGCCGCCATTCGTAATCTGTCCATCGTCTGTTACCAATCCTGCGGAGGGCAAGTCTTTTTCGAGGTCGAAATCCTCTTTTTTCAGATTCTTAAACGTCGCGGCCAGCAGTGTAAAACTGACATCACCCACTCGATAAGAACTGGGCAGGGCATCAAAGGTCTGGTTCATACCTTGTAGGATCAGCTCGTTCAGTTCCCGTGAAGTGGCTTCTTCGGACTGGTCGCCATGCCGCACATAGGCCGTATGGGAACCGTCAAAGGCATAATAATATGGATACGCCGGGCCGTCCTGTACTTCCAGATCAACGCAGGACTTACCCTCTATTTCGACCTCCCACACTCGATAGCGTGGCGTAGGGTCAATGCGGACTTTGATAAGTTCCGTCAATCTGCTTACCACAGCCTGCGGATTTTCCAATCCTACGACCTCGCGCGGCTCATTCTTTACACCAAAAATCAGGTGTCCGCCCTCGGTATTGGCAAATGCCGACACGGATTTCAGCCAGCTGCGCGGCTTTTTCTCTTCAAGACGTTCCTTGTAATCCACATGGGAGGCTTCAATGTAATGATCGAGGGGGAAAGGCATGGTATCACCTGCAATTCAGTTCAATATCGTTCAAGCGTATTATACCGTTTTTTATCAGTACATTCCACCACTTTATGCAGTCACATGGGTGGCATTCTCCTTCACCGAATTGATTGTTTCCATCAGTTCTCCGCCCGTTTTGCCATCAAACAGGCGGGTAAACAGAATGGGCTGGTCAAAGGGTGGTTTCATCAGCACCGCTTTGCTTTCCACATAACCGTTCTGCTCGATGTAATGAATGACCTTCTGCACGAACGCGATCTGCTTTGCATTCAGCGATTCGTCGTTGATGAACTTGGAAAATGCCTGCATGGCAGCATCGTGGTCCAACTTTGCCACTTTACGCACCAGCAGACCAAAGGGCGTATCCCGAAACTCCCGTGCATAGTCCTCTTTGCTGCCCAGCTCACAGGTGAAGATATGTTCCAGCTCGGTATAGTCGCCCCGGGAAAGCGGAATGTTCTGGGTCAGCTTGTGGATGGCCAGCGTATCGCTGCGGTGCTCCATGATGTAGCGGTTCACACGTTCCCGGTACTCGCCGAAATCGTAGCCGGAATCCAGCGTTTTGCCCTCGGTCTGTTCCAGTACCGGGTCGGCAAGGGCCGTGTAGACAGGCTTTTGCCCCTCGCCGCCCTCCACCAGAAACTTGATAAGCTCCCGCAGTTCCTGCCGCATTTCCTCAAAGCGGAGCAGATCATGCGAGGTCAAAAATTCGTCTGTCTGCACCTCCCGGATGAGGGGCAGCTTTGCCTGCACCTGCGGGATGGTTGCTTTCTGTTCCAGCATTGCCGCTGTATTGCGCAGCTGTTTCTGGGCGCGGCCCAGCCCCGGCAGACCTTCCAGTTCACAGAGCAGCAAGCCATACACAAAGTTATCGAACCGCTTGGCGGCCTCGTCCTTATCGTCCAGCGAGATGAGCGGTGCCACCTCTTTCATCAGAGTACCCTTGTCCGTTTCGGTCAGGCTGACAAAGGCTTCCGGCTTTTGATAGTGTTCCACGGCCTGTCGGTGCAGCCGCACGGATACCAGTTCCGGATTCAGCGCTCCCACTTCGACACGGCAGGTCTCTGTTAAGATCTTGCGCCAGTTTTGGTATTTTTCGTCCGCATAGGCTCCATCCTGCAAGGCCGCAGCAATGCGCACCTGCTTGCAGAAAATGCTTTCGGACAGGCTCTTGGTGTCCGCGCTCTCGTAGCCGTTGGGTTTCTGACGGAAAAACTCAAAGTTGCCGCAGTAGTCAAAAATCAGAAACCGCCGTTTGCCCGTATATTCGCCGTCGATGGCATCCACGCAGGCAAGGGATGGGCAGAGCCGTGTACCACGGCCGATCATCTGCCAGAACTTCGTTTTGCTGCGCACTTTTTTGAAGAACACCAGATTCACGCACTCTGGTACATCGATGCCCGTGTCCATCATATCCACCGAGACCGCAATAAACGGCGGCTTGTCCGGCTGCTTGAAGTCGTCAATGATGGACTGTGCATAGGCGTCGTCGCAGACCACCCGCTGGATGAATCCCGGGTACTGGGTCTCCAGCTGCGGGTAGAGCTTGCCAAAGCGTTCCCGGATAAACTCCGCGTGGCGCTTGTTCTGGGCAAAGATGATGGTCTTGCCGATGCGGTCGCCGCCCGCCGTCTGGATGCCCCGTTCCATCAGGTCTTGCAGCACCGTGTCCACGGTGTTGGCGTTGAAGATGAACTTGTTCAGCTTTTCGGATGGGATGAAGGTGGGCAGGGTGTCGTCCTCGGCAAAATCGTCCTCGTAGCGGGCCTTATCCTCCGGTGAAAGCTGGTCGTAGTGGATGCCCTCTTCTGTGAATTTCGTCTTGACCTCGTAGTTGTAGTAAGGCACCAGCACA
>OIKG01000183.1_pt1 | contig 12279 bp, 8 predicted proteins | sample 1583711 | NCBI WGS metagenome assembly OIKG01 (sample SAMN02674698, study PRJEB24791) | human gut metagenome, SKBSTL036 | isolation source: stool | host: Homo sapiens | place: USA
TGTTCGATGCAGTCAGTGCAATCCTCGGAATCCGGACGAAGTCTACGTTCGAAGGGGAGGCTTCGATGGCACTTGAATTTGCCGCAGAAGCTTATGAGGAAGAGCTGTGGGAAATTGATGAGCCGGCAGATGGTGAAAGCGGTCCGGATGAAGAAAAGAAAGAGCCGGAAGACAGGCTGATTATGCAGACAGGAAGCCTTATAAAATATCTGACAGAGAAGAAAACAGAAGGCATTCAGGCAGAAAAATTAGCTTATATCTTTCATCAAAAGCTGGCAGACCTTATAATCTGTGGCTGCAGGAAGATCAGAAAGAAAACAAAATGTAATTGTGTGGCATTAAGCGGCGGTGTATTCCAAAATCGGCTGTTGTTGAGAATGGTGGAAGAAGGTCTGGAAAAAGAACATTTTACCGTACTCAGACATCACCTGATCCCGGCAAATGACGGCGGGATCGCACTGGGGCAGGCAGCATATGCCATGCAGTATATTCAGGAGGGAAAATAACATGTGTGTAGGATTATCAGCAAAAGTAGTCCGTATCAGTGATGGTACGGCGGTTGTAGATGCGGGGGGCGCAAAAAGAGAGGTCTCTTCAGAATTACTGGAAGATCTGGAACCGGGAGATTATGTAATGGTGCATGCAGGAATCGCCATTGCAAAAATTACCGATGAAGATGACAGTGAGACAGATCAGTTGATGGAGGAACTTCTGTAATGAGTGAAGGAAAGAAAACGGCAAGAGAGATCATAGAAGGATATGACGGCCCTGCAGTCCGGATCATGGAAGTATGCGGGACACATACACATGAAATCTTCCGTCTGGGTATCCGCAAACTTCTTCCAAAGCAGGTAGAATTGATCTCTGGTCCCGGGTGTCCGGTCTGTGTCACACCGGTAAGTTATATCGATGAGGCAGTTTATCTGGCTCGGGAAAAGAGTGTGACAATCTGTACATTCGGAGATCTGGTGCGTGTGCCGGGAAGTAAGAAGAGTCTGGCAGATGCAAGAAGCGAAGGCGGGAAGATCCATATCGTCTATTCACCTGCCGATGCGGAAAAATATGCAAAAAAACATCCGGAAGAAGAGGTTGTATTCTTATCTGTAGGATTCGAGACGACGACTCCGGCGGGATGTCTGTCTGTCAAAAAAGCAAAAGAAGAAGGAATCACGAACTATTCCATGCTGATCGCAAATAAGACGATGCCGCAGGCATACGAAGCATTAAAAGGAAGCGCAGACATTTTCTTATATCCGGGACATGTCAATGCGATCACAGGAACAAAGCTTTGTGAAGAACTGGTGCAGGAAGGTGTAAGCGGTGTGGTGGCAGGCTTTACGGCAAAAGAACTTCTGACTGCACTGGCAGTTGCACTGACACATTTTCAGAAAGGGAAACCTTTCTTTGTAAATTGTTATCCGCGTGTAGTGACAGAAGAAGGCAGTAAGGAAGCGCAGAGACTGGTGGATACGCTGATGGAAGCATGTGACAGTGAATGGAGAGGACTCGGAATCATACCGGGATCCGGACTTAGGTTACGTGATGAATGGGACATGTATGATGCCAGAAAGAAATATCAGGTTCCGAAGATGGAAGGAAGGGCGAATCCGGCCTGTAGATGCGGGGATGTATTACAGGGAAAATGTAAACCATCCGACTGCAAAGTATTTGGAAAGGTCTGTACACCGCAGCATCCGGTAGGTGCATGTATGGTATCTGGAGAGGGAGCCTGTTCAGCATATTATATGTATGGAAGAGAATAAGAAAATAGACGGAAAATAACAAGGAAGTGGACAAGATGAATGAGTATGTGGATAATGAAGCAAGAAAAGCAAGATTAGTGGGGAAAACTGTGACGATGGCACATGGTGCAGGAGGACGCCAGACGTCAGAGCTGATCGATATGATCTTCAAAGCACATTTTGATAATCCGGATCTGACTGCGGATGATGCGGCAGTCCTGACGCCGCCGATTGGAAAGATGGCAGTGTCTACCGATGGATTTATCGTATCACCGGCATTCTATCCGGGAGGAAATATCGGAAAGCTTTCCATCTGCGGTACGGTCAATGATCTTTCCTGTATGGGAGCAAAACCATTATACCTGACCTGCGCATTTGTGATCGAAGAAGGATTTCCTATGGAAAAACTGGAAGAGATCGCAGAGGCAATGGAAAAGACGGCGAAAGAAGCCGGAGTCCGGATCGTATCGGGGGATACCAAGGTTGCCGGAAAGGGCCAGGTGGACGGAGTCTTTATCACGACAACAGGTATCGGTGAGATCACGGATGGAGTTGAAGTTGCGGGAAATCTTGCAAAACCGGGCGATGCGATCATTGTGACAGGAGATATCGGAAGACACGGATGCACGATCCTTCTTGCGAGAGAAGATTTTGGAATTGAAGCAGATGTGACCAGTGACTGTGCACCTCTCTGGGGCAATGTAAAAGCAGTGATGGATGCAACACATGAACTGCATGTGATCCGTGATGCAACCAGAGGTGGAGTCGGAACTGTGCTGTATGAGATTGCAGGACAGAGTCAGGTAGGAATCCGTCTGGATGCTTCGAAGATTCCGGTTGCACCGGAGGTACGCGGCGTATGTGGAATGCTTGGCCTGGAGCCGCTCTATCTTGCGTGCGAAGGACGGCTTGTGATCATGGCACCGAAAGAACAGGCACAGACAATCGTGGATGCATTGAAAGCATGTCCGTATTCTGAAAATGCGGCAATTATCGGTGAAGTGACCGAAGAACAGCCTGGAAAAGTTGTGATGTTGACGGAGATTGGAACGCAGGCATTACTTCCACAGCCGGGAGGGGAATTACTGCCGCGTATCTGTTAAGCATGGAAGACAAAGCAGACATAAAGCATGAAAAAGTGAGGAAATCTATGGATACAAGAGTGGCAGTTATTTCGATTATTGTGGAGAATCCGGAAGCAATCGAGACGTTGAATCATCTGCTTCACGAGGCAGGGCAATTTATTATCGGAAGAATGGGAATTCCGTACCGGGAGAAAGGGATTAACATCATCAGCATTGCGATCGATGCACCGCAGGATATGATCAGTACATTATCCGGTAAGATCGGGCGCCTGAACGGGGTATCCACGAAGACGGCATATTCGAATATTATTACGAAAGCAGGAGAATAGAACATTCGGATATTATTTATGAGAGCAGGAGAGCAAGAATAATATGATTAAGATTGCAGTATATGGAAAAGGCGGGATCGGTAAATCAACGACGGTATCGAATGTTGCCGTGGCACTGGCAGAAAAAGGCCTGAAAGTGATGCAGATCGGCTGCGATCCGAAAGCTGATTCAACGATCGCATTAAGACACGGGGAAGCAGTACCGACGGTACTGGATCTTTTCCGGGAGAAAAAGCAGGATCTGAAATTGGAAGATATGGTGCGGACCGGATATCAGGGTGTGATCTGTGTAGAGGCAGGTGGTCCGACACCGGGACTTGGATGTGCAGGAAGAGGAATTATTACGGCATTGGAAAAATTAAAAGAGACGGGAGCATATGAAGTATATCAGCCGGATGTTGTACTTTATGATGTACTCGGAGATGTTGTATGCGGTGGATTTTCTATGCCGATGCGGAAAGGATATGCGGATAAAGTTTTTATTATTACTTCAGGAGAAAATATGGCGATCCATGCAGGAGCCAATATTGCGATGGCGGTAGAGAACTTTAAGAATCGTGGATATGCTTCCCTTGGCGGAATTATTCTGAACCGCAGGAATGTAGCGAGAGAAGAAGAAAAGGTAAATGAGCTGGCAGATGATTTTCAGACACAGGTAGTCGGAACATTGTCCCACAGCGGACTTGTGACAGAAGCAGAAGAAAAGAAAGAGACGGTTATGGAATGCTTTCCGGACAGTGCGATGGCTGAGGAATACAGAAAACTTGCGGAAGCAATCTATGAGTTGTCAAAACGACCAGAAGGATCAGCCTGTGAAAAAGCCGATGAAAAGTATACTGCCGATAAAAGACCTGGGGAGGGATTGAAATGTTAAAGAAAGCCGGAGAATCAACCGGACTGGAATTCAATTCCCCGGCACATGGAAACTGGAATATTGTCCATACAGGAATGCTTCTTCCGGAATCCATACAGATCTATGTCTGTGCAGATAACTGTATGCGGGGAGTCGTTCTGACAGCAGCCGAGATGAATGCGGCAGACAGATTTTCCTTTGTGATCGTGGAAGAAGAGGATCTTCTGAACGGCAATCTGGAAGATGTGACGATCGAAGGCGTTACAGATGTATTAAGAAAACGAAAAGATCATCCGAAAGCAGTATTGTTGTTTACCGTGTGTCTGCATCATTTTCTGGGATGTGATCTGGAACGGGTGTATGAAGAACTGGAAGCCAGATTCCCGGATATTTTCTTCGTCCGCTGTTATATGGATCCAATCATGCAAAAGCACGGGCTGACGCCGGATCAGAAACTTCGAAAGGCAATATATGACGGACTTAAGGTGAGAGAAGAAAATCCGAAAGCAGTGACGATTCTTGGCAGTGATTTTGCGCTGGATGAGACCAGTGATATCAGGCGTTTGTTAAAATGGAAGCATATAGAAGTAAAAGAATTGCCAGAGTGTAATTCATGGAAGTCCTATCAAGAGCTTGCAGACAGTAAAATATTCATAGCGTGCTATCCGCCTGGAAAATATGGTCTGGAATGTCAGGCAGAACGACTTAGGAAGAAAGCGTTATATCTTCCGGGAAGCTTTGATTATGATGAGATTATCAGGCAGTGGAAGACGTTGGAGCAGGCGGTTGGAGAAAATGTGGAAGAGGTTGAGGGTATAGAAGATACAGATATGCACATGGAGAAATCACTGGAAAGAATTACAAAAAGAGAGATTGCACTGTGTGAATCTGCTTTAGAACAAGCCAGAAAAGTGGTCGGAGATGTACCCATTATGATCGATCACACCTTTCATCCAAGACCGCTGGAACTGGCAAAGCTGTTACTGACACATGGTTTTTCTGTGACCAGAATCTATCTGGACGCGGTTAATCCGGAAGAAAAAGCCACATTTGAGTGGCTAAAGGAACAATATCCTGAACTGGAATATGAACCAACGATTCGTCCGGAGATGCGTATGAAGCCAAGAAACGAATCAGATGTACTGGCAATCGGGCAGAAAGCAGCGTGGTTTACAGGAACCAGGAATTTTGTCAATCTAGTGGAAGGTGCAGGACTGTATGGATTTGACGGAATCCGCAGAACGGCAGAATTGATGACAGAAGCCTGGCAGGAAGAAAAAGATCCAGAAGATCTGATCATTCGGAAAGGATGGGGGTGCGAAAGCTGCATATGAGACAGAGTTACAGAATTATACCGATTTACACAGCTGACGTATCTGGTGTCTGCTCTGCCCTGTATGAATTGGGCGGGATGACAGTGATGCATGATCCGTCCGGTTGTAATTCCACTTATAATACACATGATGAGATAAGATGGTATGAGCAGGACAGTATGATCTACATCTCAGGGCTGACGGAGATTGATGCTGTCATGGGGAATGATGAGAAGATGATCTGTGATATTGAACTGGCTGCAGAAGGATTAAAGCCGAAATTCATCGCACTTGCAGGATCACCGATCCCATATATGAATGGAACGGATTTTCCGGCAATCGCCAGGATGCTGGAACAAGATCTCGGAATCCCGGCATTTTCGATTCCGACAAATGGAATGCATGATTATGTATATGGTGCCGGTCTGGCTCTTGCAGAGATTGCAAAACGTATCAAAGGAAAGAAAGAAGTGACGTCAAAAAGTGTGAATCTTCTGGGAGTAACACCTTTAGATTTCGGGCCGCAGGAGCATGTAGATGCTTTAAAAAGAAATGTAGAAGAGACGGGATGGAAGGTATTGTCGACCTGGGCTATGGGAGATACACTGGAAGATCTCGGACGTGCACCGGAAGCGGAGGTTAATCTGGTGGTATCTTCTGTGGGACTTTGGGCGGCCAAAGTATTACAGGAGAGGTTCGGGACACCTTATGTGATCGGGACACCGATCCGGGGATTTATGAAGAGTCTTTTGAATGCAATAGAAGAAAAAAAGCAGGTAGCATATCTCGAAAAGGGAAGGCGCATCAGCCTGACAGGAAACAAATCGGAAAAAAGTTCAGAAAACCAGATTATATTAATCGGAGAACCGGTGATCATGGAATCTTTGGCAGTAGCGATCGAGACGGAATATCAGATATCTGTAAGAGTAATCTGTCCGATAAGGGAGAAGAAAGGATTACTTGCGGATGGAGATATTGCAGTCCGTGGAGAAGAAGAACTGGAACAGGTACTTCAGAGATCAAAGAATGTAAAAGGCATTGTAGCGGATCCATTGTATCGCCCGGTCTGTCCGGAGAATGTGGCATTTTATGAGCTGCCGCATATTGCATTTTCGGGAAGAATTTATAAAAAGAAACTGCTGGTCCTGGCAGAACTTATATAGGTGACAGATAAGTAAAACATATGTTCGAATAAATGCTTGAAGGATTTATTTGTTCATGATAGAATGTGAAATATAAATTGCCGGATATTTCTGAGTAAATGTCCGGTGCAGAGAAAGCGAGTAGAAAGGGAACAGAATGGGACATTTTTATTTTGCAAGACACGGACAGACAGTCTGGAATGTAGAGAATAAGATTTGCGGAGCAACGGATATTGAATTGACAGAACTTGGCCATCAGCAGGCAGAAGAACTGGGGCAGGCAATTCTGGAGCAGGGAATTCAGATTGATGAGATATTGTATTCACCATTGATCAGGGCAAAGGAGACCGCCAGACATGTATCCGAGGTAACCGGGATCCCGATGCGTGAAGAAATGCGCCTAAAAGAACAAAACTTTGGAAAATACGAAGGTACGCCGAGAAATGGAGAGGAATTCCAGAAGGCTAAGGCTAATTTTATTAATTCTTATGAAGGCGGCGAATCGATGCTGAAGCTTTGCCACCGAATCTATGATCTGCTCGATGATATTAAGAAAGAATCAGATCAGAAGACATATCTTCTGGTTGCACATAACGGGATCTCAAGAGCGATACAGTCTTATTTTTGTGATATGACGAATGATGAATTTGCAAGGTTCGGTATCAAGAATTGTGAGATTCGTAAGTTTGAATACGAGGAGTAAGAATGAAGAAGGATGAAAAGATGTCAATCGAAGATATGACGGTATATATGCGCATTGTGCCGGAGAGGAAAGCTTCTTATGCAGAATTTCCGGATACTATGAATGATGAAATAAAGGAATATCTCGGAAAACAGGGGATTAATGCTCTTTATACGCATCAGACGGAAATGTTTGAAAAGGCCGGACGGGGAGAGAATACAGTGATCACGACATCGACTGCCAGCGGAAAAACGCTGGCATTTCTTCTTCCTGTCCTGCAGAAGATATTGGAAGATCCACTCACAAGGGCGATTTTCGTCTATCCGACGAAAGCGCTGGCGAGTGATCAGTACCGTTCATTGCAGCCGGTACTGGAATATTTCGGAGAAGGGAAGATTCAGGCAGGAGTCTATGACGGAGATACGATGCCCGCAGAGCGCAGCCGCATCAGAAAGAGTGCGAATATTATATTAACGAATCCGGAAATGTTGAACTCTGCATTTCTTCCGAATCACAGTAAGTATGGGTTTGACTTTATCTTTGCAAATCTGAGATATATTGTGATCGATGAATTACACAGTTACAGGGGCGCATTTGGTGCCCATCTTGCGAATATTTTCAGGCGGATGCACAGAATCTGCCAGTATTATCATTCAAACCCCCAGTTTTTATGCAGTTCTGCGACAATCGCCAATCCGGTAGAACTTGCAAAAAAAGTATGTGGCACTGCATTTTCTCTGATTGAGAAGGATGGATCTCCATCACCGGTCAGGGAATATAGAATTATCCAGCCGCCGGAGATCAAAGGGCATAACGACAAGGTTTATGGAAGGTATGCGGCGTCTACGGTCGCGGCAGATATGCTTCCGGATCTGGTAAAAGAGCAGAGGCATTTTATTGCATTTGGAAAATCCAGACGAACGGTAGAAGTTATTTTGAAAGAGACAAGAGACAAGTTGGATGCGGCAGGTTTCTTAAGTCAGGCAGATAGCAGAAAAATTGCCGGATACAGAGGCGGGTACACACCTCTGGAACGAAAAGAAATTGAGCGGAAGATGATGTCCGGGGAACTGAACGGACTGGGGTCGACTAATGCACTGGAACTTGGAATTGATATCGGAAGCCTGGATACGACGGTAATCGTCGGATATCCTGGGACGCGGGCATCATTCTGGCAGCAGAGTGGCCGTGCAGGGAGAAACGGACAGACCTGTGTGAATTACCTGATTCTTGAAAATCAGCCATTTGACCAGTACATTGCAGTGGAACCGGGGTGGCTTTTTGAAGGAAAAAGTGAAAATGCGATCGTAGACCCGGATAATCTGCTGATTGAATTGGCACATATCCGTGCGGCAGCGGCAGAACTTCCACTGAGTCTGGATGATGCAGCATTGTTTCCGAGTCTTGGTGAGATCATTCCTGTTCTGATGAAAGCAGAAGAAGTAAAAAGTAGGGCCGGGAGATTTGCCTGGTCGGGTCCTGCATTTCCCGCAGGGGATTACAGTCTGAGAAATATGGATAAGACGAGATTCAAATTAATTCTGGATAATGAGAATCGTGAGATTACAGAGATGGATGAGTCGCAGGCCTATCATGAATTACATCCGGGAGCAGTCTATATGCATGACGGTGCATTGTATGAGGTTCTGAAACTGGATCTGGTAAGCAGGACAGCAACGGCGAAACCATTTGAAGGAAATTATTATACAGTCCCGGCAGGAACCGAAGACATCCGGATCCTTCAGACTTTTCAGGAAAAAACAGTGGAAAGAACGAAGATACATTTCGGAGATATTAATGTAGACGAAGTGATCTCGATGTTCAAGAAATTACAGTTTCATAATCATCAGAATCTTGGGTATGTATCACTGACACAGCCGCTTCAGAAAGATTATGATACAGAAAGTACATGGATTGATATTCCGGAGGATGTGGTGCGCGTATACAGAAGTCTGCTGTTACCGAATGGGGCAGGAGAACTTGTATTGAATAATCACTTCGAAGGCCTGCAAAATGCGATAAAGAACGCGGCGATGATGGTGACGATGACGGAACGTGATGATATCAATACAGGAATGTCTAATAATGCGACCGTGCAGGGATATGTGGATTCTGGCAGCGGAGAATCAGAAGGACACGAAGTGGTGTCATTATTCATTTATGATAAGTATGAAGGTGGTCTTGGATATTCAGAGAAAATCTATGAATTGATCCCAGAGGTGATCGACCATGCGATTCAGATGGTGAAGGGATGTTCCTGTGAGGATGGCTGTCCGGCCTGTGTGGGAGACTATACATTAAGTAAGAAGATGGTGTTATGGGGACTTAGAAGCCTGAAGGAAAGGCTGGAAGCCCCGGAATATGTAAAAAAGCAGGTAGAAGAAGAGCGTCCGGGTGTCCGCAAACAGTATTCATTCTTTAAACTTCCGGAGAAATGGAACGAATTCTGTGAGACAGTGATTAAGAATGGAGAGAGTGGAGGCGCATTTCTGAAGACCGCAAAACGAGTAGAAATAGAGAAGCATAACCTGATATTGATCGTGGACAGTTACTTTTATGAGGACTGGCTGAAGATACCGGAGAATGCGAAAAGTATCAAAAACATATTAAAATTTCACGCAGTATGTCCACAGGATATGGAGATTGTTGTCCGTACAGAAGAGGACATGGAGCGAAAGAAAAAGACAGAAGGCAAGTTAAAACGACGATACGAAGATAAATTTTAGGTGACAGGAATGGATTTTAAGGAAGAATGGAATTGGTTGAATTCCTATCAGATGGAAGCAGTGACAGATGAAAATGATGCATGTATTGTAAATGCCAATGTAGGAAGTGGGAAGACGACCGTACTGATCGCGAAAATTTTATATTTGCATTATGAAAAGAAGATTCCGCTTGAGAAGATGGTGGTGCTGACATTTACGAATAAGGCAGCAGGAGAGATTATTGAACGTCTGAAGAAAAAAGAACCGGGACTTACGGAAGAACAGGTGCAGTTTTTTGGAACATTCCACAGTGTTGCCATGCGGATGCTGAAAAATACACTGTTACAGGCAAAAGCAGAGAATGGAGAAATAGCTCATACAGTGGAAAATAGCAGCATGGCACCGGAAGAATGGACTTCGGAGTTTGAAATTATAGATCCGGACGAGGAACAGGAACTGGCGCTTTGTCTGATTGCAGAATATAGTCTGAAAGTAAAGTATAAAAACCGTTTGAAAAAAAGACTGGAGCAGGAATATCCAAATTATAAGGCCGGAAAAGTAACCAGCCGCTATAAGGATGAACTGTTTCGGTTATATCCTCTTTTACAAAAGGAAAAGAAGAAAGAGAATAAAATGAGCTTTTCCGATCTGCTGGAAGAGGGGACAAGACTTCTGAAAATGGGGAAAAATTCTCGGCCAGAATGGATTATTGTGGATGAAGTACAGGACAGTGACCGGTCACAGCTGGAATTTCTGGAAGCATTAAAAGGACCGGAGACGAAAATCTTTGCAGTAGGAGATCCAAATCAGGTGATCTATAGTTTCCGCGGGACAACTCAGAATATGTTTTTCCTGTTAAAGAACAGGTTTCAGGCAAAAGAACTTTCACTTCCGGTTAATTACCGATCGAATGCATCCATTCTGGAGGCGGCAAACCGTTTCCTTCAATTTGGCGGAAAGATTCAAGGCAGTAATGAATGCGGGGAGAAGATTCAGATAAGGAATCATTATGATCCGTTTCAGGAAGCAATGTATCTGGCAGAAAAGATCTGGACACTTCATCAGGAAGGGAAGGAATACAGGGATATTGCAGTATTTTACAGGCTGCAAAAACAGGCAGAAATCCTGGAAAAGATGTTTGCAGAACAGAATATTCCATATGAAGTATCGGTGAAAAAGTCGTGGAAAGATATTCCTGTATTGAACTGGCTTATGTATGTCTTAAGATTTGTGACGCATCCGGACGATATACAGGCGGGAATGCAGGTATTGATGGATAAAAGGTTCGGAGACAAATGCACAAAAAAGAAAGCAGAAGACATTATAAAGAATCACAAGACAGAGAAATCTGATATATATAAGAATATGATGCTGTTTTATACAGAGAAAGAAGTATTGTCAGGAGAAGATATATTTGATTCGCTTGGATTGAAAGAAGCACTGCACCCTACCTCTGCAAATTATCAGCAAGATGCAAAGCAGGTATTGGATTTTCTGAATCAGATCTGTGCATATAGCAGGGAAAAGAAGCTGAATATGTCAGACGGAGTCCGGGAATTCCTGAATGGGGTGGCACTCGGAACAATAGAAAGTCCAGAGGATACGCAAGAGTCTGCTGAGAAGGAAGAAGCAGGAGGCAGAGTAAAACTCATGACATTACATGCATCGAAGGGGCTGGAATTTGATACGGTATTTATTATCGGAGTAAATCCGGGACTGCTGCCGATCAGATGCAGTAGCTTTGACCAGGAAGAGGAAGAACGGAGATTATTCTTTGTAGGGATCACGCGTGCAAGAAATCACCTGGAACTTTCTTATTACACGAATCCGGGAGAACCGGGGATATTGGGCAGTTACAGTAATTATCTGAAAATGATCCCGGAGGAATTACTTGAGTGGAAAGAAATACGCAGTGATGAAGAAAAGCGGACAAATCTTAAAGAACTAACGAGAAGGGCAAAAGAAGAAATCCGAAAAGCAGAAGCACAGAAAGCAGAAAATGTTCAGGAACAAAAAACGGAATCCGAGAAAACAGAAAATGTTCAGGAACAAAAAGCGATACATCCCAAATATGGAACCGGTATTGTGACATCGGAAGACGATATGATGGTAGAAGTAGAATTTCCAAATTACGGAAAGAAACAATTTATCAAGGCATTTCAGGAGGTCGAGATGATCAGGTAACCGAGTACATTAGTTAGAAATAAAAATAAACAGAAGCATAAAAAATCCACCGTACTTAATAATTTTTTAAATACGATGGATTTTTATGATATTTCATCCAATGGACTATACCTCTTTCTTTCTTCGATTTGTTTTTTATCATTTTTTTAATGATGTTAAATTTACGTTCCTGGTGGTTTGTCCTCCTTTTTCTTTATTAGACTCTTTTCAGTTTAGATTGTCCTCTGCATTGGACTGTACCTCT
>OIKG01000189.1_pt1 | contig 12030 bp, 8 predicted proteins | sample 1583711 | NCBI WGS metagenome assembly OIKG01 (sample SAMN02674698, study PRJEB24791) | human gut metagenome, SKBSTL036 | isolation source: stool | host: Homo sapiens | place: USA
TGATCTTTTGACTGACAAGAACAAGACATATGAAGCAGTGTTGCTTCTTGGCAAGACAACGGATACACAGGATATTACAGGTGAAGTTCTGGAAGAAAAGTCAACAGAGGCACTGACCGAAGAAAAAGTCAGAGAAGCTATTGAAGGATTTATCGGAGATTATGAACAGATTCCCCCAATGTATTCGGCTCTTAAGGTAAATGGAAAGAAATTATATGAGCTTGCCAGAGAAGGAAAGGTCATAGAGAGAAAAGCACGTCCGGTTAAGATCCTGGATATTCAGATTCTTGAGATTGATCTTCCGAAAGTCCGTATGGAAGTATCGTGTTCGAAAGGGACCTACATCCGTACGCTTTGTCATGATATAGGTGAGAAACTCGGATGCGGAGGCTGCATGGAATCACTGATCCGTACAAGGGTGTCAACGTTCCGGATTGAAGATGCGAAAACGCTGGATGAAATTGAAACCTTGAAGCAGGAAGGAAAGCTTGCAGAGCTTCTGGTACCGATCGATGCGATGTTCCCGTCTTATCCGAAGATCACGGTGAAAGATGATTGGAAGGCATTTGCTAAGAATGGGAATCCTCTGGATCTTAAAATGTTAAAAGAGGCATGCGGACAAGACGAAGAAACTCAGGTGCGTCTGTATGATGAGTCAGGTAAATTCATCGCCATTTACCAGTGGAAAGAAAAAAAATACCACATCGTCAAGATGTTTTTTAACGAGTAAACGAGGAAGAAAAGACTATGCAGTATATCAGAGAGCTTGCGGAATATAACGGAAACGGAAGGGCAGCAGTGACTTTTGGAAAGTTCGATGGATTACACAGAGGCCATCAGATGCTTGTGACAAAGGTCCGTGAATTAGGGAAACAAGAGAATATAAACAGTATCGTATGTTCGTTTGACATGAGACCGTTATGGAAGGAAAAAGGGATTGCCCCGGAACTTCTGATGGTCGGAGAGGAACGGCAGGAAAGGGTAAAAGATGAGGTCGATTACCTGATCGAATGCCCGTTTACCGAATCTTTTCGTCAGAAGAGTGCGGAAGATTTTATACAGGAGATCATCCATGATCTGTTTCGTGCGAAATATATCGTGGTAGGGACAGATTTTACATTCGGATGTGAGAAACGCGGGGATGTGCATATGCTGGCGGAATATGCAGACCAGTATGATTATGAACTGATCGTTATAGAAAAAGAACGTTATCACGACCGGATTATCAGCAGTACTTATGTAAAAGAAGTAGTAAAAGAGGGCGATGTAGGGCTGGCAGAAACTCTGCTTGGTTATCCGTTTGAAGTAGAAGGAACGGTTGAACATGGCAGACAGCTTGGCCGTACGCTTGGATTCCCGACGCTGAATGTAGCATGGCCGGAAGGAAAGATCGTGCCGGCGCACGGAGTCTATTTCTGTAAGATAGATATCGAAGGAAAGACTTATCCGGGAATTGCCAATGTCGGTATCAAACCGACCGTGACAGAAGAAAAGAAGCTGTTGATCGAGGCATTTCTTTTCGGATATTCCGGAAATGCATACGGGGAAAAAGTACGGATTAATCTTAAAAAATTCCGGAGACCGGAGCAGAAATTTGACGGGATCGATGCACTGAAAAGACAGATCGATAAGGATATTGCAAAAGGAATGGAATATTTCGGAATTGTATAAATTTCTCTTTACACGAGGATTTTCATATGATATACTAAGCAACGTTGAAGCCGGTGTTCGGTAACTGGAAACTCCAACCGTTACTTAATATCAGGCGTTTTAATTAAGAGTATATAGGAGGAAACAAACATGATTTCTAAAGAGCAGAAAGAACAGATCGTAGCACAGTATGGTAGAACAGCAGGAGATACAGGATCACCGGAAGTACAGATCGCTATCCTGACAGCAAGAATCAATGATCTTACAGATCACTTCAAAGCTAATCCAAAGGATCACCACTCAAGAAGAGGACTTCTTAAGATGGTAGGACAGAGAAGAGGACTTCTTGCATACCTGAAGAAGACAGACATCGAAAGATATCGTGCACTGATCGAGAAACTTGGATTAAGAAAATAATTCATGCTTTTTATGGGGACATTCGGAAGAATGTCCCTTTTTCGTTGCCTGATATCGGTGAAAAGTTATCATCTGTAAGGTTTTTTGCTGGCAATTTTTTGGGGATGCTTTTCGAAGTGGCAGTTTCTGCAGTAGTAAGTGTTTTTTGTATAGCTTTTTATGTAAGGGTATGTTATAATAACTAAGATTGTGGATTGGGAAAGCTTCACCGAGACCACTGAAAAGTATATTTGATGCAGAAATGCTGCTTTATATGGCATTTGCATAGTGAAAAATGTGTTTTTCAGTAGTTTCGGGGTAATCTTGAACCACAAAAGAAAAATAAAGGAGAAAACATTTATGTATAAAACATTTGAAATGGAACTCGCCGGAAGACCTTTAAAAGTTGACGTAGGCAGAGTTGCAAAACAGGCAAATGGTGCTGTATTAATGCATTACGGTGACACAACTGTACTTTGTACAGCAACTGCTTCAGAGAAGCCAAGAGACGGAATCGATTTCTTCCCACTGAGCGTGGAATACAACGAAAGAATGTATGCAGTAGGAAAGATTCCTGGAGGATTCAATAAGAGAGAAGGAAAAGCATCTGAAAATGCTATCCTTACATGCCGTGTAATCGACCGTCCGATGAGACCACTGTTTCCAAAGGATTACCGTAACGATGTAACACTGGAGAACCTTGTATTATCTGTAGATCAGGACTGTGCTCCGGAGCTTACAGCTATGCTTGGTGCAGCAATCGCAACAACAATTTCCGATATCCCGTTTGACGGACCGATCTCTACTACACAGGTAGGTCTGGTAGACGGAGAATTCGTATTCAACCCTACAGCAGCTCAGAGAGCAGTATCTGATATGGCTTTAACGGTTGCTTCTACAAGAGAGAAAGTCATTATGATCGAAGCCGGAGCAAACGAAGTTCCAGAGCAGCAGATGATCGATGCAATCTTTGCAGCACATGAATTAAACCAGAAAGTAATCGCATTCATCGATACAATTGTAGCAGAGTGTGGAAAACAAAAACACGAATATGAAAGCTGTGCAGTTCCGGAAGAACTCTTCGCAGCGATCAAAGAAATCGTACCTCCGGCAGAAATGGAAGTTGCCGTATTCTCTGACGATAAACAGACAAGAGAAGAAAATATCCGTCAGGTAACAGAGAAACTGAAAGAAGCTTTTGCCGACAAGGAAGAGTGGCTTGCAGTTCTGGGCGAGGCTGTATATCAGTACCAGAAGAAGACTGTCCGCAAGATGATCTTAAAAGACCACAAACGTCCTGATGGTCGTGCCATTACTCAGATCCGTCCTCTGGCAGCAGAGACAGATATTATCCCGAGAGTACATGGTTCTGCTATGTTCACACGTGGACAGACACAGATCTGTACCATCACAACTCTGGCTCCTCTTGCAGAAGCACAGAAGCTTGACGGACTTGACGAATTTGAAACTTCAAAGAGATATATGCATCACTACAATTTCCCGTCCTATTCTGTAGGTGAGACAAAACCATCCAGAGGACCGGGACGTCGTGAGATCGGACATGGTGCACTTGCTGAAAGAGCATTAGTTCCTGTACTTCCAAGCGAAGAGGAATTCCCATATGCGATCCGTACTGTATCTGAGACATTTGAATCCAATGGTTCTACTTCTCAGGCAAGTATCTGTGCATCCACAATGTCTCTGATGGCAGCCGGTGTACCGATCAAAAAACCGGTAGCAGGTATTTCCTGTGGTCTGGTAACAGGCGATACAGATGATGATTACATCGTTCTGACAGATATCCAGGGACTTGAAGACTTCTTCGGAGATATGGACTTCAAGGTAGCCGGAACTCATGACGGTATCACAGCAATCCAGATGGATATCAAGATCCATGGACTGACAAGACCGATCGTAGAAGAAGCAATCAGACGTACAAAAGAAGCTAGAGAATATATCCTGACAGAAGTTATGGAGAAATGCATCGCAGCTCCCCGTACAGCTGTAGGCGAATATGCTCCGAAGATCATCCAGATCCAGATCGATCCTCAGAAGATCGGTGATGTTGTAGGTCAGAGAGGAAAGACTATCAATACGATCATCGAGCGTACAGGTGTTAAGATCGATATCACAGACGAAGGTGCGGTATCTATCTGTGGAGTTGATCAGAAGAGCATGGATGAGGCAGCTAACATGGTTAAGATCATTGCAACTGATTTTGAAGCAGGACAGATCTTTACAGGTAAAGTTGTCAGCATCAAAGAGTTTGGTGCATTCGTTGAATTTGCACCGGGTAAAGAGGGAATGGTACACATTTCCAAGATCTGTAAAGAAAGAATCAATCGTGTTGAGGATGTTCTCACACTTGGTGATAAAGTTAAGGTTATCTGCCTTGGCAAAGACAAGATGGGAAGAATCAGCTTCAGCATGAAGGATGTACCGGAAGAAGCGTAAAAAATTATGAGATATCACAATATTACCAAGGACGATATGCTTAATGGCGACGGACTTCGTGTAGTGCTCTGGGTGGCAGGATGCAATCACTGCTGTCCGGAGTGCCAGAATCCTGTCACCTGGGATCCAAACGGCGGACTGCCTTTCGGTGAGGCAGAACGCAAGGAGATTTTTGCGGAACTGGATAAGGATTATGTGAGCGGAATTACCTTTTCAGGTGGAGATCCACTGCACCCGGCAAATATCACTGAGGTAACAGCCTTTGCGAAGGAGATCAGAAAGAGATATCCTGGTAAAACAATCTGGCTTTATACAGGTTTCCTCTGGGAGGAGATCTGCAAAGAAGAGATTGTGCGTTATCTGGATGTCTGCGTAGACGGTGAATTTGAGGTGGACAAGAAAGAACTTTCCCTGAAATGGAAAGGTTCCAGCAATCAGAGAGTGATCGATGTTCCCAAAACTCTTCATGAAGGAAAAGTCGTATTGCATAAATAAGAAATATACAGGCAGTTCAAGTATGCGTCAGGTGTACCTGAACTGCTTTTTTACTGAATCAGTCAGTGATGATCACAAATATTGTCTCGGGATAGTGGTGTGTGAACATTAACCGATAATCTCCATATTATAAAAAATATAATTAATTCTACATTTTATGTTGAAAAAGAACATATACTGGAGTATAATAAAAATCAGTTAAAAACAGTGAATATCCTGAAATGTACGAGGCCCCTTCTTTTTTTGAACCTACATCGACTTTAACGGGAACCCAACATCGCAGGCCGGATGTCAGGCCGTCATTATGCAGCGGAAGACAGAAGGTCTGTTGAGGATACCCACCTAGCTATGGCTAGGCGTCAATGGGAAGGGAACGGCATTTCGGGAACTGTAAAAATGAGCCGTAGAGAGGCTCTTTTTTATTATCTTTTGGATTTAATATTATTTTATGATACGGGAGGTTGGAAACAATGGGTGTTTCTGAAAGAAAGTTCGGTGTATTACAGACTGGGGAAACAGTAAAAATTTTTCATCTGGAAAACAAATCCGGGGCATATGCGGAAGTGACAGATTTTGGAGCAATCCTGGTTAAGGTCTGCGTACCTGATAAAGATGGTACTTTAACAGACGTAGTACTTGGATATGATGATCTGGCATCTTATGAAGTAAATGGATGCTTTTTCGGTTCAACCATCGGCAGAAACGGAAACCGCATCGGCGGTGCGAAATTCTCTGTCAATGGCAAAGAAGTAGTTCTTGCTCAGAATGAGAATGACAATAATCTTCACAGCGGTCCTGACGGATTTGAAAAAAAGCTCTGGAAAGTGGCTGAGATTTCCGATGATAAAAACAGTGTTATATTTAACCGTATAAGTCCGGATGGCGAGAATGGTTTCCCGGGAGAATTTGATGTGTCTGTAAAATATGAGTTTACGGAAGACAACGAACTGAGGATCCATTATCAGGGAATCTGCGATGAGCCGACAGTTGCCAATATGACAAATCATTCTTATTTCAATCTGAATGGTGAGGGAAGCGGAACCGCCATGGATCAGTATCTTACAATCCATGCAAAATATTATACACCTGTAGCCGACAGTCATTCCATTCCTACAGGAGTGTATGAGGAAGTTGCAGGGACTCCCATGGATTTCAGAACTGCCAAACAGATTGGGCAGGATATTGAAGCAGAATTTGAGCAGCTGAAATTCACAGGCGGATATGACCACAATTATGTGACAGACAATTATGCAAAAGGAAACAGAAGACTGATCGCAACCGCATACAGTGATAAAACCGGAATTGCCATGGATGTCACTTCCGACTGTCCATGTGTACAGTTTTACGCAGCAAATTTTGTCGAAAATGAACATGGTAAAAATGGTCATACTTACAATAAGCGGGATGCTTTCTGTCTGGAAACGCAGGTTGAACCGAATGCGGTCAATGTTGAAGATTTCCACTCCCCGATTCTTAATGCAGGTGAACAGTATGATTCTGTGACTGCTTATCATTTCTACATCAGAAAGTAAAAATCTGACCATAAAACTAATTACATATTGATCCGGTTTTTTTCATATCTACAGCGTTCCAGCATGAAAAGAACCGGATTTTATTATCCATAATTCATGTTTGTCATAACGGCAGTTTCATGGTATGATAGTAAACAGAGATATTCGAAACAGTTATCTTTATAATTACAGCAATCACCATAAATGCATTATCTAAAATGACTGCTGTAAAATAACAGAATGGAGACATATATGAAAAAGAAAAATAAAACCCGGTCTGTTACAGGGCTTTTATTCGGGTTTATGGAACGTGTATCCGGAGATCACGTAGGAGCTTATGCGACACAGGCAGCGTATTTTCTGATCATGTCTTTTATTCCCTGTATTCTGTTTCTGACTACACTGGTACGGTATACACCTCTGACCTATAATGTAGTCAGGGATGCGATCGTTGCTTTTATTCCGGAGAATCTGCAGAGTTTTGTTCTGGGGATCGTGGTAGATGTATACAAAAGAAGTACTGCAATTGTCCCTTTGTCAGCAATTGTGGCACTGTGGTCTGCCGGAAAAGGAATGCAGTCTATCATCAATGGATTAAATACCATTTATCACGTAAAAGAAACCCGTAACTGGCTGTTAACCAGAATTTATGCAGTATTCTATACTTTATCACTGGTGATTGCGGTAATCGTGTCTCTGCTTATGCTTGTACTCGGAAACGAAATACAGAAAGCTGTATCAAGATATATTCCTTTTCTTGGAAGAGTTCTGGGAAAAATACTGGGGGCAAGAGCACTGTTGGTATTTGGTGTGTTGTTTCTGGTTTTTCTTATGTTGTATAAGGTTCTTCCGAACAGAAAAGCCACATTCAAAAGCCAGATTCCCGGAGCCTTGATCATAGCAGTTGCATGGTCGATATTTTCATACGGATTCTCTTTTTATTTTGAGATTTTTCCGGGGTTCAGTAATATGTACGGAAACCTTGCGACGATCATCATGGTCATGGTGTGGTTGTATATCTGTATGAATCTTCTGTTATACGGTGCAGAGATCAATGCTTATTTTGAAAAAGAATTCCGGATTGCACATAAATCGGTACAGGAACTGCTGGCACATGAAAAAGAAAAAAAGCAGCAGGAAAATGAATGAATTTTGGCTACGTTGTGAACATGACAGTCAGGGGGCTTTTTATTGTAAAGCCTTTCTGAGTGTGCTATAATAAACCATAATTTTGGAGAAACAAAAAGGAATCAGTTCTATGATCGTTGTATATTTGATATTTTTGGCTGTCATTCAGGCTGTGACGGAATTTCTTCCTGTCAGCAGCCTGGGACATTTATGCATATTGGAACAATATATGGGAATCGGTCACGAAACCGGATTGCTGTCAGAAACGATGCTCCATCTTGGAAGTGCGGCAGCAATTATATTTTTGTTCCGCAAAGATTTAAAAAAAATCGGACTGGGACTTCTGGGGATGTTTATGGATATGATCGGTAATCTGAATCTATATATCCATAACAAGAAGACAGGGGAAAGTTTGGGCTATGCCAGAATAGTCACCGGAACATATCGGAAAACAGGTGCACTTCTTGTGATTTCCATGATCCCAACAGCACTTCTGGGACTTACAGGAAAACGGCTGGCTCTTCTGGCCGCGGACTCTCAGATTGTTCCGGGAATCGGATTTTTACTTACAGGCGTATTTCTTCTGGTAACAGATCTGAATAAATCCGGTGGAAAAAAGGGACCGAGAGAGGCTTCTTATGACAGCGCCATGTGGATTGGAATTTGTCAGGGGCTTGCTGTCTTTCCGGGGATTTCCAGAATGGGATTTACGTTATGTGCTGCACTGTTATGCGGATATAACCGCAAATTTGCGGTTCGTTTTTCTGTTTTTATGAGTCTGCCTGCTATCATAGGTGCTTTTTTTACGGAAATCGGAAATTTTGGTGCTTCTGAAATGACGGCAGGACTTGGGTTTACCTATGTATTTGCAATGATCATCGCCGGTTTTGCGGGATGTCTTGTTATCCGAAATACAATAGCCATGACTCAGAATGTAAAATTACGCTATTTTGCATATTATTCATTTATAGTCGGTATTATTACACTGGCATTAAATTTTGCCCTGTAAAGGGAAGATATTTACGAGAAGATCAAGGAGGGGAGCCTTAGAATGGCAGCATCAAAGAGTAAGAATACCGGGCATTCGGGAAGAAATACAAAAAAGAAGACAGCAATGGAACAGGAAGTCGGCAGATTTCAGACAGAAATCATATTATTTGTGATTTTGGCCGCATGTGTGATCCTGATGGCAAGCAATTTTGGAGCAGGTGGTTTTGTGGGAGATGCGATCAGTAATTTCTGTTTCGGACTGATGGGATTGATGGCATATCTGTTTCCAATCGTATTTTTCCTTGAATCAGCATTTATTCTGATCAATAAAACAAACCGGCTGGCATATAAGAAACTTGCAGCGGCGTTTGTGATGTTTCTGTTTCTGTGTGGGGCAGCGCAGCTTCTCACAGACGGATATATGCAGAGTACAACTTTGCTGGATTATTATGCTTTAAGCGCAGATTATAAAACAGGCGGTGGTCTGATCGGAGGAGCGATCTGTATTTCTGTCACATCTGCTTTTGGAACTATCGGCGGATATGTGATCATTATACTGGCATTTGTTGTATGTATGATCATTATCACACAGCGCTCTCTGCTTGATTTTGTAACGCGGCTGGTTATAAAGGTGTGTGATTTTGTAAAAGACAGACATATGCGCTATATGCAGGGGCAGCCTGAACGTGAGCGATATAGAGAAGAACGTGCCAGAGAACGTCAGCTTATAAGAGAACAGCGGTGTGAAGAAAGAGTCCGCAGACTGGAGGAAGAAATTGGCGATGATGAATTTTCAGATGATGACTTTCTCATGGATCCTTCGGAAGCAAAAAAAATGAAAAAAGGCGGCTTTCTGGAAGGAACCAAGCTGGCAGGCTATTCTGAACAGAAGCCAAAGAAAAAGGGGAAACTTCTGAAAAAAGCAGCAGATACAGATAAAGCAGCAGCAGAAACAGCCGAAGCTGCGGAGAATACCGAGAACACAGGGATTAAATCCTCTGATGATGCGGATAATAAACCATACATCGATGCTCCGATGAATTTTGAGATTCACAGAGCGGATACATCCCCGGATACATACGAGGCAGATAATGAATCACAACAGCAGGAAGACCTTCCATTTGAAGATGCTGTCACTGACCGGAAGAAATCTGTGGTTTCAGAACCGGAGGAAGATCTGCCCCCTTTTCAGGATGAGAAGGCAGTGCGGCCGCCTTCGAAAAACCCCAAATCTTCTGAAAAGGAGATACAGAGCGGAATTGTAAACATTCAGCATGAGATCACCCGACAGGAAGCAGCCGTAAAAAAAGAATATAAATTTCCAGCCTTAAATCTGCTGAAGAAAGGAAGCAGCAAAGCTCAGGGGGATTCTGATGCCTATCTGCGTAAGACTGCAAAAAAACTCCAGGAAGTACTTCACAATTTCGGCGTGAACGTGACTGTCACTAATGTGAGCTGCGGACCAACAGTTACCCGTTATGAACTTCAGCCCGAGATGGGAGTGAAGGTCAGCAAAATTGTAGGTCTTGCAGATGACATCAAACTGAATCTTGCCACTCCTGATATCCGTATTGAAGCACCGATCCCCGGCAAAGCAGCAGTGGGCATTGAGGTTCCCAATAAAGAGAACAGTACGGTTATGCTCAGAGATCTGCTCCAGTCAGAAGAATTTCAGAAGGCAAAATCCAAACTTTCTTTTGCAGTAGGAAAGGATATTGCAGGTAAGACTGTAGTTGCGGATATTGCCAAAATGCCACATCTTCTCATCGCAGGTGCAACCGGTTCAGGTAAATCAGTATGTATCAATACACTTATCATCAGTATCCTGTACAAGGCAAATCCGGATGAAGTAAAGCTTATCATGATCGATCCTAAAGTAGTAGAGCTCAGTGTGTATAACGGAATTCCACATTTGTTTATTCCGGTTGTGACAGATCCGAAGAAAGCAGCAGGCGCATTAAACTGGGCAGTACAGGAGATGACAAACCGTTACAATACATTTGCGGAGTACGGTGTCCGTAATTTGGATGAATATAATAGAAAAGCAGAGCAGATCAAGGCGGCAGGAGCTGAAGAAGAACCTGTGAAAATGCCGCAGATCGTGATCATCGTGGATGAGCTTGCAGACCTTATGATGGTTGCGCCCGGAGAGGTGGAGGATGCTATCTGTCGCCTGGCCCAGCTTGCACGTGCGGCAGGTATCCATCTGATCATTGCCACACAGAGACCGTCTGTAAATGTTATCACCGGTCTGATCAAGGCGAATATGCCTTCCAGAATTGCTTTCTCTGTATCTTCCGGTGTGGATTCCAGGACAATTCTGGATATGAACGGAGCCGAGAAGCTTCTTGGAAAAGGTGATATGCTCTTTTATCCTCAGGGATATCAGAAGCCTGCAAGACTTCAGGGTGCATTTGTATCTGATGATGAGGTAAGTGCTGTGGTTGAATTTCTTGCAGATAAAAATCCGGGTGTCCAGTATAACCAACAGATCGAGCAGCAGGTAAATTCTCCTGTAACAACAGGTATGTCCGGAGATGAAAGGGACATCCATTTTGAAGAAGCAGGTAAGTTTATCATAGAGAAAGAGAAAGCTTCTATTGGTATGCTGCAGAGAATGTTTAAGATTGGTTTCAACAGAGCGGCAAGAATCATGGATCAGCTCTGCGACGCAGGTGTAGTGGGACCGGAAGAGGGAACAAAACCGAGAAAAGTTCTTATGTCTATGGAGGAGTTTCAGAATTATCTGGAAAATCAGTAAGTGAGGACTGTCTATGAAATGTCCTAAATGTCATAAAGAGGTGGAAAAAGGCTCTCTGTACTGCCCCTACTGCCTTGCGGAGATACCCTGGGTAAGAGAATTCAGCACAGTGGAAACTCTGATGAAAAAGGAGCAGCAGAACCGCCCATCCGAAAAAAAACAGAAAACAGAAATTATAAAATATTTCAAACATCCAAAAAGAAGAAAGCTGAAATTCAGCAGAAAACAGCTTCTATGTCTGCTTCTGTGTGCGGCGACACTGCTGGGGTTCTTTTGTTATCGGCAGTTAAATACTTTTTCTGCCTTATATTCCAGGGCAAAAAAACAATATGCACAGCAAAACTATGAAGAAGCACAGCGGATTGCAGAAAATGCTCTGGATAAAAATCCCAAAAATGAAGCCGCCAATCTTCTTCTGGCCAAAAGTATGGAGAAATCAGGCGATAAACGATCTGCACTTCTTGTTTTGCGCCCGTTTATCCAGAACAAAACTGCGGGAACAGGAATATATAAAGAGTATGTGAAGCTTCTTACACAGGAGGGAAAGACCAACGAAGTCAGACTGATCCTGAAATCTGCTGACAGAGAGGTGCAGAATGCCTGCGCAGAATATATCTGCGAAACACCTGTATCAAATCCTAGATC
>OIKG01000195.1_pt1 | contig 11892 bp, 10 predicted proteins | sample 1583711 | NCBI WGS metagenome assembly OIKG01 (sample SAMN02674698, study PRJEB24791) | human gut metagenome, SKBSTL036 | isolation source: stool | host: Homo sapiens | place: USA
AACCAGCGTCAGACGATTGAATAAGCTGTACTTTGCTTACACGGAGTTACCGCCAGAAGTTCAACAGGCATACAATGACTTGATTCCCTATTGTGGCGGTGTTGAGAATTTATTGCAGAAATCAGAAGAATTTCGGTTTTATCCAGAGTGTCACAGTATCATGGACGTTGCCCGTTACCGACTGGAACATAACATTGAATTTTCTGCCCTCTCCGAAAAAGGAAAGAAATACTTTAATCTGGAAGCCTATACACAGGAGCTGGAAGAAACAGGACGTTATGCTGTCAGTGAAAATGGTATGTTCAAACTCTGATAGACACCGAAAGGAAGTGAACCACTTATGATTGATGATATGCAAGTCTATATAGCCAATCTTGGCAAGTACAATGAGGGAGAACTGGTCGGGGACTGGTTCTCTTTTCCATTGGACGAAGAAGTGATTGCAGAACGTATCGGCTTAAATGCAGAGTACGAAGAATACGCAATCCATGATACGGACAACTTCCCGATGGAGATTAGCGAATACACTTCCATTGAAGAACTGAACCGTATCTATGAGCAGTTGGAAGAATTACCGGATTACCTGCTGGACGACTTGGAAAGTTTCGTGTCCTGCTATGGAAGTCTAGAAGAACTGGTGGAGCATAAGGACGACATCATTCTGTATTCCGGCTGTGAAACAATGACCGATTTAGCCTACTATCTGATTGATGAAGAACAGGTACTCGGAGAAATCCCGTCCTCTTTACAGAACTATATCGACTACGAAGCCTACGGGCGTGACCTCGATATAGAGGGGACATTTATTGCAACAAACGCTGGTATCTGTGAGGTACTGCGTTAAGGGCTGGCAGATCAGCACCGCCACTGGTGCTACTGTCAGCTTTTCTCTTGGGGGCAGTCTGGAAAATCCGGCTGTCCCTGTTGTTAGGAAAATGAAGAAAGGAGCATTTACAAGTGAAGAAAATCCGAAGTTATACAAGTATCTGGAACGTGGAAAAGGTACTGTATGCCATCAATGATGTAAACCTGCCATTCCCTGTGACCTTTACCCAGATTACATGGTTCGTGCTGACGGAATTTATCATCATTCTGTTTGCAGATGTACCGCCACTTTCCATGATTGAGGGTGCGTTTTTGAAATATTTCGGGATTCCCGTTGCCCTTACATGGTTTATGTCACAGAAAACCTTTGACGGGAAAAAGCCATACAGTTACATCAAGACGATGGTGCTGTATGCTCTGCGTCCCAAAGTGACTTATGCCGGAAAAGCCGTGAACCTGCATAAGCAGAAATTTGAGGAAACTATCACGGCAGTAAGGAGTGTGACCTATGTTCCCGATTAAATATATCGACAATAACCTTGTCTGGAATAAGGACAATGAGGTGTTCGCCTACTATGAGCTGATACCGTACAATTATTCATTCTTATCCCCAGAACAGAAATACCTTGTGCATGACAGCTTCCGTCAGCTTATCGCACAGTCCCGTGAGGGAAAGATTCATGCGTTGCAGATTGCAACTGAAAGTTCAATCCGAAGCATACAGGAACAGTCAAAGAAGCTGGTCACTGGAAAGCTCCGTGAGGTAGCAATCCAAAAGATAGACGACCAGACCGAAGCCCTTGTATCCATGATAGGCGACAATCAAGTTGATTACCGTTTCTTTCTGGGATTCAAGCTCATGGTCACAGAGGACGAAGTCAATCTGAAGAACATCAAAAAATCGGTATTTCTGACATTCCGTGAGTTTTTGAATGAGGTAAGACACACGCTGATGAATGACTTTGTTTCCATGAACAATGATGAAATCAACCGTTATGTGAAGATGGAAAAACTGCTGGAAAACAAAATCTCCCGTAGGTTCAAAATCCGCCGACTGGAAGCCAAAGACTTTGCGTATCTGATGGAACACCTCTACGGCAGGGACGGGATAGCCTATGAAGATTATGTGTATCCTCTGCCAAAAAGAAAATTAAAAAGGGAAACACTGATTAAGTATTATGACCTTATCCGTCCTACCCGTTGCGTGGTGGAAGAAAGCCAGCGATATTTGCGTCTGGAACATGAGGACAGCGAAAGTTATGTGTCCTACTTTACGGTCAATGCCATTGTCGGGGAGCTGGACTTCCCATCATCGGAAATCTTTTATTTCCAGCAACAGCAGTTCACATTCCCTGTGGATACTTCCATGAATGTTGAGATTGTGGGAAATAAGAAAGCCTTAACCACTGTCCGTAACAAGAAAAAGGAATTAAAGGACTTGGATAATCACGCCTATCAAGCTGGAAATGAAACAAGTTCAAATGTAGTGGAAGCCTTAGACAGTGTCGATGAACTGGAAACAGATTTAGACCAGAGCAAGGAAAGTATGTATAAGTTAAGTTACGTCATACGGGTGTCTGCACCCGATCTTGACGAACTGAAACGCCGTTGTGATGAAGTCAAGGACTTTTACGATGATTTGAATGTGAAGCTGGTTCGCCCTGCCGGAGATATGATGGGACTGCATGGAGAGTTTCTTCCAGCCAGCAAGCGTTATATCAATGATTATATCCAGTATGTAAAATCTGACTTTTTAGCCGGACTTGGTTTTGGTGCTACCCAGATGTTGGGAGAAAACACAGGAATCTATATCGGCTATTCCGTGGATACAGGAAGAAATGTCTACCTGCAACCGTCCCTTGCCAGTCAAGGGGTAAAAGGTACGGTCACAAATGCGTTGGCTTCTGCCTTTGTCGGTTCGCTTGGTGGTGGAAAGTCATTCTGTAATAACCTGCTGGTGTATTATTCCGTCCTGTTCGGTGGACAGGCAGTTATCCTAGACCCGAAAAGTGAGCGTGGAAACTGGAAAGAAACACTGCCGGAGATTGCAGAGGAAATCAATATTGTAAACATTACCAGTGATTCCAGCAATCAAGGGCTGTTAGACCCGTATGTGATTATGAAAGATGTCAAGGACGCTGAAAGTCTTGCCATCGACATTCTGACATTCCTTACAGGAATTTCTTCAAGGGACGGCGAAAAGTTCCCTGTCCTTAGAAAAGCTGTCCGCACGGTATCCCAGAATCAGAACCACGGGCTGTTGCAGGTCATTGAGGAACTGCGAAAAGAGGATACCGCCGTATCCCGTAACATTGCAGACCATATCGAAAGTTTTACGGACTATGATTTTGCACAGCTTCTGTTCTCGGACGGTTCGGTGGAAAATGCAATCAGTCTGGATAACCAGCTCAACATTATACAGGTTGCAGATTTGGTTCTGCCGGATAAGGATACCACCTTTGAGGAATACACGACCATTGAACTGTTGTCGGTATCCATCTTAATTGTTATCAGTACCTTTGCCCTTGACTTTATTCACAGTGACCGAAGCATTTTTAAAATCGTGGATTTGGACGAAGCATGGGCGTTCTTAAATGTGGCACAGGGAGAAACACTCTCAAACAAGCTGGTGCGTGCTGGTAGAGCCATGAACGCCGGAGTATATTTCGTGACACAAAGCTCTGGGGACGTATCGAAAGAAAGTCTGAAAAATAACATTGGCTTAAAGTTTGCGTTCCGCTCCACAGATACCAATGAAATCAAGCAGACCTTAGAGTTTTTCGGGCTGGACAGTGAGGACGAAAATAACCAGAAACGGTTGAGGGATTTGGAGAACGGACAATGTTTAATGCAGGATTTATACGGGCGTGTCGGTGTGGTACAGATACACCCTGTCTTTGTAGAACTACTCCATGCCTTTGATACCAGACCGCCGATAAAAAGTGAGGTGGATTTGGAATGATGAAATCTATCACAAGAGAAAAGGTATTCCATGTACTGAAACTGGTACTGCTTGCCGTGATCGTTACGCTGGTACTGCTGTCCCTTCTTGGGACGGTAGCTCATGCGTCTGGACTGGTCGATGATACGGTCAATGCAGACAACCTGTATTCAAAGTATCCGCTTTCCAACTATCAGCTTGATTTCTATGTGGACAATAGCTGGTCTTGGCTACCGTGGAACTGGCTGGACGGCATTGGAAAATCGGTGCAGTACGGGCTTTACTGTATCACAAATTTTGTCTGGACAATCAGCCTGTATCTTAGCAATGCCACAGGATATGTGGTGCAACAGGCGTATAAGCTGGACTTCATCAATGACATGGCAGACAGTATCGGGAAAAGTATCCAGACACTTGCCGGAGTGACCGAAAACGGATTTTCCAGCAGTGGATTCTATGTGGGATTCCTGCTTATTATCATTCTGATTGTAGGTGTTTATACCGCCTATACAGGGTTTCTCAAACGGGAAACAAGCAAGGCACTTCACGCCGTTATCAACTTTGTAGTGGTGTTCATCGTGTCTGCGTCCTTTATTGCTTATGCTCCCAATTATATCCAGAAAATCAATGATTTCAGTTCAGACATCAGCACCGCTTCTCTGGATTTGGGGACAAAAATCATGCTCCCCGATTCACAAAGCAAAGGCAAGGACAGTGTAGACCTTATCCGTGACAGCCTGTTTGCGATACAGGTAGAAAAACCGTGGCTGTTGTTGCAGTTCGGGAACAGCGATACCGAAGAAATCGGGGCTGACCGTGTGGAAGCTCTGGTATCTGCCAGCCCGTCAGACGAAGATGGGGAAACAAGGGAAAATGTTGTCAAAACAGAGATTGAGGATAACAACAATGACAACCTTACCATTCCGCAGGTCGTCAACCGTCTTGGCATGGTGTTCTTCCTGCTCATTTTCAATCTCGGTATCACAATCTTTATCTTCCTGCTTACCGGCATGATGTTATTTTCCCAGATACTTTTTATCATATATGCCATGTTTTTACCTGTCAGCTTTTTGCTGTCCATGATACCGACCTATGAGAACATGGCGAAACAGGCAGTTGTCCGTGTGTTCAACGCCATTATGACAAGAGCCGGAATCACACTGATTGTGACCGTGGCATTTTCGATTTCCAGTATGTTCTACAACATTTCCACGGATTACCCGTTCTTCATGGTGGCATTTTTGCAGATAATCTGCTTTGCCGGAATCTATATGAAGCTCGGAGAACTAATGAGTATGTTCAGCCTTAATGCGAATGATAGCCAGCAGATAGGTCGCCGGATATTCCGTAGACCGATGGTGTTCATGCGACACAGGGCAAGACGTATGGAACACAGGATTGCAAGGGCTGTCGGTGCTGGAAGTGTTGCAGGTGCGGTGGCTGGTGCAAGTGTTGCCAGAGCCGGAAAGCCAGCAACGAACCAACCACCAAAGAAACGGGAAAATACCTCTGCCAGCATGGGAAGCCGTGTCGGTTCTGCGGTAGGTGCTGTGATGGATACGAAAAATAAAGTCCGTGACAGTGCTTCCTCTCTGAAAGAAAATGTGAAAGACTTGCCGACACAGGCTGGTTATGCTGTCCACTCTGCAAAACAGAAAGCAAAAGATAATGTATCAGACTTTAAGCGTGGCGTTGTGGAAGAACGGGAAAACCGACAGGAACAGCGTACACAGAAACGCAATCTGCACAGGGAAAATATCTCACAGAAAAAACAGGAATTGCAGAAAGCACAGGAAGCAAAACAGACAGTTCATGCGAATGGATCAGCGACAGCCGGAGCTACCAGAAGCCATGAACGCCCTGTTGCCACACCTGTTCCAAAACCTGCACCGACCGATACTGTCACAAAGCCGGATATGAAACGTCCTGCTACTTCTCCTGTGATAAAAAATGCAGAAATCAAGGCTGGAAAAGAAACTGTCCGAACCAACATCAGACAGGAACAGCAGGTCAAATCTGTTGCCAGAACGAACCAGCCAAACGTAGCGAAAACTATCAGTAATCATAAGAAATCTACGGTACAGAAAACACAGGTCAATGGAAAATCTGCCCGTAAAACTGTTACGAAACATTCAGAGAAAGGACGGAAAAAATGAGATTAAAACGTATCCTTATCATAGGTACGATATTTCCAGTCCTTTTCTCCATCGTCCTCTTTTTCGGGATACTGATTTCCGGCGAAGATGACGACAGTTCCAACAGTTATTCGCCTGTCTATTCTGGCATGAACCTGTCAGCCGATGTCCTCAAACATCAGACAATGGTAGAAAAATACGCCAGAGAAAACGGTATCTCGGAGTATGTGAACGTCCTGCTTGCCATCATACAGGTGGAAAGTGGCGGTACGGCTACCGATGTCATGCAGTCCAGCGAAAGTCTTGGACTACCGCCAAACTCATTAAGTACAGAAGAATCCATTAAGCAGGGGTGTAAATATTTTGCGTCCCTGCTTTCTTCCTGTAAAGCCAAAGGCATGAATGACATTAACGTGGTCATACAGTCTTATAACTATGGTGGTGGCTATGCAGACTATGTGGCGAAGAACGGGAAAAAGCACAGCTTCAACCTTGCAGAGAATTTCGCAAAGAATAAATCCGACGGTACAAAAGTGACCTATACGAACCCGATAGCGGTCAGTAAAAATGGTGGCTGGCGTTATAACTACGGAAATATGTTCTATGTAGAGCTGGTCAACCAATATCTGACCGTGAAGCAGTTCAGCAACGAAACGGTACAGGCGGTTATGAATGAAGCGTTGAAATATCAAGGCTGGAAGTATGTCTACGGTGGCAGTAACCCAAACACCTCTTTTGACTGTTCTGGTCTTACCCAGTGGTGCTACGGAAAAGCCGGAATCAGTCTGCCACGAACCGCACAGGCACAGTATGACGCAACCCAGCATATCCCATTGTCACAGGCACAGGCTGGCGATTTGGTCTTTTTCCATTCCACCTACAATACCAGTGACTATGTTACCCATGTAGGAATCTATGTAGGGAACAATCAGATGTATCATGCCGGAAATCCAATCGGCTATACCGATTTGACCTCTGCCTACTGGCAACAGCACATCATTTGTGCCGGAAGAATCAAACAATAGAAAGGACTTGAAATATGTTTAAGAAAAAAGAAAAAACAGAGAAAGCACCTAAGAATAAGAAAGTGCGTACCATGAAAGTCGGGACACATAAGAAATCTGTTCTGCTTTTGTGGGCGGTGCTTCTGGCAAGCACCAGCTTTGGTGTGTATAAGAACTTTACCGCCATTGACACCCACACGGTACATGAAAAAGAAATCATTCAGCTAAGATTGAACGATACCAACGGTATTGAGAATTTCGTCAAGAACTTTGCGAAAGCCTACTACTCATGGGATACCAGCAAGGAAGCCATTGAAGCAAGGACAACAGAAATCAGTAAATACCTTACCAAAGAATTACAGGACTTGAACGCCGATACCATCAGAACGGACATACCAACCAGTGCGACCGTTACAAATGTGCTGGTCTGGAATGTAGAGCAGTCTGGAACGAACGATTTTACCGTTGCCTACGAAGTAGATCAGCAGGTAAAAGAGGGAGAACAGACACAGGCAGTCACAGAAAACTACACCGTGACCGTTCATGTGGATAAGGACGGTGCAATGGTCATTACCCAGAATCCAACCCTTGCTCCGGCAGTGCAGAAATCAAAGTATGAACCGAAAGCACAGGAAGCCGATGTCAGTGTCAGTTCCGATACAGTCAAGGACGCTACCGCTTTCTTGGAAACATTCTTTAAGCTCTATCCAACAGCTACGGAAAAGGAACTTGCCTACTATGTCAAAGACGGTGTGCTTGCTCCTGTATCCGGCGACTATGTATTTTCAGAACTGGTAAACCCTGTCTTTACCGAAGACGGTGATAACCTCAAGGTCAGCGTGTCTGTGAAATATCTCGACCAGAAAACAAAGGCTGCACAAATTTCACAATTTGATTTGAAACTCCAAAAAACAGGTGGTAACTGGAAAATTGTGGGTTAAATTCTGAATAAGCCAATAACTAGGAATTTGAGATTTCTTAATTATTGGCTTTATTTAATTGAAAACTACTTAAATATAATTTAGGTTGACATTCCTGTTACTTCTGTATATACTGTACTTGTGTTAAACAATACAGTTAGGGGTGATGTTTTGTATATCGTATTATCAAATAGTTCTGATTTACCAATTTATGAACAGATAAAAGAACAAGTAAAAACTCAAATATTATCTGGGGAACTTTCAGAAAATGAAATGTTACCCTCTTTACGACAATTAGCAAAAGATTTAAAAATAAGTGTATTAACCACGACAAGAGCTTATAACGAATTAGAAGAAGAAGGCTTTATTACAAGCAGACAGGGTAAAGGATTTTTTGTTATGCCGAGAGGTTCTGATTTATTGCGTGAACAACTGATTAAAGATGTAGAAACTAATTTAAACAACGCAATACTATCTGCACAGAGAGCTTCTATGACAGATGACGAATTAGTACAACTTTTAAAACTATTATTGGAGGTATCAGATGAATAATAATGTATATTTAAAACTGGAGAATGTTAAAAAATCCTTTGCTAATTTTGAATTGGATAATGTATCTTTCTCCCTGCCAAAAGGCTACATTATGGGGCTTATTGGTTCAAATGGTGCTGGAAAAACCACCACAATTAAACTCATTTTGAATATGTTAGATATTGAAAATGGAAATATCGAGATACTGGGAAAAGACTATAAAGAAAATGAAAAAGAGATTAAGCAAAATATCGGTGTTGTTTTTGATAGCAATTTTTTTGTTGATACATGGACTATTAAAGAAACTGAACAAGCATTGTCTGTTTTTTACCATGAATGGAATAATGAAAAATTCCGTTTAATACTAAAACGCTTTGGCTTACCTTTGTCAAAAAAAATCAATGAGTTATCTCGAGGCATGCAGATGAAACTTATGCTTGCATGTGCATTTTCTCATAATGCAAAGCTCCTTATTTTAGACGAACCTACTAGTGGCTTAGACCCTGCAACAAGAAATGAATTTTTAGAAATATTACAAGAATTTATTCAAGATGGCGAAAAAAGTGTTCTTTTTTCGACGCATATAACTACTGACTTGGAGCGTATTACTGATTATATAACTTATTTAGAAAACGGGCGTGTCATTTATACAGGTGATATGGACGGACTTATGCAAAAATATTATCTTATTAAGGGAGAACCAGCAAAATTAACCAATGAGTTAAAAAAAGACATTCTAGGTATTCGGTCAACAACTATAGGTTTTGAAGGACTTGTGGAAACTAAGCTGGCACATAAATATAAAGGATATATTTTAGATGTTCCGACAATAGACGATATAATCATTTGCATGAGCAAGGAGGGGAAAAAATGAATTATTCTTTGAAAATGGCTCGATTAGATTATTTTACTTGTAAGCCAAATATTATTTCGTATTTTACGCTAATTCCTGTAACTATTATATTTTCTTTTATGAGTACATCATCTATTTTTATTTTCAATTTTACTGCTGCTTGGTTTATTGCATTAATGTCAACAAATATTTTTGTTGTTCAGGAAAAAAACGAATTAGAAAGACTATATGCTTCATTATCTCTTACTACACAAAATATTGTAGCAGGAAGATATATTTACACATACGCTACTTTTTTATTGGCATATATATTTACAACACTCGTAGGAGTAATTTCAATTATTTTAAAACATGAAAGTGTGAATGGTTTAGATATAATTACAAGTTTTAGCCTTTCTTTATTTACATTTACTGCGATAATAGCCATACAACTACCTTTATATTTTAGATATGGATATTCAAAGGCAAAAATTTATTGTTTAATTCCATTTGTGCTTGTAATGCTGTTCGTAATGCTTCCTTCATTTATTGGCTCATTAGCTAACATTATTTCGTTCGCAATGGAACATGATATTTTCATAAATATATTATCCATTTTAATTAGTTTATTTATTCTGGGTGTTTCATATTGCTTTTCAATAAGAGGGTATAAAAAACGAAAATGAAAAAGATAGTATGATTTACTAAAGGTAAATAGTAACCCGAGAATCCCCTTTGTAACCCAAGACTCCCTCTTTGTAAATGAAAATCCTGTTTTGTAAGCGAGATTCCCGGTTTGTAAATGAAATTCCCGGTTTGTAAGCAAGATTCCCGAATTTTCATTTCTATTTCGATATGATATAATACGTTCAGCAATAAATTTGCATACGACAACCAGAGATCAATTCCCTCTCGAAATTTTTGTATTCGGAGAATCCATCCCTGTTTTGATTGGATAGAGTTGTTCTATTCTGGCGGCACTTAGCAAATTTATTTGTTACTTTTTGAGAAGTTTAGGCTTTATGATGATGTTCTCGGCGGCAACCGGTGAGCATCCCAGTTTTTTAAGCACATCTTCTCCATAGTAAAAGCTGAACGTTTCGTATGGGCTACGGTTGTTCAGCTTTTTTCTTTTATAAGAATTGATATGGTTCATCATCAGAGTAATATCCTGTTGTGTCAGCTCATCGAAACTACTTCCTTTTGGCAGGATACGACGTATCAATTCATGGTTGACTTCACAGGCTCCTTTTTGATAAGGAGCACTTGGATCGCAATAAAATATCTTTGTTCTATTGCATGGAATAGTGCTACGTTTTTCGATTTCCTTTGGATTTGAAAACTCACTTCCGTTATCTGTCAGAACAACTGGAAACAAGCTGTTAAATGTTTTTGCCCCAAGAACTTTATCCAATAAGTTTATAATCTCGATTACAGAAGCTGATGTATTTGCATCCCGCAAAAAAGCCAGCATGAGACTGCTTTCTACAAAGTGTATGGTAAGAAGACATTTTCCTCCCACACGACCAATCACGCTATCCATTTGTACAATGGTCGTATCTGGGTGTGCTCCCAGATACTTTTGGAAGTCAGCGTAGCTTCGCCCAATACGGCAGCCACGATCAACTTTAAATTCGGGTTGCTTATAACGGGGACGGTATTTGACTTTACGGGGCAGATCAATGTTCCTGATATCAAAGAGCTGGGCATCCACGTAGTTATACAATGTCTTTTCACTGCACATCAGTTCATCTACATGAGCAAGATAGATTTGATGAAGCGACTGCCCGTTTTTAACTAAAGGACTGATGATCCCGTTAATTCTTGCAATATCATCTTCGTTGGACATGATACCGGTTCTGGCTTCCGAAACAGCATGATGTGCACGCTCATGTGCATCTGCCGGATCATAAATACGTTTTAATAACGTGCATTTCGGCAGCTGACTGCAGCCATTACAAACATAAGGTGGCTTATTTTTGACAGAACAGACATCTTCTACAAAATCAGAACAATGTAAGGTGCATTCAGAACACAGGCTGCATTTGTAAGCAGATTGGTGTGTACAGCTTGTTCCGCAAATCCTTTTTGCTTTGCATGTAGCACGGAATTTACAAGGATTATACGGATATCCAGGACGACCGCTTTTCTTGTCATAGGAATACTTTTTAATCTCCTTGGCAATGGTTGTACGGTCCTTTCCTAACTCTTTGCCAATTGCCCCAAAAGATGCATTCTCCTGAAGGCGTTGAGCAATAATCATTCGATCTTCATAAGATAAAAACTTTGACATGGTGACTCCTTTCCAGCCGCCAGAAATCAAAGCATAACAGAAAAGAGACCAACTATCCAGTCAGTCTCAATTCATTTGTAAAAGAAAATCCATACCTTTCTTTTACACTGATAACTATTAACTTTTACACTTATCCAAGATAGCGGGTATGGAATCTTGGATTACAATTGAGGTTGTGAGCTTGGATATGATCTGTCCAAAGAAAAACAGGTTATTCCCTTGATACCTGTGTGCAGGAGATTTGCTTTTCCATACAACAATTGCACTGCTGAACAGATAAATAATTCCGCATATCAAAAAAAGTAAGTCTGCAACAACGAACATCAAATATTGATTAATTGTACCTGCGCCAAGGGTTAGATAATACTTGCTTTCAAAAACCGGTACAAGAGCCGAAAATACAGTATTGGG
>OIKG01000196.1_pt1 | contig 11862 bp, 9 predicted proteins | sample 1583711 | NCBI WGS metagenome assembly OIKG01 (sample SAMN02674698, study PRJEB24791) | human gut metagenome, SKBSTL036 | isolation source: stool | host: Homo sapiens | place: USA
TACTTTTAACTCAGGACGTGAAAATAATGCATAATCTCCCCAGACTTTTACCTTTACTCCCATTCCCATATTCTCACCTCTTTTTTCATTCTCATTATAAGATCACTCCTTCCTCGTAACACGCTGCAATATAATCTCGTGGCTGATAATAAAAATCTGTATTATAATCTGAAATATGCTCATCAATCCATGAATGATATACCTCCCAAATTCCCTTTATAACTTCCTCATCGCCATAGGAGTCTTCTATCAAACGCTCATATACTTCTCCTATATTCCAGTAATCAGGGACTAAATACTTACACTCCTTCTCATTATCAAAATTTCCCAATGTTATCTTACTTTCCTCTATAAATTCATCCGCCACCTTCTCAATTGGCTCGCAGTGGAACACATCTGCATACTCATAAATTCTCTCAATCCGTTCTTCTCCAAGAAAATCTACTACCTGTTTTCTCGTTCTTTTCACTTTTCTTCCAATATATTCAATCAAACTACATGTAAAAAATAGGTGATTGTTATTTTTTCTTGCCATATGACACCTCACATCCTACAAATTTCAGTGTATCCAAAGCAGAAATCGTATGAAAGCTAATCTGATGAGTAGGATACTTGAATTTTACCAACTCCCAAAATGCAGCCCTTGATATTTTCCCATCAATAAAATTCTGTATATAATTATAAATCGTATCATCTGCCATTGGTCCTTCCACAATATCATATTTGTGTGATTTCCCCTGACGACACGCCACAATAAAATCCAACCATTCTTCTGTCATTTCTTCAAATAAAAGGTAATTCAATTTTTCATTTGGCTCATATTCGTATTGATTAACATATCCCTTTTTTCCATATCTCGTAGCCCATCGTTCTGCTTGTTCCTGATATCGTGTGCAATAAAATCCAAAATAAAAATCTTTGTTATATTTCGCTTTTCTAATCTCAGGATATTCCACTATCGCATTACTTCCATGATATAAAATCATTCGCATACTCCTCTTATTTACTTCACTTTATTATTCTGACCATTTTAATTATTTTCTCATATTGTCAATATATCATATTTTTTCGTACTAATTAACCCCAAAATATATTTCGTTAAAATACTTTTTACAAAAAAATTTATTATAAGTATTTTAACAATTTGTTGAACCTTCAAATACTATACTTATCCTGTCAAACTAGACTGTGTCTTAAAATATTAGTAGTAGCTTTAACTACTGCAAAAGAAGCAGTGTTTATGATAGAACTCCTCAAAGTTCTGCATATTCACTGCTTCTTTCATTTCCTATCCATTCTATTTCATAATTCTTTAAAAAAACAATACCATCCCATTATCAATTTCTAATTCCAGCCCCATCTCTTCTGTATATCTGCTCTCATCTGTCAATTCATAAAAATCTTCCATATTTTCCGCTATTGGTTTCAGCATGCCGGCGCCATACATCTTGTCAAATGTCTGATCATACACTGTAACGCAATATTGAGTTGCATTTCGCATCCCAGATCTGGTAAATCCTTTCACTTTTAATTCTCGGAGAATCTTATCTGCTTCCTCTTCACAATTTATAAAAACTGTTTTTGTATTTTGTTCAATCAATCGGAAGTCTTTTCCTACTTGCGCAAACCGATATTTTATTTTCTTATTCGTAAACTCATCCATGATTTTTTTCTTATCCAGACTTTCCCCCTTGATATGATATAGCATTTCAAAATATCTTGTAATGGTCTCCCTATCTGAAAGATCCCTTCCATCTGCTATCAGACTTTTTGTTACATCGATCTGCTGACGCTGTCCTAAAATGTTCTCTTTTTCTTCAAATCTAAAAATCAACACTTTACTCTCTTCCACCTTACGCTGCCCTTCTCTGTTGCATCGTCCTGCCGCTTGTATCATGGAATCCACTCCTGCCAGTTCTCGGTAAACTGACTGAAAATCAAGATCTACGCCTGCCTCTACAAGGCTGGTGGAAATGAGAATACATTTTTTATTTTCCCCGAGCCTTTCTCTTATCTCATTTAAAACCCGTTTTCTATGCTTCGGATACATACTTGTGGATAAATGGTATACACCGTCTTCTTTTAACTCTTTGTAAATATTTTGTGCTCTCTTTTTCGTGTTGACAATACAAAGTGCCTGATATTCCTCCGTTAGCTTGTTCATCAGACAATCTTCCGTCACTGTTCCGATATTTTCAAACAATGTTCTCTTAAAAAAATGAAATTGTTCATCCATTCTAGGACACAGCTCTGTTGCTAAGACTTCACTCTGGAAAAATGATTTTAAAGCCGGCTGAGTTGCTGTACACAAAACAACACTCGTCTTATAATTATTGAGAAGTTCTTCTATCATTGCAATGCACGGTTTCAGATAATCGTTTGGCAACATCTGCGCTTCATCAAAAATAATCACACTATTTGCAATATTATGTAATTTTCTGCATTTGGAAGGCTTATTTGCAAATAAGGATTCAAAAAACTGTACGTTTGTTGTAACAACAACCGGTTTATCCCAGTTCTCAGCTGCAAGCTGCATTGGCTGAAGTTCTTCCGCTCTTTGAGAATCCACTTCATAAGCAATATTACAATGATTTTCCAGCACATTTTCGTCTCCTAAAATCTCTCTGAACACCTTCGCATTCTGTTCAATAATACTTGTATATGGAATGACGTAAATTACCCGATCCATTTGATTTTCGACTGCATGACGTAATGCAAACGCCAAAGAAGCTATTGTCTTTCCACCGCCAGTCGGAACTGTCAGACGAAATAGTCCTCTCTCAGATCTTCCTTCTTCTAAACAATGCTTTAAAATTTCTGTTCTCCTTCCATTTACTGTATCCATGTCCTGATTTTTCAGCCATTCTGAAACATGCTTTTCCAATTTTTCAAGAAGAACTCCCACCGGTTCCCCAGAATTTCTTACCTTTTTCCCACGACTCATAAATGCCTCTGTATCTAGGAAATCAGCATCGACCAGACAAGAATACAACATTCTTATAAAAACACTCATGGAAAAATCTAGATTCACTGTCTTCTTGAAATCAAATGGATCCGTTACGATTTCCGGAATATCAATTTCTGTCTGATATACCTGATAATCACTGATTTTTTTCTTTCTTCTCCCCATTAGCGTAGGATCACCTGCATTGTCATAATTACTGCCATAATCCGGAAGCCCGGTATGATGCCCACCGATGCAATATTCTAAAAAACGGTACTTTCCACCTTTCTCCACGCAGACCCTCGCTCCTGCCGTAGAGTGATCCACCCTCTGATTACTTTCCCCTGTGATCCTTTTCAGGAAATCCACAGAATACTTTCCAATATCATGTAGCATCCCATTACAGTAACCCCAGTCTTCTTTCCCAAATTTTCCCGCAAATTCTCCTGAAAGTTTTGCCGTTCCTTCCAAATGATTTTTTACTGTCTGTATCCTTTTTTTATCTTTTTCATCGATATGTGCTATATATTCCATAATTTTCCTCTAACCTTCCCAATGCAGATTTCATTCTCCCACCTTACCAGAATACGCTTTCACTCTTTACAGATATTCAGTTACTTTAATATAAGGAACAACATTCCGTTTTGTCGCCCTTCCATGCACTCTATCATATTCTTTCAATGCCCTTCTGAAAATGCCTACCAAGGTTGCTGTATTGAAAGGAACACGCGTAAATCTTTTCATATTCCTTCATCCCCTGGACTTGCCAAAACATATCATAAAAACTTATCTTATAAGCTCTCAGCCAATCCCACATAATCTCCGGATCAGCAACATTTGGATTATCCAGATGACACCTACTGCATAATAATACATGATTTGATGGAATATCTTCTCCTCCAAGTGATTCTGGAACTATATGGCATCTCTAAAGATGTCTCTTACATCCACTTCTCGAGCATCTCTCATGTGCTTCTGAAAAATCCACACTCATCCACTTCTGCTTCCCAGTACTCTACAATTTGTTCTTTTGTCGTTTTGATCTTCTTTCTTTTACTCATATAATCTCTCTTTTCTGTAGACAACACACCGTCTCAACGATACTTTCGTTGTCCCAACAAAGTTCCTGTGTTTCCCTGTCTCCAAAATACACCGGAAAACGGAACTTTATGTGCTTCAGGAATCTGCCATCTGGCTGCTCCTGCTCGTAAATGTCCACCTGTTCTACAAAGCTGTTAAGAAATTCTTTCTTCTCCAAGTCGGTGAACTTATCATATAGTTTATCAAAATATAAAAGAAATTGATAGACGTTTTCTTCTGATATTTTCTGTTGCCGGATATTTAACAAGCGGTTCTTTACTTCCTCTATGCTGTTTTCCACACCTTCGATTTCATCGTACAGCCGATACAGTCGTGTTTCCATATCCTGATATTTCTTTTCATAAAATTTATCCATGATATTCAGACTGTCCATCTGCTGTCCAAGTCTTGCTTTTGCTCCGGTCAGCTGCCTATGCTGTTTTTCCAGTCCTTCAATCTCTTTTTCTATTTCTTCTGTATCTATTCTTGAACCGATTTTATTCAGAATTGCTTCTTCAAATTTCGGATTCTTCACCAGCTTCCGAATAACTTCTTCCACTGCATTGTTAATCTTCTCCTCACTCCATTGTTTACGATATCCACATTTATGACCATCTACCAGGCGACGATGTTTGCAGGCATAATAGAAATAATCCTTATATAAGGTTCCGTCTTTCTTTTTCTTTCGGTTCACGTTTCCATACATACCGCTTCCACATAACGGGCATCTCAATATTCCGGATAAAATATGCTCATGATCGAGACTATGTGTCTTTTCATATTTCACACCTGTTTTTTCCCGTTTTTGATGTGCCAGCTCCCAGTCTGTTTCTGAAACAATCCCTTCATGGATACCATCGTGCAGCATATAATTTTCCTGCTTTACAATGCGATATTCATTTCTTGTACCAGAAACTTTCTCGTTTTTCCTTCGTCCATAAGCCAGCTTTCCACAGTATACCGGATTATCCAGAACGCCTTTTATAAATGATGCGGCAAATGCGTCCAGTGTATTATTCTGTCGTTTTTTCTTTTTATATCCATGCTGGTTCAGCCATGCAGCAATCGCTGAGATTCCCATATTAGTATGAATAAATTTATCATAGATCAGGCGAATAATCTCCGCTTCGTCCTCTGCGATTTGCAATTCTCCATTTACCAATTCATAACCATATGGAGCAAACCCACCGTTCCATTTTCCTTCCCTGGCTTTCTGCTTGCGTCCTTCCATTGTCTGAACAAGGATATTCTCTCTTTCAATCTCTGCCACCGCAGACAAGACAGAAATCATCAGCTTTCCACTATCTTTTGAGCTGTCAATTCCATCTTCTACACAGATCAGATTCACTCCAAAATCCTGCATCCTCTGCAAAGAATTTAAAACATCTGCCGCATTATGCCCGAATCTGGAAAGCTTGAACACCAGTACAAACTGAACCTCATCTGTTCCATTCTCAATATTATCCAACATTCTCTGAAATTCCGGTCTGCCCTCTACGCTCTTTCCAGACTTACCTTCATCGGAATACTCATTTACGATTTCCATATTCTGAAATTCCGCATATCTCTTGAGTTTTTCTTTCTGAGCATCCAGACTGTAGCCATCTACCTGCATGGTTGTGGATACTCTGGTATATATATCGCATTTAATCTTTTTACTCACTTTTCCTCCTCTCCTCAGAATATCCCAAAGCAATTTCCAACAATTCCGTTGCAACTTGTGAATTTCTGATACGCATTAAGTTATCCCAGACATCAGCTTTTCCAAGTAGATTCATCCCACCATGCCATACTATTTCATCATCAATAATAGCAAAACATTCTTCTACTTCTGTTCTTGTTATCACATTTATTCCTACCAATTGCATTGCTCTGATTAATTCATAACATACATCTGACTTTCCGTAAGTAATATCTTCCGGATCTGTTGTAATAACAGTGACCTTTACCCCTACTTCCTGTCTCTTCGTGATTAGTAATAAAAATCTGTCAATTTTATCCTGTCTGATATCCGGACTGGAAATTACCACCATTTTTTCTGACTCTACAATATCTTGCTCGAATTTTTCGGTATAATTTACAGAATCAAATATTGCATTTATTATTTGTTTAGGTTGCAACTCTTGTGTCCAGATTGAAAATCCTGTCTTCCTGTACGTTCTCAATCTTTTTGCATACATTTTATCAAAATAACGCACATGCGAATCAATATAATCATACACATAAACGGCTTCTTTTCCGACATAATCTCTGTTTAATCTACCTACATACTGTTCCAAGCGTCCTTCAAAAGATACAGGTGCTGCAAGCATTAATACATCCAGTCTTGGAAAATCAAACCCTTCTCCTATTTTCTGACCAGTTGCCACCAAAATAAGCGATTCATTTTCAGGTATCTGCTTTAATTTTACTCTTATTTCAGCATTTTCCTTATCCGAATTATCCCCATATAGAAGGAATACATGATCTGCTTTTTCCTTTAAGGCATCATGTAAAAATTTTGCATGTTCCTTAAATCTTGTTAAAATTACAGGAGTTTGTTTTCTTGCAACACAAGTTATAACATCATCTATGATCATTTCATTGCGCACCTTACTGGTACTTATCAAATTATATGCTTTATTAATATTATCCTTGCTTTCTGCAGTATCAACTACTCTTGTGTATCTTGGGACAAAATAATGTCCAATCCCCTGTTCCTTAGCCCTCTCCAACGCAGTAAATCTATGTCTCAAAGGTCCCAGCAGCATATAGATAATCTGATCAAGACTGTCGCCACGTTTAGGCGTAGCAGAAACACCATACACGTATTTTGCATTTATTTTCTGCAATAATTCCATAGATGTATTAGAAGCTGCGTGATGACATTCATCCATAATTACCATTCCGTAAGAATTAATTCGTTCATTAAATTTTCCTCTGTTGTACATTGAACCAACCATTGCAACATCTATGATCCCTGTCAATGTATTTTTATTTCCGTGCAAAACGCCTATCACACTATTCCTTTTTTTCTTTCTTCCTGTTTTTGTTTCATATTCCGGTGGTTCTTCTCTTATCTCTAAGAAATGATTCAATTCATCAACCCACTGATTAAGCAAATCTTTACTTTGTAGCAAAATGAGCGTATTTACTTTTCGCTCTGCAATAAGGTAACTACATACTACAGTTTTTCCAAATGCAGTTGCCGCACTCAGAACCCCATCTGAATGTGATAATAATTTTTCTGCTGCTAATTCCTGTTGCATTCGCAGATCACCTTTAAAAGATACTCTGATAGGTTGTCCTGTTTCTCTTTGATCTGAAACATCAACTGAAATGCCTGCTTTTTCACATTCCTGTATAACATTTTCACGCAGTCCTCTCGGAATCTGTATATATCCATCTATATCCTTACCTAAATATACAGCACTAAAATTATAATAATTAGAATATCCCAGCCTTTTATTTTTGTAAAATTCCGGATTATCAAATGCCGCCAAACTACGAATCTGATTTTGTATTCTTGGCATAAGATTCAGATTATCTATATAAACTCCATTGCCCAATACCATGTGAAGCTTGCCCACAACATCTGAATTACAAAACTCACATTTCTTCTTCCATGGTTTCGGTCTGACATTCTTCTCAACATTAGCAAGCATTCCTCTGACTTCTGCTAATTCTCCTTGCCATTTTGCCATGCATTGTTCAATATCTTCTATTCCCAGCTTTCTTGTTTTATTAAAAAGAGCATCCCATTGATCAGGATATGCATTCCAATTTTCATCTACAAAAGCACTATTTCCATTTTTAAGTGCCTGCCCCTGTAATGGCAATGCAATCAAATTACCTATGCTGCTTGCCACATCCTGCGAAGGATACATTCTATCATAATAATGAAACGATTTCAGATTGATGGAAGTTGAACCCTTGTCTAATAGGAGAAATCCAAAATTCCTTGCTGTTGCCGCAGGTATTGCCTTTTTAAAGAAAATCCATACATGGGCACCTTTTCCAGATCGAGACCTCTCAACTAAAGGTCTGATACCATTAAGCTCACACATTTTTCTAAGCGCATCCACTTCTTTATGCCACTCATTATCCGTATTTGCAAAGTCCGTAACCTCTGCTCCTTTTTCGTGATTATCAAAATCAAATACAATAAATCTGCATGTACCATTTGGCAGTAAAGGATATACACCTATTACATCTGATCCATCTTCTTTTGTGCCTAACAAATGATCAATTATTTTTTTAACATCCAAACTAATCCATTTGGTATTTTCACATTCATCACACAATACCTTCTCTTTACGTTGTTTAGGGCAAAGCCGGTCATTCCAACGATTCGCACATTGTGGAAAATAGCCCCCGTTCTTTCCTCTTCTGGCATATACATCTTCTCTTCCCCAAAACATCGAAAAGAAACGTATTGCCATTTTCTCTGTAATATATGGCGGATTTACAATACGACTCCCTTGATCCAGGTCATATTCTTCTGCACTTTCTATTTTTTCTTCAAAAGGATTCACCTCTTCATATGAAATTCCTGCTTTCTTCAATTTATCTTTTAATATCTTGTTCTCATATTCAAGCAACCTAACCATCTTTCTCAATGAATCCGCATCATATGCTTCTATGTTCAAACCTTCCACCTACACTTCTTATTATTTCGTAATGTAACCTTCATTTCATGTCCCAACTTTATTTTAGTACTTGTTCCAACTATTTTCAATACTTATTTTCCGTATTGACGCATTTCTTCGCCAATCGTATAATTAAGTTAGATACAGAGCATTTCTGTTATCAAAATATTGCCCGCCCACCATTGGCGACTTATAAATGATTGGCTCGAAAATATTGTTCGCTTACCGGAAGCGTCTAATAAATGTCCGGCTTGAAAATTATTTAGAAATAATTTCTGTTTTTGATATTGTGTTTTTATCACACATTGCATATACTATAAATACACAAAAAAACCAAAAAAGAGGAGGTGTTAGTATGGCTACTTCAAGTATTACTCATAATTTTGTCGTATCCAATCCAAATAGCATAAAGCGTTTTGTCGCAGCAATTGACGAAGCCGACCGTGACCGCACACCAAAGCAGACACTTCCCGGACGTCAGTTAACGAACCCACAGGAAATCTTAGCTTTAATGTCAAAAAGGAAGAAAAAACATGTCTGATAAATATTTTACCGTTAATATTCGGGCATATTTGGATAAAGACGAACCGACATATATCGGAGAGGAAAGTCTTTACGACTTACTCTCCGATTTTTCTTGTCCCAAAAATCCCGATGTGGAATACTTTTTATTACATAATGCGATTGAGTTTACCAAAAAAGATCAATCTATCACTTATCTGGTATTTGATGCTGAAGATGCTTCACTGGTTGGTTATTTTTCACTTACAGTAAAACCAATCTCTGTCCGTGCTTCAAATATCAGCAAGACAATGGCAAAAAAGCTGTCCCGTGTCAGTATTTTGGATGAAGAAACACAATCCTATACTACCGCAGCTTACCTGATTGCCCAGTTGGGAAAGAACTATTCTCTTCCAAAGAACAAACGAATCCCTGGAAATATTCTACTGGGATTTGCACTGGAAACCATATCCAGTCTCAAATATTCCGTAGGCGGCGTTATGGAGTTTCTTGAATGCGAAGATAATGAATTTCTTCTGAGCTTTTATACACAGAATCATTTCAAGCCATTTGATACTCGTATTACCGCTTCCCAGAATAATGAGTCACACACTCTGCATCAGCTTTTAAAATTTATTTGATTTAAAAATACATGAAAAAAGCGACAGTCTGATTTACATTTTGTATTTCAGGAAACTGCCGCTTCTTTTTCTTCCTTATTCTGTTTTTCTTCCTCCAACTCCCGGAGGACTTCTTCGCCGTACTTATCAATCATCCGTACCAGAAAATCAATGCACCGCTCAAATTCAATATTCTGTTGCATAAGCTCCTCCCGTTATTGTTTGTTCTGAGCTTATTTTACAGAACCTGCCTGAAAACCACATTGAATAGAAATTGATTGTAAATTGACACAATCAATTTAAAAAAATCCGCATTTCCTCGAATCGAATATATGTTCGTGTTATGATGGATATACTTAATATTAACTACGAAAGGGGAATTTCTATTGAATCGATGCGATTTTTCTTCTATTAGCACTTGCTTAAAAAATCATATCAGCGAAAGTAATCAAATGAGTCAGCCTGATTTTTTATACGAATTATTTGAAGATTTTATGGATGATCCGGTAAATCAGGATTTTTCAATGGACAACGGTCTGGTTTGCCGCTGGATGACTGGTCAGGCTAAAATCAGTCCTAAAATATCCGCTTACTATTCCAAGCCATCCAATCAGGAAAAATTAGCCCATACCATCCACCAGAATCTTCTTCCACTGATGTCTGACTGTAATATGGCTATACAAGATATTTACACTTTATTCATTCAGGATGACAGCATCTCAGATGCAAAAAAGAAAAATCTGACTCCCTTATATAAACCAGCCAGTTCAAGACTGCTGTTTCTTGCAAAACTGATTTCTTTTGGCATGGAACGCCAATTCATCAAACGTAATACCAAAAATCAGAAGCTGCTCGCCGGAGGCGCTTTATCCCCCATTGTGCTGGATTATATTATGGACAGTGAGGTTCCGAAACCATGCCGTCATTTTATCGGAAGAGATAAAGAACTGGAAGAATTATATACCATGCTTGAGGAAAACCGTCATGTTTTTCTTTGCGGAATCGCCGGAATCGGAAAAAGTGAACTTGCCAAAGCCTACGCAAAGCGGTACATAAAGCAATACACCAATATCCTTTATGTAGAATATACCGGCAATCTTCATCAGGATATTACTGACATGGATTTTATTGATGATCCACTAGAAATCAGTGAACAGGAACGGTTTCAAAGACATAACCGTTTTCTGCGTTCCTTGAAATCTGATACTCTGCTTATCATAGATAATATTAATGTCACTGCCACACAGGACAGTTTTCTGTCAGTAGTATTAAAATACCGCTGTCAGATTTTATTTACGACCAGAAGTAATCTGAATGAATACTGTATTTTTCAATTAAAAGAAATAAAGGATATAAACATTCTTTTCCAACTGACATCAGCATTTTATTCAGAGGCAGACACGTACCGGACAACAGTTGAAAAGATCATCGAAACTGTTCACTCTCATACTTTTGCCGTGGAACTGGCAGCAAAACTTACTCCATTATGCGTAAAAGATAACGGTACATTTGTTTCACCTGATTCCTTCAAGTATTGTGCAAGGGTGATTCATCATGAATTGGGTAATGTATTGTTTCATGCTCATTGTTTACGTCATACTCATGGAACAATACTGGCAGAAGGTGGTGTAAATCCAAAAACCGTTATGGAACGGTTGGGGCATAAGGATATCAAAACTACTTTGCAGACCTACACTTTCAATACAGAAGCTATGCAGCAAAAGGCAGTTGAAATATTTGAACAATCTTTGCAGGCATAAAAAAGCGGTTGGACATTCTGATTCGTTCAGAGCGTTCAACCGCATTTCTTTATTTTCTGTTCATTTTATTTTTGTGGGTGGCAAATCGGTGGCAAATAGACTGAACTTCACACTTTAAAGCCTATAAAACCGCCTATTTACGCTGTAAAAGACATATTGTCTCAACTGTATTACCACTTTCCCACAAAATCTAACCTTGACGATACCATCCACAAATATCATTTAGCGAACATGCATCTCTTATTATATTTATTTCAGATGAATAATAACCTGCATCCATTAATGAATCCTAAACTCATCCAAAATAACAGCCGCCTGCTCATAATTTA
>OIKG01000206.1_pt1 | contig 11532 bp, 10 predicted proteins | sample 1583711 | NCBI WGS metagenome assembly OIKG01 (sample SAMN02674698, study PRJEB24791) | human gut metagenome, SKBSTL036 | isolation source: stool | host: Homo sapiens | place: USA
TTCCAGCGCGGCGCTGGCCGTCTGCTGGGCGGTGTCCCGGGCATCCGACAGGGTGCCGAACTGGGTGCGCAGCACCTTGAAGGCGGCGTCCGCGTCCGGTGCGGCGGCGCGCAGAAGCTCTTTCTCCCAGCCGCGCAGGGTCTTGGCGGTCTGCAAGCGGGCCTCCAGCGTGGGCTTATCCAGCAGACCGGCGGTGCGCTTTTTCTGGGTCTCGGCCTCGTAGTCGGCGGTCATCTGGTCAAAGAGCTGCGCCCAGCAGTTCGGCTCCTGTGCCAGCTCTGCGGGCATCTCGGCAAAGGCTTTCTTCGTCTCCCGCAGGAAGGCATAGCAGCTGTCGGCCGCAGCGTCTGCCCGCCGGGAGGCAGAGAAGCGCGTCTCGAGGCCGGACAGGATCAGGCTCACGAGGCTCAGCTTCTCGTCAAAAGGAGCCTGCAGCAGCCGCGCAAAAGCGGCAGGCTTGGCCTGACCGGCCAGAATGTCCTCCACGCCGTAGTCGTCACGGTACTTGTAGTAGAGGTCGAGGTAGGCCGAGAAGTCCTCGGCGATCTTCTGGTGCTGGATATACTGGCGGATGAGCTCTTCATCGGCCTGCAGGCCCAGCGACTCATAGGTATTGAGCAGGTTGGAAAGGTCTTCCCAGCCGCGGGCGGTGACGAACTGGGTGCCGTCCACGTCGGCGTTTATCTGGTAAAAGTTCTGGGGGTGCAGTTCGAGGTAGCTCAGGATCGCGCTGTGGATGTGGGCTGCACGGGCGTAGTCCTTCCAGACCGGCAGATCCGGCTCAATGTCCATCCGGCGGACGCGGTCGAGGGTGACAATATCGAAATCGCGGACGGATTTATTGTACTCCGGCGGGTTGCCTGCCGCCACGATGACCCAGCCCGCAGGCACGGCCTGATTGCCGAAGGTCTTGCACTGCAGAAACTGCAGCATGGTGGGGGCCAGCGTCTCGGAGACACAGTTGATCTCGTCGATGAAGAGGATGCCCTCTTTCAGGCCGGTGGCCTCCATCTTGGCGTAGACGCTGGCGATGATCTCGCTCATGGTGTACTCCGTCACAGAGACGTCCCGGCCGCCGTAGTTGCGCTGACGGATGAAGGGCAGGCCCACGGCGCTCTGGCGGGTGTGATGGGTGATGGTATAGGCCACCAGCGCCACGCCGCACTCCCGCGCCGCCTGCTCCATGACCTGGGTCTTGCCGATGCCCGGAGGCCCCATCAGCAGGATGGGGCGCTGGCGGATGGCCGGGATGGCGTATTCGCCCAGAGCATCTTTGGCGAGGTACGCTTTGACGGTATGCTCGATCTCTTCTTTGGCTCGTTTGATGTTCATATTCTTTCCCTCGTTATCACGAATTGTTGAGGTCACGGTAGAGGTCGTCTTCCTCCGCCAGCGCTTCGGACAGGGCCGAGGCGCTGCGGGCGGCCTCACCAGTAAATTCTTCTTCGTCCAGCACCACTTTCATTGCCCAGGGCGGCACATTGGCGTCGTCGAAGCGGTCGCCCAGAAATAGAAATGCCGTGTCGTAAGGCGGGCGGCGGGCCGGGTAAGTACCCATACCGTCGGTAAAATAGAGCAGGCCCCGGAGGTTTGAGAACTTCTTCTCGGCGCAGAGCTGGCTGACGTACTCGAAGGCGGGCCGGAAATCGGTGCCGCCGCCGCCCCGCAGCTCGAAATGGTTCATGGCACGGATGAGGTCGTCTTCGTTTTTGACGGGAATATCCTGCCGCACCGCGTTGTCGGCCTGGATGAGGTGGAGATTCATCCGGTGGAAGAAATTCTCCCTGCCCTTCAGCAGAGTGTACGTCTCGGCCAGAAAGGCCCGCACCAGCTCACCCGAGGTGGAGTAGCTGGTGTCGATGACGAGGGCCAGCTCTTCGATCTTCTTGCTCTCCCGGGTCTCCAGCGGCTCGATGAGGGGCAGGTTGCCGTAGACCGACAGGCCATAGGTGTAAAAGTTCAAATCGAACTCGTCCGGGTCGAGGTGGACTTCCTCCCGGGTGACGCAGAACCGGCGCAGGAAGTCGCCGTAGCTGCGGCGGCTGCGGTTTGCGGCTTTGATTTGCTCCCGCATGGCGTCCGCGCCCTCACCGGCCTCTTTGTCCCGGAGTTCCAGCTCTGTCTGCATCCGCTCGCCGATTTTTTGCCACGTCTTCTGGGGCAGCGGCGCAGGCATCTGCTGGGGCTGTTCGGGGGCATCTTTGGGCCAGAGGCGGTGGTCGTCGGTGTAGAATTCTTTTTCCAGCTGGCGGAGAACGCCGGGCGTCTGCCGCACCAGCCAGCGGTAGATGGGAGCTGCAGCAGCCACTTTTTCCTGCGCGATGATCTCCTCATAGGCGTGTTGGCGCACCCACGTCAGGGGGCGCTGGACGCTCTTGCGGCCAAGACCGTCGATGACGTTCTCCACCGCAATGTCACATGCAAGGTCCCACAGGCGTTTGTCCCGCTTGCCGCGCAGCCAGAGATGGCGGAAGATGCAGTGGAACACCGTGTGGAGGTAGAGCCGGTTGAGATATTTGGGGTTCTTCTGGTAGAGCCGCAGCAGGGCGCTGGGCTGGTAGCAGAGGATGGTCCCATCCGTCGCCAGTACCCCGCACCGCTCGTCGGCGGTGGGCGTCAGGGCCGAGAGGGCCTGGTCCAGAAAGCGGAAGTCCAGATACAGCCCGCTGCGCACCACGGCCAGCACCTCGCCGCCCATCCGGGCCTGCCACTCTTCGTGAGTCTCGGGCCGGGCCGACTGGAAGGGCTTGCGGGGGTCAAAAAACTTTTCCTTCTCAGAAATCAAAATCATACCTCTTCTTTTGGGGCGCAGCGGCACGCTTTTTGTGCTCTGCGTCGGCCAGCAGGGCGGCAGCTTCGGCATTGTCGGCCTTGGCCGCGAGGGCAGCACCCTCGGCAAAGGCATCCGTATCCATCACATCCAGCGCCAGCAGGGCTTTGACGCCCTCGGGGTCCTGCGCCTTGAGCAGACGGGTCAGCACCCGCCCGGTGTTGGTCTTGAGGAAGTCCCGGTAGGCATCCCGGGCGGCATCGCTCAGCTGCCACGGCCAGCGCAGGCGGTCGAAGCAGAGCATCGCCATCACGGAAGCGTCGTCGGCGTCGTGGCCCTGCGGGAAAATGGCGTCGTACTCCGCCGGGAGAAGCTTATTTTCGAGAAAGCACTGCCGGTAGTGGTAGCCCTGCCCCGAAAAGGTGTGGAGCAGGATGTGGGCGGGCGTCTCCTCGATGTCCTCCCAGTAGGCGGGATACCACAGCCCCGCCCGGGGTGCGGCCTCCCCCACCGGCCAGAACAGCGCCCGCACGGCCTCGGTGATGCTGCCCACGAGGGCGAACAGGCCGGTGGCCTGCTCGGGCGTAGCGCGGATGATGAGGTCTTCCAGCGCAAAGCAGTTGAGGAAGACATCGCTGCCCATGGTCAGCTCTCCTGTCCCGGCAGTCAGGCGGCGCAGCCTGCGGCAGTTGTAGAATGTGCAGCTGCCGATGACCCGCAGACTATCCGGCAGGGTGACTTCTTCCAGGAAGTTCCCGCAGATGGGGTGGAGCTCGTCGTCCTGCGCCGGGGCGGCGGGGGCGTCGAAGTCGAAGCTGTACCGCTCTTTGCCGCCCACATCCCGGCCAAAAGCACGGGTCAGACAGAGCTTGCCGTCCTCGGCCCGCTCATAGCGGCAGATCTTTTCCGGCCCGGGCAGGCCCCGGGGCTTTTCGGAAAAACAGTAATCGCCCAGTTCGGTGATGGGCCACCGGCCCTCCCCTTCCGGCGCAGGAACCACCCCGGGCAGCTTTACGCAGGGCTCGCCGCCGTACACCCGCACAAGGCGGGCCGTGCCGCCCGCCAGCGGCAGAATATCCAGTATCATAACGACTCCTATCCTCGAAAGCAAGGCCCGCTCTTTTACGCTGCATTGCACTTTCAGCAGCCAGCATAGAGTTTCCCGGCCTGCCAAAGGCTCACCCCTCCGGGGGAGCTGGCGCGCCAGCGCCTGAGAGGGCTGCAAAAAAGCTGCCGCACAGGCACGCCGTGCAGCAGCTCCGTTCAAAACTTCATCACTGTGCGGCCTGTGCAAGGCAATCGTTCATTGCCGCAAATACCGCGTCGCTGGTCATGGTGCTGCCGGAGACAGCATCCACCCCGACGGTCGAGCCAGCCGCCAGCAAGGAGGCCGACAGCGTCTCTGCCGCCTTGCCGCCCAGCTCCGGCGTCTCGCCGGAAGCATCTATCACAACATTCGTCACCTTGCCGCCGGTGATGGTCACGGTGACGCCCACCTCGCTCAGACAGCCCTGCGCACTGGCGGTGTAGGTGCCGTCGGTGTAGGTGTCGGCGTTATCGGCAGCTGGCACGGTGCCGGTGTTGGCGATATAGAGGGCCAGCACGATGCCGAGGATGACGTCCAGCACCAGCATGAGGATCATGTTGCGGGTCATGTGTTTTTTCATGGTCTGTGAAGTGCTCCTTTTGCGATGTTTGGGGTCCGCTCGTTACTTTGCGGGCTTGAAGCTGTCGCGCAGGGTCACGACACGATTGTACACGCCGGGGTTCTTCGAGTCGGGCGTGAAGAAACCGGTGCGCACGAACTGGAACTTATCGCCGGGCTTTGCGTCGGCCAGAGCCTCTTCCAGCTTGCAGCCCTTGCGGACGACAACGCTGTCGGGGTTCAGATAATCCTTGTAGTCGCTGCCCTCGGGGATGGCATTCATGTTCGCCTCGGTGAAGAGCTTGTCGTACAGGCGCACCTCGGCATCCACGGCGTGGGCGGCGCTCACCCAGTGGATGGTACCCTTGACCTTGCGGCCATCGGCAGGGTTGCCGTTGCCGGTCTCGAGGTCGGCGGTGCAGTGGATGACAGCAATGCTGCCGTCGGGGTTCTTCTCGACGCTCTCGCACTTGACGATATAGCCGCCCATCAGACGGACTTCGCCGCCGACGGTCAGGCGCTTGAACTTCGGAGGCGGCACCTCGGCGAAGTCCTCGTTCTCGATCCACAGCTCCTTCGTGAAGGCGACCTTGCGGGTAGTGGTGTCGTTGGCTTCACGGTTGGGGTTGTTGGCGATGTCGAAATACTCGGTCTTGTCGGCGGGGTAGTTGTCCACCACCAGCTTGACGGGGTCCAGCACGGCGATGCGGCGCTGTGCGGTCAGGTCCAGCTCGCTGCGGATGCAGGCTTCCAGCTGGCGCATATCAATGAGGTTGTCGGACTTGGAGATGCCGGCCTCCCGCACGAAGGTGAAGATGGAAGAAGCGGTGTAGCCGCGGCGGCGCAGGCCGCACAGGGTGGGCATACGGGGGTCATCCCAGCCGTCCACGATGCCCATCTCCACCAACTCACGCAGATAGCGCTTGCTCATGACGGTGTTGGTCATGTTCAGGCGGGCAAACTCGCGCTGCTTGGGGAACTCGGTGCCAAAAATGTTCTCGATGACCCAGTTGTACAGCGGGCGGTGGTTCTCGAACTCGAGGCTGCACATGCTGTGGGTGATGCCCTCGATGGCGTCCTGGATGGGGTGGGCGAAGTCGTACATCGGGTAGATGCACCACTTATTGCCCTGACGGTGATGCTCGGCGTACTTGATACGGTAGATGGCCGGGTCACGCAGATTCATGTTGGGGCTGGCGAGGTCGATCTTGGCGCGGAGGGTCTTTTCGCCCTCCTTGAACTCGCCTGCACGCATCCGGCGGAAGAGGTCGAGGTTCTCTTCCGGGGTGCGGTCGCGCCACGGAGAGGGACGGGAGGGCTTGCCTGCGTCGCTGCCCCGGTACTCGCGCATCTCGTCGCGGGTCAGGTCATCGACGTATGCCTTGCCCTCGAGGATGAGCTTTTCGGCGTACTCATAGCACTTGTCGAAGTAGTCGCTGCCGTAGAAGATGCCGCCGTTGGGGTCGGCACCCAGCCAGTGCAGGTCCTCGATGATGCTGTTGACATACTCCTCCCCTTCGCGGGCGGGGTTGGTGTCGTCGAGGCGGAGGTTGAACTTGCCGCCGTACTGGTTTGCGATGGACCAGTTGATATAGATCGCCTTGGCGCTGCCGATGTGCAGGTAGCCGTTGGGCTCCGGCGGGAAGCGGGTGTGGATCTCGCGGATCTGTCCTTCGGCGAGGTCGGCGTCAATGATCTCGGTCAAAAAGTTTTTATCTGCCATAGTGGCGTTCCCCCTGTCAGGGCATAGCAAGCCCGGAATTACACGTTTGATACCCCTTATAATACACTATTTCCCTCTTTCCTTCAAGGTGGAAAGCCGAAGTTCCACCTGTTTTCGGCGTCGTTTTGCGAAAAAGCTTTCCCTGTCTCCCGCTTTTTGCAAAAAAAGCGAAATTCATGCTTGACATTCCGCACAGAATCTTATATAATAATCAAGCATTCAGCGAATGCGGAATATCTGTAGGGGTATAGCTCAGTTGGTAGAGCAGCGGTCTCCAAAACCGCGTGCCGAGGGTTCGAATCCTTCTACCCCTGCCAAAAGGGGCTGTTGCACATCCTCTAAAAAAGAAAGACCGAAGTAAAAGCCAAAAAAGGCTTTACAACTTCGGTCTTTTGCTTTAAGTTTAATAGTTGTGAGCAGAAAAACTCAAAAGCAAGAACAGCATATCGAAATTTTGGAAAAAAGTCAACAGTTAAAATTTCGGATGCCGACAGAAATAAGAATATCGAAGCACAACGCGCTCTATCAGGCAAGCATCCAGCTTGAGGAACTGGATTACACAAAGTTGTATAGAGCTTATTCGGGAATCCGAAAATCGCAGATAGAGCCGCGTGTGTTATTTAAAGTGCTGGTGTGCGCCTACATGAAGGGCGTATATTCCAGCCGTAAAATAGAGGAATTGTGCAGGGAGAATCTGGTATTTCGCTGGCTGCTGGAGGATCAGAAAACACCGGATCACTGCACTATAGCAAGATTTCGGGGCAACCGTAACCTGCAGGAAGCGTTTGAGGATTTGTTCTTTCAATATGTAAAGAAGCTGGAGAATAAAGGGTATACCGAGCACTCCGAGGTGTTTGTGGACGGAACCAAAATCGAAAGCAAAGCAAATCGGTATACATTCGTATGGCTAAAGCAGGTAAGCAAACAGCTTGAGAAAATCAAGGCACGGTTGAAAGAACGGGTATGTCCGCAAGGAAATCTGACCTCGACTAAGGTTGAGAAAAGACTGGAACAACTCAATACGGAAATCGAGGCGCAGGGCATTGAAGTGAAAAAAGGCCGCGGGCACCATAAGCCGGAAATCGTTCGGGAGCGGGATGAACTGGCTCTCTTGCATCGCCGCTGGATGGAGTATAACAGAAAGAAAGCAATTTGCGGGGAGAATCGCAACAGCTATTCCAAGACAGACACAGATGCCACTTTTATGCATATGAAAGACGACCATATGCGCAATGGCCAGCTAAAACCCGGATATAATGTTCAGTTTGCTGTCAACAGCGGTTTCATAACCGGCATTGGCGTATTCAGCAACAGAACGGACTTCGGCACGCTGATCCCGTTTTTGACCTATTTATGGCATAAGCACGGAAAATCCTATCGCAATGTCGTGGCGGATTCCGGCTATGAAAGTCTTGCCAATTACCGCTGGCTGTTTGAAAATGGCCAGACTGCATTTATTAAGCCCGCCAACTATGAATCGGGGAAAAAGCGTTCTTCAAAGTCACAGGTTGGCAGAATGGAAAACATGGGCTATTACGAACCGGATGACTGCTTTATCTGCAAGAACGGCAGACATCTGGATCTCAGTTCTCACTATACCTCCCATGCGAAGGACGGTACAGAGCGCAAAATCTCTGTTTACCGCTGCGAGGACTGCTCCGGCTGCCCTTACCGTGCAGCCTGCTGCAAGGCTAAAGACAGCGAAAAGCGCAAAGAAATTTTTGTCTGCTGGGAATTTCAGAATCTGCGCAAGAATTCGTATCACAACATTACCACCGAGGAAGGAAAGCTGCTGCGCTGCAACCGTTCCATTCAGGCAGAGGGTGCCTTCGGACAGCTAAAGCACAATCGGAATTTCAAGCGTTTCCTTACCGGCGGTAAAGTCAAAGTCCTGGCGGAGCTTCTGTTTTTGGGGCTTTCCCAAAACATTGCTCACCTGCTGGCAAAGTGCAACAGTGGACTGCAAAATCTGCATTTGATTCAGCCTAAAGCATACCTGAATTTCTGATTTTTGAAAATTTGGAAAACAGGCTCCTCTGGAAAACAATCGTTATCCAGAAGGGCCTGTTTGAGTTATCTGCTTTTTGGAAATTAGGGGGTCTATGGCGAGCGTTTTTGTGCTTCTGGAGGCATTTAACCGTAAAGAGGCTGCTGCACTTGGATTTTTTCCTTGTGCAACAGCCTCTTTTGTTTTGCGTAGGGGAGGAATTTATCCCTCCCGTGGAGTGGATGGCAGCCGCACACTTCCCCGGAGCGGTCAAGACCGCTCCCTACAAAGCACCCGTGAACGGCGATCCGCGCAAAAAACAGCAAAAAAATACCTTTAATATTTTACAAATGTTCGGGTTGTAATTGCCCTCTGCGTCGGGTATAATAAGGTTAGCGCTATTGCTTTGTATGCACGCCCGCTGCGGCGTTTTTCACGAAAGCTGCGTTGCAGCGCAGCATTTGCAAAAGGAGAACTACTATGATGAAGAAAACCACCTTCGGTGCCGTTCTGGCGTTCCTGTTTGCCGCTGCCGGTGCCCTGACCGCCGCCGCACTCTATCTCTACCACCGTGAAAAGGAGCTGGACGAGTACGAGCGCCTGCTGTTCGGCGAGGATACCGCCGCCCCCGCTGAGGAAGAGCCTGCTGAGGCCGAAGACGAGGCTGCAGAAGAGGCTGCTCCCGCTGAGGATACTGCCGAATAACGCGGGCCGAAACAGAACAAAATGACGAAGGGCGCACCGGCAGTCTGTAACAGGGCTGTGTCGGTGCGCCTTTTTTATATCTGCAAATATAGGAAAGCGGGCTTGCCCTCTCCGTCACGCCTGCGGCGTGCCACTGCCCGGGTTGCGGCACCCAGCATCCGCTTCGTGCTTAAAAAGCACTTGCGTCTTGCTGGCCACTGCCCCAACAATGATTCCCTGTTTCCGCCACTGGCGGCGGTCATCATTGTTGCTCCCAAAGGGAGAGGCTATGGCCTGACGGTCACGTTTTTGGCTCTCCCTTTGAGGAAAGACTTCCCCCGGCCGGGGGAAGATGTCGCGCAAGCGACAAAAAGGGGAATCTGTCACCGAAGGTGACTGAGAGGGCGAGGCCGCTACAAGAGGAGAGTACATATGAAGCGGCTTTTGTTATGGCTCATCAGCGTTGCGCTGGGCGTCGTGGTGATGCTTGCGGCGGTGCTGGGCGTGAGCTATTCGTTCACTTCGGAGGGCGCGAAGCCCGCGTCTGAGGTGCAGTTCGCCGGGCAGGAGCTGGAGCCCAACGGCTGGTGCTGGCAGGTGCCGCTGCTGGGCGGGCAGGTGGATAAAGTCTTCGCCAGCCCCCGCACCCTCACGGTGCAGAAGCTTGGCGTCCTCTACGACGCCCACCCGGCCTTCGCCCTGCCCGAGTGGTACAGCTACGGCCCCCTGACCATCACCGACAGCGCCGGCAACGTGGTCTTCGAGGGGACTGCGGCCACCTACGACGATTTTTTGTTCCCGGCCAACGGCGACTATAAGGCCGAGCTGACCGTCTGGCGTCTGCCGGAAAAGATGACGGCCACTCAGTTCGAGGGCGGCAGCACCGGCCAGCTGCGGCGGAACGCCCGGCTGGAAAAGCCCGCGAAGCCCATCGGTTGGTATTATTACTCTTTCCGCTTTACGCTGCAGGCCAGCGCCGAGGTGGAGCTTTCCGCCGAACGGATGGAGCAGGGCGGCACGGTGGCCGCGGCTTTCACCGGCATGGTGGGCGAGACAGCTCCCACGGTGGAAACAGACCTGGGCAATGTGCAGGCTGTCCGTCTGGGCAGCGGGTGGCGCGCCTATATCCCGGCGGCCTACAATGCCGCTGCCGGCGCGCATGAAGTGACCTTTACCGTGGGCGGCGAGACGGTGGTGAAGAACATCACCGTCATCCCGAAGGACTTCGGCCAGACCAAAGTCACCGGCGGCAAGCAGGGCAGCAGATCGAACTCCACGAAACTCTATACCATCCCGGGCGACCCCTGCCGCGCCCCCGCCAACGGCGTCGTGGTGCTGGCCCGGAACCTCGCCCTCACCGGCAACACCGTCGTCATCGACCACGGCTGCGGGATGCGCAGCTACCTCTACGGGCTGGATGCTCTCTCGGTGAGCGAGGGCCAGAGCGTGGAGCGGAGGCAGGCCGTGGGCGCACTGGGCGAAGACCTGACCATGGACTTCAAGCTCGGCAGCAAGAGCATCGATCCGTGGCTGCTCTTCCAGACCAGCGGCGGGCTGTTCTGGAAAGAGAATGGGTGAGGTCGGCAAATCGTTGTTTGTGGAGGTGTTTGGATGTGTGGAATAGCAACTGATTTATAAAAAATAAATCGGAGGTTTATATGGATTATTCAATAAGAGAATTAAGACAAAACGAGTCCAAGGTGCTAAATACTTTTTTATACGAAGCAATTTTTATTCCAGAAGGGGTTCCTATACCACCAAAAGAGATTATAAATCAACCAGAATTACAGGTGTATGTTAAAGATTTTGGTAAGAATAAAGGAGACTTGTGTTTGGTTGCTGAAGCCAATAATGAAATTGTTGGTGCAGTATGGTGTCGTATTATGAATGATTATGGACATATTGATGCTGAAACACCATCATTTGCAATTTCACTTTTAAAACAGTATAGAAACTATGGTATTGGAACTAATCTAATGGAGCAGATGCTAAAAAAACTGAAAATGCAAGGATATAAGCAAGTGTCATTATCTGTTCAGAAGATGAATTATGCAGTTCATATGTATCTAAAAGTAGGATTTGAAATTGTCGATGAGAATGACGAAGAGTATATAATGATTTGCAAATTGTAGGAATCTGTAATTTGAGTTTATGGTTTACAAATCGGAAGTTATATGTGGAGGAGGATTATTATGAACACAGTTAGAATGATTTTATGTGGAAATGTTGAAGATAGCAGAATGAATCCAAGTGAAAAGGTAGGAGTAGTATCAGTGGTTTTTGTTTCTACAGAGGAGGAAAAAATTAAGAATAAACTTAAAAAATTGCAAGATAAAAATCCTGAAAAATTTTATATGGAATACGTTACTCCATTAGATGTTGACTTAACAAGTTTAGAGCACTATCCATCGATTGAAATATCAAAAAATGATTTACAATAACAACTTCCAATTTAGAAAGTTGATAAAAAATAGGAAAATCAGGATTTGAAGGAGGAAGTTATGGCAAGAGATATGCTTTTGAAAATCTGAAAAAAAGATAAAGTATATTTTGTTCAGAGATAACTTTTTTATTTTAAGGAAGGAATTAAGATGGAAGGAAAAGAATTATTGCACACATTGGCTGTAGCAGAGAGATTGAAAGATACGACCAGACATTGTTATACATCGAAAGGACGTCAGGAAAGTGTTGCTGAACATAGTTGGATGATGGATTTTTTAACC
>OIKG01000232.1_pt1 | contig 10530 bp, 11 predicted proteins | sample 1583711 | NCBI WGS metagenome assembly OIKG01 (sample SAMN02674698, study PRJEB24791) | human gut metagenome, SKBSTL036 | isolation source: stool | host: Homo sapiens | place: USA
ACCGGGTGTGTTCCAAGCAGCTCTATGCGGAAGCACTGGGCAACAACAATATCCCGGCAGAGTGGGAGACCCGTGCTATCTGCGAGATCATGAACACGGGAATTTCGCGCGGCGATATTCAAGGCTGGCAGGCGCACAAGACTGCCAAGCGTTACCCGAAGTACGGCGTTCAGAAAGGCTGGGAGCGCGTAACCAGCCCCGAAACCGGGGCTGAAAATTTCTCCGAGATAACGGATGCGGAAGCCCAGCAGCTGGGCTTTCCCTTCTGATGGACAGCGGTTACACGGTCAGTTACAGGTTCGGTTACGCTGCAGTTACACCGAAAAGTCCGCACGACTGCTGCGTTTTCCTCTTTCTGTAACCATGTAACCTTAAAAGAATAAGAAAAAGTATAAAGCCCACCGGATGCCCTGTGTGCAGCAAAAGAGAGTTTTCCTGCACGGTTACAGGCGTTCGGTTACAAGGAATTGGAGGTCTGCCTATGAAAGATGTCCCGATTTGGGAAAAGAGCAATCTGACGCTGGAAGAAGCTGCGGCTTATTCCGGCATTGGCATCAACAAACTGCGTGAAATTACGAATGAAGATAAATGCAAATTCGTCCTTTGGGTGGGAAACAAGCGTCTGATTAAACGTCGCCTGTTCGATTGCTTTGTCGAGCAAGCATATTCTATTTGAGAGGCTGCCAAAGGCTGCAAATGTGAAACCGTCCTTTTCTCATTCGCTGCGGGTGGAAATCGCATGGTTGATGTGTTATACTGACACTGACCTTATAGATGCGCTTTTCACAGAAAGGAGCTTCTAAATGCCTGAAAAGCGCAAGGATAGCAAGGGCCGTGTTTTGAAGGATGGCGAAAGCCAGAGAGCAAACGGCACCTACGATTATCGTTATACCGATATCCACAAGAAACGGCGTTGTATTTACGCTAAATCCCTGACAGAGCTGCGGAAAAAAGAGGAAGAACTGTGGCGCGATCTGGCAGACGGCATCGACTACGCCGCCGGAGAGATGACGGTGGCTGATCTGGTTGACCGCTATATGAATCTGAAACGTGGGTTGAAACCCAATTCACTTCGGTCGTACAACACAGCGGTCAAGCGGATTCATGCGGACCCTTTCGGGCAAAAAGCCATCAAAACGGTAAAATTGTCCGATGCGAAAGGCTGGTTCGTGTTTCTGCATGACAGCGGTTTCAAGCAAAACACCATAGGAATCCTGCAAAGCGTTGTCAGACCGGCGTTTGAGATGGCGGTAGAGGATGACATCATCCGCAAGAATCCATTTAAGTTCAAGCTGTCGGACGTTGTGCCGAAGGACGCTTATGTGCGCAATGCCTTGACCAGAGAACAGCAGGAGAAATATCTGCAATTCGTTCAAGACTATGGCGGCAACTATTATGATGATATCGTCATTCTTATGGGAACCGGCTTGCGTGTGAGTGAGTTGTATGGCCTGATACGAGCAGATATCGACTTTGAGCGGCACTGCATCCATGTGCGGCGGCAGCTTTGTCGGACGGCTGAAAAGCCCTACTTTGTCACACCGCCGAAAACAAAAAGCGGTATCCGCAATGTTCCCATGACAGATACCGTTTGTGCAGCGTTGCGGCGTGTAGTAAAAGCCAGAGCGTCCACGAAAGTGGAAGCGCTGGTGGATGGTTGCAGTGGATTCCTCTTTCTGGACAAGTCCGGAATGCCGAAGGTGGCAATGCACTTGGAAAACTATATGCGTGGCGTGCAGGGAAAGTTTGAGAAGGCATACGGCAAACCTGTTCCGCGCATTACACCTCACGTGCTGCGACACACCTTCTGCACCAATGTTCAGCAAGCCGGGTTGGATGTGAAGAGCCTGCAATACCTGATGGGACACTCCAATGCCAGTATGACGTTGGATGTCTACACACACAGCAGTTTTGAATCGGTTGAAAGAGCCTTTGAACAGATCGCCGGCAACCTGTGATTTTCGACGCATGAAGCGGAATTGCTTACGCCAAAACTTACGCCAATCACCCGGTAAGTGGCGTAGATTTGCGTAGAAAAGCGTGGATCGTGCAAAAACGGAGAATCTGGAAAAATCGGCTTGTGGCCTTGATAATTCTACAAAAGTCTACGCTTCCGGATATGCGTGATTCGGCTCCAAAAGTGTGGTTTGGAAGGGCGGCATGTACTAAGCTGCAGCCTTTCCCAAAACGCGCATACTGTTTCAGTATCTGGGGCAGAGCTTCTTCGGAGGCTCTGCCTCTTTTGTGTACCGACCCCCTTTTCTGCCCATACTACCGGGCAGGGAAGGGGGCTTTTTATGTCAGGCCGGAGAGTGCTTGCGCTGTACGGGGCGCTGCTGCTGGGGTTTGCGGCGGTGGTCTGCCGGTTATACTGGCTCTGCTCGAACACGGACTACGCCGTGCGGGCGGCGGCGCAGAGCGAAGCGGTCCTCCGCCTGCCTGCGGCGCGGGGAAACTTTTACGACTGCGGCGGTCTGCCGCTGACGGGCATCTCTCAGCGCTGGCTGGCCCTCTGCTTCCCGGGTGAGAGCAGCTACGCGCGGCTCTACCCCTATGCGGACGCCGACGGGCAGGCCAGGCTTTACCGGGAGCGGAATACTTCCCGGCCCTTTCTGCTGGACGTGGTGCAGGATGTAAGCGGGCTGGGCGTGCGGTGCTATGCCGTTCCCCGGCGGTATGCCGCTGCCCCGCTGGCAGAACAGCTCATCGGCTACCTGGACAGCGAGGGCCATGGCGCAGCGGGCCTAGAGGCTGCGCTGGACGATGTCCTTTACACCGGCGAGCGGGATATACTGCACTGTGCGGTCACAGCGCAGGGACGGCTGCGGCGGGGCAGTGAGCCGATTTTAGAAAAAGCAGACTCTGCCCCGCAGGGTGTGCGGCTGACCCTCTCCCGCAGCATCCAGAGGGCCGCAGAAGGGGTGGCGGCGGAGAGCATGGCCGCCGGGTGCATCCTTATTATAGATGTAACCAGCGGCAAGGTGCGGGCCTGCGTGAGCCTGCCGGACTTTGATGCGGCCAATGTGGGTGAGAGCCTGACGGCTCCGGACAGCCCGCTTCTGAACCGTGCTTTTTCGGCCTATGCGGTGGGCTCGGTCTTCAAGCCGGTGCTGGCCGCAGCGGCGCTGGAAGCAGGAGAAGGGGACTTCACCCGGGAGTGTCCCGGCTACGACGCCCTGAACGGTCAGGTCTACCGCTGTGCCGGAAGCGTGCCTCACGGCCTCGTGGGGCTGGACGGCGCTCTGGAAAAGAGCTGCAACGGCTACTTTATCGAGCTGGGGCGGGAATTGGGGTCGGAGCGTGTCCGGCAGATGGCGGCAGCGCTGGGCTTCGGGAAGGGACAGGACATTGCAGGCGGCCTCCGGTCGGCTTCTGGTGTTCTGCCCGAAGCAGAGACACTCAAAAACGAGGGGCAGTTTGCCAACTTCTGCTTCGGACAGGGGGAGCTTCTGGCGACGCCCTTGCAGGTGGCCGGGATGATGAACAGCATTGCGGCGGGCGGCGTCTATCACACCCCGCTTTTCGTGGAGTGTACCGTGGACGAGACGACGGGCGAAGAGCTCACGCCGCTGGCACATCGCTCGTCCCGGCGGGTGTTTTCGGTGCAGACGGCGGAAAAACTGCAGGAGCTGCTGGCGGGCGTCGTGGCAGAGGGAACGGGCCGGCAGGCAGCCCCCTCCGAGGGGACTGCCGCCGGTCAGGCGGCTGGGGAGTTAGTGCGCTCAGTCGTCGGCGGCTTCGTCCAGATTGCCCAGCTTCTTGGCCTGCTCCACCACGGCGGGCACCAGCATCTCGGGCAGGGTCTCGTAGCGGGCGAACTCGGTAGTGAACCAGCCGCGGCCCTGAGTGGTCTGACGGATGAAGGTGGTGAAGTTGGCCAGCTCAGCCAGAGGCACTTCGGCGATGATGGTCTGCAGGCCGTCCTCGTCGGGCTCCATGCCCAGCACGCGGCCGCGGCGCTTGGTGACGTCGCCCATGATGTCGCCGGTATTGTCGTTGGGGACATGAGCTTTCAGGGTGTGGATCGGCTCGAGGATGACGGGGCCGGCCTCGGGCATTGCGGCCTTATAAGCCAGCTTTGCAGCCATGATAAAGGCCATCTCGGAGCTGTCCACGGGGTGGTAGCTGCCGTCCAGCAGGGTGGCTTTCAGGCCGACCACGGGATAACCGGCCAGCACGCCCTTCTCGGCGGCAAGGCGGACGCCCTTTTCAACAGCCGGGAAGAAGTTCTTCGGCACGCTGCCGCCGAACACCTTCTCTTCGAAGACGACCTGCTCGCTGTCGCAGGGCTCGAAGTTGATGACGACATCACCGAACTGGCCGTGGCCGCCGGTCTGCTTCTTATGACGGCCCTGCTTCTGGCAGGCCTTGCGGATGGACTCGCGGTAGGCGATACGCGGAGCCTCGAGGCCGATCTCCACGCCGAACTTATTCTTCAGCTTGGCCTTGACCACGTCGAGGTGCTGCTCACCCAGACCGCCGATGATCTGCTGATGGGTCTCGGCGTTGTTGACGTAGCTCAGGGTGGGGTCTTCTTCCATCAGACGGGCCAAAGCGCTGCTGATCTTGCCCTCGTCGCCCTTCTTGGCGACGGTGACAGCCATGAACAGGCTGGGCTTCGGGAAGACGGGTGCGGGCAGCTTGACCACGCGGGAAGGGTCGCAGAGGGTGTCGCCGGTCTTTGCGCTGACCAGCTTTGCCACAGCGCCGATGTCACCGGCACCGATGCTCTCGGCCTCAGTCTGCTTCTTGCCCAGGACCGTGAGGGGCTTGCCCATCTTCTCGGTCTCGCCGGTGCGGGCGTTGACGAGAGAAGCGCCTGCGGTGATCTTGCCGCTGACGACGCGCAGATAGCTCAGCTTGCCCACGAAGGGGTCGGCCACAGTCTTGAAAACGTAGGCCACGGTGGGGTCAGCCTCGGAGCAGGTCAGCTCGACGGGCTCGCCGTTGGCATCCTCAGCCAGAACGCTGTTGTGCTCCGGGCTGGGCAGCAGCTTGTGCATATTGTACAGCAGCATATCCAGAGCCTGCTGGTTGACAGCGCTGCCGCAGAACACGGGGGTGATGAGGCCGTCCTTGACGCCCTTGCGCATTCCCTCGACGATCTCCTCGGTGGTGAATGCCTCGCCGCCGAAGAACTTCTCCATCAGCTCGTCGTCGGTCTCGGCGATGGCCTCGCTCATGGCCTCGATCAGGCCCTGGAAACGGTGGCCGATGTCGGGCAGGTCCACCTGCACCTGCTTGCCGCCCTCATACTTGAAGGCCTTCTGGCTGAACAGGTTGATGTACACGGGGGTGCCGTCGTCGAGCTTCGCCGGGACGACGCAGGGGCAGACGGTGGCGCCGAACTTTATCTTCATGTCCTCGAGGATCTTGAAGTAGTTCGCGTTCTCCAGATCGCACTTGGAGACAAAGACCATCGTGGCCTTGCCGTTCTTGCGGGCCAGCTGGAAGGCCTTTTCTGCGCCGACGGTCACGCCGCTGCGGCCCGACACGCACACCAGCACGCTCTCGGCCGCCCGGATACCCTCGTACTCGCCTGCCTCAAAGTCGAACAGGCCCGGAGCGTCGATGAGGTTGTACTTGATGCCCTCATACTCCACCGGCACGACCGATGCCGACAGGCTGGCCTTCCGCTTTGCTTCCTCGGGGTCAAAGTCCGAAATCGTGGTGCCGTCCTCGACCCGGCCCATACGCTCGGCAGCGCCCGAAAAATAGACCAATGCCTCGGTCAGCGTCGTTTTGCCGCTGCCGGCATGGCCCGCGATCAAGATATTGCGGATGTTGTTGCTTGCGTATTTCATATCGGTTTTTCCCTCATTTCCGCCGCACGGAGCATTCTCTCCGTTTTTGTGGCATATTTTACAAAGATAATACCACACTTCAAACGATTTTTGAATATTTCATTTGAAATTTCCGGCTTTTACCCTGCCAAACTTCCCGGCTTTGTTTTGTGCATATTGCCTTGAGGGCAAATATTTTATTGTAAAAGCTGCCGTAGCACGCTATAATAGGGCCACCGAACCCAATTTTTATGCAGAACAAGGAGCGTCACACGATGAAACGCACGGATTATATCAACTGGGACGAATACTTCATGGGCATTGCCCTGCTCACAGCCATGCGCTCCAAAGACCCCAGCAGTCAGGTGGGCGCCTGCATCGTCAGCCCGGAAAACAAGATCCTCTCTCTGGGCTACAACGGCATGCCCATCGGCTGCGACGACGACGCCATGCCGTGGGAGCGGGAGGGTGAGCCGCTGAACACGAAATATATGTATGTCTGCCACGCCGAGCTGAACGCCATCCTCAACAGCGCCCACAACAACCTCAAGGGCGCGCGGGTGTATGTCACCCTCTTCCCCTGCAACGAGTGTACCAAGGCCATCATCCAGTCCGGCATCGCCGAGGTCGTCTACTACAGCGACAAGTACCACGACACCGATTCCAGCGTGGCCGCCCGGTTCATGTTCCAAAAGGCCGGCGTCCGGCTCACCCCCTATCAGCCCAGCGGGCGGAAGGCGGAGCTGGAGTTGTAAGATGTTAAATTTTTTCATAGCACCTTGACTTTTGCATCAGATTGCATATACTAGAAGTAGGCAAAATATCGGTTAGGATTATTGCCATCGGCTCATAAAAGCGAAGCCCCCGGTACTCGGCATACCGGGGGCTTCTTTGTGCTTACTGGCCCTTGTGACAGCTGTCAAGCCACTTGCACAGGCGATCGGCAATCACCTGCGCTGCGACAGCTACGATAATATCGGTTAGGATCTGGACCATCAGGCTCACCTCCCTTCTGTTGCCAGAATGGAGAAGGGCAGCGTCTTTCGTATAGCATATTCGACAAAGCATTGCAATTTTTGACAGGTGCGCCAAGTGCTTCCTCTTGACCCCACCTTTGCTCTGTATTATAATAGGGTCTGTGAAAGTATAAATATTCAAATTTCAGTGCATAGAGAGGAATATATACAATGGATCTTACGAACCGCAGCTTTTTGAAGCTTCTTGATTACACTCCCGAAGAGGTCGAAGGTCTGCTGGACCTTGCCGCCGACCTGAAGGCAAAGAAGAAGGCCGGCATCCGCCACGACGCCCTGCGCGGCAAGAACATCGCCCTCATCTTCGAGAAGACCTCCACCCGCACCCGCTGCAGCTTCGAGGTCGCCGCTCACGACCTGGGCATGGAAGTCACCTACCTCGACCCGTCGGGCAGCCAGATCGGCAAAAAGGAGTCCATCGCCGACACCGCCCGGGTGCTGGGCCGGATGTTCGACGGCATCGAGTACCGCGGCTACGGCCAGAGCATCGTGGAAGAGCTGGCCCGCTGCGCCGGTGTGCCGGTGTGGAACGGCCTGACCAACGAGTTCCACCCCACCCAGATCCTCGCCGACTTCCTCACCATCCGGGAGCACTTCGGCCGCCTCAAGGGCATCAACTTCGTTTACTTCGGCGACGCCCGCTACAACATGGGCAACAGCCTGATGGTGGGCTGCGCCAAGATGGGCCTCAACTTCACCGCCTGCGCCCCCAAAAAGTACCAGCCGGACGCTGCACTGGTGGAGCAGTGCAGGGCCATCGCCGCCGAGACGGGTGCGGCCATCTCCTTCGAGGAAGACCCCGCCAAAGCCGCAAAGGGCGCAGACGTCCTCTACACCGACGTCTGGGTGTCCATGGGCGAGCCGGTCGAGGTCTGGGCCGAGCGCATCAACGACCTGGCCGCATATCAAATCAACCAGAACCTGATGGACATTGCCGGCCCCAAGGCCGTGTTCATGCACTGCCTGCCCGCCTACCACGACCACAAGACCACCGTGGGCAAGGAGATGGGCGAGCGCTTTGGCCGCGACGCGATGGAGGTCACCGACGAAGTCTTCGAAGGCCCCCAGAGCATCGTCTTCGACGAGGCCGAGAACCGGATGCACACCATCAAGGCTGTCATGGCGGCCACGCTGGGCTATAACGGCTGATGGGCGGAGGACACGTTTCGCGCCCCGATTTCGGGATGCCGCAGCCCGACCCGGCCCACCCGCTGACGGAGTTTTACTGCCTGCTGCAGCGAGCCTTAGACCGGGAGGGCGTATTTGCCCTGCCCGCGCTGTATGCGCAGTTCCGCGCTCCGGCCCGGCGCATCTACGCCGACGAGGCGGCGGATTTTCTCACCCTCTCCCCCGACGAAGAGGCAGGTTCTGCCCGTCTGCTGGCCCCGGCGCAGCTGCAGCTGCTCTATTCCTCTCTGCATGTCATGCCGGATGGTGCGCCCGCCGCGCTGCTGCTCACCGAAGAATGCACCCGGACGGTATACGCTGTCCAGCTGCTGCCGCCCTTCGTCTGGGAAGACCCGCTCCCGCCCCTGCCGGACGCTCCGGCGGCGCTGAGCCTCACCCTCACCATGCGGGACCTGGAAGAGATCGACGCCTGCCCCGCCGCGCTGGGCTACCGTCTCGCCTGCGGCAAGGCGGGCAAGCGCTGGCTCCGCCACCCCCGGGCCGAGACCTATCTCTCCGAGCGGATAGCCCTCTTCCAGCGGCTCTACCGATAACCGAACAGAAGCTCTCAGGGTCATTTGCCAAAACATGGCGGCAAATGGCCCTTTTGTTTTTGGCGTATTCATGTTATACTTTGAGTACCTTGTGCGGTGCCGGGCGGAAGATTTTTCCGCTCTGCACCATAAACTGCAATAATCGGGGCCGCTCATCCGTATACAGGGTGAATGTCCCCAATCAAAGGTGATTTTTCCACCGGGTCCTGCTGTACACAGGACATCAAAGGAGCATAGAACTATGGGACAGCTGACCAGAAACGAGATTTTTGCGCTGGCCGTGCAGCGATACAGTGACACGGTGTTCCGAGCCGCCATGCACAACTGCAGCTGCACCGCCGATGCGGAAGATGTGGTGCAGGATGTTTTCGAAAAGCTGCTGTGCTACAATGGCCGCTTCGAGAGCGAGGAACACCTGAAAGCCTGGCTGCTGCGTGTGACCGTCAACCGCTGCCACGACCTGACCCGCGCCGCCCGCCAGAAAGACACCGAGCTGGACGAGAATCTTCCCGCTCCGGAGCAGATGGAAGACGGCAGCGTGCTGGACGCCGTGCGCGCCCTGCCCGAGAACTACCGCAACGCGGTCTACCTCCACTACTACGAGGGGTACACCGCCGCCGAGGTGGGCCGGATGCTGGGCGCACCCACCAACACGGTGCTCAGCTGGCTTCGCCGCGCCCGCGCACAGTTACATACGATGCTGAAGGAGGAGATCGAAGATGAGGTGGTATGAGTACAAGATGGAGGTAGACGACCTTCACGCTTCGGACGATCTGAAAGCAAAGCTCCTCGCCATGCAGCCGGCAGAAGAGGCACCGAGACCCGCCAAGAAACCGAAAAAAGCCATCCACTTTCCCCGCAAGGCTCTGAGCATCGCCGCCTGCGGCCTGCTCTGCGGCGTTGGTCTGTATGCGGCAGTCCACTCCCCCATCAGCCTGCTGCCTGCGGGCGGCGCGGCCCTCAGCTCTGCCCCTGAGACGGCCTCCTACGCCGCCTACTCGATGGACGACGTGAACAGCGCCCTTGCCGCACCCAAGATGGCCGTCCCGGCCGGTGGAAGCGCCGATGCCATGAGCGACCGCGATGCAGGCGGCACCGGCACCCTCAGCGCCGAGGCCGCGCAGACGAGCACAAAGCTCATCTACACCGCCAACCTCACCATCGAGAGCAAGGACTTTGACGCCGCCCGCACCGCCCTCACCGACGCCGTGAGCGCCGCCGGAGGCTATCTGGAATCCAGCAATGAATCCTCTTACACCGGCTCGAGCCGCACCCTCTCCCTCACCGTCCGCGTCCCGCAGGACAACTACGCGAGCTTCCTCGAAGCCGCCGCGCAGGCGGGCAACCTCGTGGACAAGAGCGAGCAGGTGCAGGACGTCACCACCCAGTATATGGACATCGAGGCCCGGCTCTCCAACCTGACGGCCCAGCGCACACGTTTGCAGGAGCTTCAGGCCAGCGCCGAAAACCTCTCCGATCTGCTGGAGATCGAATCTTCCCTCAGCGACGTCCAGTACCAGATCGAGAGCTGGCAGTCGCAGCTGGACTGGTACAGCCAGCAGGTGTCCTGCTCCACGGTCTACCTCTCGCTGGACGAGGTGAAGGAATACACCCCCACCGAGGAAACCTACCTCTCCCAGCTGTCCAGCGCCCTCCGCAATGGCTGGACGGGCTTCGTCTCCGGCATCCAGCAGCTGACGGTCTGGGTCGTGGGCGTCTGGCCCGTGCTGGTCGTTCTGGCCGCAGCCGCCCTCGTCGTCCGCTTCGTGCGCCGCCGCACCCGCAAGTGATATTCGCTCTGTCGAAGCGCCCCGGAATGGGGCGCTTTTTGTTTCCGGCAGCGGCCTTTTCAAAAAAGTCATATTCTTTTTGAAAAAACGCTTGACAAGTCCCCCGCCTTGTGGTATTATACTTGAGCAGTCAGCGAGAGGCTGACAGCGAAAAGTAAATATCGCGGGGTGGAGCAGTCTGGTAGCTCGTCGGGCTCATAAC
>OIKG01000233.1_pt1 | contig 10521 bp, 8 predicted proteins | sample 1583711 | NCBI WGS metagenome assembly OIKG01 (sample SAMN02674698, study PRJEB24791) | human gut metagenome, SKBSTL036 | isolation source: stool | host: Homo sapiens | place: USA
GCAAAGCCCAATTTATCCTCGGTCAGCTCGGCGGCATCGACAGGTGCGGTCAGGATTTTCGAGTCGGGGTAGGGGATGCCGAACTTCTCGCAGACCTCGTAGAACTCGGCCTTTTTCTGGATGGAGCCGTACAGGTCGGCGGCAGGGCCGGGGGCGATATACTCGGTCAGCTCGGCCTTGCGGCGGATGATCATCGCGGCGTAATCGTCGGTGCAGCCGAACAGATAGAGCCGCTTGCCCTTATGCTGTGCCGCAAACTCGTGCAGAATGCGCAGCATCGTGTCCTCGTTGTCCATATCGGGCACGGTGGTAAAGTGGATGATTTTGGAATACTTGGTCGGAGCCATCGGGTAGCGGCCATAGGCGTAGCTCTCGACGCCGTAAGCCTCATGGAACGCCCGGGCAAAGTTGTAGCAGTTCAGGTCTGCACCAAGGAATACAGGGATAATGTCGGACATGGGAAAGTACATCTCCAATTTTTCAAATTAGGCTTCCCCCTTGGGGGAAGCTGTCCGCGCAGCGGACTGATGAGGGCAAACCATGCAGCCGCAGCCCGTACACGGGTAATAGCGGTACAGTCTCGCCTCATCCGGCCTCGGACGGAGCCTCGGCCACCTTCCCCTCCGGGGAAGGCTCTCTATCATACAACCCCTCCGCCCGCCAGGGCAGGGGAGTCCGGTTTTCAAAATAAAGGCTGCCCCGTACCCCATTCCTGTGGTACGGGGCAGCCGTGTGCTACAATAGATTTTGGACTGCCAAAGCGGCGTTTAGCCCTTCACGGCGCCGGCGGAAATGCCGTCGATGAAGGCATCCTGTGCGCAGAAGAAAACGACCAACTGCGGGATGATGGAGATCAGGGACAGTGCCAGGATACGGTTCCAGTTGAAACCGCTGTCAGCGTCCATGGACAGCTTGACGAAGATGGACATCGGGTACTTGCTGGGGGTCTGGACGTAAAGCAGGGGACCCATGAAGTCGTTGCAGCTCCACATGAACTGGAACAGTGCGCAGGACACCAGAGCGGGCATCAGCATCGGGACGATGACCTTGTACAGGGTCTGGAAGGAGGAGCAGCCGTCGATGGCGGCAGCCTCGTCCAGGTCGCGGGGGACGTTGCGCATGAACTGCACCAGCTGGTAGACGAAGTAGGTCTCAGTTGCGAATGCGCAGTGGACCCAGATGGCCAGATAGAACGGGCTGTTGACCCAGCCGAACTTGGTGTACAGCAGGAACTGAGGCACGTTCAGGACGACCTGAGGCAGGAACAGGGTGGCCAGCATGATGCTGAACAGGATCTTCCGGCCCGGGAAGTCGAAGCGGCCAAAGCCGTAAGCTGCAATGCAGGAGGAGACCACGGTGCAGATGACTTTGGGCAGGACGTAGCTGTAAGTGTTCAGCATGGCCTGCAGGATGTTGATGGAACCGCCGAAGTTGTTCAGCGCGTTCTTGTAGCCCTCCAGAGTGGGGTTCTTGATCCACAGGCCGATGCCTGCAAAGATCTCGCTGTTGTCCTTAAAGGTGGCGCTGATCATCCACAGCAGGGGATAGATCATGATGAGGCCCACCAGGATCAGGACGAAGTACTTGAAAAACGTCGCGATGGCGTTAGAAGCTTTCATTCCCATACTGTCACACCTTACCTTTCATCCGAGTAGTAGACCCACTTCTTCTGGCTGGTGAAGGCGATGATCGTCAGGATGCAGACGATGACGAACATGATCCATGCCAGTGCGGAAGCCATGCCCATCTGGTTGGACTTGAATGCGTAGTTGTAGACCAGAATGGAGATGAGGGTGGTGGAACCGCGGGGACCGCCGTTGGTGATGATGAACGGGCCATTGAACTCCTGGAAAGCCTGGCAGATCTGAGTGACCAGGTTGTAGAAGATGATGGGGGTGATCATCGGGACGGTGATGGAGAAGAACTGCTTCCACTTGCCTGCGCCGTCGATGGTGGCGGCCTCGTACAGGTCGGCCGGCACGCCCTTCAGAGCGGCGAGGAACAGCACCATGGCGGAGCCGAACTGCCAGATTCGCAGGAAGCAGATGATCCACAGTGCGTAGCTGGGGTCGCTCAGCCAGGAGGGACCCTGGAAGTGGCCGAAGGTCAGCATGCGGATGAGGGTGTTGACCAGACCGTCATCACGGAACACGGCCTTCCACAGCACGGCGATCGCAACAGAGCCGCCGAGGATGGAGGGGATGTAGTAGACGGTGCGGAACACGTTCACGCAGGCGATCTTGAAGTTCAGGATGTAGGCGATGAACAGTGCGAAGACCAGCTTCAGAGGCACAGTGATGAAGCTGTACTTGAAGGTGGTGATGAGCGCCTTGGTGATCTTGGGAGTGGTAAAGGCGTCCACATAGTTCATGATGCCATACTGATGGATGCCGTTGAAGAAGTCCATATCCGTAAAGCTGTAGTACAGAGACTGGCCGAACGGAATGGCCTTGAAGACGACGAAGCCGATGATCCAGGGGATCAGGTAGAACAGGCCCTGCCATTTGTCAAAAAACTTCTGGGCCGGGGTACGCCCGAGAGAGGGCGCTTTGCTTTCTTTCATCCGGGGATCCTCCTTTTATAAGGATATGTCTCGTACGCCGCACAATAGTTTGGACACATTTTTGTCAAAAAAATGTCATCACCGTCTTGCAAAAAAGGGGCATCCGTCCGTAGGTGGAAGGGATGCCCCTTGCAAGACTCCTTTATGCGGGGCGGCCCGTGTCAACACCGCGCGTGTGCGGGCCGCAAAAAGTCCGTGAGGCGGAAATTAGACGGTGTAGCCGACAGACTCCATGCCGTCCAGCAGGGTATCGACCAGGTCAGCGCCGGAAGCATTGTCGTAATCCAGAGTGTCGAACACTTCCTGATAGATGCCGGTGCCGGTAGCTTTCAGGTCGTTGGACTCGAACAGGGGGTCGAGCTGGTTGGAAACGAAGGCCATGACCTTGCCGTTTGCCTCAGCCACCAGCTCCTTGATCTTGCCGGCGCTCTGAGCAGCAGCCAGACCAGCCTTGGAGGCGGGGATGCCGCACTCGGAGCCCATGATCTCGGCACCTGCGGTCTCGTTCAGCAGGAAGTTGATGAGGGTAGCTGCCTCTGCGGGATGCTCGCAGGTCTTGGTGATGGCCAGACCCATGGAGACCTTGGAGAAGCCGCCGTTGTAATCGCCGAACTTGATCTCCTCGCCGACGGTGAAGCCAGCCTTGTTCTCCTCGTCCAGAGCGTCAGCGTACTTGGTAGCGGAGGAGTCCCACTCGAAGCAGCCGGCCAGCTTGCCGGTGATCCACTCGGTGGACTGGTGAGCGGCGTTGTCGCCGTTGGAGCCGTAGTAGGTGGGCAGGCTCATGATGACGTGGCCCTCGACCAGGCTCTTGATGAAGTCGATGCCCTCAGCGATCTGGTCGGCATCGTAGTTCAGGGTAGAGGTGGTGGGGTCTGCCCAGTCCTTGCCGTACTTGGACTCGAGGTAGAAGACCATCAGGATCATACGGTCGTATGCGCCCAGGTGCAGGGGATAGTAGTCATCGCCCAGCTTCTCCTGGAAGGTCTTGCCGGCAGCCATCAGCTCGTCCAGAGTGGTGGGGAAGGAGATGCCGGCCTTGTCGAAGGTGGTCTTGTTCCAGTAGAAGATACGGCCGGTCATGGAGACAGGCACGCACTGCTGAGCGTTTGCCACGTTGCAGGCAGCCAGCTTGGCCTCATCCCACTGAGTCAGGTCCAGGTACTCGGAGACGCTGTTCAGGTCGATGAAGGTCTGGCCGTTCTTGGAGTAGTTGTACAGCCAGTTCCAGTTGATCTGGCAGACATCCTCAGCGACGCCGCCTGCGAACTTGGTGGACATGGTGTCCTCCCAGCCGGACCATGCAGCGAAGGTGGGGTTGACGGTGATGGTGCTGTGCTCAGCAGAGAAAGCCTTGATGGCCTCCTGGTAAGCGTTGTGACGGGACTCGCCGCCCCACCAGCTCATGGTCAGGGTGACGGGGTCAGAAGACAGGCCGGCCACGGAAGCTGCTGCGGAAGAAGCAGCGGTGGAAGTGGCGGTAGAACCAGCGTTGCTGGAGCCGCCGCAGGCGGCCAGCAGGCCGGCAGCACCCACAGCGCCAGAGACCTTCAGAAAGTCACGACGAGAAATTGCCTTGCTCATTTTCGTTCTCCTCCTATGTAGAAAACATCTTCTTGCACGGATGCCTCTGCAAAGCATCCGTTGTATACAAATATGATACCAAAGGCAAGAAAAAAAAGAAAGATGCAAATTGTAGTGATAGCGGCAGAAAACGTACAAATATTGCGCTTATTTTTTGCCCGGTTTTGACGTCATTGCCATAATGAATAAACTTGGACCGAAAAACTGTGCAACTTGTATACTTCAACGATTTGCATAGAAAACTGGGATGCAACAGGAGAAGATTGGCCTGAATTGCAAGAATTTTGTAGCCATGGCAGAATTTGTTGAAAGAGCGTTGTATACATCAAAAGCGACGATAACAGAAAGTTCAGGCCCCGAGCTGATATATCAATAGCGCAAAAAACGCGCGAATTTGGGCGCGACTGATATATCACGGATGCAGAAAAGATACAAAAATGCCGCCCGGCGTGCGGACGGCATAAAATCAGGAAAAAGAGTCACCGGCGGGCAGCGTAGAAGGCGCTGCGCTCCCGGAAATAGCACTGGGGACACATGCTGACGTACTGGACGTCGTTCTCAAGGTCGATGGCTACCTGTTCGCCCTCAAAGACGAAGCGGCCGTTGACCTTGCGGCAGTTGCAGGTGGCCTTGCGGCCGCAGGTGCAGATGGTCTTCATCTCCTCGATGGTGTGGGCCAGCTCCAGAAGCCGGGTGGAGCCGGGGAAGCCCTTGAGGGAGAAGTCGGAGCGCAGGCCGTAGCAGATGACGGGGATGTTCAGCTCTACCGTCACCATAAACAGCTGCTCGGCCTGCTCTGCGGTGAGGAACTGGCTCTCGTCACAGAGCACACAGGCCAGAGGCCGGCCCTCGCTGCTGGCGGCCCGGACGGCCTCCACCAGGTCCATGTCCGGCGGCACCAGCAGATCGGCAGGGCGGCGGACGCCCAGACGGCTCACGAGGTCGCCGCTGCCCTTGGTGTCCACCTTCGGCTTGAGGATGAGCACCCGCATCCCCTGCTCTTCGTAGTTGTGGGCCACCTGCATCAGCGCGGTGCTCTTGCCGCTGTTCATTGCGCCGTAACGGAAATAAAGCTTTGCCATATCGAAAAAGTCTCCTCATGAAAGGACCCTCTCAGCCAAAGCCTGACGGAGAGGGCCTGTATTATCGGTAGTATCTGCTCAGTCCTGATTGCGCAGCCGGTAGCCCAGGCTCATCAGGCTGTCGCCGAGGTGGACGTTCTCCACCACCACGTCGGGGTAGGGGACAGACAGATCGTAGTGGGAGAAGTTCCAGAAGCCCTGGATGCCCAGAGCCACCAGACGGCCGCTGATCTCCTCTGCGCCGCTGCGGGGCAGACAGAGCACAGCCACCTCGGGGTGGTGCTCGGCGCAGAAAGCTTCCAGCTCGTCGCTGTGTAAGATCTGGATGCCGTTGATCTCTTTGCCCACCTCGTCGGAGGCGTTGTCGAAGGCGGCGATGAGCTTGTAGCCGTTGGTGTCGGTGGTGATGAAGCGGCTCACAGCCTTGCCCAGACGGCCGCAGCCAATAAGGATGGTGGGCAGGAGGTCGCCGTTGCCAAAGAGCAGCTGCTCAAGGATGCTCAGCAGGTTCTCCACCGAGTAGCCGATGCCCTGACGGCCATTCACGTCGCCGATGCAGTTGAAGTCCTGCCGCACCTGAGAGGCAGTGGTACCCATCTGGGCGGCCAGCTCACGGGATGAGATGCTGGTGATGCCGTCGTTCTTCAGGGTGCGCAGGTAGCGATAGTATTTGGGCAGGCGCTTGATGACAGGCAGAGAAGCTTTGCCGGGAGTGTTCATAGGGGGGTCTCCTTTCTTTTTATCCGCAGCATTGCCGGGGAGAAGTGCGCAGCGGCAGGGTGCTCCGGCAAAAGATTTGTACTTTCTTGTACAATAATGATACATATTTGACAAACTTATCTCTAGTATAAAGTATACAGCGCGAAGACAGAATGTCAAACCATTTGGCACATTTTTTTGAGAAAGCAAAGAAATCTTTGCCGAAGTATAACCGGCAGGAATGACGGACAAGCTGAAATGAAGCAAAAAGGAGGATGCGCAGAATGTCACAGGAAGAGAAGAACGTCCCCGTGGAGCAGCAGCGGCTGGAAAAAGAGCAGATCGAGGATATGGGCAGCGTTTACCGCACCCGGGGAGCTCACGCCATCCACTGCCTGACGGTCATCGGGCAGGTGGAGGGTCATGTGGAAGCGCCCCAGGGCCAGAAGACCACCAAGTATGAGCACGTCATCCCCCAGCTGGTGGCCGTGCAGGAGGACCCCGCCATCGAGGGCCTGCTGGTCCTGCTCAATACCGTGGGCGGGGATGTGGAGGCGGGGCTTGCGCTGGCGGAGCTCATCGCCAGCATCTCCAAGCCCAGTGCGGCGGTGGTGCTGGGCGGGGGCCACTCCATCGGCATCCCGCTGGCCGTCAGCGCCCAGCGGAGCTTCATCGTGCCTACCGCCACCATGACGGTCCACCCCGTCCGCCATTCCGGCATGATACTGGGCGTGCCCCAGACCATGCGCTGGTTCGAGCAGATGCAGGAGCGCATCACCGGCTTCGTGGCGTCCCACAGCGGCATCTCGGAGAAGCGGTACACCGAGCTGATGATGCGCACGGGCGAGCTGGTCATGGACGTCGGTACCGTGCTGGATGGCCGAAAAGCCGTGCGGGAAAAGCTCATCGACGAGCTGGGCGGGCTGTCGGATGCGCTGGCATGGCTCTACCGAGAAATCGAGGGGAAATAAATTGCCATTTGACTTTTCCCGTGGTACAATGAAAGAATCGAGTAGTATCGAAATTCTTCCATCGTCACCGACAGAGCCGCCCTGAGCGCGCCCTGCTTCATGATATAAAATAAGGAACGGGTTTTAGGAAACATGGCAAAGAGAAAACGCAAGACCTCCGGGCGCAGCACAGCCTCGCGCCGCAAGAACCGGACACAGGACCGGATGCCCGCGGGGCTCATCACCCTGTTTGCGGGGCTGGTGCTCATGGCGCTGGCTTTCGTGCCGGGCAGTTCGGCCTGGCGAACGATGCACGATGTCCTGTTCGGCGTGTTCGGCTGCGGAAGTTTTGTGCTGGGTGCGGCACTGTGCTATCTGGCCATCCTCTACACCCGGGGCGAAGACCTTCTGCCCCATATCGCCAAGCTGGTGCTGGGGCTCATCTTCGCCAGCGGCACGGTCATCGTCTTTTCTGACATCCCCACCGACCAGACCGCCGCGCAGATGACCGCTGCCTGTTATCAGAATGGGATGAGCGCATGGCTCTCGGGCGGTGCGCTGGGCGCTGTGCTGGGCGGGACGCTCCTGCTGCTCTGCGGCAGACCCGCCGCCAATCTGGTCATGGCGGCGCTGGCGGCCTGCGCCAGCCTGTACATTTTTGACGTTACGCCCGCCGAGTGCTGGCAGTGGCTCTGCAATGTGGGCGGCAGCGTCCACGAAAAGGGCCTTGCCGTCCACGAGCAGAATGCCGCCCGCCGGGCCGAGCGTCTGGCAGAACGCGCCGCCGAGGAGGCCGCGGCAGAGGAATATGAGGACTATGACGACGACCTGCCGGAAGACGAAGTGGGCGAAGGCGAGGACTGCTGCGGCGGCGAAGAGCCTGCCGCGCCCGCCTTCCATATCCAGCCTCCCGGCTGGCTGGCTGGCGTCTTCCACTGGGGCCATCAGGTGATGCAGGGCGGCGAACAGGCAGAGCCTGCCCCTGTGCCCGCACCGGAAGCGCAGACCCCGCCTCAGCCCGAGCCTGCCCCCGTACAGGTGGAAAAGTCCCGGCCTCGTGCGCCCTTTGATATTGATTTAGGCCCTGACCATACCACCGTCACCGAGGGCGGCAGTGAGCCCATCGAGCCCATCATCCTCGGCCCCGGCGGCACCTTCGGCATGGATCCGCTCCGCCGTGCGCCCATCCGCGCCACCGTGACGCCCATCGTCCCGGACGCTGTGGATACTGCCGCTGAGGACTTCTTCACGGCCCAGCCCGAGCCGACGGTGACGCCCACCGTTACGCCCGCTGCCCCGGCAGAAGAGCCGGAACAGCAGCCTGCGCCTGAGCCGCCGCTCTCCTTCGGCATCCCGCTCTATGATTTGACCCCGACTCCGGAACCGGCCCCGCAGCCGGTCAGCGCCGAGAATGCGGTGGCGTTCCGCTCCGAGCCGGATGAGGACGGCTGGATCAGCATCACCAGCGACCCGGTGGAGGAAAAAGACCTCAACACGCTGGTGGCAGCCGCCATGGAAAAGCCTGCTGTCTCCGAGGAGCAGGCCGCGAACGCCCCCGCCGAAGAGGCGGAGACGGAGGAGAGCTTCCAGTATCAGTACCCGTCCATCGAGCTGTTCGAGCGCGCCCCGGAGGAAAGCGACTCCGGCGCGGAAGACGAGCTGAAAGCCAACGCCCAGAAGCTGGTGGACACGCTGGAAAGCTTCGGCGTCCGCACCCGTGTGCTGGATATTTCCCGCGGCCCGTCGGTCACCCGGTATGAAGTCCAGCCCATGGCGGGCGTCAAGATAAGCCGCATCACTTCGCTGGCGGACGACATCGCCCTGAACCTGGCGGTGGCCGATGTCCGCATGGAGGCTCCCATCCCCGGCAAGCCTGCCGTGGGCATCGAGGTGCCGAACCATAAGAAAACGCCGGTCTACATCCGCAGCGTCTTCGAGAGCCAGAGCTTTTTGCGGATGACCTCGCCGATGGGCATTGCGCTGGGCAAGGACATCGCCGGTGTGGCCCAGGTGGCCGACCTGTGCAAGATGCCCCATCTGCTCATCGCGGGCAGCACCGGCAGCGGTAAATCGGTCTGTGTCAACAGCATCATCATGAGCCTGCTGTTCCGCTCCAGCCCCGAGGACGTCAAACTCCTGCTCATCGACCCCAAGGTCGTCGAGCTGGCTGAGTATAACGGCATCCCCCACCTGCTGATGCCCGTCGTCACCGAGCCCCGCAAGGCGGCCGGCGCACTGGGCGGCGCAGTGCAGGAGATGGAGCGCCGCTACCACCTCTTCGCGGAGAACAACGTCCGCGACATCAAGTCCTTCAATAAGCTGGCGGCAGCGGACCCGAACCTCGAGAAGATGCCCTATATCGCCATCATCATCGACGAGCTGGCCGATTTGATGATGGTCGTCGGCAAGGATGTCGAGGACTCCATCTGCCGCATCGCCCAGAAGGCCCGTGCCGCCGGTATGCACCTCATCGTGGCGACCCAGCGCCCCAGCGTGGACGTCATCACCGGCCTCATCAAGGCCAACATCCCCAGCCGCATCGCCTTCGCCGTGTCCAGTCAGGTGGACAGCCGCACCATCCTCGACGGTGCCGGTGCCGAAAAGCTGCTGGGCATGGGCGATATGCTCTTCATGCCCGTGGGCGCACCCAAGCCCACCCGTATCCAGGGTACCTTTGTGCGGGATGAGGAGATCAGCCGTGTGCTGGACTTCATCAAGAAGAGCGCCACCGTCCAGTACGACGAGGCCATGATAGAGGCCATGGAAAAACACGCCATCCAGGACGGCAAAAAGGGCAGCAGCTCTGCCGACTCCGACGAGGAGGGAGGCAGTGACCCGATGCTCAAGCAGGCCGTGGAGGTGGTCATCGACGCCGGTCAGGCGTCCACCAGCCTGCTGCAGCGCCGCTGCAAGCTGGGTTATGCCCGCGCCGCCCGCATCATGGACGAGATGGAAGAAAAGGGCATCATCGGCCCCTACGAGGGCGCAAAGCCCCGCGCTGTCCTCATCAGCCGCCAGCAGTGGCTGGAAATGCAGATGAATCAGCCGGATGAATAAAATTATTGATTTCGGAAGCAATAGAGCTCTGCTGTATAGGGCAGGCATCATGAAAGAAAAAGGATAACTATGGAACATTACACCGAATTTCTCCCCATCAGCCGGGCCGACATGGAGGCCCGGGGGTGGGACCAGCTGGACTTCGTGGTGGTGGGCGGCGACGCCTATGTGGACCACCCCAGCTTTGGCACCGCCATCATCGACTTATATGCAGATTGGTGCGGACCATGTCGCCAGACAGCTCCTATCATGAAAGAATTGGCAAAGGAATATGCCGGAAAAATTGTCATCTACAAAGTCAATGTAGATAAACAAAAAGAACTGGCAGCTTTATTTAATGCAACAAGTATTCCATTGTTTGTATTCATTCCCATGAAAGGAGATCCACAGCTTTTCCGTGGAGCTGCTGACAAGGCAACTTACAAAAAAGCGATTGATGAATTTCTCTTGAAGTAAAGAAGAAAATATAGTGACGCTATCCGGTCGGGATAGTAACGCTATAATAGGAAAAGAGTGACGGTATCCTTGCAAGATACCGTCACTCTTTTGTATATCTTGCCAATCCTTATTTGAAGTATCCCACAGG
>OIKG01000273.1_pt1 | contig 9615 bp, 7 predicted proteins | sample 1583711 | NCBI WGS metagenome assembly OIKG01 (sample SAMN02674698, study PRJEB24791) | human gut metagenome, SKBSTL036 | isolation source: stool | host: Homo sapiens | place: USA
TGTTTGAAAAAGCTCTGTCAGGGTAATGGTATGCAGATAACGGGGATCGGTGAGCCGCTGCATTCTTCGGCACATTTCCTCAAAGCTTTCTTCGGAATTTTCACTGGGATCATTGATTTTCGGATTGGAAGTGGGTATAATACTGTCAGTGGTTTTTTGAATTGACTGCCTCTCATCTGCGCCAACAGATGTGTTCAGGGCAGTCTTTTCTATTTTATCAGTCATTTTCATTTTCTCCTTTCAGTCCCTGCATGGTGACAGCGATCAGGTCGATGGTAGACAGCAGCTCTTCTGGGATATTCTCTCCCGTAGCGATGCGTTCAAGCTCTGCGAGAATCGCTGCCATCTGGGTTTTCAGAGCTTTGTGAACCCTTGGATTCGGCTGCACCACCACTTCACGCCCCATACACTTGCGGTAACAGTATTCCTGCTTTGGAAGTCCCGACAGGGCTACTGCTCGGTTCAGTTCCTCCTGCTCTTCCGGTGAAACTCGAAATCCTACAGTAATGCTGCGGAAGCGGTTGTGTTTGTCTACATTTTTTGCTGACATTAAAATCACTCTCCTTTGTTCATGTCATTTAGTTTACTTGCCATTTCTTTTTGCTTGGAAGGGAACAGGTGCGCATATCGGTAAGTGATTTCCACACTTTTGTGACCTACACGATTGGCTATGGCTACTGCTGAAAAGCCCATATCAATCAGAAGGCTAATATGGCTATGACGCAAATCGTGTATCCTGATGCGCTTAACTCCGGCTACTTTTGCTCCTCTGTCCATTTCTCTGTGGAGATAGCTCTTGTTAATGGTGAAAATGCGATCTTTCTTTTTCAGTCCATACTGCATCCCGAAAAACTCCTTCATCTCCTCACAAAGGAACTCAGGCATCTGAATGGTACGGTTGCTTTGTTTGGTCTTAGGTGGTGTGATCATATCCCTTCCATTCAATCTCTGATAGGTTTTGTTAATTTTCACCGTTCCCCGTTCAAAGTCAAAGTCTGCCGGAGTGAGAGCCAACAATTCGCCCTCACGGACGCCTGTCCAATAAAGCATCTGGAAGGCATAGTAGGATATAGGCTTGTCCATCATTACCTCGGCAAATTTCTGATACTCCTCTTTCGTCCAAAACAACATTTCCTTACTTTCCTCACTCCCCATATTTCCCACCTTTGCGGCAGGATTAGAACGCAATTCATAATAGCGTACAGCGTGATTGAAGATAGCCGACAACTGATTGTGCAGCGTTTTCAGATAGGTCTGTGAGTATGGCTTTTTCTTTTCGTCCCGATAGGCAAGCATCTCATTCTGCCATGCGATAACCTCTTTTGTAGAAATCTCGCTGATTTTCAACTTGCCGAAATAAGGTAAAATCTTTGTGCGGATGATATGCTCCTTTGTCAGCCATGTATTCTCCTTCAGACGGCTTTTCATATCCCGGATATACAGTTCGGTAAAAGCTTCAAAACTCATATCCATATCAGAGGAGTTCTGCAACTGAAACATTCGCTCCCATTCCTGTGCTTCTTTCTTGGTAGAAAATCCACGCTTGCATTTCTGCTTACGCTCGCCTTTCCAGTTGACATATCTCGCCATCACATACCATGTTCCATTGCTCTCGTTTTTGAATACCGGCATTATTCATCCTCCTTTCCTGCTCCGTAGAGCCTTTCATAGAAATACTGGCGGTTTACCCGTCCTGAAATAGTAATAAAGCCTTTTTCTTTCAGTTCCTCATTCAACTGACGGATTAGCTTGTAAGCATACGGCTTTGATACGCTTAGTTCCTGTGCCACTTCTTCGGCACAAATAAATCTGTTTTTCATATAATCAGTCCTTTCTTTCGTTTTTGATTGCCGTTCTATCCGAATGAAGTTCCAGCAGGTATTCCCTGTTCGGCACTGTGCTGTCCCGATATACCGTAATAGATCAGGCGCTCGCTTGCCGTCTGGCAAGGTCTTGGCGGTTTATACTGTTCGGACGGTCATTTTGTTTTTATTAAACTTATTTGCTTAATTTGAACTTATTATACTAAGCATATTTGCTTGTGTCAAGTGGCTTTTCTGAAAATATTAAACTTTTTTGTTTTGTATTATCTTGACTTCTCCTAAACATATCTGCTATACTCATTGTAAAATACATACAAGGAGTGGACACGTTATGGCGATTGGAGAGAGAATCCATTTTTTCCGCATTCTGCGTGGGATGACACAAAAATATCTTGGTACGATTGTCGGCTTTCCTGAGCGAAGTGCCGATGTACGTTTAGCACAATATGAAACAGGAACAAGAAAACCGAAAGCGGAACTTACTGCTGCACTGGCACAGGCTCTGGATGTTTCCCCTCATGCCCTTGATGTGCCGGACATTGACAGCTATATCGGACTGATGCACACTTTGTTTACCCTTGAAGATTTGTACGGTCTGACTGTCAGTGAATCAGAAGACGGAGAAATCTGTCTGAAAGTCGATACTTCCAAAGGCAAAGACGCTCACGAACTCCGGAAATTGCTGTATGCCTGGAAAGAACAGGCTGACAAGCTATCTTCTGAAGAAATCAGTAAAGACAAATACGATGAGTGGCGTTACCACTACCCGGAGTTTGATACCACTCAAACATGGGCAAAAGTCCCATCACAGGCACTTAGCGACACTCTGGTCGAAATGTTCCAAGACAAACTCAAACCAGATAAATAAATACGACAAAAAAGCCCTTAGCCATGAGTTTTTACCCACAGCTAAGGGCTTTCTAAATAATATGGATTTATTAGTTGCACAACCACCTGTCAATCATTCTCTAACCTTAAAACCACCGGATTATAAGAATAATGGCTCTCATGCAACTGTTATCAATTTGTTATCAAAAGACTTTTAAAAGTGCTGCAAACCCGCATAAACGCCGGTTTTACTAAGCATTTTTGTTTATTCAAACTCAATCGTACCCGGTGGCTTGCTGGTCAGGTCATAGAATACGCGGTTAACGCCCTTAACTTCGTTAATAATGCGGTTCATAACCTTATTCAGTACTGCATACGGAATCTCAGCAGATTCAGCTGTCATGAAGTCGATGGTCTTCACTGCGCGGAGCGCTACAGCGTAATCATAAGTTCTGAAGTCACCCATAACGCCTACACTTCGCATATTTGTCAGTGCTGCAAAGTACTGGTTCGGCATCCATGAAGGATCTTCACCATGTTCTTTCTTATACTCAGCTGCAGCATTGTCTACCTCTTCACGATAAATGAAATCTGCATCCTGTACAATACGAACCTTCTCTGCAGTAACTTCACCGATAATACGGATTCCAAGTCCCGGTCCCGGGAATGGCTGACGGAATACCAGTCTCTCCGGAATTCCAAGCTCCAGACCTGCTTTACGAACCTCATCCTTGAAAAGGTCGCGGAGCGGTTCGATGATTTCCTTGAAATCAACGAAATCCGGAAGTCCGCCTACATTGTGGTGAGATTTGATCACTGCGGACTCTCCGCCCAGACCACTCTCTACAACGTCCGGATAAATAGTTCCCTGTGCCAGGAAATCTACCGCACCAATCTTCTTGGCCTCTTCTTCAAAAATACGGATAAATTCTTCACCGATGATCTTACGTTTTGCTTCAGGCTCTGTAACACCTGCCAGCTTGTCATAATATCTCTGCTGTGCATTGACGCGAATAAAGTTCAGGTCAAACTGACCGTTTGGTCCGAATACACCCTCAACCTCATCTCCCTCATCTTTACGAAGAAGACCATGATCTACAAATACACAGGTAAGCTGCTTGCCGATTGCTCTGGAAAGAAGTCCTGCTGCAACGGAAGAGTCAACACCACCTGACAGGGCAAGGAGAACTTTTCCATCCCCGACCTTCTCGCGGATTTCTCTGATAGTGTGCTCAACAAAGGCATCCATTTTCCAGTCTCCGGCACATCCGCATACACCAAGTACGAAGTTGGAAAGCATCTTCTTTCCTTCTACTGTATGAAGCACTTCCGGATGGAACTGGATCGCATACAGCTTCTTCTCCTCATTCTGTGCAGTTGCTACCGGACAGTCTGCTGTGTGAGCAGCAATCTCAAATCCTGGTGCAACCTGGGAAATGTAATCTGTGTGGCTCATCCAGCAGATTGTTTTATCAGATACGTCTTTGAAGATTTTGGAATCTGTCTTATCTACCAGAACCTCTGTCTTTCCATATTCGCTCACATCTGCTTTCTCAACTTTTCCGCCCAGAACATGCATCATAAGCTGTGCGCCATAGCAAAGTCCCAGAACAGGAATACCAAGCTCAAATAATTCTTTATTGCATGTAGGTGAATCTGCCTCATAGCAGCTGTTCGGACCACCGGTAAGGATGATTCCCTTAGGATTCATTGCCTTGATTTTCTCAAGATCGGTCTTGTATGAATAGATTTCGCAGTATACGTTACATTCTCTCACACGTCTGGCAACCAGCTGATTGTACTGACCGCCGAAATCCAGTACGACGACTGTTTCTCTTTTCATGTTTTCCTCCTTGTTTCTCATTATTTGTAACTGTAAAGATATTGAACCGTTACCATTGAATTTTATTATAAATTACAGTTCGGATTTTTACAATGCTTATTTTCAGTTTTCCACCTTATGTTTTCTTACTGCCAGTTTATAAGTTTTTTAGAATTTAATCACGTTTTTTTCAACAGTCCATCACATTTTGCTCACAAATTCCCTGTATATTAATAAGCAAATAAAGCAAACGCTTTATTTATAATAAAACTTTTTCTTTTTCATACTTGCCGGATCGCAAGATCCGGCACTCCTTCTTTTAAAATGTGAAATCCCGCTCACAGTAAGACACAACTGTGAGCGGGATTTTTGTGTTACCGCAGAGAACTAGTGTGCCGACAAGTTGATTCTTGAAACAATCTTGCAGGATAAATTTTCTTATTTCAAGGCGGAGGAAGGAGGCGTAGCGGTGGCTACGGCGACCGACGACAACGCGGAAATAAGAAATTTAGACGCAAGATTGTTCGAGAAATCAACTTGTTGGCACACTAGCTTGATTCGGTTAAATTCCCATTGTAAGAATTTCCATCAGTACCCCAAGCAATGACGGATTCAAATTCATGGATACCAGAACTGGCACTGCCTCTGTACCCAGCTCTTTCACTACTTTATAAACGTCTGTCTTCTGTGCATAGGTAATCTGTGCTTTTTCCAGAATCTCATAGACCTCTTCTGCATAGTCTCTCTGATAAACAGCTGCATCTGCCGCAAAAGTAACCTTCACCTGTGCATCTGCCGGCACATCCTTGAGGATCACTATTGTTCCATGAAGCTTCTTATCCTCTGCGAACTCTGCATCCTTATATACCTGTCCGTTTACAGTAACCTCCTGCGGTTTGTCCTGAATGTTGCAGAAGCGGATCTTCCAGGAACGTTTCTGCGGGATTACTGCTGTATTTCCCTGCGCAGCTTCTATAATAAATACTGTTCCATTCTCATCTGCAGTCTTCGTCATTCTGGTGGACACCCAGTTCTCATCCAGGTCTTCCGGTGTATCCCCACCGTCTTCCCAGAGTACAAATTCTCCTGATTCTCCAGGATATACAAGTACTTCCAGTTTCTCAGGATTCTCAATGGAATTATCATATCCTTCCATGTCCTTCAGTGGAATGATGCTACCTTCACGCACAAGTACCGGCATCTCATAAATATCTCTCCAGAGATCCACTTTTCTGCCGCCCTTATATGCTCTTCCGTTAAAGAAATCATACCAGATTCCCTGCGGAATCCATGTCTTTGCGCCTGCAAGTCCTGTTACCGGATCCAGCTTATCTGTGATTGGAGATACCATCATCTCTGTGCCGAAATAATAGTTGTTCGGTACTTCATAGGTTTCCTCACGCTCCGGCTCCAGATAATACATCGGCTGTACCAGCGGCAGTCCCGCTCTGCTTGCACGACGGTTCATGGTGTAAAGATACGGAACCAGCTTATGACGCAGTTTCAGGAAATTCTTCATTACTGTTTCTACAATCTGGTTGTATTTCCACGGTTCTTTTCCATTAAACGGGTTATCTGTGCTGTGCAGACGATTCATTGGTGAAAAGACTCCAAGCTGTACCCACCTTGCAGTGAGCTCGTCGTCTCTGTATCCAAACATATGTCCACCGATATCATGACTCCACCATCCAAAACCGATGTTGCTGGCATTTGCTGTGAAATATGGCTGGAATTTCAGACTCTCCCAGGTAATGAACGTATCACCGGAAAAACCAACCGGGTATCTGTGGCTTCCTGGACCTGCATATCTTGAGAAAGTCAGCGCACGTTTTCCTTTCCACTTGCTGTCCAGATAGTGATAGTGGTTCAGCATCCAGAGCGGATCCAGTCCCGGAACCTTGGTTACAGTTCCCTGCTGCCAGTCAAGCCACCAGAAGTCTACTCCCTCTTCTTCCATCGGATGATGCAGTTCCTCAAAATATGTCTCAATGAATTTCGGATCTGTCATATCAAAAAGTACCGGTTCCTTACTTGCAGGATCAATTCCCATCTTCTCTGCAACTCTCGGATAGGCTTCTTCATAAGCACGCACTCCATCTGCCGGATGTACGTTCAGTGTGATCTTATATCCATGTTTGTGCAGCCAGTCCATAAATTCAGGCGGATTGGGGAAAAACTTCTTATTCCAGGTATATCCTGTCCATCCGCTTCCATATACAGGAGGTACATCCTCTACCAGATGCCAGTCCATATCTACAACTGCAACAGAAAACGGCACTTCTTCTTTCTCAAAACGCTCTACCAGTTCTTTGTACTCTGTCTCTGTGTATTTGTGATATCTGCTCCACCAGTTTCCGAACGTATATCTTGGAAGCAGAGGTGTTTTTCCACATAATCTGTAAAAATCCTGCAGACATTCCACATATCTGTGACCATATCCAAAGAAATAAAAGTCTGCTCTGTTTCCCTGACGTGGCTCTACCATTCCATCTTCGCCCATAGCCATTGTATGGGAATCATCCAGCACTGAAAAACCGTTTCTGGACATAATTCCATGACTCAGCGGAATCTCACCGTCTGCTTCATCCAGGGTTCTGGCTGTTCCCAGCAGATCTTTTGGTTCATCACCATAATGCCACACGCGCTCGCTGGCTTTTCCACCCGCTACACGTATCATCAGACCGCTTGGAGAAAATTTCTGTCTGTCATAGTGGATTTCCAGGTCTTTGGTGTAAATATGTAATTCCTCACCGCCATCGCTCACCCTGAATTCCGGCACCGGGAAATCACGATTGCATACCATCTGTGTTGCTCTGTCCTCAAATCCTCCGTCTTCGCTGTACTCAAAACGAATCAGGGCAGTTGTCAACATTGTAATCCTGAAATGATCGCCCACGATCACAGCTTCCTTTCTGCATACAGGATTACCTTCCAGCATAAATTTCTTTAAGTCCATAAAAGCTTTTCCTCCTTTACATCAACAACAGTTGTAACAGCTGCTTTTATGTCTATTTTAATCTTCTGTAGTCTGATTGACAACGCTTTTTTTCAGCTACTGAACATTTATATGACATATACTTGTGATACTATTTTCTAGAACGTGTCTGAAAAATGCTTTACGCAAGATGTGCGTCACAATTTGCAGGAGATTTTGGGAATGATTTTCCAAACACACTCTAAAGCAGCTGCCGAAGAGGACGAATGATAATCCTGAGCACACCGTAGTATAACTTCTTTTTCCGATTCAACACTTTCCCCTGGTACTTTGCGCCTTCGGTTTCCTGACCGTTTGCAAGTACCTCTTTGCTTTTTTCCATATAATCTGATTCTGTTTCGTGAATCTGCTGATTCAGTTTTTCGCTGTCAATTACCAGCATCAGTTCCGTATCCAGATAAGTACTTCGCATATCCAGATTATAGGAACCTACTACTGACAGACGGTCATTTATCAGCACAGCTTTTGTATGAACCGGATAATCATTCATCAGTTCATACACATCTGCCCCTGTTTCCAGAATTTTCTTTTTCTGATTAAGATAATCTGTACAGCCCCATGGATTAGAGCCTTTTTCCACTGCATTCAGCACGATCTGAAGCTTTGCATGATCTGAAATCCCCTGCAATACATCATACATGTAACCATTACAGATCACATAAGGAGTCTGTATTATTACATGATCTGCATTTTCAGTAAGATACTGAATTGTCTGGAGAACCTGCGGTGTTTTTCGTCCCGCCTCAATTCCATTATTGATCAGAGTGATCTTGTTTGCTTCTATCGTATCCTTTTCCCATGCACTGTAGGTTTCTATATCATTGTACCTTTTCAGCAGAGATATGTAAATTTCTTCCATGTGCCGGTATGCATCCGTATATCTGGAAGATTGTTTGCCGTTTTTAATGCTCACACAGCTTTCCTTCCATATTTTATGGAAATAATCCTCAAGCTGGTTCAGAGACTCTCCCTGTCCTTCTGATGTATCATACACCAGGATATCTCTGTCTTCATTAATGCCTTTTGTCTGATTCCCCAGAAAGATATCATTGCTGTTGCGTCCGCCCAGCAGATACATTTTCTCATCCACGATCAGATATTTATCATGCATGCGATAATTCACCTTAAACAGATTGACCGGTGTCACCGGATTGTAAACTCCCACTTCCACATTCTCATATGATGCCAGAGCCTGGAAATCACTGCTTCCAGCCAGAAACAGTTGCTGATAAATTCCATCGATCAATAACTGAATCTTCACACCTCTTGCCGCAGCGCAATTCAATGCGGCAAGAATTTTAGTGCCATTATCATCCGCGCGTAAGTCAAAGGTAGACAGTACAATGCTCTCCTTCGCAGTGCCAATCATACGAAGCCTCCACAAAAGTGCCTCTTCATTATCGTCAATGCAGCAAATCCTTTCTACGCCTGCTGTCTCTGATGTAAATTCTGTCTTTCTCAGACTTTCCACATATGTTTCGTCCGGTTTCCTGCAAAAAAGAGGTGAAAGTATATTTACCAGCACCACGATCAGCAGGAAAAGGCAAAATATTTTTCCTGTTCTTTTTAGTATTTTTTTCATTCGATACCGTAACCTCCTTTGACCAGACCGGAACCCAGATATTTGACTTATTCCTCTTCTTTCGACAATACACTGAGTATAGAGTATAACATAATCAGAAACCGTAGTGCATCTTTTGATACGAAAAGCGTTAAAATCTTTTCACAAACCCTTTTCTTTTTCTTGCAATGTCTTATATGTTTCCGACTTATAAAAATTCAATGTCATCAACTCTTTCCAACAGGGAGGGATTTCAATGTTATCAGGATGGTTTGTATAAAGTGTGATGACTGGTTATAAAGAGAGTTTATCTGCATCTTGCACAGCAGTCTTCTCTCCTGCATGAAGATATTTACCAGCTTGACCCTGTGTTCTTCAAGCGCTATCAGCAGCATAAAATACTTTTACGCCCTTGTGGAACTTTCTCCGCAGGGGCGTAAATACTTTATTTCTCACTTTCCCGCAAAACAAGAAAAACACCGTCCCCGCGGCAATCGCTTTGTCCGCAAAAACAGTGTTCTTAGTGCGCCTTCAGGGGTTCGAACCCTGGACACCCTGATTAAGAGTCAGGTGCTCTACCAACTGA
>OIKG01000284.1_pt1 | contig 9363 bp, 9 predicted proteins | sample 1583711 | NCBI WGS metagenome assembly OIKG01 (sample SAMN02674698, study PRJEB24791) | human gut metagenome, SKBSTL036 | isolation source: stool | host: Homo sapiens | place: USA
ATTTAATGTTTGGAATATGATTCTTGCAAGAATCATATTCCAAACATTAAATGCCCCCGGAATCAAAATCGCCCAAATCGTATTCACCAGATGTAATTGATTGATCAAAATAAAAGTCGGAATCAATCCTCCTCCAAAAAACATGGTAATGATGAAAATCACATTAAAAAATCCTCTTCCGACAAAATCTTTTTTTGACATCGGATACGCAGCTAACAATGTGATAAACACCGAAATGACTGTAAATGCTGTGGAATAGAAAAAGGAATTGAAAAATCCTCTCCAGATCATCTCATTTTCCAGTACTCTCCGATAGGCATCTAAGGTCCATTTCTTAAAATCAAAGCTGATTCCCTGACTGTTCAATACATTTGGATCCATAAAAGAAGCTGCTACAACATATACAAGCGGAATGATAATCGCAAGTACAAATAAACCTAACGCGAAATATCCAACTCCCAAGATCAGTCTATCTGACATTCCCAGTTTTCTTTTTCTTCCTGTTGCCTTCATTTTTGCACCTCCTATAATCCTTCTCCATCATTAAGCTTCTTCACGATCAGATTTACCGCGATCAATAAAATAACATTGATAACCGAGTTGAACAGACCGACCGCTGTTGAATATCCGTAATCGCCATTCAGCAGACCAATTCGATAAACATATGTTGATAAAATTTCTGATGCCGGAAGATTCATCGAAGTCTGTAATGCATATGCCTTTTCAAATCCAATGCTCATAATATTTCCTGCCTGCAAAATAAACTGAATGACAATAATGTTTTTGATGGCCGGAAGTTCTACATAACGAATCTGCTGAAAAATATTTGCACCATCTACGATTGCCGCCTCCTCTAAATCCTTACTTGCGTTGGAAAGCGCTGCCGTATACATGATCGAAGCCCATCCAGCTCCCTGCCAGATTCCACTGGCGATATAAATGGTACGAAATGCCTCCGGCATTGCCATCCAGTTTGTGTTGATTCCAAGCACCTGATTGATCGGACTACCGGTGACAAAAACATCCTAACCATACCACAGAGAACGATCACTGAAATGAAATTTGGTGCATAAATCAATAATTGAATATTCTTCCGCAGTCCAACCTTTCGAATCCGATTTAGCAACAATGCTAAAATAATCGGTACCGGGAATCCCCATAAAAGCCCATATGCACTCAGTTTCAATGTGTTCAGCAAATAATTCATAAAATCTGGTGAAGACAGGAATCTCTTAAAATACTCCAGACCTACCCACTCACTTCCAAAAATCCCTTCGATGACATTGTAATCCTCAAATGCGATCAGTACTCCACTCATTGGGATATACTTAAAAATAATCGTCAAAAGAAGAGCTGGCATTAAAAAAATCACATACAACTGCCAGTTCTTTCTGACATACGCCAGCTTCTGCCTCATTGTCTGCTTTGCAGAAACTGTTTTCTTTCTCGCAAACGTCCTCATGCTTTGTTCCTCCATTTTCTTTTCCTCTTTTATAAACCGGTTCCGCAACCGGTAAAGTAACCGGTTACTTTTGATTTGATACTACAATAAAATTGCTCCTCTGTCAACATTTTTTCCAAAAAATCACTCTCTTTTCTCCCACTCTAAATAACCGGTCACTTTACCAGTTATTTTTAAATTGCTTTTTACAGTTGTTCTTGCTATACTAATGTTAATTTATAGAAAGAGGCGTTTTATTATGAGCAAAAAGAAAGTCACCTTTGCTGACATTGCAAAATATACCGGATTCTCCAAGACAACTATCTCCAGATATTTTAATGACCCGGATTCCCTGACTCTGGAAAATCAGGAAAAAATTGCAAAAGCACTGGACGAGCTTGATTATCAGGAAAACAAACTCGCAAAAGTTCTCGCAAATGGAAAGAGTGAATTTGTCGGCATCATTATCCCGAACCTTTATCTACACTATTATTCTGAGATGTTGAATCAGCTTTTATCCAGCTACACAGACTACCATTACAAATTTCTTGTATTTGTAAGCAGCGACCAGAAAGAACTGGAACAACAATATTTAGATGAGCTGATGGCATATAAGATTGAGGGATTGATTGTCTTAAGCCACACGTTTCCTTCAGAAAAACTGGCCTCCTATCATATTCCGATCGTTGCTATCGAGCGGGAAGCAGAACATATCTGCAGCGTCAACACTGACAATTATATGGGAGCCGTACAGGCAGCCACTCTCCTGATTCGGAATCAGTGTGAAATCCTCATTCACGTCAATGTTCCGGTTCCTAAGCAGGTTCCCGCTTACAATCGTATCCGTGGTTTTGAAGATACCTGCATCGAACACCATGTTCCTTATGAACTGATGCTGCAAGATCTTGGTTCCACTTATGAGACAACTTACGAAGCAATCAAAAAAGTCTTTGTCAAAATTGACAATGCTTATCCAGGAAAGAAAAAAGGTGTTTTTCTCGCCAATGATACCTATGCAAATATTTTTCTAAACCTAGTTTTTCAAAAATATGGAACATTACCAGAAGAGTATCAGATCATGGGATTTGACAATTCCCCTATTGCGAACGAGGCAATCATCCCTATTTCCACTATCGGACAACAGATCGATCAAATTTCCAAAACAGCTATGGAACTTCTGATCCTCCAAATGAACGAGATGAAGAAAAGGCAGCCCGTTCCTTTAAGCGAACCGATTCACAAGCAGATTACTCCTGTTTTGATCCGCCGGAATACTACGGATTAAATGCGGTCAAAAAATCTCCTTTGCACAGAAAAGAAAACACTCAAAAAGGAACTGTAATACTATTTTCTTAGTACAACAGTTCCTTTTATTTCGGAGTATTTTACCTATATCAAATCATTTCTTCTGCCTATTTCATCACAATGGAATCTTCTTTGATCTCAATCTTCCTCTCCTTAAGCAGTCTTCCCACTGCTCTTTTGAATGCATTTTTGCTCATGCCCAGTTCTTTTTTAATCTTTTCTGCGTCTGCTTTATCATTAAACGGCAGCTTTCCATCGCATTTTTTCATAATGCCAAGCACATACTCTGCATCTTTATCCATCTGCGCCGGAATTTTCTCGCGGATGCTTAAATCCAGCTTTCCGTCTTCTTTGACCGCAGTAACTCTTCCAGTCACCTCTGTTCCGACACGGAAATTTTTAAAAACTTCTTTTCTTGGGATCAGCGCAGAATATTTATTATCTACGGCAACAAAGACTCCAAAGCGATCACTGGTGTCATAGACAATCCCATGTACCATATCATCTTTCTTATACGGAGAATCTGTGCGAAGAAGACCGTATACTTTCATTGTTGCACAAAGTCTCTGACTTTTGTCAATATAAAGTGTCACGAGACATTTATCTCCTTTTTCCACTTTTGCTGTCTGTTCTTTAAATGGAAGGAACAGATCCTTTTCCAGTCCCCACGACAGAAATGCCCCGAATTTTCCTACATCTGCAACTTCGAGCACTGCCAATTCTCCGACTTTCAATTCCGGCTCATTGGTCGTGGCGATCAGACGGTCGCTGGAATCCTTATACAGAAAGACCTCAATCGGATCTCCCACTTCAATATCCTCCGGAACCTGCTTTTTCGGAAGGAGCACTCTTTCTTCATCACTTCCCAAATACACTCCAAAATCCACGATTTTTACTACTGTCAATACTTGTTTTTTCCCTAACTGCATCCTAATTTTCTCCTCTTACTTGCACGATCGCATATGGTCTTTCCTTTTCATCTCCAAGCACGATCGTTGTGTTGTCTTGTTCCTCTATCATAGACGGATAAATCATATCTCCGTACACTGCTGATTTTTTGTACTCAACCCTCAGTTCCCTGATCTTAGACGGCGTTCCCATCTCTTCCCAGACATCCAATGCCATCTGCACATACTGGCTATTGTTCACATGGTGATTCGTATCGATCTGATGTCTTCTCACTGGAAATGGCTCGCCCTGCTTTCGTTCTTTTGGCAGAGGGATCTTTCTTCCTGCATATTCCATCGGAAGCGGTTCCTCTGTTCCATATCCTGCGATTTCCTGCGGCTGTGGTCTTACCGGACGCCCTTTTTTCAGATCCATGAATACCCATATGGAATAGGCATAAGCGATTTTACTCCCTTTTGCATCGGTCATCACAAAATTTCTCGTCCCATACAATCCGTCAAATCCGGTCGCGAACGTCTCTACCGTAACTTCCTCACCAAGTTTTGGCCGACGCTCAATCACAATCTGCCAGAAAGACAATACCCATGCTTTCTGATGCTCCTCCATATATTCACATCCGACCCCAAGTTCTTCTGATTGGAAGGTACTGCAATCTTGAAAATAATTGACAAGATTGGGAATGGTCAGTTTCCTTTCCCCATCGACTTCGCTGTATCTGATCCGTTGTTTCCACTGATATTTCATTTCTCTGCGCCTCTTTTACTTTTCTTTCTCATTGATAAAACTTGTCTCCACGGTGATCACACACTGGTATCTGGAATCTCTCTCCCGGATACATCTGACAAATAAGTCATGCAGCTCCCTCTGCTTTGCCTGATCATATTCATGTGGCACTACCATGTCAAAGATCAGATTGATCTGGTCTTTGCCGTCTACCATTCGGAAATCATGGATACTTGCATCTGCATCCAGCGACTGAAGCACTTCTTCTGCCATCTTTCTCGCTGCAAGTACTGTCTCATCTTTCGTCTCAACGGGATCCATATGAATGACAAGAAAAATGCCAAGCTGCTTGAGCGCATCCCGCTCAATCCGGTCGATCACCTCGTGTGACGTCTCAATGTCTGTATCGTTAGGAACCTCTGCATGGATGGATGCCATACTTTTCCCAGGTCCGTAATTATGTACGATCAAATCATGGCTCCCTACAATCCCATCATACTGCTCTACAAATTTTGTGATCTGTACATAGACTTCCGGGGAAACCGCTTCTCCGATCAATGGCTCCAGTGTGTCTTTTGCAATGCTGATTCCTGCCCACATCACGACAAGTGACACTCCCAGTCCTACAAATCCATCGATATTAATTCCCGTCACTCCAAAAACAATCAGCGAAAGAATCGTCGCTGAAGTTGTGATCACATCTCCGATCGAGTCGGCCGCTGTCGCCAGCATCACCTGGGAATGGATTCGTTTTCCTAATTTCTTATTGAACATTCCAAGCCACAGCTTGATTCCGACAGAAAGCAATAATATTATAACAGAAATCAACTGAAAGTGCATCTCCTGCGGATGCATGATTTTCTGAATCGCATCTTTCAAAAAGGTAAACCCGACCTCAATGACAAGGAAAGATACTACCAGTGCAGAAATATACTCGATTCTTCCATGCCCAAACGGGTGATCTTTATCTGCGGGCTTACTTGCGATCCGAACTCCTACAAAGCTTATGATGGAAGATCCCGCATCTGACAGGTTGTTAAATGCATCTGCCATAACCGAAATACTTCGCAGAACAAACCCGATACTTATTTTTATCAAGAATAATAACACATTACAAAAGATGCCGACGACACTCGCCAGCATCCCATATCTTGTCCGGACTACGTTGTTTCCTGTCTCTTCATAGTCTTTTACAAATCGTTTTACTAACCAATCGGTCATAAAATCCCTCTCTTCTTTTGCTGTTTTCTATTTGTCATCTTTCTCCGGGAAAAAGAACCATCTCACTTTTACTTTTGCATCAGAAGTTACCAGATCATATTCTTCCTCTGTCAACACTTCCTGAAGCTCTTTCTTTCCATCTTCCGGGACGACTGCATGAACTGCATCAATAAAACAGAGATTTGGATATAGGACACACCACCAGTTATGCCCTTTCGCCTCTCCAATCTCAATGCGAAGCGCTTCATATTCCCCTGCCGGAAATGTGACGTCCCCATAAGTTTTCTCCGGAAAATAACTTGTAGTCAATTCCAGATGAACCGGATAGTCATAAGACTCTCCACAGATTACTGCCTGAGCAATATCCCCCAGCTCTCCGAGATGCTCCCCAACCCACTCTCTTGTCTGTGCAAGATCGGTATGCTGCGGCATTTTATATTCCATATAGGCAAGAACCGCTTCCTTGACCTTCATCTTCAATGCCTGATCTTTTTCGCTGTCACTATTTGCCAGCACATGGAACCGCAAAACCTCTCCCGCCATATGCTCCTGAAGATTGGACAACTTCTCCTTTGCTGCCGCATGCATCCTGGTTGTCACCACCCCGGTCAATACTCCTGCGATCAATACTGCAAGTATGAAAATCCTGTACTTCGCTTTCTTTGTAATCCCCGGCACAACTGTCTTTTCTGTTTCTGCTGCTTGTTCTCTCCCACTCATCACTATGTACCTCCCTTTTTGATATAAGGAGTATGTACCGATGAGCAGTTTTTATTCATTGTTCCTATTCTTTTTTCGAGCGGATCGTATGCAGCACAGATTCTACCTGATTCTCAATATGGCGACATACAATCTTTGCAGCTTCTTCTTTGTTGCGCTTTTCAATATTTTCTATAATCTGATCATGCTCTTCTAACAATTTCACATGGGATTCGTCCTTTTTCAAATATTCCACGCGGAAACGGTACATCTGCTCCCGGAGATTATTCAACAGTTGGATCAGACGCTGGTTGTCGGTCGCCATATAGATCACATCATGAAATTTCACATCGGCTTCCGCATATTTTGTCACGTCTTTGCTCTTTAATGTCACTTCAAATTCCTTCGCGGCTGCTTTCAACTCCTCAATCTGCTGTGCAGTCATCTTCTCACAGGCAATCTCTACGGCGAGCTCTTCTAACGCACGTCTGACTTCCAGCACATCTTTTAAGCTTTTCTCTGTGATCTCGGCCACTTCCGCCCCTTTTCTTGGGATCATGAGCACAAGTCCCTCCAGCTCCAGCTTGCGGATCGCCTCCCGAATCGGAGTGCGGCTGACTCCCAGCTTATTGGCAAGCTGTATCTCCATCAGGCGCTCTCCCGGCTTTAATTCTCCGCGCAGAATTGCCTGCCGCAGTGTATTAAATACAACATCTCTCAATGGTAAATACTCGTCCATGCTTACTTGAAATTTTGGTTCCATGCTCTTATTTCCTCCTTGCATTGTGTATATTCGTAATATACACCTGCTTTGCCAGTTCTCTGTCTCTGATTGCTTTCTGTGCCTCGCGCGCCATTCTGCGGTCTCGGAACAGACCAAATACCGTCGGCCCACTTCCGCTCATCATCGCGTTCAAAGCCCCGTGCGCTTTCATCACATTTTTAATCTCTTCGATCACCGGATATTCCCCGATCGTCACTCTCTCCAGCACATTGCCCATCGAAGCTGCCACTTTTTCCAGGCTCTGCTCCGAAAGTCCCTGTAGGATCCCATCAATATCCGGATGATCTGTAATCTCCCCCGAATCTAATTTTTCATACACCATCTTCGTGGATACACTGATCGGCGGTTTCGCAATCAGCACATAACAGTTCGGCATCTGCGGCAGTCTTGTCAATTCTTCCCCGATTCCCTCTGCCAGCACTGTCCCTCTCATCAGACAGTACGGTACATCTGCTCCAAGCTTGACCCCTCTGTCCATCAATTCCTGCTCAGAGAGTCCTAAGGCAAACATCTTGTTCATTCCAAACAGAACCGCCGCCGCATTGGAACTTCCACCTGCCAGACCTGCCGCTACCGGTATATGCTTATCAAGTGTGATCGACACTCCGTCCTGAATATCAAATTCATCGATCAGAAGCTTTGCCGCCTTGTACGCAATATTATTTTCATTGACCGGAAGATAGAACAAATTCGTCTGAATCCGTATGCCCGGTTCCTCCGTTCGTCTCAGTGTCACATCATCATACAGATAGATGGTCTGCATAACCATCCTGACATCGTGATAACCATTCTCTCTTCTTCCGAGTACATCTAGTCCCAGGTTAATTTTCGCCAGAGATTTTAACTTTAAGTATCTCATCTTCCTACCCCTTTCGACCACAACACACGGATTTCTTCTATCGGAACCTCTACATCCGATAGAAGAAATCGTGTATCTTGTATACATTATTCTTATAGTATACTCATGTTTTCTTTAAAAATCAATATCTTATCCCCCGGTTTCACCTGATCTTCCGTCAGCCCATTGACTGCACAGATCCCGTCAATTGTGGTGCAGTACCTCTTTGCCAGTGTCCACAGTTCCTCTCCTTCTTTTACGATATAACCGACGATTCCCGGACGGCGCTCCAGCTCCTCTGTCTGATATGGCTCCATCGTAATGTTGTCAATGACCTTTGTCTGCACCGGCTGTCTGATAAAACTGCAAAATGCCAGAACTGCCTTCACCTCAATCTCTCCACTTCCCGCCATGGAAATAGAAAGCTGTTCAATATTATTTGAAATATCATACTGTGTCTTCTCATTCATTCCTTCTGCCTCTAACAGATAGGAAAACGGCACCATGCCCTGCCACGTTGCAAATGGCACCTCATCATTTGCTTTCACATATAAAAAGGAGACATGAAGGATTCCTTCCATTTGAATTCCGTTTTCCGTCACCTCTGTGTGCTCTACCTGAATGTCTCCATTACTATGACAGATTTGAAGGATTTCTTCTTTTAACTCCGGAAGCGCGAGTTGCTCTGTCACTTTGCATTTTGAATGATTCTGAAGCAATAATGTCTCATAAGCTGCTTCCTTCTTTTCCAGATTACATTTTTCTTTCAGCGAATATGCATCCTCAAGAATCTCCAATTCTTCTTCCTGATAGATCGTGATCTTCAGATCCAGTGTCGCCTCAACGCCCAGTACCCTCATTTCTCCATCTTCATCCATGCGGATGTCCACAAGAGTATCCTCCAGATTTGCATAGAGATGATGATACATCTGTGCCTCTGCCCCGGAACATTCCACCGTTCCCTCATAGGGAACAGTCTGTTCTATCCAGTCTTCCTTCTGCTCCTCCGACAGATACAGGCAAAAAACAAGCAGTTCTCCTTTGACGACAAGCTGATCGTCAATCAGCTTCGAATCCAGCTTCCGATTTACAATATCTGTCCAAAGAATCGTCCCAATATTTTCCTTTGTGCCCGGCAATGTAATCTCTTCCTTGATCCGGTAAGTATCTTTCTTCCCGGTGTGCAGTTCCAGCACTTTCGCAGTCCGCTTTTTCTGGAAAATTTCCTCCTCCTCTTCAATTCCGGTTGTTGTCTCCTCTTCCCGGAGCACTTCCCGGCAAATCTGCAGCTCTACCATCGCCTTCAAATTCATTTTCCGAGAATGGATCAGCGTCGGCACAAACTCTACCCGATAATCTCCTACACTGTATGTAACCTGTGCTTCCCCTTCTTCGATGTAGACCATCTCTTCAAACGGAAGTCTTCCTTCCACTAGATCGGAA
>OIKG01000298.1_pt1 | contig 9059 bp, 9 predicted proteins | sample 1583711 | NCBI WGS metagenome assembly OIKG01 (sample SAMN02674698, study PRJEB24791) | human gut metagenome, SKBSTL036 | isolation source: stool | host: Homo sapiens | place: USA
CTGGCCGCGGCCCCAACAGCTCCTCCCTGTTTCCGCCACTGGCGGCGGTCGTCGCTGTTGCAAGGCCGGTAAGCACTGATCCCCGCAAAACAGAAGCCCCGCGGTACTGCAATACCGTGGGGCTTCTGTTTGCTCATTGGTGAAAAACCATGAAGATGATTCTTCCTTCATTGCTTTTATTATATGCACTCTCAGCAAAAAAGTCAAGCGCTTCGCAATTTTATCGATCCAAATCGTGCTTCTTACAGAACTTCCTGCTCACCCAGTACATCCCGGCCCAGATGGCAATGGCGAGAATGAGATACACCGGATTTTTCAGCGCGCTGACCAGCGACTGGCCGAAGAGAGCCATCATGGCCACCATAACGGCCTTGCCCGCCAGAAGGGTGAGCAGATAGCGTTTCTCGTCAAAGTCCGAGATGCCGAAGGCCAGATGCAGGAACGACGTGGGCGTGAAGGGCAGGACCGCCAGCATGAAGAGGGTGGCGGTGTCCACATGGCTGACCCACTGCTGGGCCTTTTTCAGCTGTTCGGAGCGAGAGGCCAGCTTCCAGAAAAAGCGCTTGACCACCCGCCGCCAGAACAAAAACACCACCGTGCCGCCTGCGGCCACACCGAGCCAGCTGTAGACGAAGCCAAGAAATCCGCCGTGGGCCGCGATATTGAGGGCCACGATGGCGATGAGGGGCAGCGGCGGAAAAATGGATTCCACCATCGCCAGCAGGATAGGGACCAACGGCCCCAGCCCTTCAAAGCCCTCTAACAATGCCTCCCAGAATTCCAGCGTACCCAGCTGGTGAAGCCCGTCGATGAGCGTCGTTTCCATCGTGCTCGTACCATCCCTTTCGTTTCTGCCTGATGTTCTTTCTTAGTATATCCAGCATCTATGACCGGGATATGAACAAAATCTGAGCATTTTTGCCTTTTTCTTCCTGTCTCTCCTTACAATACGAAACAGCGTTGTTCTTTCCTGCACGATATTTTATTCTTCTGCCTCAGAAGATGTGCCGGGCGGCCTCTGCTTCGGCGGCCTGCCGTTCGGCCTTGAGGCGCTGACGCTCCAGATACTGGGCTTTCTGCTTTTTCCAGCGGACCAGGCTTGCATCGTCCGGCATCTGGACGCAGCGGGCGAAGGCCCAGTGCAGGCCGTCCCGGCGCGACATCCGGTATTTCTGGAACACGCCCCGGCCGGCCTCACCGCCCCGGCCCTTACAGACGGGACACTGGGACAGTGTATACCAGCCGCTGCTCCCCTTTTTCAGCCAGACGTCATCCGGCTGCAGGGCCGTGCCGCAGACCGGGCAGGCCATCGTTCCGATGACGGGGTCCAGCTTCCACATAGACTGGTCCAGATAGCCCCGGAAGACCTTGAAGTCCCGGTAGTCGCCCGGCGTGGGGCAAAGGCTCTGGCGCAGGGTGTCCTCCTCGCTGGGGTAAGCGGCCAGTCCGGCCCGCAGGTCGAGCATACGGCAGAGGTCGGCGGTGTAGAGGGTGTCGGACAGAGCGTCGTGGAAGGGGCGTTCCAGCGGGATGCCCATCCGGGTGACGACATTTTCCAGCTTCATCCCCTCGCCTTCCTTGCGGGGGTACTCCCGCAGAAAGAGCTGCTGCAGGTCGTACCAGACCGTCGGGCGGCTCTCGTCGAGATTGCAGAGGAAAAGGTTCTGCTTGAGCACCGGCACGTCATCCATGCCCCACTCGGCGAACTCGGCGTCCGGGCCGCACCACTTCATAAAGCGGCGGAGGCCCTGGATGATGGGTTCGCCCCTGTCGAGGTCCTCCTGCGTCAGACCGGTGACTTTGGCGATGTGGTGCTGCAGGCAGCGGAAGATGCGGGGACGCAGGTGGATGGAGAAGGTATCCAGCACGTTGGCGTCCTCGTCGATCTTGACAGCACCGATCTCAATGATCTCCCCCCGGAACGTCTGCTGGACACCGTGATAATTAAAGATAAACGGCTGATAGCCGATGTTCCACTCCAAATCGAATAAAACTAAGTTGCGCGGCATTTGCGTCTGGTATCCTTTCAAAAAATGAACTTCTCAATGGCCTCAGCCACGCCGTCGTGGTTGTTGTCGGCGACGGTCACATAGTCCGCCGCCTCCTTGACGGGGGGCTCTGCATTCTGCATGGCCACACCCACGCCGGCAAAGCGTATCATAGAACAGTCATTGAGGCCGTCGCCGCAGGCCATGAGGTTGTCGCGGGTCAGCCCCCTGCTTTCCAGCAGACTGCTGAGGCTCACGTCCTTGGCGACCCCCAGCGGCACAGCCTCGATGAAGAAGGGGCTGGACGGGTAGAGGTCGATCTCGCCCGCAAACTGTTTCCGGCCTGCTTCCAGCACCTCGCTGCGGCGGGCGGGGTCGAGGGTAATGAGCATCTTGCAGATGGGATAATCCACATAGGCGGCGAGGTCCTCCACCTTCTGCATGGGCAGCTTGCAGGTAAAGCACTCCTTCAGCGCCCACTTGTCCTCGGGGCTTTCGGTGACGACGCCCTGCTTATTATAAGTAATGATGACCACGCCCTGCTCCCTGGCGAAGGCACAGAGCTGCGGCACATACTTTGCATCCAGCTGCTTGCGGTAGAGCGTCTCGCCGGTGGCGCAGTCGATGATGGCACCGCCGTTATACGAGAGGATGCAGCCGCCCTTTTTATCCAGTCCCAGCTCCTTTGCCAGCGGCATGACGCCTGCCGTGGGACGGCCCGAGGCCAGCACGATGGTCACACCCTTGGCAGCAGCGGCATCCAGCGCTGCGCGGGTGGCGGGGGTGACGACCTTCTGGTCATTGGTCAGGGTGCCGTCGAGGTCGAGCGCCAGCACACGAATATCTTTCTTTTCCATATCCAGCCTCACTTATTTTTACAGGCCGGAACGTCCCGGCCCTGTCGATTTTATCGCATACCTTTTTATTGTACAATGAATGCACCTCTCAGCGCAAGACTCTTTGTTATATTTCTTCGGCACCTTGGAGTTTGTTCGAAAATACAAACTGTAGTTTGTACCAAAAAACACGTAAAGATAGGCATTTCTAACTACTTATCGTAAAATGTTAGCAGATATAAACATCATCAAAATCCCTTGAAATTTCCAAAAACCGCGTTATAATAACGGCAGAAACACTGATCCCATGCCCTTTGGGGTACATGAGGGAATACGATAAAAAGGAAGGTATACTACTATGGTCGATATTAAGAAGATTGCTCTGTTCGCTGCCGGCACCCTGTTCGGTTCCGCTGGTTTCAAGCTGCTGTCCAGCAGCGATGCCAAGAAGGTCTACACCCAGACCACCGCTGCTGTCCTGCGCATGAAGGACTCCACCATGGAGACCGTCAGCAAGGTCCAGGAGCAGGCCGGTGACATCCTCGAGGATGCAAAGGCCATCAACGAGGCCCGCGCTGCCAAGGCTGAGGCTGAGGTCATCGAGGACGCTGCTGAGGCAGAGACCACCGAGACCAACGAGTAATTTTGCAGTCTCTGAGCCGCCTGCGGGCGGCTCTTTTTATGGTTATTTTTTGCAATACGCAGAGGATATTCTGATATGAAATGTACTATTCTTCATGAGAGCCGCGGCCGTCTGCGGGTACACGTCTGCAATGTGCGGATGACCCTTCACCGGGCCGATGTGCTGGAAGCCTATCTGAACCACCACGACGCCGTGAGCAAGGCCAAGGTCTACGAGCGGACGGGCGATGTGGTGGTGTATTACACCGGCTCCCGCAAGGATGCCGTCGCCGCCCTGAGCACCTACCGTTTCGATGACCCCGAACTGGACGCACTAGTCACCAGCGCCGACAGCCGCCGCATCAATCAGGAATATCAGGAAAAGATGTATAACCTCTTGGCAGGCCGGGTGCTGCGCGAGCTGTTCCTGCCCGCCCCGCTCAACGCCGCCTACACCGTGTTCCGCTCCATCAAGTTCCTCTGGAAGGGTGTGTGCTGCCTGTGGCGCCGCAAACTGGAAGTTGAGGTGCTGGATGCTTTGAGCATCGGCGTCTCCATCCTGCGGGGCGATTTCGCCACCGCAGGCTCCGTCATGTTCCTGCTCAACGTCGGCTCCCTGCTGGAGGAGTGGACCCGCAAGAAGAGCCTCGACGACCTGGCCCGCAGCATGGCCCTGAATGTCGATAAGGTCTGGGTCCGCGCACAGGGTACCGAAGTGCTCATGCCGCTGACCAAGGTCCACCCGGGCGACGAGATCGTCGTCCGCTCCGGCAACATGATCCCGCTGGACGGCACCGTCATCGAGGGCGAAGCCATGGTCAACCAGGCCGCACTCACCGGCGAGTCCATGCCGGTGCGCAAGACCATCGGTGCCACCGTCTACGCCGGCACTGTGGTGGAAGAGGGCGAGTGCGTCCTGACCACCAGGACCGAGGGCGGCGCAAACCGCTACGACAAGATCGTGGCCATGATCGAGGAATCCGAGAAGCTGAAGTCCAGCACCGAAAACCGTGCGCTGGCTCTGGCCGACCGTCTGGTCCCCTGGTGCCTCGGTGCTACCGTCGTCACCTACGCCCTGACCCGGAACGCCACCCGCGCCATCTCCTGCCTGATGGTCGATTTCTCCTGCGCCCTCAAGCTCTCCATGCCGCTGGCCGTTCTTTCTGCCATGCGCGAGTGCGGTGCAAGCCATATCACCGTCAAGGGCGGCAAGTACCTCGAGACCCTGTCCAAGGCTGACACCATCGTCTTCGACAAGACCGGCACCCTGACCCGCGCTACCCCCAAGGTGGTCAAGGTCGTCCCCTTCTCCGGCTGCAGCGAGAGCGAAGTTTTGCAGCTGGCCGCCTGCCTCGAGGAGCACTTTCCCCACTCGATGGCCAACGCCGTCGTCCGGGAGGCCAGAGAGCGCGGCATCTCCCACGAGGAGATGCACTCCGAGGTGGAGTATATCGTGGCCCACGGCATCGCCAGCCGCGTCAGCGGTGAGCGGGTCGTCATCGGCAGCCACCACTTCGTCTTTGAGGACGAGCACTGCACCATCCCCGAGGACGAGCGCGAGAAGTTCGATAACCTCGAGCCGGAGTACTCTCACCTCTATCTGGCCGCTTCGGGCCGTCTGGCCGGTGTCATCTGCATCGCCGACCCGCTGCGTCCGGAAGCTTCCCGCGTGCTGCACGCTCTGCGCGGCCTCGGCATCACCAACACCGTCATGATGACCGGTGACAGCGAGCGCACCGCCGCCGCCATCGCAAAGCAGGTGGGTGTGGACCAGTTCTTCGCCGAAGTCCTGCCCGAGGACAAGGCTGCTTTCGTCCAGAAGGCCAAGAGCGAGGGCCACACCGTCGTGATGATCGGCGACGGCATCAACGACTCCCCCGCCCTCTCTGCCGCTGACGTCGGCATCGCCATCAACTCCGGCGCTGCCATCGCCCGCGAGATCGCAGATGTGACCATCAAGGCCGACAGCCTCGAGGAGCTGGTTATCCTCAAGACCATCGCCAACGCCCTGCAGCGCCGTGTCAGCGCCAACTACCGCTTCGTGCTGACCTTCAACTCTGCCCTCATCGCGCTGGGGGCAATGGGCATCCTGCAGCCTGCGTCCTCTGCCATGCTGCACAACCTCTCCACCATCGGCATCAGCCTCAAGAGCATGACCAACCTCATCCCCGAGGAAAAGGCTCAGAAGGCTCTGGCAGAAAAGAACTAAAGTCCAAACACGACAAAAATACCGGCTGTACTTAAAACACAGCCGGTATTTTTTATATCTGAATATTACTCAAGGCCGATCTGCTGTGCGTACTCTTCCAGCAGCTCCCGCTCCAGGAAGGGGGTCTTGACGCCCTCGCGGTCACGGTAGGTCTCATGGCCCTTGCCGATGACGGCGATGAGGTCGCCCTCCTGTGCGTGGTCAACAGCATAATGCAGGGCGTCGAGGCGGTCGGGGATCTCCACGAACTTTGCGTCCGGGTTGCCCTTGTTCATGCCCACGCGGATGTCCGCGATGATGTCCTCCACCTTCTCAAAGCGGTTGTTGTCCTCCGTGAGGATGGAGAAATCGGCCATCCTGGCACAGATCTCGCCCATGCCGTAGCGGCGCAGCTTGGAGCGGTTGCCGCCGCAGCCGAACACCACCACCAGCCGGTGGGGGTGATAGGCCCGCAGGGTGGTGAGCAGGCTCTCGGTGGAGACTTCGTTGTGGGCGTAGTCCAGCAGGATGGTGAACTTCCTGCTGATGGGGACCAGCTCCACGCGGCCCTTGACCACGCAGCGGCTCAAACCTTCGTGGATGGCCTCATCGGGCAGGCCCAGCACCTTGCCCACAGTGAGAGCAGCCAGCGCATTGTAGACGCTGAACTCGCCGGGCATATTCACTTTGACGTCCATATCATCCTTGCCGGAGACATGGAACTGGACGCCGAGGAAGTCGTGGGTGCGGAGCAGCTGATAAGTACCGGCGCGGTAGTCGGCCTTCTCGCTGCAGCCGTAGGTCACAAGCTTGCAGGTGTGGCCTTCCAGCAGGGCCTCGGTGTTCTCGTCGTCGATGTTCACGACGCCGGTGGTGCAGCGCTTGAAAAGCTGACCCTTCCAGCTGCGGTATTCTTCAAAGGTCTTGTGCTCGCCGGGGCCGATGTGGTCGGGCGAGAGGTTGGTGAAGACGCCGATGTCGTAATGGATGCCCGCCACGCGGTCCATCATGAGGCCCTGACTGGACACTTCCATCAGCGCCGTGTCGCAGCCGGCGTCCAGAAACTCCCGGAACGTCTTCTGCAGCTCATAGCTCTCAGGGGTGGTGTTGGCCGTCTCCTGATGGTGGCCGAGGAAGTAGATGCCGTTGGTGCCGATCATGCCCACCTTGCGGCCTGCGGCCTCCAGCACGCTCTTTATCATGTGGGTGGTGGTGGTCTTGCCCTTGGTGCCGGTGACGCCGATCATGGTCATCCGGCGGGAGGGGTTGCCGAAGAGGTTGCCGCTCATGAGCGCCAGCGCATAGCGGCTGCTCTCCACCTTCAGCACGGCAGCGCCGGGGACGGTGGAAAGGTCGATGTCGTGCTGGACCACCAGCGCCGTCACGCCGTCGGCCACGCACTGGGCGGCGTAGTCGTGGCTGTCCCGCTGGGTACCCACGATGCAGACGAAAAGCCGGCCCGGGGCCGCCTTGCGGCTGTCGTAGATGATGTCCTCGATGTCAAGTTCAAGGCTGCCCTGCACCAGCGTATAGGACACGCCCTCCAACAGTTGTTCCAGTTTCATCGTTCAAATGCTCCTTATTGCTGTTCTGCCGCTGCGGCAGTGGGGTCTTCGGCGGGCGCGGTTTCCGCGCCCTCGGTATCGGGTTCGGTGCCGGAGGCTTCCTCCGGCTGGCTCTCGGCTTCTGCCTCCGCTGGGGCGGCAGGCTCTTCCGGGGCCGTCCAGCCCGAGGGCAGGGTCGGCTCACCCTGTGCGAAGCGGAATTTGCGGCTGGAAGAGGCGCTCAGGTGGCTCAGATCCAGCATACCGGTGTCGGTGGGCGAGCAGCCCTTGCCGTCCTCGTTGAGCAGGACATACTTTGCCAGCCGGAGTTTGTAGTCCAGCTCATTCAGGGTACCCAGAAGCACGCTGATGCGGCCCTGATACAAAAACGCCATCTGCTCCGGGTCCTCGAACTCGATGCGGGTGACATCCGCCCCCAGCTCACTGCTGTCCAGTGCGGTCAGCAGAGTGTTCAGGGACTCGAGCCGCTTATCCGTGGGCGGTCCGGCCTCGCTGGCTGCGGCGCTGTCAGACGCCGCGCTGCCCGAAGACGGGCCGGACGGTCCTGTCTCAAATTCCAGCTGTGTACCCGGCGTCGTGGATACCGGCTCGCCGCCGCAGAGGATGATAAGGTCCGGCTGGGCCGAATCCTGATCCAGTATCTTCAGCCCCGCAGAAAGGCTCAGCCAGCCGCTGGACGTCTGCATGGCGTAGACGGCAGTGGCCGCGTTGGTCCGCACCACTACGGTGTTAGGGTAATCCCGCTCCACCCGGATATTTTCCAGCAGCGGGAACTGCTTTTCCAGCGCAGCGGCCTTTTCGGCGGGGTCGAAGCTGAAGATGTTCTCTTCCGCGTGGACGCCCAGCGCCTGCAGGATCTCGGCGCTGGAATAGCCGCCCACCTCCTGCACCACCTCTCCATCGACCGCCACTTCTAAGGTGTTTATCTTGAAGAGCATGGTCACGGTGAGGTAGACGCCCACCCCGATGACGCAGAGCAGCAGCGCCAGCGCCGTCAGGCGGCGGATGGCCCTGCGGCGGCGGACAGCGCCATGCCGACCTTGGGGTTCTTATAGTTGTACGGGTTGATCGAGACGGGCTTGGCCCAGCCGACGCCTCCCACCAGCATGCACAAGGCACCCAGCGGGTCGAAGTGGCGCAGCGGATTCATCGAGAGACGCCCGGCACGCACGGCAGTGTCATCACCCAGCAGGTGGCTGGCCAGCGCGTGGGCCGACTCATGAAACGGGATGGTGATGAGCACGACAACAGCGCGCAGCAGATACTGCACGATCACCGCGGGAGACAACAATCCGTTCAAAAGGTAACACCACCCCATTAAAAGCTTAGTCTATTATATCGTAGAAATGGCGGCAAGACAAGCCCTGTAGGCACCGAAAACACAATATTTAGCGCCTGAATCAAACAAAAACGCAAAATTATGAAAAAAATCAAAATTTTTTCTGTCAAAACACTTGCATTTTCGCGCAGTATACGCTATACTATTAAAGCTATTGAAAAGGAGGTGCAAGCAATTATGGCCAAATGTTCTTGCTGTGGCAAGGGTGTCACGTTCGGTATCAAGGTTTCTCACTCTCATCGTCGGAGCAACCGTACCTGGAACCCCAATGTCAAGCGCGTGAAGGCGATCGTGGACGGTTCCCCGAAGTATATCTACGCCTGCACCCGCTGCCTGCGCTCTGGTAAAGTTACCCGCGCGGTCTGATTGGAAGGAAAAAATGCCGGTCACATCGTGTGACCGGCTTTTTCTCTTTTACGCTTGCTTTTTAGGAGGTGGGTCTATGCTCCCCCGTGACCCTGTAATGCTGTTGAGCTATGTAAACACCCAACTGCGGGATCGCGACGCCAGTTTGGACGCAGA
>OIKG01000307.1_pt1 | contig 8959 bp, 10 predicted proteins | sample 1583711 | NCBI WGS metagenome assembly OIKG01 (sample SAMN02674698, study PRJEB24791) | human gut metagenome, SKBSTL036 | isolation source: stool | host: Homo sapiens | place: USA
GACGCTCTTCCGATCTGTTTCCACGCTCAAGCGCATGACAAACCGCACCGCAGGCGTGCAATTATGGCAGCGCGGCTACTACGACCACATTATCCGCGACCAGCTCGACTATGACGCCATCTGGCAATATATCGACGAAAATCCCGCCAAATGGCCCCACGGCCAATTCTACACTTCGGACGGGGAGGAACACCCATGAGCCGTTATTTTACCAAAACCCTCGCTTCGCTGGAGCCGTACACCCCCGGCGAACAGCTTAAAATCGCTGACATTGTCAAACTCAACGCCAACGAAAACCCGTACCCGCCCGCGCCTGGCGTGGCGGCGGCGGTGGCCGCGGCGGTGCCGGGGCTGCGGCTGTACTCTGATTTGACCAACGGCGATCTCAACGCCGCCATTGCGCGCCACTGGGGCGTGCGCCCGGAGAATATCCTCTGCGGCAACGGCAGCGACGAGAACCTGTTCTTCGCCCTGCGGGCCTTCTGCGACGAGAACCACCCGCTGGCCTATGCAGACATCACCTATGGCTGCTACGGCGTCTGGTGCGGGCTGATACACATCCCCAGCCATATCATCCCGCTGAAAGAAGATTTCACCCTCGACCCGGCAGATTATTATGGCCTGAACGAGACCATCGTCATCGCCAACCCCAACGCCCCCACCGGTCTGGCCCTGCCCCGCAGCGCCATCGAGGAGATCCTGAAGGCGAACCCCAACCATGTGGTCATCGTGGACGAAGCCTATGTGGACTTCGGCGGCGAGAGCTGTGTGCCGCTCATCGACAACTACGAAAATCTGCTGGTGGTCCAGACCTTCTCGAAGTCCCGTCAGCTGGCCGGTGCGCGGCTGGGCCTGGCTATGGGGAATGCAAAGCTCATCGCCGACCTCAACCGGGTCAAGTTCAGCCTCAACCCCTACAACATCAACCGGCTGACCCTGAAGGCGGGCAAGGCCGCGCTGGAAGATACGGACTACTTCGACAAGACCCGCGCCGCTATCGTGGAGACGCGGGGCTGGACAAAGCAGCAGCTGGAAGCGCGGGGCTTTGCCGTGCTGGACAGCCGCTCCAATTTCCTGTTTGCTTCCACCGACAAAAAGAGCGGCGGCGAACTTTATCGGAAACTGAAAGAAAAAGGCGTGCTGGTGCGCCACTTCGACGCACCCCGTATTTCGAACTGGCTGCGCATCACCATCGGCACGCCGGACGACATGACCGCCCTTCTGCGGGCGCTGGATGAAATTTTGGAGGGCTGAGCCATGCGGGAAGTGACCATCGAGCGGAACACCAACGAGACCCAGATCGAGCTGACCCTGAACCTCGACGGCGCAGGCCGGTATCAGGTGGACACCGGCTGCGGCTTTCTGAACCATATGCTGGAGCTGTTTGCGCGGCACGGGCGCTTTGATCTGGTGCTTACCTGCCACGGCGACGTGGAGGTGGATTATCACCACACCACCGAGGATGTGGGCATCGCGCTGGGGCAGGCGTTCGCCCGGGCGCTGGGCGATATGCGGGGCATCCACCGGTACGGCAGCTTCTATCTGCCCATGGACGAAGCCCTCATCCTCTGCGCCGTGGACATCTCGGGCCGCTGCACCCTGAACTGGGACATCCATTGCAGCACCGAAAAAGTCGGCGACTTCGACGTGGAGTGCGCCAAGGAGTTCTGGCTGGGCTTTGCCCGCAGCGTGCCGGCCACCGTCCACTTCGTTCAGTTCGCGGGAGAGAACAGCCACCACATCCTTGAGGCCGCGTTCAAGGGCGCTGGCCGTGCGCTGGCCGATGCCGTCCGCATCGACGCGGCCCATCGGGACGAAATTCCTTCCACGAAAGGACTGCTGGTATGATCTGCATCATCGACTACGGCGTGGGCAACCTGTTCAGCCTGAAATCGAGTCTGGCCCATCTGGGGCTGGAAGCGAAGGTCAGCGCGGACGCCGCCGACATCCGCGCCGCTGACCGGCTCATCCTGCCGGGCGTGGGCGCCTTCGGGGACGCGATGGCAAAGCTCGAGGCCACCGGCCTTGTGCCGGTCATCAAGGAGGAAGCGGAGAAAAAGCCCCTCCTTGGCATCTGCCTCGGGATGCAGCTGCTGTTTGAAAAGAGCTGCGAGTACGGCGAGCACGACGGCCTTGGCTTCGTGCCGGGGCAGGTCTGCCCGCTGGCTCCCGACCTCGGCGACAAGAGCCTGAAAGTGCCGCAGATCGGCTGGAACGCCGTCCACATCCTGCGGGACGACCCGCTGTTCAAGTACGTCAGGGACGGCGAGTATTTCTACTACGTCCACAGCTATTACGGCAAAAACTGCGCCGCCAACACACTGGCCGTCAGCGACTATTCCCTGCCCGTCACCGGCGTGGTGAAGGCGGGCAAGGTGTACGGCACCCAGTTCCACCCGGAGAAAAGCGGTGACGCAGGACTGCGGCTGCTGAAAGCATTCAGTGAGCTATAAATAGAAAGGCGGCTTGCCCTCTCCGTCAGCGCTGCCGCGCTGCCACCTCTCCCAAAGGGAGAGGCTTTTGGCTCCCCCTTTGGGGGAGCTGGACGCGAAGCGGCCTGAGAGGGCAAGGACGCTAAAGGAGAAACGAAAATGCAGCTATTCCCAGCCATTGACCTGCGGGGCGGCAAAGTCGTGCGCCTGACGCAGGGCGATTACGACCGGATGACCGTCTACGGCGAAGACCCCTGCGCCCAGGCGCGGGCTTTTCTCGAAGCCGGGGCAAAAAACCTCCACGTCGTCGATCTGGACGGCGCAAAGGACGGAACCCTTTCCAATTACGACACCATCGCCGCGCTGGCAAAGCAGGGCGGCCTGTATATCGAAGCAGGCGGCGGCATCCGCACCGAAGAGCGGATTGAAAAATACCTCTCTTTGGGCGTGGGCCGGTGCATCCTCGGCAGTGTGGCCGTGACGAACTTTGACTTCACGGCCCGGATGCTGAAAAAGTACGGCGACAAAATTGCCGTGGGCGTGGACGCCAGGGACGGCTATGTGGCGATCCACGGCTGGAAGGACGTCAGCGCTGAGCCGGGCGTGGCCTTCTGTCAGCGTCTGGCTGAGGCTGGATGCAAGGCCATCATCTACACCGACATTGCCTGCGACGGCGCGATGAAAGGCACCAACCTCGCCCTCTACCGCCAGCTTGCAAAAGAAGTGCCGGGCGTGGCCATCACGGCCAGCGGCGGTATTTCCTCGGAAAAGGAGCTGCTGGAGCTGGAAGAGATGGGGACTGCCGCCGCCATCCTCGGCAAGAGCCTGTACACCGGTGCGCTGGACCTTGGGCGCTGCGTCGCGCTGGTGCAGAAGTAAGGAGCAAGACCATGATAACGAAACGCATCATCCCCTGTCTGGACGTCCGGAACGGACGGGTCGTCAAGGGAACGAACTTCGAGGGCATCAAGGATGTGGCCGACCCGGTGGAGATGGCCCGGATGTACAACGCGGCGGGCGCGGACGAGCTGGTGTTCTACGACATCACGGCCAGCGCCGAGGGCCGCGCCCTCTTCACCGACATCCTCACCCGGGTGGCCGGCGAGATCTTCATCCCCCTCACGGTGGGCGGCGGCGTCAACACGCTGGACGATTTCGACCGGGTGCTCAAATGCGGTGCCGATAAAGTCAGCGTCAACTCGGGCGCACTGAGAGACCCCGGCCTCATCCCGGCGGCGGCCAAGCGGTACGGCGACCAGTGCGTGGTCCTCTCCGCCGACGTCAGGCGGGTGGACGGCCGGTTCCGCGTCTTTGCCAAGGGCGGGCGTGAAGACACTGGCCGGGACGCGCTGGAATGGATCAAATGGTGCGTGGACAACGGCGCAGGCGAAGTGTGCCTCAACAGCATCGACACCGACGGCGTCCGGAACGGCTTCGACCTCGAGATGCTGGACGCCGTGGCGGCCCGGGTGAACGTGCCCATCATCGCCAGCGGCGGCGCGGGCAAAAAGGAAGACTTCCTCGAGCTGTTCCATCATAAAGGCATCGACGCGGGCCTTGCGGCGGGCATCTTCCACCAGAAGCTGCTCACCATCCGGGAGCTAAAGGAATACTTAAACGAAAATGGCGTGGAAATGCGGCTCTGAGCCCTTGCGTTTGCCCGCCGAATACGCTAAACTATAGCTGTCCCCCTGCGGGGAAGGAGAAACATCATGGATCTGAAATTTGACGAAAAGGGCCTCATCCCTGCCATCGTACAGGACCACTACACCAAAGAGGTGCTGACCCTCGCCTACATGAACGCCGAGACGCTGGCGCTGACCATCGCGGAGGGCCGGACGGTGTTCTGGAGCCGCAGCCGTCAGGAGATCTGGCGCAAGGGCGAGACCAGCGGCAACGTCCAGCGTGTGGTGTCCATCACCGCCGACTGCGACGCCGACGCGCTGGTGGTGGAGGTCGTCAAGAGCGGCCCCGCCTGCCACACCGGTGCCGAGAGCTGCTTTTTCAACGAAGTGTATGTTTCCCCGGAGCTGAAGCAGTTCAGCTGGCAGGGGCTGTATGACCTCATCAGGGGCCGCAAGACCAGCCCCAAAGAGGGCAGCTACACCACCTATCTCTTCGAGAAGGGAAAAGAAAAGATCCTCAAGAAGGTGGGCGAAGAGTGTACTGAGGTCATCATCGCGGGCGAAAAGGAAGACAAGGCCGAGACGGTCTACGAGATCAGCGATCTGGCATACCATGTGCTGGTGCTGATGGTGCAGGCCGGCATCACGGTGGAGGACATCACCCGCGAACTGGAAAAACGACACGTTATCGACCACAAGGTCAAACAGGAAAGGATGCAGTGATTCACTATGGCAGATTATAAGAAGTCCAGTGTCCATTGTCACTCGACGATGTGCGACGGCAAAAACACCTTGCAGGAGATGGCCTCCGCTGCGTGTGCGCAGGGGCTGACCACACTGGGCTTCACGGGCCATAGCTATACCCAGCGCGACCGTGAATACTGCATGAGCCCCAGCCGCACGGCCCAGTACAAGGCCACCATCGCCAAGCTCAAGACCGAGTACAAGGGCAAGGTGGACATCCTCTGCGGCATCGAGTGGGACCTGCTGAGCGAGGACAAGCGCACCGGCTACGACTACTGGATCGGCTCTGCGCACCACCTCTACGGCAAGAACACCGGCAAATACTACGAGATCGACTTCCGCCCCCAGGATCTCCACGACTGCATCTACGACGACTTCGACGGCGACCCTCTGGCCGCTGTGGAAGCATACTTCGCCGAGGTGGAGAAGGTGGCGGCCATGGGCCCCGACATCCTCGCCCACATCGACCTCATCAAGAAGCTGAACGCCGCCGGTGAGTTCTTCGACGAGGAGTCGCCCCGCTATAAGGCCGCAGCCCTCAAGGCGCTGAATGTGGCCAAAGAGCACGGCTGCCTGCTGGAAGTGAACACCGGCGGTGTCTACCGCGGCTACCGCAAGGACTTCTACCCCGGCGCATGGCTGCTGGGCGAGTGGCAGAAGATGGGCGGCAAGGTCATCATCACCTCCGACGCCCACGATGTGGACAGCCTGACCTTCGGCTTCGACGAGGCTGCTGCCGCCGTCAAGGCCGCAGGCTTCAAGAGTGTGGAAGTGCTGACCATCAACGGCTTCGAGACGCAGGAGCTGTAAAATCAGATAAAATGCTTAAAGGGAGCTGTTGTGTGCAACAGCTCCCTTTTGTGGGCAAAAAGGAGAAACCTATGACCCAGTCCCCTGCGAAAAAATCATTCTTCAACCGGAACGTCGATTTGATGAACGGCCCCATCTTCAAGAGCCTGTTCGTCTTTATGCTGCCCATTCTGGTGTCGTGCCTCTTCCAGCAGCTCTATAATACCGTGGACACCATGATCGTCGGCAATGTGCTGGGCGACACCGCCCTTGCCGCCATTGGCGCCTGCGGGGCCATCTACGAGCTTCTGGTCGGATTTGGTATCGGTATCGGCAACGGCCTCGCCATCGTCGCAGCGCGCGCCTACGGGGCCGGAGACGAGGACCAGCTCAAACAGACCGTGGCGGGTTCCATCGTCATCGGCATCATCGCGTCGGCGGTCATCACGCTGGCGGGCGCGGCGGGCCTGCATCCGCTGCTGGAGCTGCTGGACACCCCGGCGGAAATTTTAGAGGACGCCTACGGCTATATCATCATCATCGACCTCGGCGTCATCGTCATGTTTGCCTATAACCTCTGCGCCGGCCTGCTGCGGGCCATCGGCAACAGCTTTATGCCGCTGGTCTTCCTCATCCTCTCGTCGGTGCTCAACGTCATCCTCGACCTCTGGTTCATCGCCGTGCTGGGCATGGGCGTGGCCGGTGCCGGTGTGGCGACGGTCATCTCTCAGGGCGTGTCGGTGGCGTTCTGCATCCTGTATGTCTTCCGCAGCGCCCGGCTGCTCCTGCCCGGGAAAAAGCACTTCCATGTGGAGAGCCGCCTCTATTGGGAGCTGTTCAGCCAGAGCATCTCCATGGGCCTCATGAGCAGCATCGTCTCGGCGGGCTCTGTCGTTTTGCAGTACGGCATCAACGGCCTCGGTACGCTGGTCATCGCGGGCCACACCGCAGCCCGAAAGCTCTTCGCGTTCACGGATATGCCCCTGTCGGCGATGGCCTCTGCCTGCTCGACCTACGTCTCCCAGAACTACGGCGCGAACCATCCCGACCGCGTCCGCCGCGGAATGCGGGACATCTATCTCTACAGTGTCGTGGTGGCTGCGGCTGCTGTCCTGCTCATGGCGGCAGGTGCGGAGTGGATGGTAAAGCTGGTGTCCGGCTCTTCGGAGCCGGTGGTGCTGGAAAACGGCGCACGGTATCTGGTCTGGAACGCACCCTTCTACGCCGTGCTGGGAATGCTGCTCTCCACCCGCTACGCTCTGCAGAGCATGGGCGAGAAGGTGCTGCCCCTGCTGTCCAGCGTCATCGAGTTTCTGGGCAAGATCGTCTTCGTCCTGCTCTTCATCCCCCGCTTTGAGTATAACGCGGTCATCCTCTGCGAGCCGGTCATCTGGTGCTTCATGACCATAGAACTGCTTATCGCATACCGGCATAATTCCTTCGTGTTCCCGAAGAAAAAGTGAAGATGAGCAAAAGGCTCTGCCCGAAAAAAGGGGCAGAGCCTTTTATAGTTCGTGCTTGTGAGCACGCTTTTCGGCGAGCTGTTCGAAGTCCTTTTGGGCCTCCGGCAGGAATTTCAGAGTCCAATTCATTCAAATTCGACCTCATCCATGCTGTCAAGCGCAGCTTTGGTAATGCCGTTCTGCCGATAGACCTCTTCGGCGGGAATGGCATCTGCGGGGTCGAAGCCCTGCATCCGCTGGGCGGCAAGGGCAGCAAGCTTTGCGTCGTTTACTTCGTCGATGAGGCGGAGATATTCTTCCGGCGAGAGAAGGACGCACTCAGGGGAATTGTTCTTCATGACGACCTTCGCGCCCTGACGGCGGACATCTTCAAAGACCTTTCCGGCCATGCCGCGGTTGAACAGAGAGATGGGGATGGTGCTGCGCAGCGCGCTCGAAATGTCTGCCATAATACATGCCTCCAATCTTTTTCATCTTTAGTATATGCAAAGACGGCGAAAATGTCAAGAAAAATATCAGTGGATTCACTGCGATATATAAAAGAACTCCCCGCCATGCAGCTGCACAGCGGGGAGAAAGAGGGAGGAAAATTTTAGATTCAGAGGGCCGAATAGCCGAAGCTGTTCACCAGCGCGTCGATGTGCTGGCCGGCCTTGCACATGGGGCAGTCGCGGCTGTCGAAGCTGGCGTAGTCGGGCAGGCTGGAGGGGTCGAAGATGGAGGTGACCGGGATGCCCAGACACTCGTGGGTGGTGGCGAAGATGGCCGACAGGCCCGCTACGGTGCCGCCGTAGTAGTTGACCGCCTCGATGGCCGCCTGCACGGTGTAGCCGGTGGTGATGGAGGCCGACAGGATGAGGACGTGCTTGCCCCTGACCATCGGGGCGAGATTGTCGCGGAGGATGATCTGGCTGCCGCTGGTGTACTCGGGGGTGATGACGTAAATCGTCTGGTGGGCGTTCATGTTGGCAAAGCCGTCTTTGGTCAGCTCGTTGGCCAGACAGGTGCCGATGACCTGTGTGCCGTCCAGACAGAGCACGGTGTCCACGATGGTGCTGTGCTGATAGGCAGCCACCAGCTCCTTGGCGACAGCCTTCGCCTCCGAGAGGCGGGCTTTCTGGGTGGTGACGTCGATGTAGTAGTTGATGTGGCTGTGGCTGGTGGCGAAGTGGCCCTTTGCCACGCGCAGGAACAGACTGCTTTTGTTGGTGGGAAGCTTTACCATATTGATCATAACTGCACACTCCTGTTCTTGTGAAATCAGGCAGGACGCCCATCCCTCAAAAGGAAACAGCGCGGCGGCACATCTGTCCGGCCGCTGCGCTCCCCGGTTGGTATGCTCTTATTGTAGCAGGAAAGGCACCTTATGCACAAGACACAAAACCACTAAAAATCCTTGCTTGCGTTTTGGCAGAATGACGGAGAAGTGCAAATAAAAACGCCCAAGGCGTGAGCCTTGGGCGCAGAGTGCAGAAAAGAGATCACACGAGGATGATCTTGCTGGAGTCGGTAGGATCGGTCTTGGCGGTCATCTTCCAGGTGCAGAAAGCACGGGTGTAGCCGCTGTTGCCGCTGCTGGCCTGAATACGGGGCCAGTACTTCAGCTCGACGGTGTCGCCATCCTGAATATCGACAGAGGTGATGGTGAGGGCAAAGTCCTTTGCATCCTCGCTCTCTTCCAGATCAAATTCCGGGTCGGTAATCGTGATATACTGCTTGGCGTAGTTCTTCTCAGTCTTATCGCGGGTCACAGTAAGCTCAAAGCACTCATTGGTCACATACAGCGGAACCTTTTTGGTGGTGCACTTGATGTTGACGGTGCAGGTGAATTTGGACGTATTGCTATCATAAGTAGGTGCCTTGTCGGGATCGTCCGCGCTCTTATAGGTCTTGAAAGTACCCATCA
>OIKG01000313.1_pt1 | contig 8846 bp, 8 predicted proteins | sample 1583711 | NCBI WGS metagenome assembly OIKG01 (sample SAMN02674698, study PRJEB24791) | human gut metagenome, SKBSTL036 | isolation source: stool | host: Homo sapiens | place: USA
CAGGTGAATTTATAAGAATGTTTGTAGATACATATGGGCTATGCTTATCAAATGATGTACTTTTTGATGAGTCATCGTTGTTTGGTTTGTTTTAAAGATACGAGTAAAGGGAGGATAATAGAATGGCGAAGCAGGAAAAAGATTATCTTGCCATTGCTAAATAATAGGAGGTTTTGGATGAATGAAAAGAAAAAGAAAATTATGAAGTTGAGCATACCTTAGATTTTGGAACAATAATAGAAGACTTAGGGATATTGTGCCGAAAAAAACGGAGGCATGTTATGAGATTATATCATGGAAGTATATTGTAATTGATAGTATAAATCATGTGGTGGAACTTGCCTGAATTATTTACAATCGAATAGATACAGAAAAATGAAACAGGTTCAGATTAGTTGTTGTAGATATCAAAAGAAATATAGACGAATCGGAGTGTACATTCCGCATACTGTCTCTTAGCCCTGCATAGATTGTATAAACAAATTATACAGGGGTTTCCATGAAAGATTATATCGAGGAGAGGGCCGTTGAGATCGCAACTTATATAATAGAAAATAATGCGACAGTGAGGCAGACAGCGAAGCAGTTTGGGATTAGTAAGAGTACGGTGCACAAGGATGTGACAGAAAGATTACTTCAGGTTCGGCCGATACTGGCGGCAAAGGCGCGAAAAGTGTTGGATATGAACAAATCAGAGCGTCACATACGCGGTGGACTGGCTACAAAGGAAAAATATTTACACCAGCATGAGAAGAACAAGAGCTGACATAGGAATGTGTGCTATAATAAGGAAGAAAGTCAGCAGGTATGCTGAGAATAAAAAGTAAGATACAGGAGAAGCTAATTGAGACAAGGAAAAAACGGGCAAATACGAGGCACCCTGAAACGCAGATTAATGACAAATTTTCTTTTGACAGCATTGATTCCGGTTTTGATCTTTGCAATTATCTCGCAGATCAATATACAGCAGCGATTAAAAGAAAATCTATCAGACCGAATAAAGAGTAATCTGGATACGGCAGAGAAAAATCTGGAGATGGTTCTGGATAAGTACGAGACAATCTTATATGATTTCAGCACGGATGAAGATGTTCTGGAAATTGTAAGAGCATTGAACGAGAGCCGGGGGGATCGTGAGAGTAACAGCACCAGTCTCAGGAAAAAACTGAGTCATATTTGCAATCAGTTTACCGGAGTGGAAGGGATCACGATACAGTTAAAGACGGGAGAGATCATATATTATGAGAGTCTTTCGTCATTTTCTGGAAGTGAGACGTGGGCAGATAAGGTTGAGATTCCGAAAATAGAACGGGGGGCTGTTTATTTCGGAGATGGAAAGCCAGTGAAGATTGCTGACAAGAATCATTATATGTTTTATATTGCAAGAAATATTACAGACTATCGTATTATCGAGAATTTTCAGGGAACGGTCGTATTAAGTGTCAATGAGGAGAGAATTCGCAGAGCAATTGCATCGGATATTGGTTCCAGAGAATATCTGCTGAGCGACGATGTGATTGTGAGTGCGCCTGATCCAAAGAAGATCGGGAAGAAGCTCAGTGAGATACAGGATTCCGAAAATTACCAGTATACGACAGCAGATCATGAAATCAGCGGATTTGCAATCTGCAATGAGCAGCCACTTGCGTATTACTGGAAAATGTCCGTCAGTCAATGGATTTATCTGTTTATCATTATCAGCATGACGATCGTGATCATGTTCATATTGCTTCATTTTTTCAGCAGACCATACATTCAGGCGGTAGAATCAATTACCGGCGTAATGAGTTGTGTAGAACAGGGTGAGTTTGATCATCAGGTGAGAGTGAACCCGCATCTGCCTATGGAGATACAACAGATCAGTTCAGGATTTAATGAGATGGTTGCACATCTGGAGATGTTGATTGCAAAAGTAAAACAGGCGGTTCTGGATCAGAAAAATGCAGAATTGTCAGCCCTGGAGGCACAGATCGATCCTCATTTTCTCTATAATACGCTGGATACGATCAACTGGAAGGCGATTGAAAATGAGCAGTATGAGATTAGTGGAATGGTTGGTGCACTTGCGGACATTCTGCGTTATACAGTGAAAAATGCAGGAGGAACAGCGAGTATCAGCGAAGAAATTGCCTGGCTGAAGCAATATATTATGCTGCAGAGTGCAAAATTCGGAAAGCGTCTGGATGTAAAGATTTATATGCCGGAAGATGTGAAGGAATGCAGAATCCACAAATTGCTTTTACAGCCGTTTGTGGAGAATACGATCAAATATGCGTTTGCAGATCAGGAAGAGTGTGCTTTGAATATCCGCATGAAGAAAAGCGGAGAACAGCTGCATATTCTGATCCAGGACAATGGACAGGGAATGGATCCGGACATGGTAGCCAAACTTAATCAGGACGAGTGCGAGATGGAAGGACATCTTGGAATTGCAAATGTAAGAAAGCGCCTGAAATTGTATTATGGGGGACAGGCAGCATTATATTTTGAAAGTGAAGTTGGAAACTATACAAAAGTACATTTATTTATACCCATAGAGGAGGAAACTACATGCGTATTGTAGTGGTTGAGGATGAAGCGCCGATTCGTGAAGGAATGGCAAAGCTTCTAAGCAAGATCAATCCGGAATATGAGCTGGTAGGAAAAGCGGCGGATGGGGAAGCCGGCTATCAGCTGATTCGTGAACTGAATCCGGATCTGGTCATTATGGATATTCGGATGCCCAAAATGGATGGGATTGCCATGATGAAGAAATTGCGGGAGGAAAATATAAAATGTAAAGCCATTATCCTTTCGGCATATTCGGAATTTCAGTATGCCCAAAAGGCGATTGAACTCAAAGCAGACAGCTATCTGCTGAAGCCGATTAAGATTCCGGAATTGAAAAGTGCCTTAAAACAGGCAGAGAGAGAAATCTCAGAGGATCAGGGGACAGAGCAGATTTTTTCCGTGGAAAATATTATGTTGGCCTGTATGCATGGTCAGGTGCGCCAGAATTCACAATTAAATAAAACAATGCAGCAAAAATACGGTGTTTCTCTGGAAGAACCGGCAGAACTTTTTGGTGTGTGGCTAGGGGACAGTTACAGAAAACAGAAGTCGTTGACCAGGCAGATTTTGGAAACGGTGGGGGATCACGCTATACATTATAAGTCCTGCATTTTGGAATCCGACAGCTGGCAGCTGTTGACGATGGTGATTTATCAGGTGAAAGACGGAGCGTCCCAGAAAGAGCGATTTGAAAAGTACGTTGTCCCAATGGTTTGCAGTCAGCTGGAAACTCCGGTGGTCTGCTTCTGGAAAACGGTAGAACGGCTGTTGGATATGCCGTCTGCATTGCAGGAAATCCGTGTACAGAGAGAATGGAATCTGATGTTTCCGAAAGGAACACTGATCAGCAACGAGTTGATTGAGCAGCAGCATCCGGTACCGTTAAAATATCCTGTGGAATTGGAAGAAAAGGCAAAACAGGCGGTTTTACAGGAGAACAAAAAGGAATTAAAAAAATGTTTCTGGGAACTGGCGAACTGCTATCAAGAAGAGTTTCATACACCGACAGATATCAAACAGGCGATCATTCATTTGAGCCTGGCTGTATTCGGAATCTATAAGGCAAAAGTTTCGGTTGAACTGGATCTGGAAGTGCAGAATATCCTGCAGGAAATTACAGTAGCAGTGAGCTGGAATCAGCTGGAAGCTGCATTGAAAGCCTTTTTCGGTTTGTTTGAGTTTGAGACGGAAGAGGAAGGCGAGGAGACAAGTGTTCTGGTAAAACAGGCGAAAAAGCTGATCCGCAAATATTATGATCAGGGGATTACACTGGAGGAGATTGCGAATAAGCTTTATGTATCGGAAGAATATTTAAGCGCACAGTTTAAAAAAGAAACCGGAAGTACTTTTACCGAGACAATCCGCAAATACAGGATAGAGAAGGTAAAGGAGCTGCTTTTAAATACACATTTGAAACTGAATCAGATTGCGGAGCTTGCCGGATATTCAGATCCGAAATATATGAGTAAGGTATTTAAAGAGGAAGTTGGGATGCTTCCAAATGACTTCAGAAAATCGGTTCATTAAAAAAATCTCCCTTTTTAAGATATTTCACCCTGTTTCTTTTGACAGAATGTGATAACCTCGTAAGAGTGAAACATGGAAGGCATCATAGGAAGACATCAGTATAGATAGAAGAGGAGTATTTATGATGAGCGAAATGTTAGTTAGCTTTAAAAACCCCGAGGAAATTCTAAATTTTGTAAATACAGTGGCAAAGTATCCATATGATATGGATATGAAGAGAGGAAGATTTGTGGTAGATGCAAAATCTATTTTAGGAATCATGAATCTCGGGCTGAACAACGTGATATCACTGCAGGTTTACGGTGATCATTGCGAAGAACTGAAAAAGGAAATCTCCCGTTACGCTGCCTAGCGGCAGCCCTCCTAAATATGATGTTAGATGAAAATCTGACTCCAAATTCCCCAAACTAAGCAAACCTAAGGGAGAGAATTCCAAAGGCCGATGTACGAAAGTGCATTGGCCTTTTCAGTATACAAAGAAATAGAAAATAGAAGAAATGAGGATAGAGAAATATTTTTCAACACTTTTGTCCGGTTATCCGTCTTATAAGTGAAAGGCAAAAGAAAGGATCGCAAGGTATGATAGAGGAACTGTATAAGAAATATTATGAGGAATTGATCAATTGGTGCCATAGTATGACAGGAAACCTGTATACCGCGGAGGAACTGGTGCATGAAGCTTTCTTGCGCGCAATGCTTCATGAGGATACCTTATCCACGCTGAAAGAACAGCAAAGTCGCTCATGGTTATATCGAACTGTTAAAAATTTATATGTAGATCGTCTCAGACATGGCAAGAAGGAAATCATCTTGGATGAGTTTTCGCAGCCACAAATAGATTCTGAAGAACTGGTTCGATTAGAATGGGAGAAGCTGCTGGAAACTTTACCGGATCTGGAAGGAGTAATTTTTTCGTTACGTTACTTGGAAGGGTATAATTCCAAACAAATTGGAGATATCCTTTTGCTTTCACCAGGAACGGTCCGATCCAAACTTTCTTCTGCACGTCAACATTTAAAAAGAATTTTAGGAGGGAACAAATATGTTTGATAAGAAAAACTATGTATTAAATTGTGATATCTGTGATGCCAGAAAAATGAAAGAAGAAGATTACAACAACTATAAAAACATGATAATCAATGCAGATATTGTTATCGTCAGTACTTCCAGTAAAAGTATTTTAAATCGTCTTCCTGTCACGATAAATCAAGATTATACAATAGAAATTGCAGATGATGTTGAGACAGAGTTAAAAGTAATCAATGGATCGTATGAAATAACAGACTCTATGGTTGTTCAGGAACATACATTGTTAATCGTAAATGGAGCCCTCAATATACATTCAGGTACAAAAGAAATTTTAGAGAAATATGAGAAAATTCATGTGAACGGTTCTGTTCGATGTGCGGAAAGTATTTCGGGTTATCTGACAAAATTATCCGCAAGTAATTCCGTTTCGATCTATCCGGATGACTGTATGATATTAAATGACACATTCATTGTAGATAAATATTTCCCTTTGAGAGCAAAAGAAGACAACAAATATTATGTAAAAGACAAAGTAATTATTCAGGATAAATCGGTAGATATGCAAAAGCTAGTCGAAAAAAATGTCCGGTTTGTTACAGAACAGTTGATCATTCCGGAAGAAATGGTGGAATCGTGTATCGAGCTATTTGATGAAAAAGTGAATTTTGTAGTCATCCCTGCAGGAATGGCACTTCATTATGGAGATGCAGTTTTAAATGAAGAATTACTGAAGAAAGAGGGAGACAGCATTTATGTGTACGGAAATCTAAAAGTACCGGAAGATGTCAAATTAGATACATTAGATGAGTGGATTTCAAAACTCATGGTAAAGGAAACGGTAGTTTTGATGAAAAATCAAGAAGCGTCATTTAAAAAGTTAAATGTGGACTATCAGAGACTTGAATTTGAATGGGAGGGCAGAATCATTGAAAATAAGCCTAATATTAGCATAGATAAAATATTGCTTGAAAATTCTTCAGATCAAGTTCTTGTAAGAAATATAGCCACTGTAAAGATTGCACAAGATGTAACGCCGGAATTGATATTAAATTACCTCAGGATTCAAAACTGCGCACAGGTATTGTGTAATGAAGAACAGAAAAGTGTGATTGTAGCCATTTCGCAAAATGTAGCGCAACTTGGAGAAGCTGATGGAGAAGAGCTGCCTGGTAAGAATATCGGAATTCAGGATCTGCTCTTTGCGAAAGTGATCAATGCAGACAGCTATATCCTTTGATCAGACAGATTAGAATTAGAGTATTTGAAAGTAAAACTGGTGAAACTACAAGAAAAGAAACTTGTAAATTCAGAAGTGCTACATTATAATAAAAATACTAGGATAAACATTAGGAGGAAACATTTGTGAAAAACGAATTAGTAATCGTACTCGATTTTGGCGGGCAGTACAATCAGCTGGTTGCAAGACGCGTTCGAGAATGCAATGTATATTGTGAGATTTATTCTTACAAAACAGACCTTCAGAAGATCAAGGATATGAATCCAAAAGGAATCATTCTGACAGGTGGTCCGAACAGTTGCTATGAGGCAGACTCCCCGACCTATACAAAAGAATTGTTTGAACTTGGAATCCCTGTATTGGGACTGTGTTATGGAGCCCAGCTGATGATGCATGTACTTGGTGGTGAAGTAAAACGTGCAGATGTCAGAGAATATGGAAAAACTGAGGTGTTGATCGATAAAGCCTCTTCAAAAGTATTTGAAGGCGTGTCAGCATCTACAATCTGCTGGATGAGTCATTTTGATTATATTGCGCAGATCGCACCGGGATTTGAGATTACAGCACATACGGCAGACTGTCCGGTAGCAGCCGCAGAGAATGCAGAAAAACAGCTGTATGCGATCCAGTTCCATCCGGAAGTACTTCATACAGTACAGGGAAAAGAGATGCTCAGCAATTTCGTGAGAAATGTGTGCGGATGTGCCGGCGACTGGAAGATGGATGAGTTTGTAGAAAACTCAATCAAAGAGATTCGTGCAAAAGTAGGCGACGGAAAAGTATTGTGTGCACTTTCCGGCGGTGTGGATTCTTCCGTGGCAGCAGTTATGCTTTCCAAGGCAATCGGAAACCAGCTTACCTGTGTATTCGTAGACCATGGACTTCTTCGTAAAAACGAGGGAGATGAGGTAGAAGCAATCTTCGGACCGGAAGGTGACTATGATCTGAACTTTATCCGGGTGAACGCACAGCAGAGATTTTATGAGAAACTTGCAGGAGTGACAGAGCCGGAGCAGAAGAGAAAAATCATCGGAGAAGAATTCATCCGTGTATTCGAGGAAGAAGCGAAAAAGATTGGAACGGTTGATTTCCTGGTACAGGGAACCATTTATCCGGACGTAGTAGAAAGTGGTCTCGGCGGTGAATCCGCAGTGATTAAGTCTCACCATAACGTAGGAGGACTCCCGGATTACGTAGATTTCAAAGAAATTATTGAGCCGCTTCGTGATTTGTTCAAGGATGAAGTAAGAAAAGCAGGTCTGGAACTCGGACTTCCGGAGCGTCTGGTGTTCAGACAGCCGTTCCCGGGACCGGGACTTGGAATTCGTATTATCGGAGAAGTAACAGAAGAAAAAGTAAAAATCGTTCAGGATGCAGATGCTATTTACCGTGAAGAGATGGACGCAGCAGGCATGAACAAGACAGCCGGACAGTATTTTGCTGCATTGACAAACATGAGAAGCGTTGGAGTTATGGGGGATGAAAGAACCTATGATTACGCAGTTGCACTTCGCGCAGTCAATACGATTGACTTTATGACAGCAGAGTCAGCAGAGATTCCATGGGAAGTACTGCATAAAGTGACAAGCAGAATTGTCAATGAAGTAAATCATGTGAATCGCGTAGTGTATGATCTGACGGGAAAACCACCTGGAACGATTGAGTTTGAATAATCCACACAACCAAAAGAAACCAGTATTTATGCGGGTTGCAAGCAAATTTGCTTAGTGATTGGCAACAAAATGGCAACATTTTGTGATTATTCAAGAGATAGAAATTTTATTTCATAACGTATATAAAGAAACCTTACTGATTTTCAGAAGTAAAAAACTGAATATCGGTAAGGTTTTTCTATTCTCTTCTTTTATTTTTCTTTTTTAGTCAATTCTTTTACGAGGTAATCACTCAGCTCCTGAGATGGTACCTTGGCACGTTTCTGGTAAGTATCCAGTTCCGGGTACTTATATCTCCATTCATCATATTCTTCCTTGCTGATTTCATCGTTTTCCAGTTTGTCAGATTGTTCCATCCATGCACGAAACATTTCATCGACAGATGAGCCGGGAGCAGATATGGAAGAGTCAAGGCAGAGATGAGGTTGTCCATCTACATTTTTTACCTTCAGACCATACATATCTTCCAGTGCAAATAGTGTATGCATCAGACCTATGTGAGTATCAATATCTGGAACTGTTAAGGCATGAGTATTGATATCAAAGATCTGAGACATTTGTTTTACAAGATCAATCTTAGGAACTCTGGCTTCAGATTCATACTGAGCCATGCGGACATCTGAGGTTTTTCCCATGAATCCCAGTTGTTCTCCGAGTTGCTTTTGTGTCATGCCTTTGCGGTTGCGAAAAAATTTGATACGTTGTCCGATTGCCATTCTTGTTTGCCTCCTTATAGTGGTCATTCGTGTTGCCGTAATTAATTGTGATAGAAAATAAAACAATTCTGTTTAGGTTCAGTATAGCATGAGCAATTTGGGATAGCAAGAAGA
>OIKG01000314.1_pt1 | contig 8844 bp, 9 predicted proteins | sample 1583711 | NCBI WGS metagenome assembly OIKG01 (sample SAMN02674698, study PRJEB24791) | human gut metagenome, SKBSTL036 | isolation source: stool | host: Homo sapiens | place: USA
TACACCCTTTTACATACCACCTTATCAGCACATAAACGATATGTACCAGTATCAGCAGTAAAAGAAGATTGATAGGGATTTCTTCAAAAGCAGGCATAGGGCAAGCACTGGACTATGTGACGAAAGAGGAAAAGACGGAAGATAAGCTTGTCAGTGGTCTGCACTGTGAACCAGATACAGTTAAGGACGAAATGCAAGCCACCAAGGAGCTGTGGGGCAAGACTGGTGGCAGAACTTATAAGCACTCATAGCTTGTTCTATCATCATTGTACTTGTGGTACACAATGTCTTTCCATTCATCACTCGGCTCTGCTATGTTCTGTTTAGTGATTTCAATGTCGGATTTTATTGTCTCTACGTTTTCCAACATATCCAGATAATGCTCTGGTTCGTACCCCAAATTCAATAAGTGATTCAGCAGTGTAGGCTCTGGGAACATTCCGAACCAACAACGCTCGAACCATTGGTCAGCATAATCTCTTTCATCACTTCCGTTGGAGTAAGTACCGCCAACCAAATCTCCGACAAAATTCTCTATCAGCTCTCCGATTGTCAGACCATGCTCCCCACACTTTCTCGCCAGTCTGTCACAATCTGCGTCCGACAATTTCACTGTGATTTTTCTCTCTCTGATTGTCTCAATTTCTTTCTGCTGTTCCTCGCCCCAACTCATGCTTTTACCTCTCTTTCTTCTTGGCTATCACTCAACAATTTACCGCATATCTGCGGTCACTAAAAGGGGGATTGAAGGGGGGCTTTGCCACCCTCACAAGTTCTAAAGTGTAGCCGTTAGGCTATCACTTTAGGGAACTTGCAATATATCCGCTACACATAATATAGCATAGTGATAGCCACTTGTCAAGCGGATATATTCGTGCGTGGATTTCGCCAGAAATACAGTGGAGCTTACTTCCTCTTGGGTGACTTTGGGAATGGAAAAATGAGATAGTCAAGGGCTTGTTTTTTTCTGTGCTTCCATGAGCTTTCGCTTGCGGATCAGCGAATGGCAGCATAGAAAAAAATTGTCGCAGACAACCCTTTACTTTCTCATTTTGGAATGGACAATCGAACCCATGAGGGAGTAACGGAACGGACGGACAAGCATTTTCCCCTCGGACATTGTAGCCAACAAAAAAGAGTATCAAGGGTAAACTGCACAGTCTTGCGACTGCCCTTGACACTCTTTTTCTTATGGCTCTTGGGTAATTAAGGGGAAATGCCTTAGAGGGCTTCGCCCACGCTCCACCACTTGTATACTGTCGGCTTGCTCAATCCAGTATCACGAATACAGTCAACTTTCTTTCCGTCTGGGTGGCTCTTTCGCCATTCTTCGACAATCTTCTGCTTGTCTGGTCTGCCGTCTTTGTTTCTCCATGCTCCGTCTGGGTGTTCAATCTCTCGAATAGCATTCATAATTTTGATATGTTGCTCTTGCTTTCTTCCGTTCCGCTTGTTCGGCGGTACGGATATACCGCTGACACGCTCAACCTCGGCTCTGCTGTATGTGACATAGTTTTCTTGATACATATTCATTGCGTCCAGTACATCACGCTTGGTAAAGCGGTTATGTTCATCATCACTGATATCATCAAACATAGGTAACAGCTCCAGAGCATCCGTCAATACCTCATCTTCTGGTATATCGCATTTGATACCATAGGATGCAAGCACAGACAGACACCAGTATCTATGCCCTACGGACACCGCTCCGCTCTGTATCTTTCTTAGCCACCAGTCATACAAATCTCTCTTGATATGCCATCTGCCCTTTTTCTCGCCCCTAACAATCCTCTTTTCATACCATTCTGGGTACTTCTTCTTGGCTTCGGCAAGGCTCAAATCGGATTTATACTTGAAATCTGTCACAGCCTTGCTATCGTCCATAAGAAAGTCATTCAGATACTCTACTGTGACACGCTCCCCAGTTTCAAAAGCTGTCACTGGATACCGCTTTCCAAGTTTCGACTGGGTGCCAACCATACGGAAGCCTTGAAAGATACCTTGGTACTGCACTTGCTCACGCTCTGTATAGGTGCTTGTGTACCTGTTCCATATCTTTCTGATTAGCTCATACTTGAACTCCCTTAACTGGTCTTGCAGATGTCTGTATAGCGGTACTGGCTTCTCAAAGAGATAATACAAATGCAGTCCATGCCCGCTGTTTACACAGTAGGTACATTGTGGCAGAAAATCGTGCTTCATCTGGTGGAACACATCTCTTAACTGCTCCATTTCCACTCCGTCAAGGTCTACAGCTATCCCATATAGCCACCTTGCGTTTTTGGCTGTCCTGTTACGTCCAGAATACCCGACTGGGGACATGATAGCAAACTCTGCCCCCTTGACCTCATCAACCATGTTCAGCTCATCAAAGACGATATAGTTCCTCGCCTTTTCCCCCTCTATCACAGTGAGAACTCCATTGCACTTCTCATCTTCTGGGTGTCCCTCTCTCTCAAAACTGCCCTCTGGAAAGACTGCTCTGTAAAAATCCCTCGGTTTCACTTCCTCGTAGAACTGCCCCAACCATTCATTTTTCATCTTGAACAACTGCTTATCAGTCGGCTTTCTTGCCATGAATAAACACCTCTTTTCTGGCATATACTTATACTATATCCGCTACCCTATGACTGTTAGCCCTAAAGGGCTATAGGGGGCTTATATTATCAATGAAGTTTTTTTACCTTTTTTATTAAAATATAACACCCCATTTCTGGGGTGTCAATTTAGTAGTACCCTCTTGACCTCATACACCCTTTTACATACCACCTTATCAGCACATAAACGATATGTACCAGTATCAGCAGTAAAAGAAGATTGATAGGGATTACCACCCTTATAGGCTCTGCAAAGTACACCGATACTGCAAGGCTTATGAGGAATACGGCAAGGCTCATGGTGTCCGCATAGTCCTCTGTGTAGAACTCAAACACCTTGCTTGCTCCAAGGAAGATAAGAAAGCCCACACCGATAGCAATACCGCCCACAAAGACGATTAAAAGAAGATAATGCACTATGGTAGCCACTACTGGCTGTGGTATCTTATCTCCCAGTTGTGAAGCCCACTGACCGCCTTTAAGAAGCAACTGGAACGCATTCACAATGAACTGCCATATAACCATGAAAAAGGTCTTAAAATCGCTTACAAATGCTTCTGAACGTACTGCTGTGAATACTGTGGTAAGCACTCCATACAGTAGCAGACCTAACAGAAAGCTGTCATAGCTCGCTGTCTGGGCTTTGAACTTCCTGTCAAGCTCTTTCTTCTGGTCCAGATACTTCGCTGTTGCTCTCTGCTCTATATCTTCGCTTATGCTCTGCCTTTCGGATTTAAGGCTTGCCGACTGCTTGGCAGCTTCTCCGATTCTGCGGTCAAGCTCTCTGCCCTTGGCTTCATATTCCCTTTTAACGCTCGATACCGTAGCTTCGGCTTCTTGCTCTGCGTTGAGCTTGTCTTGCTTCAGCTTCTCGTTTTGCTTCTTCAGCTCTGCGTTGAGCTTCAGCACGTTGTCTGCTTCGTTCAGCTTCTCTATTTGCTCGGTCTGCTCCGCTATTCTCTTCCCTTGTTCGGCTACTGTCGATACCAGCTCTTGCTTCTCGGATAAGAGTTTCTGTATCTGTATCTCCGATTTCTCGGCTTGGTTCTTCCATTCCTCGGCTTGGCTTATGGCTTCGGAGGCTTGCAAGCCTTTCTTCTGCAAGGTCTTTTTGAGGTTCAGTTGTTCTTCCAGTAGTTTCCGTTCCTGGTCTTTTGCCCTGGTCTGTTCCTGGTCTGCCCTGGCTTTCCATTCCTCGGCTTGGCTGATAGCTTCGGAGATTTGAGAGTCTTTCTTCTGTGACTGCTGTGTTATCTGGCTGATATGCCTTTCCAGTTCTGCTATCTTCTGCGACTGCTGTTCTATCAAGTAGCTGTCTTGCTCTTGCTCTTTCATCAGCTCCGCTATTCTCTGCGACTGCTGTTCTATCAAGCTGTTGTCTTGCACGCTCTGTTGTGTCTGTTCGCTCTGCTTCTTTGCGTGCATTGATTTCAAACCCATGCTCTAAGCTCTCCTTTCCAAAGTCCACTGCATAATACTTTTCCAGTTTATTATTGCGGACTTTACATTGTTTTTCGCCTTGCTCTTGTCTTGCAAGGTCTGTGAATGTGATGTACTTGTGACTGTCTTGCCAGTCTACCCCATACCCTCTTTCATTCATCTGGTTTATAAATTCTTCTCGGCTCTGGGCTTGCTCTCGGCAGTCCATGATCGCAAGGGCTATATCCTGCACATAGCTCTTTACCTCGCCTTTCTCGGCTTGCTTCAAGAGGTTGTATGTCTCTTTATTCCACGCAACAGTTTCTTCTCTTTCTTCTCCGGAGAATGTTTTGCCTTTCTCCGGAATATGAAGCCCTTGTTGCCGGCTCTGCTCGTTGCACCTATCTTTGAGTTCTGCAAGGTCTTTTTTGCTCCACTGGAGCTTGTGTCCGTCCTCATAGTTCACACTATTAACAATAAAATGGCTGTGTATATGCCCTCGGTCTATATGCGTGGCAATGAGTACCTCATGCCCTTTCCATGCTTCTGTACCCTTGGCAAGCTCCACCGCATTTTTATGGGCTTGCTCTGGTGTGATATGCTCGTCCTCATGGTAGCTCTGTACAAAGTGCTTGTAGGTTCTGCCCCCAGTCTTGCCCCACAGCTCCTTAGTGGCTTGCATTTCGTCCTTAACTGTATCTGGTTCACAGTGCAGACCGCTGACAAGTTTATCTTCCGTCTTTTCCTCTTTCGTCACATAGTCAAGAGCTTGCCCTATGCCTGCTTTTGAAGATACTGCTTTAATAACTGCCATACTTCTCTCACCTCTTTCATGGTGTTTGGAAGTTCTTGTCTATAATCAACATATCCGTTCTCATTCAGCTTCTTGGCTATCTGGTTCAGATTGTTTCCTTGTCTTTTCAGCTCTGGGTATATCTCTTTCAATCCGTCCAGATTGACAATTTTCGACTGTGTAAGTGCTTCGATGATATACTGCTGTTGGCTCTTTCCAGACTGTTCTACTTTTTCTTTAATCTGTGCAAGCTCTTCCTCTGATACTCTTATGACTATCTGTTTGGGTCTTGTCCTGTTTGCCATTATTTTTCCTCCTCCAGTGCAATGCACAATTCGACCTGATAGCAACCGCCACCGATAATGTTCCATGACTTGATTTCCCTATCCTTAACCTCATTCCACCATGATTCTCTCGCAAGACAGGTCGGCTTATAATGATTTGGATTATCATCGGACAGATAATCATCGTCAACATCTGTGTAATAATCATATCTTTTTTCCTCACAATATCCGTCTATGCTTATACAAGCATTACCTCTATAGTTTTCCAAAAATTCCTTTAAAATCATTTTTTCCACCTCTTCTCACTAATCAATTTCACTCAACTGGACTACCATGCTGTCACCTGTCCTGTCCGTAACCTTGATTGCGTTTGCTCCATTCATCTCCCAGGTAACTGAACCCTCGACAAAGTTGCTGTCTATCCAGTTCTGTATCTTTTCAGCCTGTATCTGTCTGTATTCCGCTATTGTCCTTGCTCCTTTGATTACCATGTGTCTGACCTCTCTTTCTTGGCTATCACTCATCTTTTTCATGAGCCTTTCGGCTCTCAGAAAGGGGGATTGAAGGGGGCTTGCCACCCTCACAAGTTCTAAAGTGTAGCTGTTAGGCTATCACTTTAGGGAACTTGCAATATATCCCATTAACATCATTATAGCGGGTGATAGCCACTTTGTCAATATGGGATATGTAAGAGGATTTCGCAGAAATCCTTCTGGTGCTGACTGGCTGCTGATTGCTTTAGGAATGGAAAAATGAGATAGTCAAGAGCTTGTTTTTTTCTGCTCCCAGAGCTATCTGCAGAAAGCAGATCAGCGATGGCAGCAGAAAAAAATTGTCGCAAGACAACTCTTTACTTTCTCATTTTGGAATGGATAATGCAACGACAGTTAGGCAGTGCCAGTGTCATTTTTCCCAGGGAGATTATAGCCAACAAAAAAGAGTATCAAGGGTAAACTCTGCGAGCTTAGGCTCGCCCTTGACACTCTTTTTCTTATGGCTCATTTGGCAGACAAGGGAAAATGACATGGTAGGCTTCGCCTACTTACCACCACTTATAGACGGTCGGCTTACTCAAACCTGTTGCTCTGATACAGTCGGCTTTTTTTCCGTCTGGGTTCGCCTTTCGCCAATCTTCGACAATTTTCGACACATCTGGTCTACCGTTGTTATCAGTCCATTTAGTTCCACTTCCCCTCTGACGAATATCTCTGGACATTCTGGCAAGCTCCAAATGGTCTCTCTGCTTTAATCGTTTCCCTTTTTCCCTATGGCTCGGCTTAATTGTGATTTTGGTAAGCTCATCAATTCGCTCCCTTGTCAGCTTATAAGTGACTTCTTTCCTGTTGTTCCTAAAGAAGCTCAAAGCGTCCTTTGCATCTGCCTTTGTGAAGTGATTGGTTTCATCATCGGTCAGCTCTTCAAGGATAGGAACCAGTTCCATAGCGTCCTTTTCTATCTGCTTCAAAGGAATATCGCACTTGCTCCCATAGGCAGCGAGTGCCAGAACAGAGTAATATCTGCCCCCTACAACGGCTTTATCCTTTATCTGACGAATCCACCAGTAATAAAGGTCTGGTTTGCAAGTCCATTTCTTACTGGTGGCATACGGGTTCCAGTCTGGATATTTCTTCTTGGCTTCTGCCATGGTTAGAGGGTGTCTTTTTCGATATGTCTCTATCGGGTCTCTCAGCTTTGGCAGAGGACAATCTTTGAGGAATGATGAAGCTCTCTGTTCCACCCAGAGATAGAGTTCTGGTATCGTCCACCTCTCATCTCTGACCTTATAGGCTCTCACTACATAGTCCTTTCCGAGCTTCGTCTCACTTCCCACCATTCGGAAAGCCTGTGTGATTGCCCCATGGTCTGGCTTCTCTGGCTTCAAACTGGAAGTCTCGTTCCAAATGAAGTTCTGCAAGACCGCCTTAAACTTCGTGAGCTGTTCCACCATGTACTTGTAGCATGGGATAGGCTTATCCAACAAATAGTAAAAGTGAAGTCCTTTACCACTATTCACGATGTAGTTTGGGGGGATACACCTTGCTCCATTCCTTATCTGCTTCATCACATTCTTTAGCTGTTGTACACCTACATAATCAAGGTCAAGCACTACCGCATACAGCTCATGAGCCATGTTGTTATTCTTATGAACCCCATAATAGCTGACAGGACTGCAAAGGCACATTCTGGAAAGCTCCTTGGTGTTCCCCTGTGGCTTCATGTATCGCAGAGCTTCTAAATCCTCTGTCATAACATACTTTCGACTGAACCTCTTCTCATTCGGATAGTAGGTTATGATGTCCACCATGGCATTGCCCCTGTCATTCTCCATATCCCCTCGGACTTGGAGAGAACCCTCTGGAAACATATCTCTGTAAAACTCCTGTGGTGTGACCTCTGTATAGGCTTCTCCCATTAGCTGTCTTTTCTGCTCATACCACTTTATCCATTGCTTTTTTGTATGTGTATATTTCATGGATTCCACCACCTTTTTTTTAGATATGTTTTAGGAGTCTGGATGTTCGTCTCTGACCTTAAACTTATCAATATATTTTTTTTACCTTTTTCACTAAAAAATATAGCAGATATTTTTCTGCTTTTCAATGCCCTATGATTGTTAGCCCCAAAGGGCTATAGGGGGCTTATATTATCAATAGGTTTTTTTACCTTTTTTAGGTGCCGAAACGGAACATGATGTTCCGTTTCGGCACTAACCTTATGAGGTAAATATGTCTATGATTTTCTGGAAGCTGGGGCTTGTTTTCATTTCTTCGCTTCTGCAATAGACAGAACCATCTCGATCGTATGCTATAAAAGATTCGAGTTGCGTCTCTACAGCCTCATCTATGTCACCTATGCTGAACGTATTGCCGTTTTTCAAGGAATGGTAATAGCAGTCCAAGGCTTCCAGAAAATCATTCATTTTCGCAAATTCCTCAACTCTTTCAGTACCGTTCTTGAAGTAAGCAACAATTTTCATTCTTCTCCATTTTCCCATGCTCTTATCTCCTGTTATAAAAGTTTATCTTTCTTGCGTTCTCGTTTTAACTTTTTCTCCCCTTTTCTCTTTTTCTTTCTCTATCTCCTGTTTTTTGTCTTTCAGCTCTTTTTCGATGTCTTCCAGACTGTGTTTTCCTTTCTTTTCACTGTGGTTAAGACTGTCTTTAGGTATGATTTTGTATTTTGCCACTTCCTCCTTGTATTCTTTCTCCGTCTGTTCTAAGCACATCCTGAAAAGCTCTGCCTTTTCGGCTTTTATATGGCACTCAAAGTTTATCTTTCCATTTTCATCAAGGTCTGCCCGTCTCGAAAGTTTATATATTTCAATGGAATTCGCCTTGCGTATTTCATTGAAACGCTCTAACTTCTCGTACCTTACCCAAAACCGAATTTTTATCGTTGCTTTATTAGCTTGTACGTGAGCTTTTGCCACATCCTGTGGCTTTTTCTTTATCGGCTCATTAGCTGGCTCATTAGCTTGTGGTGTAGGAACTGATTCTCTTGATTGAGCCTGTTGTTCTCTTCGTTCAGTTTCTCGTTTTCCGCATTGAGCTTGTCGTTCTCTGTATTGAGTTTCTCTATTTCCGTTTTGAATTTCTCGGCTTGGTTCTTCCATTCCTCGGCTTGGATTATGGCTTCGGAGGCTTGCAAGCCTCTCTTCTGTGATTGATGTGTTATCTGGCTGATATGCCTTTCCAATTCTGCTATCTTCTGCGACTGCTGTTCTATCAAGTAGCTGTCTTGCTCTTGCTCT
>OIKG01000317.1_pt1 | contig 8733 bp, 8 predicted proteins | sample 1583711 | NCBI WGS metagenome assembly OIKG01 (sample SAMN02674698, study PRJEB24791) | human gut metagenome, SKBSTL036 | isolation source: stool | host: Homo sapiens | place: USA
GACTGGAGTTCAGACGTGTGCTCTTCCGATCTTGAGCTCCCCCACCACCGGCTCCACCGGCGACGGCTACAAGCTGGCCCGGCAGGCAGGCCACACCCTCGTGGAGCCTGTCCCCAGCCTCGTCAGCCTCGTGAGCCATGACGCCGACTGCAAGAAGATGATGGGCCTTGCCCTCAAGAACGTGACCCTCACCCTCCACGAGGACGGCAAAGCCATCTTCGAGGAGCAGGGCGAGATGCTGTTCACCCACTTCGGCATCAGCGGGCCGCTGACCCTCAGCGCGTCGAGCCATCTGGGCGACATGAAAAAGCACAAGTACGAAGCTTTTATTGATTTGAAGCCAGCCCTCAGCGAGGAACAGCTTTATGACCGTATCACCCGGGACTTTGCCCTTCTGGCGAACCACGCGGCACAGGGCGCACTGGTGAAGCTGCTGCCATCCAGTATGCAGCCGGTCATGGTGGCCCGCTGGGGCATCGACCCGGTCACCAGGGCAAACCAGATCACCCGGGAGCAGAAGCGGGAACTGGTACAGCTGATGAAGCACTGGCGGGTGACTATCGACGCCCGGGGCGATTTGGCCCACGCGGTCATCACGTCGGGCGGCGTGTCGGTGCGGGAGGTGGACCCCAAGACCATGCAGAGCAAAAAGGCCCTCGGCCTCTACTTTGCAGGCGAAGTGCTGGATGTGGACGCCTATACCGGCGGCTACAATCTGCAAATTGCATTCTGCACGGCACAGAGTTTTGCGAATCATCTGGAATGACCGCTATAGAAGGAGATATAAAAATGATTTCTGTTGCAATCGACGGGCCTGCGGGCGCAGGCAAATCTACGCTGGCGCGGCGTCTGGCTGCGGACTTCGGCTACATTTATGTGGACACCGGTGCGATGTTCCGCACCATCGGCCTTTACGCCCTCCGCGCGGGCAAGGACCCGAAGGACAACGAGGCAGTCGATGCCCTGCTGCCTAATATCACCCTCGAGTTTGCTTTTATCGAGGGCGAACAGCATATCTATCTGAATGGCGAGGACGTCAGCACGGCCATCCGCACCGAAGAGGTGGGAATGGCGGCTTCTGCCGTGGGTGCAAATCCGGCGGTGCGAGCCTTCCTGCTGGAGATGCAGCGGGACATGGCTAAGACGCAGAACATCCTGATGGATGGCCGCGACATCGGCACCGTGGTGCTGCCCAATGCGACTGTGAAGATCTTCCTCACCGCCAGCCCCGAGGCCCGCGCCACCCGGCGCTGGAAGGAATACCAGCAGAAGGGCGTTGAGGTCTCGTATGAGGAGGTGCTGGCCGACGTCCGGCAGCGGGACTATCAGGACACCCACCGCGCCGCAGCCCCCCTCAAGCAGGCAGACGACGCCGTGCTGCTGGACACTTCGGAGCTGAATTTCGAGCAGAGCTTTGAGGCCATGAAGAAAATGATCACGGAGAAGGTCGGATGATACTATATTATATTCTGGTCCCGCTGGCATGGCTGGTGTTCCACATCGGCTTCCGCGTCCGGTGTGAGGGCAGGGAGAACCTGAAAAAAATCGGCACGAAGGGCTGCATCATTGCCCCCAACCACATTTCCGCCATCGACCCGGTGTTCGTCGTCATCACCCGGTTCTGGGGCCAGCGGATGACAGTGTTTGCCAAGAAAGAGCTGTTCGAGATAAACCCATTCCTGTCGTGGTTCTTCCGGTGCGCCGGTGCAGTCTGCGTCCGCGGCACGAAAGAAGAGGTCGGCGTCATCGACGACACCGTGAAAAAGTGTCAGGAGGGCGGCACACTGCTGCTCTTCCCGGAGGGTACGCGGGAGCAGGAGAATAAGTTCCTTCCCCTCAAGAGCGGCCTCTTCGTCATCGCGGCGGCAGCAAATGTGGATGTCGTGCCTTGCCGCATCTACTACGACACCCCCGATGGGAAGATGAAGCTGTTCTGCAAGGTGCGTGTCATCTTCGGCGAGCCCATGCCCGCTGCACAGTTTGCGATGGAAGGCCGCCGTGACATCAAGAAGCTGCGGGAGAATAAACAGGCCGTTCTGGATGCGTGGAGCGAATTGTAAGGCGGCTTGCCCTCTCCGTCATCGCAAGCGATGCCACCTTTCCCAGAGGGAGAGGCTTCGCTTTCCCGCTGCGCTTTAAGGCTCTCCCTTTGGGAGAGCTGTCGAGCAAAGCGAGACTGAGAGGGCAAGGACGCTAGAATAGGAAGGACAAGCAATGGAAATCAGACTTGCAAAGACTGCGGGTTTCTGCTTCGGCGTGGACCGCGCGGTCAAGCTGACCTACGGTCTGCTGGATGAGGGCCGCAAGGTGGCCACCCTCGGCCCCCTCATCCACAACCCCCAGACCGTGGAAGACCTCGAGCGCCGGGGCGCACTGGTAGCAGACACCCCCGCTGATGTCCCTGCAGGCTACGAGGTGGTCATCCGCAGCCACGGCGTCCCACGCAGCATTTACGATGAGCTGGACGCCCGGGGCTGCACCTATCACGACGCCACCTGCCCCTTCGTGAAGAAGATACAGAAAGTCGCTTCCGAGGCCGAAGCCGCCGGTGCGACACTCGTGGTGGCCGGTGACGTGTCCCATCCGGAGGTGCAGGGCATCGTCGGACATACCCGGGGAGAGGTATTCATTTTCAGCGATCTGGCCCAGTTGAAGGCGTGGAAAGGGCCTTCTGACCCCCAAAAGCCCATTTTTGCAGTTGCACAGACCACATTTCAGGTAACAAAATGGCAAGAAAGTTCGGAGTTTCTCAAAAAAGCCTATACAAACGCCCGAATTTTTGATACAATATGTAATGCGACGTGGGCGAGGCAACAGGAAGCGGAAGACCTCAGCCAACAATGCGACATCATTGTTGTCATTGGCGGTCATCATTCTTCCAATACCCAAAAGCTGGTACAGGTCGCCGCAAAGCATACGCGAGCCGTAACGGTCGAGACAGCGAGCGAACTTCGGCCGGAATGGTTTGCAGATGTAAAGACGGCGGGCGTCACAGCCGGGGCTTCAACGCCATCGTCTATTATTGAGGAGGTACTTAACAGTATGAGCGCAGAAATCAATGACAGCATGAGCTTTGAGGAGATGCTGAACGCATCCGAGGAAAAGCGTGTTCATGCAGGCAGTATTGTGAAAGGAATCGTGACCAGCATCTCTGCCAACGAGATCCAGGTGGATATCGGAGCTAAGCAGACCGGCTTTGTCAAGCTGAGCGAGCTGACCGATGATTCCTCCGCCAAGGTCGAGGACCTGGTGAAAGTTGGCGATGAGCTGGACCTCATCGTCGAGAAGGTTATGGATCAGGATGGCGTCATCCAGCTCTCCCGCAAGAAGCTCGCATCTCGCAAGGGCATGGAAGAGATCGCCAAGGCAGCTGAGTCCGGCGAGGTCGTCGAGGGCGACGTCACCGAGTTCAACAAGGGCGGCGTTGTCGTCAACGTCAAGGGCGTCAAGGTGTTCGTCCCCCGTTCTCAGGCCACTATGCGCCGCGACGAGGACTACACTGCTCTGGTCGGCCAGCACGTTCAGCTGGTCGTCACCGAGTGCTCCGGCCGCAAGATCGTCGGCAGCATCAACAAGGTCACCGCTGAGCAGAACAAGGCTAAGCGTGAGGAGTTCTGGGCAAACGTCGAGGTCGGCAAGACCTACACCGGCGTCGTCAAGAGCCTGACCTCTTACGGTGCATTCGTTGACATCGGCGGTGTGGACGGCCTGTGCCACATCAGCGAGCTGAGCTGGAACCGCATCAAGCATCCCTCTGAGGTCGTCTCCGTTGGCGACACCATCGAGGTGTATGTGAAGGACATCGACACTGAGAACCACAAGGTCTCTCTGGGCTACAAGAAGGCTGAGGACAACCCCTGGGAGCAGCTGAAGAACAACTACCCCATCGGCAGCACCTTCCATGCTCCGGTCGTGTCCCTGACCAAGTTCGGTGCATTCGTCCGCATCCTGCCGGGTGTTGACGGTCTGGTCCACATCAGCGAGATCAGCAATGACCGCGTTGAGAAGGTCTCCGACGCACTGAAGGTCGGCGATATGGTCGACGTGAAGCTGCTGGATGTCGACTTCGACAAGAAGCGCATCAGCCTGTCCATGAAGGCTCTGCTGAACGACGACGCTGAGTAATCAGCCTGCGGCATAGTCTCATCAGACACAATGCGAACTACAGCCCCGTTGCCGGGAAAACGGCGGCGGGGCTGTTTTGGTACAATTATGAAAAACTGGTTTATAAAGCACCGCGAGGTGCTGGCTTATCTCGTTTTCGGCGTGCTGACCACATTGCTGAACATCGTACTGTATGCGCTGTTCAGCCGCCTGTTCGGTTACGAAGCCGCCAACAGCTGGGGCAATGTTCTGGACAATGTCATCTGCATCCTGTTTGCCTATGTCACCAACCGGGCGTTCGTTTTCGCCAGCCGGACGCAGGGCAGAGAGGCGCTGAAAGAATTTGGTGCATTCGTCACCTGCCGTCTGGGTACACTGGTATTGGATGCCGCCATCATGATGATCTTCGGCAACCTGCTGGCCGCCCAGGGGGCGGCTCTGGTGGAGAGTTTTATGAACGGTGCGCTGAGCCTGTTGGCTGGCTGGTTTGGCCCGGATACGGTGCTGCAGATGGCCACCGGCGGCGCAGCGCCCGCTCCCTCCATCTCCGACGGCTCTGCCGCCATCGCCATCATCGGCGGTGCCGACGGCCCGACGGCCATCTTTGTCACCAGCTTCTACGATGCCCAGGCCCTGTGGGGCATGGCGGTGAAAGTGTTCTCCAACGTGGTGGTGGTCGTGCTGAACTATGTGTTCAGCAAGCTCATCGTTTTTAAGCGTAAGTGAGATATTTTTCTGCCGGCGGCAGAAAAATATCTGATATAATTTCAGGAGGTACGGTATTATGAAACGTGGTCTGAAAGGTTTTGCATTTCTGGTCTCCGGCCTTGTGCTGGGCATCATCGGCGCAACGGTGTCTGCAACGGCCATTGCCCTGAGCGCTGTCGGCATGGCGAAGGTACGCCGTGCCACCAAGAACTAAGAAGCTGTTTTCAAAACAACTTCGATTCAGGAGGAAAAAAGCATGAATCGTGAAGAGATCCTGTCCCACGTCGATCACACCCTGCTCAAGCCTGAGGCTACCTGGCCCCAGATCCAGACCCTGTGTGACGAAGCTATTGCAAACCACACCGCATCCGTCTGCATCAACACCTGCTATGTGAAGCAGGCTGTCGAGTACATGGCGGGCCGCATCCCGGTCTGCTGCGTGGTCGGTTTCCCTCTGGGCGCAATGGACACCGCTTCCAAGGCCTTCGAGGCCAAGACTGCCATCGAGAACGGCGCTGCCGAGGTGGATATGGTCATCAACATCGGCCGCCTGAAGAACGGCGAGTACGACGCCGTCCGCGAGGACATCCGTGCCGTCAAGCAGGCTGTGGGCGATAAGGTCCTGAAGGTCATCATCGAGACCTGCCTGCTGACCGACGACGAGAAGCGCAAGATGTGCGACATCGTCTGCGAGGCAGGCGCTGACTACATCAAGACCAGCACCGGCTTCTCCACCTCCGGCGCAAACTTCCACGACGTGGAGCTGATGGTCAAGGGCGTGGCCGGCCGCTGCAAGGTCAAGGCCGCCGGCGGCATCTCCACCGTCGAGGATATGGAGAAGTTCCTCGCCCTCGGTGCAGACCGTCTGGGCACTTCCCGCGCCGTCAAGATCCTGAACGGCGAGCAGGCAAAGGGTTATTGAGCCTTATCAATCTGCGGGAAATGTCAAAAAAGAGTGCGACTCTTCTTGACATTTCGACGAAGCAATGATAAGATATTACCCGGACAAACTGAATACCGACTTATCAAGAGCGGCTGAGGGGACAGGCCCTGTGAAGCCCGACAACCTGTGTGTGAGCATAAGGTGCCAAATCCTGCGGGAAACCGAAAGATAAGAGTGCAACGCTCAGAGCTTCGGTTCTGAGCGTTTTTAATTGCATAAACTTGATGAACGAGTAGGAAGCTGTCAATATCGATACACACACCCCAACGCCAAGGAGGTACAAAAATGGCAAAGCACCGTCTGTTTACTTCTGAGTCCGTCACCGAGGGCCATCCCGACAAGATCTGCGACCAGATCTCTGACGCCATCCTCGACGAGATCCTGACCCACGACCCCGACGCCCGCGTGGCCTGCGAGACCTGCGCATCCACCGGCCTCGTCCACATCATGGGAGAGATCACCACCAACTGCTACGTCGATTTCCAGAAGATCGTCCGCGAGGTCGTAGCTGACATCGGCTACACCCGCGCAAAGTTCGGATTCGATGCCGACACCTGTGCCGTCATCTCCAACATCGACGGCCAGAGCCCCGACATCGCCCTCGGCACCAACGATGAGGTCGGCGGCGCCGGCGACCAGGGCATGATGTTCGGTTATGCCTGCGACGAGACCCCCGAGCTGATGCCCATGCCCATCAGCCTGGCCCACAAGCTGGCCAAGAAGCTGACCGAAGTCCGCAAGAGCGGCGAGCTGGACTATCTGCGTCCGGACGGCAAGAGCCAGGTCACTGTCGAGTATGTGGACGGCAAGCCCGTCCGCGTGGACGCTGTGGTTATTTCCAGCCAGCACAGCGATGCCGTCAGCATGGAGCAGCTGCGCGCCGACGTGATGGAGAAGGTCATCAAGGCCACCATCCCCGCCGAGCTGCTGGACGAGAACACCAAGTATTATATCAACCCCACCGGCCGCTTCGTCGTGGGCGGCCCTCAGGGCGACACCGGCCTGACCGGCCGTAAGATCATCGTCGATACCTACGGCGGCTACGCACGCCACGGCGGCGGTGCGTTCTCTGGCAAGGACCCCAGCAAGGTGGACCGCAGCGCTGCTTATGCGACCCGCTGGGTGGCTAAGAACATCGTGGCCGCTGGTCTGGCCAAGCAGTGCGAGGTGCAGGTGGCTTACGCCATCGGCGTGGCAAAGCCCGTCTCCATCATGGTGGACACCTTCGGCACCGGCGTCGTGGCCGACGAGAAGATCGAGCAGGCTGTGGAGAAGGTCTTCGACCTGACCCCCGCCGCCATCATCCGCGACCTCGACCTGCGCAAGCCCATCTACCGCAAGCTGGCCGCTTACGGCCACATGGGCCGCGAGGACCTGGGCGTGAAGTGGGAGAACACTGACCGCGTCGAAGAGCTGAAGGCTGCTGTCGCCGCCCTGTAAGGGTAAAAACTTAAAAGAATGACTTTTGAGCCGGAGAATGTATGGTTTTTGTAAAAAACACATAGTCTCCGGCTCTTTTTCGAAAAAGAGATGTGCAAGGCGCAGAAAATGCAGGTTGGATGCAAGTTTGTGGTGTCGAAACACCGAAAATGTGATAGAATAGATAACAGATATGCACTTCAACGTCTGATTTTATCGACTGATAAAAGAAACTTTAAGGAGCTATAATTATGTCTGTCATTATCCCTAAGGATTGCTTCCACCAGCCTCAGGTCGCCGACCTGCGCCTCATCGCCTGCCCGGGCGCCGAGGAGCTGACCAACCTCATCGACAAGCATCTGGTGCGCTGGGCCAGCGAGGCCGGCTACCAGACCAATAGCTTTATCATCGAGAGCGCCTGCCCCCGCTTCCAGAGCGGCGACGCCAAGGGTCTGGTCAAGGAGTCGGTGCGCGGCGACGATATTTTCATCGTTGTTGACCCCGGCAACTACAGCGTGACCTACAAGCTGTTCAACTATGAGAACCACCTGTCTCCGGATGACCACTTCGCCAACCTGAAGCGCCTCATCCAGGCCGTGGCCGGCAAGGCACACCGTGTGTCTGTCATCATGCCCAGCCTGTACGGCGGCCGTCAGCACCGCCGCGTGTCCCGCGAGAGCCTAGACTGCGCTGTGGCTCTGCAGGAGCTGCAGGCCATGGGCGTCAAGAACATCATCACCTTTGATGCTCACGATCCCCGCCTGATGAACGCTGTGCCTCTGATGAGCTTCGACAATGCGATGCCCACCTATCAGGTGCTGAAGAACCTGCTCAAGAAGAACCCCGAGATCAGCTTCGACAAGGACAAGTTCATCGTGGTCAGCCCCGACGAGGGCGCTATGAGCCGCAATATGTACTTCTCCAGCGTGCTGGGCTGCAACCTGGGTATGTTCTACAAGCGCCGCGATTACACCCGCGTGGTCAATGGCCGCAACCCTATCGTCGCTCACGAGTATCTGGGCGATTCCGTCGAGGGCAAGACCGTCTTCGTCGCTGACGACATCATCGCTTCCGGCGAGAGCATGCTGGAAGTTGCTACCAACCTGAAAGAGCGCGGCGCAAAGCGCATCATCGCCAACGCCACCTTCCCGCTCTTCACCAGCGGCCTCGAGAAGTTCGACAAGGCTGTGTCCGACGGCATTCTGGACTACGTTACCGGCACCAACCTGACCTACCGTATGCCTGAGCTGCTGACCCGTGACTGGTACGTCGATGTTGACGTCTCCAAGTACGCCGCATACTTCGTCGTGGCCCTGAACCATGACATGTCCGTTTCCAGCATCATCGACCCCATCAAGAAGATCGAGGCTCTGCTGGCAAGCCGGAAATAATGACAGACAGTTCCTGATATTCGTCCAATCGAAAAACACCCGCAATGCTGATGCACTGCGGGTGTTTTTTTGTTGTCATCAAAGGCTCTCCCCTTGGGAGAGCTGGCGCGAAGCGCCTGAGAGGGCAAGGATGTCATCAAGAAATAAAAAACACAGCGATACTATCAG
>OIKG01000319.1_pt1 | contig 8719 bp, 9 predicted proteins | sample 1583711 | NCBI WGS metagenome assembly OIKG01 (sample SAMN02674698, study PRJEB24791) | human gut metagenome, SKBSTL036 | isolation source: stool | host: Homo sapiens | place: USA
AGAGCTTGCGGGGGCTGGAAGCCACCAGCTCTTCCCTCTCCACCGTAAATTCCGGCTCTGCCTTGCGCACCTTCGCCAGCAGGCTGCGGTTCTCTGCCGTCAGCGCCAGCGTCACCATGAGAGGCTTGGACTTATATTTCCGGGTCAGGAAAATTTCCAGTGCCACACCGCCCACGACGGCCGCAGCCGCCACCAGCTGGGAAGCGCGCAGGCCGAGCGACGGCACCAGCAGCAGGCTGTCGGTGCGGAGAGCTTCGATCCAGAAGCGGCCTGCGCCGTACCAGACAAGGTAGCGCAGCGCGATGTCGCCGTTGAACTTCCGCTTTTTGATGTACGCCGCCAGCAGCGCCAGACCCACGAAGCACCAGATGCTCTCATACAGGAAGGTGGGATGCACCGGCAGGTTCGGGTCGATGATCACGCCTTTGGGCACCGTGACCACGCTGCTCGTCAGGTAATCGTGGGTCGCCTGGCTGTACATGCCCCAGGGCAGGGTGGTGTTGCAGCCGAAAGCCTCCTGATTGAAGAAGTTGCCCCAGCGGCCGCAGCCCTGTCCGATGAGGAAGCCCATGCCGGCCAGGTCGAACATGGGCAGCACCGGCACGCCCCGCCATTTGCAGGCCAGGCCGCCGAACACAAAGGCACCGATGATGCCGCCGTAGATGGCCAGACCGCCGTCGCGGACGGCCAGCACATCCCAGATGGTATCGTAATTATAAGGTGCCATCGCCACATAATACAGGCGGGCGCTGGCGATGCCCAGCACCACGCCGATGAGGATGACATCCACCATCGAATCGGCGTCGATGCCGAACTCCGTGCAGCGGCGGAACGCAAAGACCAATGCGAGGCAGAGGCCAAAGGCGATGCAGACGCCGTACCAATAAATATCCATGTCGCCAATGCTGAAGGCTACCCGGCTCAGCTCAAAGCTGAGGCCGAGGCCCGGGAACTGTACCAGATTTGTCATTCTTCCGTCTCCTCTTCTTCCTCGTCCTCAACGGCAGTGCCGTCCGGCTCAATGTACATCACGGCCATCCGCTCAGGCCGCAGGATGTGCTGCAATGCCGCGTCGGCGTCCTCTGCCGTCAGGCCCGCCAGCATGGTGATCTGCTGGGCCACAGTCTGCCCTGCCAGCGCGAAATCTGCCATCTGGCTGGCCGAATCCTCGACGTTTTCCAGATTTTCGATGAGCTGGCCGTATTTTTCGTTCTTGCAGAGGGTGAAGATCTCCCGGTCCACGCCCTCTTTGCGCACCCGCTCGATCTCGTCCAGCAGAAGCTGCCGGACGGTGTCGGGCTGGTCGCTCTCGCCGGTGAAGAGGATGCAGCAGCATCCGTCCACCCGCAGCACCTCACCGCCGAAGCCCGGGTTGGTCAGGCCCTCGTCGTAGAGGCGGCGGTAGAGCGGCGACATCCCGCCGCAGATACAGCAGAGGATGAGCTCGTACAGCATCTCGCTGCGCAGATCGCCGAAAGGCAGAGGCTCTTCTTTGAAGCCCAGACCGAAGCAGGACTTGGCGATGGGCATGGCGATGGTCTTTTCGGCCGCTGCCAGCGTCATCGGCTCGGGGCGGAGCAGGCGCTCGACCTTTTCCGCCGGGCGCTCGTCCATCAGGCCATGGCGGGCGCAGGCAGCCAGGATCTGCTCCATGCTGGTGTTGCCTGCTGCGGCCAGCACCATATTGCCCGGCGCATAGAATGCCTTGCAGCAGTCGTAGAGCATTTCCGGCGTTATCTCCGCGATGCTCTCCACCGTTCCCGCAATATCGCTGCGGATGGGGTGGCTGTGATACAGGCACTCGCACAGGCCGGTGATGAGCCGCCAGTCGGGGCTGTCGTCGTACATCTTTATCTCCTGCCCGATGATGCCCTGCTCTTTGGCGATGGTCTGCTCGGTAAAGTAGGGATGCCCCACCATGCCCAGCAGCACGTCAAGGCTCTCGTCCAGCTGTTCCGTGGCCGTAAAGAGGTAGCAGGTGCGGTCGAAGGCCGTGAAAGCATTGGCATTCGCGCCGGTCTTGGCGAACTTTGCAAAGGCGTCGCCGTCCTCATCCTCGAACATCTTGTGCTCGAGGAAATGGGCCACACCGGCGGGCAGATGCACTTCCCGCTCCCCCAGCCGGAAATCCCGGTCGATGGAGCCGAAGCGGGTGGCGTAGATGACATGGGTACCGGAGTAGCCCGGCATGGGGCGGACGAGGACCGTCAGTCCCGAGGGCAGAACTTTCCACTGGTCAGCGGCGGTGCGTTCCAGCACGCTCTGGGTGTTCTCAGCCATTCTCGTTCCCCTCCTCCCGTGTCAGCAGACAGCTCACCGACAAGGTGAACTGCCTCAGAATATCCCGCACATCCTCCCTGGTCACCGCCAGCAGGGCGCGGCGGGCGTCGTCCGGCGTCTGCACCGGGCCTCCCCGCAGCACCTCCATATAGTACCATGTCTCGATGCCGCCCAGCGTATCCTCCAGGCCGTTCATCCCGGCCAGCAGGCCCCGGCGGCAGTCTTCCAGCTCTTCGTCGGTGATCGGGCCGTCGCAGAGGTCCGCCAGCTCTTTGAGCACCGCCTGCTCAGCGTGGGCCGCGTCGGCGTGCTCGACGCCGCTGTTGACGGCCATGCTGCCCGTGAAGCTCTGGAAGGAGGACGAGCAGTAGTAGCACAGATGGTCGCGCTCCCGGACGTTCAGGAAAAGGCGGCTGGTCACACTGCCGCCGTAAAGAGCCATCGCCAGCCGGACAGCGGCCAGCTGTTCAGGCTGCATGGGTCGGCCCAGCGTGAACAGCATACAGAGCTTGGCCTGTGTGGTGTCGAAATGCTCCACCTTCCGCACCGGCTCCCGCCGGGGCATGGCGATGTTCTCGGCCCGGGGCAGCGGGGCGCGGTCGATGGCCGAAAGCTCCGTCAGAAGGGCGTCCTTCACGGTGGTGGTGCTGGCCTCGTCGCAGCCCAGCACGATGAGCTCGATGTTCGCCGTCCGCAGCATCTCGTAGTATGCCTCGGTCAGCGCTTCGGGCGTCAGGCCGTCCACTTCTTCTAAGTAGCCCTCCTGCCGGACGCCGGCGGGGCTGTCTCCGAAGAATTCCCGGTTGGCCTGCCGCTGGCAGTAAAGGCGCTTGTCGTTCACTTCGTCTTCCAGCGCCTTCTTCAGCATCTGCTTTTCGATGCCCACGGCCTCGGGGTCGAAGGTGCCGCCCACAAAATAGGGGTGGAACGCCGTGCCGAGGGCCAGTGCGGCGTACTCCTGCGTCAGCTTCTCCCCTTCCAGTGCGAACTGGTCCTTGATGCCGGTGATGCTGACGCAGAGGTTGTGGCTGCAGCCCATGGGGCGGGCGTCCACGGTCAGGTCGGCGCCGTAGAGGCGGGCCAGCTTTTTGGTCATCTGGGTCATATCGGGGCAGTCGGCATAGCCCCGCTCCATCACCAGCGGCAGCAGCGCGTGGGCCGTGGCCGTCTCGCGGCGGGCCGGGAACGCGAAGTGGATGCTGATGCGGCAGCGGTTGAATTTCTGTGCGGCGTCATACGAGAGGTGGACGCCGGGTGCGATTTGGGATCGTCTCAATGTTCTATCGTCCTTTTGTATTATTTCGTTTGTTCCAGCGCCAGATACTCTTCCAGCGAGAGGCCGGAGGCGCGGATGGCGAGGGCGTTGTCCCTGCCCACATACCGCCAGTGCCACGGCTCAAACACCATGCCGGTAGCGGCCTGACGCTCCTGCGGCCAGCGCAGGATGAAGCCGTGCTCTGCGGCATAGGCTTCCAGCCACTCATAGGCACGGGTGTCGGCGAAGCCGGTGTCCTTTTCCATGCTGTCTGCCGCGAGGATGTCGGCACCGTAGCCGGTGGCATATTCGCTGGCCTCCGGCGCAGGCTGGACGGTCGCAGCCCTGGCAGCGGCCTCTTCCTCCGAGCAGCCGGACTCCCGGTAGCTCTGGACCGCGGCCTCATAGGCGCTCTGGCGGGCGGCGGCATCCTGATACCCTGCCGTCAGCACCAGCTCGATCTCATCCCGCTTTGCGGCCTCGGCCATTTCGCGGTAGGCTGCGGCAGCCTCGGCTTCCAGCGAAACGCCGGTGGCATCATCGGCCACAGCCAGCTCCGGCGTCGGCTCTTCCGTCAGGGGAAGGTTTGCATTCACCAGCATAAGGCGCTTATCCGAAAGGTCCGTCTCCGCGCCGCCCTCATACTCCCGGGCCTCGAAGGCCGTCGGCGGTGCGATGAGGGCATAGGCCCTGGGCAGCAGCCAGAGGATGCCGCCGGTCATCACAGCCATGACCGCGCCGCAGCTGAGCAGAAAGACCGTCCAGTTGCGCACGAGGCGGATACGGTGTCTCCGGCGGCGTTCTTTCGGCGACAGAGCGCGGCGGGGTGCGGGTCGATTTTGCTCCATGATGCAGCTTCCTTCCTGTTTTTGACGTTCGCCCTGGATACAGGCACATAATAATATTATACACCCCTTTTATCTGGGTGTAAACGGCAGGGGCTGTAAAAAAATTGTGTACGCAAAAAGCCGCCGCACCGGCGCAGGACGCACGGCACGGCGGCTTTGAAGCCACGTCTTAGTCGAACAGCATCTCGTGGATGGAGCTGACAGCCTTGTCGGCGTCCTCACGGTCGATGATGCAGGAGATCTTGATCTCACTGGTGGAGATCATCTTGATGTTGATGTTGTTGTTGGACAGAGCCTCGAACATCTTGGAGGCCACGCCGCTGTGGCTCTGCATACCGGCACCCACGATGGACACCTTGGCGCAGGTCTCGTCGCAGGTGACCTGGTCGAACTTTGCGCTCTCGCGCAGGACGCGCATGGCAGTCTCAGCTTCGCTCTCCGCGCAGGTGAAGCTGATGTCCTTCTTGCCGTCGCGGCCGGTGGACTGCAGGATGATGTCCACGTTGATATTCTTCTGGGCCAGCAGGCCGAAGATCTTGAAGCTGGTACCCGGCTCATCGGGAACATTCAGGATCGTAATAACAGCAACGTCGGTGTCCTTTGCGACACCCTTGATCAGCATACCTTCCACGTCTTTTACAACCTCCTTGACGACCGTGCCGGGCACGGGGTTCAGGCTGGAGAGGACCTCCAGCTCCACATTATACTTTTTAGCCAGCTCCACGCTGCGGTTGTTGAGCACCTGTGCGCCGAGGGATGCCAGTTCCAGCATCTCGTCGAAGGTGATCTCATCCAGCTTGCGGGTGTTGCGCACCTTGCGCGGGTCGGCGGTGTAAACGCCCTCCACGTCGGTAAAGATCTGGCAGCGGTCGGCGTGGAGCGCTGCTGCGATGGCGACAGCGCTGGTGTCGGAACCGCCGCGGCCCAGCGTGGTGATGTCGTCCAGCTTGTTCAGGCCCTGGAAGCCTGCCACGACGACCACACGGTTGCGCGCCAGCTCACTCTCGACACGCTCGGTGTCCAGGCGCTTGATGCGCGCCTTGGAGTAGGCGCGGTCTGTGTTGAAGCCCGCCTGCCAGCCCGTCAGGCTGGTGGCGTGGCAGCCCAGCTCGTTCAGAGCCATAGCCAGCAGGGCGATACTGATCTCCTCGCCTGCTGCCAGCAGCATATCCATCTCACGGGCAGAAGGGTTGTGGGTGATCTCTGCTGCCTTTGTGATGAGGTCGTCGGTGGTGTCGCCCTGTGCGGACACTACCACGACCACGTCATTTCCCGCGTTGTGGGTGTTGGCCACGATGCGGGCCACGTTGAAGATACGGTCCCGGTCCTTCACCGAAGAACCGCCGAACTTCTGTACGATCAACGCCATATCTTGTCACTCTCCTCTTTTTGCTCCCTCAGTGTGTGAGGGGTACACCGGGCGGAAGCGGTCTTGCACTTCCGGTCCTGTTTATCATTCCACTGTCGCACCGGTGTTGTCGGCATCCAGCCGCAGCAGTGTAAATGCTTCACATCCGTCCAAGCCTTCCAGCAGCTCGAGGCCCTTTTCCAGCTTGGAGTAAAATTTCTCGGCGTTGGCCTTTTCGGCCACAGCCATCACGGTGCTGCCGGCGCCCGAAACGTACACCGCCTTGGCACCGCAGAGCCGCGCCATATCGAAGACTTCCTTCGAGCCGGGCATCAGGGGCATCCGGTAGGGCTGGTGGAGCTTATCCTCGGTGGCAATGGCCAGCAGGTCGTGGCGGCCCTCGCAGAACGCCGCCGGGATGAGGGCCGCACGGGACAGGTTATACACCGCATCCTTGTGGGTGACCTCTTTGGGCAGGGCCGCACGGGCGGCCTCGGTCAGCAGCTTGTAGTCCGGCACGATGGCCGCGAAGCAGAGGCTCTCGTCCACATCCCGCTTGACGGAGTAGACGACGCCGTCCTCGAAAACGCTGCTGGTCAGACCGCCCAGAAGGGCCGGTGCCACGTTGTCCGGGTGGCCCTCGATGGAGGTAGCCAGCGTCAGCAGCTCCTGGGTGTTGAGCACATCGCCCAGCATCCGGTTCGCGCCCAGCAGGCCCGCGATGATGCAGGCCGAGGAGGAACCCAGGCCCCGGGCCATCGGGATGGCGTTGGTCTGGACGAGCTTGAGGGGCGGCATGGTCTTGCCGACCTTATCGAACAGACCCTTGGCCGAGCGGTAGACCAGATTGGTCTCGCCGCGGGGGATGCGGGTGCCGTCCGCCGCCGAGATGTCCAGATGGTCGCTCTCTTCGAAGGTCACGGTATTGTACAAGGTCACAGCCAGACCCAGCGCATCGAAGCCGGAGCCGATGTTGGCACTGGTGGCCGGGACGGAAACTTTTATCTTCATCGCAGTTCCCTCTTCTCTCGCGCTCAGACGTCCTCAGGCAGGCGGCGGAGCACCAGCTTCACGCTGCCGCCCATGGCCTCTACCTTGCGGGCTGCTTCGGCCAGAGCCTTGCCGTCGGCGCTGTCCACAAAGTAGGAGCAGCCGTCGAAATGCTCCTCCACCACATGGCCCTTGCCGTAGATGGCCTCGGCCACCGCCGGGGCGATGCCTTCCACACGCACATAGTATGCGGCGGGAGCGGGGTCGGTGAGCATTCCTTCCACCGGCTCGGCGGGCTGCCAGAACAGGCTGTCGTGGACCTTGACGCCGTTCTTGAGGGCGTCCACCACGTCGGCCACGACAGCACTGGCGGTGGGCAGCTTGCCCGCGCCCTTGCCGTAGAAGACCACGTCGCCCAGCATATCGCCCTTGACGAGGACGGCGTTGAAGACGTCATCGACACCGGCCAGCTGGTTTGCCTTCGGCACGAGGCAGGGCTCGACGCCGGCGGCAACGCTGCCGTCCTCGCCCCGCTTCATCCAGGCGATGAGTTTGATGACGCAGCCCAGCTTCTCTGCCGCAGCCACATCATCCACCGTGATGTCGCGGATGCCGCGGGTGGGGATGTTCTGGGGGTAGATCTGGTGGCCGCAGACCAGCGAGGACAGGATGGCGATCTTGCGGCAGGCGTCGCGGCCGTCCACATCGTCGCCGGGGTCCCTCGTCTCGGCGTAGCCCAGCTCCTGAGCGATCTTCAGAGCCTCGTCAAAGCCCAGATCCTCCCGTAGACAGATACCGTCTCCTGCGTCGCCTCGTCGACCTTTTCTCCCAGATACTGTGCCGCGCCGCTCTCCTCGATCACCGTCTCCTTCGTGCCGACCGCCGCCACCGCGGTCGCATACCGCTTGAGCTGTTCTTCGCTGTAACTCTCGATCGCCGCGCACCCCGCCGCCTTGATCGCCGCAGCCACCGCGCGCTTCACCTGTCCGACCGCCGTCATGCCTCTTCCTCCTTCGGATGCAGCATCGCCCAGTAGTAGGCGATCTCCTCACCCACGTAAAACGGCCCCGCCGCGCGCACGACGTACCGCCTCTCTCCGCACTGCACAAAGTCGCCCATCGCGATCTTGACGTCCTCCGGCCCCAGGTACCGCCAGCACTGCTCGTCGACCGCGCCCAGCGCCGTCACAGAGAACGGCTCCTCGCCGTTCTCCCTCTTCACAAGCTGCAAAAACGCCTTCGTCTCCGCCGTCTCTCCGCCGTGCAGCACCGAAACGCTCATGCCGTAGCGCGCGAACGCCTCACTCAGCGCCCGCTTCACGTCTCCACCCCGCGGAAGCAGAACCCGCCGTCCGTCGTATACGGGCGCATCAGCGCCCACGCCTGCTCGCGCAGCAGCGACAGCCTTTTGCTCCCCTCATCGGACGAACGCTTCGTCACTGTCAGGTCGCCCGCGCGCAGGGAGGAAAACTCCTCCCCACCCGCTCTCGCGCTCTCCAGCGCGGCCGCCGCCAACCACGACGCCGCGCAGATAAACGCGCTCTCGCAGTCCTCCTTGGCGACGCCCTCTTTCAGCGCGCGCACAAGGCTCTCCTCCTGCGCCGTGCAGATCATTCGGAGCATGCTCTTCTCGCTTTCGTCCGCCTTGCTCAGCGCACACGCGATCGAAAAGATCTGCTCGCTCATGCTCTCCGCCATTCGCTCTTCCTCCTTACTTTTTACTGTAAGGACAGCACCTTCGAGGCCTCCTGATACGGCTTTGCAAAGCCGGAAATGCTCGTGATGGCCGCGCGCTCCAGCTGGCGGTCGATGAGCTTGTCGTACTCGACCAGCACCTCGCTGCCACAGATGCGCTCGAGCGCATAGTTCTTGTCAAGGCCGATGATCTTGCCCGCGGGCATTGCGCTCGTGCGCAGGAGCTTCGCACCCAGCGGGGTCGCGAGCGTGCCCGTGCCCTGGAAGTTGAGGCCCGTCAGCGGGTTCTGGAACTCCGAGAGCT
>OIKG01000322.1_pt1 | contig 8701 bp, 5 predicted proteins | sample 1583711 | NCBI WGS metagenome assembly OIKG01 (sample SAMN02674698, study PRJEB24791) | human gut metagenome, SKBSTL036 | isolation source: stool | host: Homo sapiens | place: USA
AAAAATGAAATAAAGTTCCAGTAATCATAGAGTGTATGGATTCAATTCCATATGCTCTTTTTCTTTACTGAAAAATCTAATGTTACGAGTTTCTTACGAGTGGTATTTAAAAAACTCGCAAGAAGACTCGTAAGAGATATTTCGCACTTCTTATTCTTGTAGTAACCAATCGGCTATATCGTGAATTTCGATTCCTTCATAGCTATATTGGGGATGTTTGGTTCTGGCAATAATCATTTTCGGATAAGCATCTCGAATCTGAAGCAGAGGAGAGCATTCTCTCTCAAATGTTTCCTGCCCGGAAATGTTGTCGCTGACCTGAATATAAATCTTCTCGCTGCCTCTCTGAGCAACAAAGTCGATCTCCTTTTGATAGAGCTTGCCGACATAGACATCGTATCCACGGCGAAGAAGTTCGATGCAAACGATGTTTTCATATACTCTGCCATAATCCATATTTCTGCTTCCCAGTATTGCATATCGAATACCGCTGTCACACAAATAGAACTTTTCAGAGCTTTCAAGGTATTTCTTACCTCGGATGTCGTATCTCTTAATATCATAAAATACAAAAGCATTGCACAAATACTTAATGTACTTGCCGACGGTTACATGATTGGTTGGAGTCTCATTTGCTGTCAGTAGCTGACTAACCTTATTCGGAGAAGTCAGGTTGCTGATATTATCCATCAAGAACTCGCTCAGACGCTGCAAAACCAAAGTGTCCGGCAGAGCATATTTCTGTACCAAGTCCCTTGTAACAATGGTTTCGTAGACTTCTTTTATATAGTTTGTTCTGTCTTTTTCGGTTCTATAAGCATAGGAACCTGCTAAACCGCCCTTGATAGCGTACTCATCAAAGAGCTTATCTTTGTCACTGATATCATCATAATATTGGCAATATTCCTGGAAGCTGAAAGGAAACACATGAATTTCAATATAGCGTCCGGTAAACAGAGTTGCCAGATCTGCACTCAACAGGAAAGCATTAGAGCCTGTTACATAGATGTCGTATTTTCCCTTAGAGTACAGGCTGTTGATTGCCAGCTCAAACTTGGGACACATCTGAACCTCGTCTACAAACAGGTAGTTCGTTTTGCCTTCCTGATAATGTTCTTCCACATAGGCGTGTAAGGCATGGTATTCCTTGATTTCTTCATACGCCAAATCCATGAAGTCAATGAATATGATATTGATGTTTTCAAAATGGCTTTTCAGATACTCAATATACGCCTGCATCAGCTTGGACTTACCGGATCGACGAATGCCCGTGATGATCTTGATGTCAGGAGTGTCATTCAGTTCAATGATTCTATTGAGATATTTTGCTCTCGTAATTGTTTTCATATCGTCACCCGCTTTCAAAAATTGAAATTTTTTCATTTCTCGAAACCGCTTCACTGTACTTATTATACTGTCTGCTAATAGTATATGCAAGATGTCGCTTTCAAAAACATAAAATTTTTTATTTTTTGAAAGCGGAAATTATGTAAAGGCAACCCGAAGGCTGCCCCAGGCATCAAGCCTATCCTGTTTACACAGGTTCATTATCATCTTCATCGACGGAGCTATCTTCATCGTCGTCCTCAAACTCCGGATCGTACCCATAGTCCTCGTCATCGTCCACATAATCAGCATCCGGATCAGGCTTTGCCGCTTCCTGTTCCTTCTTCTTTTCCTGGACTTTTTTAAATACGAAGAATACCTTTGTGTTAAAATGAAGGAAGATAGGCAGGTATAAAAAAAGATCTGTTGGCTTTGGGAAGAATCCTAAGGGTGACAGATCTTTTTTTATGTTTTATTCTGCTTTGGATATACTAACCATAGTGCTAAAATTACATTGCCAGATTGTGAAAACAGGATATAGAATATAATTAACAAAAATAACCATATAGGTTATAAATATTTAGGAGAAAGGAATGAGGTTTATGTTATATGAATTTTTGAAAGACAATTATAAGGAAGCAGAGCCTATATTCTTTTCTGATATAGTGATTAAGGGAATTACAAAATCTGCAGTAAACCAGCAGTTAAAAAAGTTATGCAATGAAGGAAAACTGCAAAAATATGAGAACGGCATTTATTATTTGCCTAAGAAATCACGATTAAAAACAAGTGTAGGTGTAAATGCAGATACGGTTGCCAGATACAAATATGTTTCCAGAGGTGGGAAAGTAGATGGCTTCTATTCGGGAAATACATTTGCCAATCAGTTGGGAATTTCAACGCAGGTTCCCAATAAAGTTGAGATTGTAAGCAACAATATGGCTGCAAAAGTAAGAGAAGTTCCAATTGGAAAGAGAACATTCATTGTAAGAAAGCCAGTGGTTCCGGTAAATGAAGAAAATGTTTATGTGCTGCAGTTACTTGACTTATTAAAGAATCTGGATGTGTATCTGGATGAAAGCTATGATGTGGCTCATGATAAAGTATCTCAATTTGTGCGGATACATGGCATCACAAAAAAAGACGTGGATAGTTATATAAGAGAGTTTCCGATTGCAATATTTAAATATTATTATGAATTGAGGTTGGATGATGTATTTGCATAAAGATGATAAGGAATTGTTGAGGGATATTATTGTAACGGTATCAGAGCGAACGGGCATAGATGAAAGTATCGTGGAAAAAGATTATTATGTGACAATGATATTAAAAGAACTTGTACAGAGAAATCCTAATGTGGTGTTTAAGGGTGGAACATCCCTTTCCAAGGCTTATCATGCTATAGACCGTTTTTCAGAGGATATTGATATTACATTTGAAGAACATTTGGGAGAAGCCAGAAGAAAGAAAATCAAATATCAGTTATTACAACCAATTAGCGAAGATTTAGACTTAGCAATTGATAATTGGAAGTTTATTGAAAGCGATAAGGACTATAATCACTATGATTTCTTATATGGTTCAGTTTGCTCAGAAGATAAAAGAGGTCTGCGACCATATGTGAAGCTGGAGACAGCATTGATGTCGTATTCTTATCCAACAGAAGAAAAGGAAATTACAAGTATAATATTTGATTGTCTCGCAACAGAAGAAGCGGAGATTTTGAGAGACTATGGGTTAGAACCATTTAAGATGAAGACACAGGCACTATCCAGAACAATTATAGATAAAATTTTTGCTGTGTGTGATTATTATATGGTAGGAAGAGCAACGAGAAATTCCAGACACTTATATGATATCTTTAAGCTGAAAAATTATATTTCAATGGATGATGATTTCAAAAGGCTCTTTGCAGATGTTAGAAAGCACAGATCAGGCATGGATATTAAAATAACCCCGTCTGCCAGGGAGGATGTTGATCTGCTGGCTGTAGCAGAAAAACTCATAAGAGAAGATTTTTATGCTGATGATTATGCTGATTCAACTATGAAATTGATTTCTGACAATATTTCCTATGAAACGGTAAAGCTGAATTACATTGATTTGGTTAGAAGTATATTACGATAAGAGAAAATTTTCTCTCGAATTCTGTTGAGAATAATGCAATTTCAAGTCAATTAATCATAATAAACGGGGGGAACCGCTAAACAAAAGTTTTTCAGGTTATAGGAGAACAGTTCGAATATATAATCGGCTGTTCTTTTTTTAGCGTTAAAGCGGCGAGGTTTTTCTTGTGTACAGTGGAATGTAGGAGTATAATGAAATCAATATTTTGCATAAATTTACAATCTGTAATAGAACGACGATCGGCAAAGCAGATGAAAGTCTGTGACGCAAAGCTACAGGGCCTGTAAAATGGTAGCCAGTTGCATGAAATGATGTGCGCTGTCTGTGAGACGGTGTTTTTTTATGTTATAGGAAATTACTCCGTAATGTTCCTATAACATAAAAAAGCCCTCCGGGCAGGATCGCACTGCGACGGAGGGAATTATGTTGCTGAAGCGACCCTTCGCAGGCGAAGAATCCTGCAAGCAGGGATGTTATTTCATAAACGGAACCATAATGATTTTATCGGAGAAGAGAGAAAAATATGAAAATCAAAAAAGTACAAAGTGCATGTCTTATTTTGGCATGTATAGCGGCAACAGGACTTATAGGGTGTGGGAAAACAGATGAAACACCAAAGAAGCACGAAGCAATTACTTTTATGGCTCCTTATCTGGAAGTGGACAATTTTATAGAAGAAGTGCATAAAACATATCCAGAGATTGAGCTTGAAGTAGTCCCGTACAGCGGAGCAAATACAACAACCTGTCTGCAGAATATGTTAGAGGCAGATGATCTTCCGGACATCTGCACACAGACTTTTTATAAGCCAGATGTGGTGGATGTCAGTGATAAGATGATTGATCTCTCAGGATACGATTTTACAGATAATTATGTGGAATCACGTCTGAAAGATGTATCCGATGAGGGTGCACTTTATATGCTTCCATCTTTGTACAACTGTTATGGAATCACCTATAATAAAACACTGCTTGAGAAGCATGGCTGGAAGCTGCCAACATCTTTTACAGAGCTTGAAGAACTTGCAGACAAGGCAAAAGAAGCAGGAGTTACGTTATGTATGGCACAGATTCAGTATCCTGGTTCAGCCTTCCAGTATATATGTAATATTGCGGATGCGGGATTCCTTGGTACTATGTCTGGAAAGCAGTGGCAGAAAGATTACCTGTCAGGAAAGGCAAATGTCAGTGACACGGAAGGCATGATGGACAGCATGGAATATATCCAGAAATGGAAAAATCTCGGTATGCTTGACTGCAGCAACAGTGATCCGGTAGATGATAGTAAAACAAGAGAAGCTTTTATAAAGGGAAATTCACTGTTTCTATTGGGACCACAGAATGGCATTATGGAATCAGAAGATACAACGGACAAATTTGGTCTGATGCCATACCTGTCTGAAGATGGAAGCAAGAATGTATTTATTTTAAATGTAAACCGTTTTTATGGATTGAATAAAAAGCTGGAGAATGATCCTGAGAAACTTGAAGATGCATTAAAAGTCATGAAGGTGCTGTCTACGGTAGAAGGAACCAGTGCCCTGTATCCGGACAGTACATTAAAAGCAGGACTGCTTCCTTTCAAAGATGCAAAGGCAGATGACACCTTCTATGCAGATATTTCGGATTTTATCAATGCAGGGAATACGACACCGTTTATTTATTCCGGATGGGAAAATACGATTGTAAATACCGGAACCAAAATGCAGGAATTCATGCAGGATAAGGCATCAATAAAGGATGTGGCAGATCAGCTGGATGAGGATCAGGACAGCGTGGTAAATAATCAGCCGGAAGTGATCACAACAGCTACAGAGGAAATTTCACAGGAAAGCTGTGCAAAGCTGGTGGGCAGATGCTTTGCCGAGGCAACCGGAAGTGACGTTGCTCTTATATCCCTTGGAACATGGATCAGTGGAAATGGTACGAACCAGAACAATGATGGTGTGAGCGGAAAACTGTATGCAAAGAATATTACAGACTATGATGTATGTATCATTCTTCCGACTGGCTGGTCACAGACGATTAAAACAATCAGGCTGACAGGAAAACAGATTCAGGCATTGTATGAAGAAGGTTATGATGCAGTTGGTACAGGCAAGAATTATCCATATATGTTGGTAAATCCTGAAGATATGGAACTGGAGGATGGAAAGACTTATCAGGTTGCAATTTCCGGAATCAGTGAAAAACTGGCATCAGAAACGGAAGTGACAGACAGTGGTGTTGTGGGTATGGATGCGGCAAAGGAGTTTTTTGGGCAATTTGAAACTTTAAGTGAAGCAGACGCTGAATGGAAATAAGCGGAGGAGAAGGATGCAGAAGGCAAAGAATTACCGGAACTTAATATTGGGTTGTTGTATGACTGGTATAGTGATGCTTCTTGCATTCTTTTTCCTGTATCATACTTATATCCAGGATATTATCTATGAAGAACGATTAAACCAGATGGAAGAGGTTACCCGTCAGATGTTTCAAAATCTGGAGGATGTAATTGATTCCCACTGGAATCGGGTAACGGAAGAATGTAATTATCTGAGAGATGCAAACCTGCAGACTACAGATGAACTCTGCAGACATATGAAAAAGAAATATGAATTATCAGCATATGCAGATCATAAGATCACGTTGATGGCCGTGGATTCAGAAGGCGGATATTATACAGAATCCGGAAAAAGGGGACTTTTCCGGGATCTGGATTATTTTGAAGAAAGTCCTGAAAAGACCAGTTTTGTTTTTGATTCCATGACAGACAATCAGTCAAAGATGGTATTTCTGAATCGTCTGCCGGAGCCCATATATCTTCAAAACGGAGAAAAGAAAACTTCAATTCTTTATTTTGGAATTGCCCAGGACATGGAACAGTTGAATCCATATTTTAACTGCGAAGCTTATAACGGAAACAACAGTGTGTATGTACTGGATGATAATGGATCTAAACTGTTCAACAGCAATCAGGTGGAACTGATCAAGGGCCATAATGTATTTTCTGTTTTACAGAATATGAAGTATCTTCACAATTCTTCCTTTGAGAAAACAAAGGCGGAACTGGAAGAAAAAGGCTGCAGTTATTCTAATGCAGTTCTGGATGGAACAGAATATTTTTACGGATTAAAAAGAATGGAAAATGCCGAATGGACACTTATCTTTCTGGTTCCGGCAGAATATGTTGCTACGAATACATTAAAACTTGTCAATTTTGTTATGGTATTTATTGTTATCTTTACGGTTATCGTAGCTGTCTGTGTTATGCTGGGGATTTCCTTTGTCATGTACAGAAACCAGCAGGAAGCGATTCGCGTGGAGCGGGAAAATAATGCCAAACTGGAAACAGTGAATACAAAGCTGCGGCAGGCAAAACAGGCAGCAGAGGATGCTTTTCAGGTGGCACAGGAGGCGAACAGATCAAAGAGCAGTTTTCTTGCCAATATGTCTCACGATATACGTACTCCTATGAATGCGATCATTGGTATTACGTCCTTGATCAGACATGATGCCGGTGATAAAGGCAAGGTAATAGAGTATGCGGATAAAATTGACATTTCCTCACAGCATCTGTTAGGGATCATTAATAATGTTTTGGATATGAGTAAGATTGAAGCAGGAAAAACAGTTTTTAAATACAATGATTTTTCCATTCTGAATTTTATACAGGAAATCAACACTTTATTTCAGTCACAGATAGATGAAAAAAAACAGACTCTTACGATCATAAAAGAAAACATCCGGCACGAATGGGTAAACGGAGATCAGGTTCATCTGATGCAGATTTTCAGCAACTTGCTTTCTAATGCAGTGAAGTACACGCAGGAAGGTGGAAAAATTCAGTTTCTGGTAGAAGAATGTGAGACAAAGTCATCTGTCTATGCAAAGTACCGTTTCTTAGTTAGCGATAATGGTATGGGAATGTCGGCAGATTTCAAGGATACAATTTTTGATGCGTTTACCCGTGCGGAAAGTTCCCTTACAAATAAAATACAGGGAACCGGACTTGGAATGGCGATTACTAAGAATCTGGTTGAGGCAATGGGAGGTACCATTGATGTGGAGAGTGAATTGGGACAGGGAAGCTGTTTTGAGGTTCTCTTGGATCTGAAAATTGCAGAGGATAGAACGGTTGCTCTGGCGGCACAAGAAGAAACAGATGAGCAGGATGGAAATATTCTGCAGGGAATGAAATTCCTGTGTGCAGAGGATAATGAGTTGAACGCGGAGATCCTGATAGAACTGTTAAAGATTGAAGGTGCGGAATGTACCATTTGTGAAAATGGCGAAGAGATTTTGGAAGCATTTGAACAGTCTGCTCCAGGTGATTATGACATGATTCTGATGGATGTGCAGATGCCTGTTATGAATGGTTATGATGCAACGAAGGCAATCCGCAGAAGCTCCCATGAAGTAGCAAAGAAAATTCCAATCATTGCAATGTCTGCCAATGCATTCTCGGAGGACGTTCAGCATTCTCTGGCAGCCGGTATGAATGCACATATTTCAAAACCGGTTGAGATGAAGGTGCTGGAAAAGACGATCAGAAGCATAAAATCTGGTGGGGGGGTACCGAACCGCAGGTCACTGAACAGTAACAAATGGATTTGATGCGGCAGTGCAATTTTATTAAACTAGGAGGTTGACAAGGAGATTTAATATGATTTCGAGAGCAAAGAAATATGTGGCAGTGTTACTGGCTTTTGTATGCGTGTGTATGCTATTTTCTCCCCAGACCGCATATGCAGCCGAGGACAGTTCGCAGCATGAAACTGTCAAAGTCGGTTTCTTTGCCATGGATGGTTATCATGTGATGGATGAAGAAGGCAACCGCAGTGGGTATGGCTATGATTTTCTTCGGCTGATGGCCCGTTATTGGGATGTAGATTACGAATATGTCGGATATGATAAGAGCTGGGATGATATGCAGCAGATGCTTGAAGATGGCGAGATTGATATGGTAACATCTCCCCGCAAAACACCGGAAAGAGAAGAAAAGTTTGATTTTTCACGTCCGATCGGAACCAATAATGGGATTCTGACCGTCCGCAGTGACAACAGTACGATTGTGGATGGCAATTACAGTACTTACAACGGTATGCGTGTGGCACTTTTGAACGGAAGCTCACGAGATAAAGAGCTTGCGGATTTTGCAGGCAATAAAGGATTTACATATGATCCATTTTATTTTGATACGACAGAAGAGATGGAGGAAGCTCTTCTGAGCGGAAATGTCGATGCGATTGCTGCCACTTCTATGAGAA
>OIKG01000329.1_pt1 | contig 8565 bp, 9 predicted proteins | sample 1583711 | NCBI WGS metagenome assembly OIKG01 (sample SAMN02674698, study PRJEB24791) | human gut metagenome, SKBSTL036 | isolation source: stool | host: Homo sapiens | place: USA
TACACGACGCTCTTCCGATCTCTGCCGATCACGAACTGTAAGATCCGTTTTGAAAAGGATCCTAAAAATCTGGAGATCACCTGCTTTTGTACGGTAAAAGTGACCGGAAAGACCGGAGTGGAGATGGAGGCGCTGACAGGTGTCAGTGTGGCGCTTCTGACGATTTATGATATGTGTAAGGCTCTGGATAAATTTATGGAAATACAGGATATTTATCTTTGTAAAAAGACCGGAGGAAAGAGTGGAGAGATCGTAAATCCGAGAATGGAAGACAGAGGAGAAGAGGGAAGATGAAGGCAGCAGTTGTGACATTGAGCGACAAGGGATTTCGAAACGAACGGGAAGATAAAAGCGGAGAGCTGGTACAGATGATGTTGAAAGAAGCCGGATATGAAGTGGCGGAATACAGGTTACTTCCGGATGAGCAGACGCAGATCGAGACGGTATTAAAAGAGTTGAGTGATGAGAAAGAGATGGATCTGATCCTCACGACAGGAGGAACCGGGTTTTCGCAAAGAGACTGTACACCGGAAGCAACGATGAATGTAGCTACCCGAAATGCGCCGGGGATTGCAGAAGCAATGCGGTATGCGTCACTGGCTATTACCCCCAGAGCGATGTTGAGCCGCGGGGTATCGGTGATTCGAAATCAGACACTGATCATTAACCTTCCGGGTAGTCCGAAAGCGGTGAAAGAAAATCTGGAGTATATTTTGCCTACACTGTCACATGGACTGGAAATTTTAAAAGGAGTGACAGGAGAATGCGGGATCAGTTTGAAAGAAACATAAATTATATGAGAGTATCCGTCACGGACTTGTGCAATCTGCGCTGTGTGTATTGCATGCCGAAAGAGGGAATCAGACAGATTTCTCACGATGAGATCCTTACGTTTGATGAGATCGCAAGGGTGTGCCGGATCGGGGCAGAACTTGGGATTTCCAGGATCAAGCTGACAGGCGGCGAACCGCTGGTGCGAAAGGGTATTGAAGACCTTGCAGAGATGATCTGCCGGATTCCGGGAATCGAGCAGGTGACGCTGACGACAAACGGAATCCTGTTAAAAGATCAATTGCCTGCACTCAAAAAGGCTGGGATTTCTGCGGTTAACATCAGTCTGGATACGATGGACAGAGCGCAGTATCAGGAATTGACAGGAAAGGACTGTTTGTTGCAGGTAATGGAAGGCATTCGGGCGGCACTGGAGCAGGGGATGCGTGTGAAAATAAACTGCGTGGCGCTGAATGAATGTAATGAGTTTCAGTGGGGAAAGCTTGCAGCATTGGCAAAAGAGTATCCGCTGGATGTGCGTTTTATTGAAATGATGCCGATCGGTCTTGGAAAAGCTTATCAGGGAAGTATGCAGGAAGTGATACAGAAGAACCTGGAAAATATATATGGTGCAGCAAAGCCGGATTCAGGGGCAGTGCGTGGAAATGGTCCGGCAGTATACTGGGAGTTTCCTGGGTTTCAGGGAAAGATTGGATTTATCAGTGCGATCTCCCATAAGTTCTGCAAAGACTGCAACCGGATTCGGATGACGGCTGAAGGTTTTGTGAAGCCCTGTCTGCAGTTCGCACAGGGAGTGGATATGAGATCCCTTTTAAGAGGGCAGACGGATGATAAAGAACTGAAGCAGGTATTCGAGCGGTTGATTTATGAAAAGCCGCGCTGCCATCAGTTTGAAACAGAAAAAGCGGACGAAAGTCTCGAACAGCGTGAGATGTCAAAAATCGGAGGATAGGTTGAAATGGGAATTGTAAGAGCAGTGTGTACGAGCCCGGCAAAGGGAACGCAAAAGACGAACGTGAAAAGTGCGGAATTTATAGAAAATTTTGGAATCAAAGAGGATGCCCATGCGGGAAAGTGGCATCGTCAGATCAGTCTTCTTTCCTATGAAAAGATTGAGGCGTTTCGGGCAAGAGGAGCAGAGGTTGCAGATGGTGCATTTGGAGAAAATCTGGTGGTAGAGGGATTTGACTTTAAAAATCTTCCGGTGGGAACCCGGTTTCAGTGCAACGAAGTTATTTTAGAGATGACACAGATTGGAAAGGAATGTCATCACGGATGTGAGATTTTTCAGAAGATGGGAGACTGCATCATGCCAAGAGAAGGTGTATTTGCAAGGGTCATTCACGGCGGACGGATTTCCTGCGGGGATGAGATGTACATTTTGGGTCAAGGTGAGCAGTAACCATTTCGATACGAAGTGAGAGAAGATTTTCTTGCAGAAATAAAAGAAACGTAATATAGTGTAAAAAGCAAAAGTAAACGGAGGAACAAATATGAAATGGAATAAATTTCGTCTGACAACGACAACAGAGGCGGAGGATATTGTCAGCAGTATGCTTATGGATCTGGGAATCCAGGGGGTCGAGATTGAAGATAAAGTTCCGCTGACACAGTCGGACAAAGAGCAGATGTTCGTTGATATCCTGCCGGAGACAGAGGCAGATGACGGTGTGGCATACCTGAGTTTTTATCTGGAGGAGGATGAAGATAAAGAAAAGGTACTTGCTGATGTGCGTGTAGAATTACAGGATATGGCATCCTATTTGAACGTGGGGGCGTGTACGATCGAAGAGTCTCAGACAGAGGATGTGGACTGGGTAAATAACTGGAAGCAGTATTTTCATCAGTTCTATGTGGATGACATTCTGATTATCCCATCCTGGGAGGAAGTAAAACCGGAAGACAATGATAAAATGGTGATCCATATCGATCCGGGGACTGCATTCGGAACAGGAATGCATGAGACAACCCAGCTTTGTATCCGGCAGATCCGCAAATATACAACGCCGGAGACAACAATCCTTGATGTGGGATGCGGAAGCGGTATTCTGGGAATGCTGGCTTTGAAATTCGGCGCAAAATATTCCGTTGGAACAGATCTGGATCCATGTGCGATCGAGGCAACTTATGAGAACATGGAAGTCAACGGAATCAGTAAAGAGATGTACGAAGTGATGATCGGAAATGTCATTGATGACAAAGACGTGCAGGACAAAGTTGGTTATGGAAAATATGACATTGTCGTTGCAAATATTCTGGCAGATGTTTTGGTCGCACTGACACCGGTGATCGTGGATCAGCTCAAAGACGGTGGAATCTACATCACCAGCGGAATTATTGATGACAAAGAAGAGACAGTGGTAGAGGCAGTTAAAGCAGCAGGTCTGGAAGTCCTGGAAGTGACGTATCAGGGCGAGTGGGTTTCTGTGACGGCGAGAAAGAACGGATAAGGAAGGATTAAGATCCATGCAGAATTTTTTTGTATATGACTCTCAGGTGCAGGGGGAAAACATTTATATAGAGGGAACCGATGTAAACCACATCGTACATGTTCTTCGTATGAAGGTTGGAGAGGAAGTCAGTGTACACGATGATGTGAACCGGAAATACCTGTGCCGGATCGAGAAACTGCTGGAAGAAAGAGTGGTGCTTTCTATTGTGGAGCAGCAGGAGTCGGACACGGAACTTTCCTGCCCGATCTATCTGTTCCAGGGTCTTCCAAAGGGAGATAAGATGGAATGGATCATTCAGAAGTGTGTAGAGCTTGGCGTACACGCAATCGTGCCGGTCGCGACGAAGCGGGCGGTTGTAAAGCTGGACGAGAAGAAAGCGCAGAAAAAAGTGAACAGATGGAATGCCATCGCAGAGAGTGCGGCGAAGCAGTCCGGAAGAGGGATCGTTCCGGAAGTACTTCCGGTGATGAAATGGAAGGAGGCGCTGGAATACGCGCGTCAGCTGGATGTTAAGATGATCCCTTATGAGAAGGCAGCAGGGATAAACGCCACAAAGCAGCTGATCGCCTCTGTTTCTTTTGGACAGTCAGTCGGGATTTTTATCGGTCCGGAAGGCGGCTTTGAAGAGGCAGAAGTGGAAGCTGCAAAAGAGATAGGGGCAGTTCCGGTGACTCTGGGAAGAAGAATCTTACGAACAGAGACAGCGGGGATGACGATCCTGTCAATTCTGATGTATCATCTGGAAAGAGAGTAACATAGTTTAATATTGAGAAGAAGTGAAAAGGAAGGTATCATGGAAGTATATTTGGACAATTCGGCGACTACCAGAGGTTACACAGAGGTGGGAGAACTGGTATATAAAGTGATGTGTCAGGACTATGGAAATCCGTCTTCCATGCACCGTAAAGGTGTGGATGCGGAGCATTATATCAAGGATGCAAAAGAAATTCTGGCAAAAATTCTGAAGGTCAATGCAAAAGAAATTTATTTTACGTCCGGCGGTACAGAAAGTGACAATCTGGCGATCATTGGAACAGCAAAAGCAAACAAAAGAAGAGGAAATCATCTGATCACATCATCTATAGAGCATCCGGCGATTTTGAATACGATGCGTTATCTGGAAGAGGAAGAAGGCTTTCGTGTGACCTATCTTCCGGTGGACAGCATGGGACGCATCAAGCTGGAAGCTCTGAAAGAGGCGTTGTGTGACGAGACAATTCTGGTTTCCGTCATGTATGTGAATAACGAAGTAGGAGCAGTGCAGCCGATCGATGAGGCTGTCCGGATTGTGAAGGAATATAATCCGGATATTCTGTTCCATTCGGATGCCGTACAGGGATTCGGAAAGTATAAGATTTATCCGAAGCGTCAGAAGATCGATCTGCTGACAGGAAGCGGACATAAGATCCACGGACCGAAAGGAACTGGATTTTTATATGTCAGTGAGAAAGTTAAGATCAAACCAATCGTGTTTGGCGGAGAACAGCAGAAAAATGTCCGTTCCGGTACAGAGAACGTTCCGGGGATTGCAGGACTCGGGTTAGCGGCAAAGATGATCTACCATGATCTGGATATGAAGACTGCACTGATGCGGGAACTCAAAGAGTATTTTATTGAAGGAATCGCGAAGATTGAAAATACAACCGTTCACGGGATGACCGATGAAAACAGTGCACCGCATATCATCAGTGTGGGCTTTGCAGGGATTCGAAGTGAAGTGCTTCTGCATACGCTGGAAGAGAAAGGAATTTACGTATCCTCAGGTTCTGCATGTGCGTCCAACCATCCGGCAATCAGCGGGGTGTTAAAGGGCATCGGAGCAGGAAAAGAGTATCTGGATGCGACGATCCGTTTCAGCATGTCTGAATTTACAACCAGAGAAGAAATTGACTATACATTGGAAACGCTATATAATTGTGTACCGATGCTGAGAAGATATACAAGACATTGATGCTTGATAAAGAGTCCAAAAGAAAAGGATAAATAAAGGAGAATATCATGAGATTTCATTCATTTTTGATTAAATACGGAGAAATCGGGATCAAAGGAAAGAACCGGTATCTGTTTGAAGACGCTCTGGTGCGTCAGATCCGTTTTGCATTGAAGGATGTGGACGGAGAATTTAATGTACACAAAGCACAGGGGAGAGTGTATGTGGACTGTGAAGGCGAATACGATTACGAAGAGACTGTGGAAAGTTTGAAACGAGTGTTTGGTATCGTAGGAATCTGCCCGGTTGTGCGTCTGCAGGACAATGGATTTGAACAGCTGAAAAAAGATGTGGAAAAATATATCGGAGAAGTGTACCCTGAGAAAAACCAGACATTTAAGATTGAAGCAAGAAGAAGCAGAAAGTCTTATCCGTTGAATTCTATGGAATTGAACTGTGAGTTGGGCGGTGTGATCCTGGATGCGTACCCGGAGATGAAAGTAGACGTACACAATCCGCAGATTCGTCTGAATGTGGAAGTACGGGAAGAGATTTATCTGTACTCAGAGATTATTCCGGGGCCGGGCGGAATGCCGGTAGGAACTAACGGAAGTGCCATGCTCCTGCTCTCCGGTGGTATCGACAGCCCGGTTGCCGGATATATGATCGCAAAACGCGGTGTCGCTCTGGAAGCAACGTATTTCCATGCACCACCGTATACGAGTGAACGTGCAAAAGAAAAAGTGGTGGATCTGGCAAGACTGGTTTCCAGGTATTCCGGCCCGATCAAGCTCAACGTAGTCAACTTTACAGACATTCAGCTGTATATCTATGAGAAGTGTCCGCATGAAGAACTGACGATTATTATGCGAAGATACATGATGAAGATCGCAGAGCATTTTGCAAAACAGGATGGCTGCCTGGGACTGATCACCGGAGAAAGTATCGGACAGGTTGCGAGCCAGACGATGCAGAGCCTTATGGCAACCAATGCAGCATGTACGCTTCCGGTCTACCGTCCGCTGATCGGATTTGATAAAAAAGAAATCGTGGATATTTCTGAAAAGATTGATACGTACGAGACATCGATCCAGCCGTATGAAGACTGTTGTACGATTTTTGTTGCCAAGCATCCGGTGACAAAACCGAATCTGGAGCGTATTGAGAAATCCGAGAGAAATCTGGATGAGAAGATTGATGAGCTGATGCAGACAGCAATCGATACGGTTGAAACGATCATGGTAAAATAGGACAATAAAAAGGCTGCCTCATAAAGAGACAGCCTAAAAATAAATGATTTCATTATTTGATGATGTAAGAATCCAGTGCAGCTAAGATGTCATCCAGATTAGAATCAGCGTGAATATTCAGATCGATCGGTTTAGAAAGATCCAAACTGAAAATTCCCATAATTGATTTGGCATCTATCACATATCTTCCGGACACTAAATCAAAATCGTTGTCATATTTTGTGATTTCGTTTACAAATGATTTTACTTTGTCGATTGAGTTTAAAGAAATCTGTACTGTTTTCATTATAAAAGTCCCTCCTTGATATACAATGCTTCGAGTATCTGTGCTCTAGGTATATTCTACGAGAAGTAACTGCAAAAGTCAAGGAACAAACAGGAAAAACAAGGAAAACCAGGAGAATATTTTTATGAAAAAAGTCGCGTTACACAATCTGGGATGTAAGGTAAATGCATATGAGACAGAAGCCATGCAGGAAATGCTGGAACATGCCGGATATGAGATCGTTCCGTTTCAGGAAGGAGCGGACATTTATGTGATCAATACATGCACAGTGACCAATATTGCGGACCGCAAATCAAGACAGATGCTGCATCGGGCAAGAAAGATGAATCCGGATGCTGTTGTGGTCGCAGCCGGCTGTTATGTGCAGGCACAGGCTGAAAAGCAGGTGATCGATCCATGTATTGATATTGTACTCGGAAACAATAAAAAGCAGGATCTTCTGACAGCGCTGCAGGCATATGAAGAAGCACACGGTGATTTGCGGGAAGTGATCGATATCAATCATACAAAAGAATATGAGAATCTGCATCTGACAAAACAGGGGGAGCATACGAGAGCATATATCAAGGTGCAGGATGGCTGCAACCAGTTTTGTTCTTACTGTATTATCCCGTATGCGAGAGGAAGAGTCAGAAGCAGGGCAAAAGAAGATGTAGTAGCAGAAGTGACAGATCTGGCGAAAAACGGATACCAGGAAGTCGTGCTGACGGGAATTCATCTGAGCTCCTATGGCATTGATTTTGAAAATGAAGACAATCTGCTCAGTCTGATTCGTGCAGTGCATGAGATTGAAGGAATCAAAAGGATTCGTCTGGGATCTCTGGAACCAAGGATCATCACAGAAGAGTTTGTACAGGCGATCGCAGCGCTTCCGAAGATGTGCCCGCACTTCCATCTGTCATTGCAGAGTGGCTGCAATGAAACCTTAAAGAGGATGAACCGCAGATATACAAGTGAAGAGTTTTATGAAAAGTGTGAGATATTAAGAAAGTATTTTGAAAAACCGGCGCTGACAACAGATGTGATCGTGGGATTTCCGCAGGAAACAGAGGAAGAATTTGAAACAACGTATGAATTTCTGAAAAAGATCTGCTTCTATGAGACTCATATTTTCAAATATTCCAAACGAGAAGGCACGAAAGCGGCAGTGATGCAGGGACAGATCCCGGAGCAGATCAAGGCAAAAAGAAGCGCCAGACTGATCGAACTGGGGGAGAAAAACCGCAGAGCATATGAAGAATCGTTCCTTGGAAAAACAGTGGAAGTGCTGGTGGAAGAAAAATCGGATGTGAACGGAAAAGAAATGTGGACAGGGCACACAAAAGAGTATATGAAAATTGCACTAGAGTCAGAGAAAAATCTTCAGAATTGTATTCTAAACGTGCAAATTAAAGATGGCCGGGAAATTATTCATTGAATTTTAAAATAGATTATATTAGAATGATAAGTAGGATACTAACGCAATTATGCTGATTCCGGGGAATCAGATCTGCGCGTGAATAAAAGAAAAATGGAGGAGATACGATGAGCGATTTGAGTAATACACAGTTCTTTCAGGTAGAACCGGGACCACAGATTTCTGCAAAAGATATTCTGGAAATCGTGTATAAGGCACTGAAAGAAAAAGGATACAACCCGGTTAACCAGATCGTGGGATACATTATGTCCGGAGATCCGACATATATTACAAGTTATATGAATGCCCGCAGTCTGATCATGAAAGTGGAACGTGATGAACTCGTGGAAGAAGTTATGAAAGATTACGTTTCCAAACATGGATGGGATTAGGAAAAACATATGAGAATCATGGGACTTGATTTTGGTTCAAAAACGGTTGGGGTGGCAATCAGTGAC
>OIKG01000335.1_pt1 | contig 8472 bp, 8 predicted proteins | sample 1583711 | NCBI WGS metagenome assembly OIKG01 (sample SAMN02674698, study PRJEB24791) | human gut metagenome, SKBSTL036 | isolation source: stool | host: Homo sapiens | place: USA
AGAACCGTGATAAATACGCTTATACGCTGGTTGATCTGGAGACCAAGGCAGACGCGGCGACGATTGAGAAGCTGAAAGCTATTCAGGGTATGATGCGCGTGCGCGTGATCAAATAATAAGTTTTATTGAAAACAGCCGGAGAAAGTGCGGTTTTGGGTGCACCTTTTCCGGCTGTATTTTTATGGATTGCAGAATGTTTTTATTGAAGAATCTCTGCATGGCTTTTTAACGTGATAATTATATGTATATATTGGTGAGAAACTGTCAGTGGCGGGTTATATTAAGCGACAGGATTGACTTGGTAAGAAAACTTTGTCATGGGGTGGAAAATTGATCGATACTAGGATCTTTCATTTCATAAACACGCGTCCATTCTTTGGTGCCTTCTTTCTTGACGGTCTCGGAGCGGTTTATCGCCAGAAAACGGATCAGTTCATAGCAGTCAATCCAGATTTCGTTGTTTCCTTCTTTCTGGGATTCGTCAAAAATGAGCTGCAATCCGAAATGCAGGTGCGGTTCAGCGATGTTGTTGGTGTTTTCAGTGCTGCTGTAGCCGGTGTGCCCGAGATAACCGATCACGTCCCCGGCGGTGACGAGACTGCCCTCTTTCAGATTTGACTGGTAGGGGTAGTCTTTGCGTAAATGTGCATAATAGTAGTATCGTTTCCCGTCAAAGCTGCGGATGCCGATGCGCCAGCCGCCGTACTGGTTCCAGCCGAGCGCCTCGACGCGCCCGGATTCCACAGCAATCACAGGCGTTCCCGTCTGCCCCATCATATCATGCCCGAGATGCCGTCTCCGGTAACCGTAGCTGCGGGAGACACCGAAATCGTCATAGTGGCTGTAGGGAAAGTTTTTCGCCAGTGGGAGAAACGCTTTCAGACCATATTTGGTAACCCAGACTTTTTCCTCACCGGAGGGAGTCAGGGGGACAGCGTCGGGATCGGAGAGAGTGGGGGCTGGGGTTTCGAGAGAAGTTTGTGTGTTGGATGAGGCTGAAGTTTCTGGTGAAGCTTGACTGGCTGAGTCGATTGTGTCTGTACCAGTTGTGGTTGCTGTTGTTGGTGGTGGTGTCGTTGCGTAGGAGGTATTGGCAGCCGGATCCCCTTCCTGTATCTGCGCGTCCGCCAGTGCAAAAGCCGGTGCTTCCGATTTCGGAATCTCAATTTCATACAGTCCGACCATTCCATCCAGAACCGCGCCGTAAGCCTCACGATAATAGGCAAAAGAGGTCATATTTTTCGTCAATTCTTCCACTGTAACGCCATTTTGGAGCTGTTCGGCAGCTTCCGTCATATCGGACGCCTGATAATGTGAAAAATCGCCCCCGTAGCGCGCCCCCAGGTAGGCGAGCAGATCGACCCAGTTCAGATGGAGATCCTGCTGGCAGGTATCAACATCATAGCGGAACGCCTGTGTCATGGCGTCGGCGGTTACATCGAAATCCACCCAGCGGATAAAATGTTCCGACGCATTCCCGACCGTGACCTGACGGCTGTTCGGACGCTGGAAGGACCAGCTGACAAAGAGCGCCGCAATGGCGCAGATTTCCAGTGCAATGATAACAGAACTTCGTTTCAAGACAGATCCCTCCTGTGCGATAGTATTTAAATGCGAAGCCACGGCAAATTCCGTTACTGGGCACGTATGCGTGAACAATAACATTTTTGCAATCTGATAAGATTGTATGAGAGGATGGGAGAAAGTATGAGTCCATCTTTGGAAAAATTATGAGAAAAAGCGTTTGGGGCGAGGAAAAAGGATGGGCTGATTCAGGCAAACAGATTATACAAACAGATTATATCAGAGAGAAAAGTGATAGAAAAAATAGAAGAAAATAATAGATGACCTGCAGAGAAATAAAAAAGAGAGTAAATCATATATACAAGGAGGTACATGAAATGGAAAAGAAGGAAGAAAAGAAAAAGCCGTCCGGCTCATTCTCAGAAGTCTGGGAGAAGCGCGGACAGGAGACGGATGCAGCCAATGATTTCCGGAAGAAAATCGAGATGGAGATTACCGAGGCACGCCCGGGCTATGCAGTTGGAGAGATTGTATTGAAACCGTGGCATATGAATATCTTAGGTATCGTGCACGGCGGCGTCCTGTATTCATTGGCGGATACCGTGGGCGGCACCGCAGCGATGACCGGGCGCGACTACGCAGTCCCGACCGTGGATGGCACGATCCATTATCTGAAAGCTGGAAAAAACACATCCAAAATCATCGCCCGGGCGCAGGAAATACAGAATGGTTATGCATTTTCGGTGTGCGAATGCAAGATTTATGATGATAAGGAGACGCTGCTGGCGTCGGCGACGATGACGTATTATCATTTGAGGAAGAGGTAGAGCTGCAAGATACAATCACAGCTCTATCACACTCCCATCCTCCGGTACCAGCAAATCCCCATGATAATAGGCTTCCCCTTCAGCGCGGTACAAAGCAGCGCGTTCCGGATAAGTCTTATCTTCAGTGTGCCACAGAATCAAATGCCGCGCACCGAGGCGTTCGGCGAGTTCGCAGGCATCTTTGACGGTGCTGTGGTGTTTTTCATAAGGGGAGAAGATTTCCCGGTCGCGGTAGAGGCAGAAGGCTTCGTGGAAAAGCCAGTCGGCGCCTTTGGCAAATTCTTCGCAGAGCGGGTTCAGCGGTTCGTCGCCCGGGCAGCAGACGATCTTGCCGTCCGGCAGCACAGCGCGGAAGCCGAACTGGCGCGCCTTGGTCGAATGAATGTCAAAGAAGGTGACCTCCATATCGAGAATCTGCCGGGTTTCTCGGTCAGAAATCGGGATGAGCTGGATCTGGAAGGGTATGAGCAGTACTGGAATTATGCCGTGAAAAAAGGATATTCCGGAACGGCTGTATTTACAAAAAAGAAACCATTAAATGTGACTTATGGAATCGGAATCGAGGAGCACGATCAGGAAGGTCGTGTTATTACACTGGAATTTGAAGAATTTTATTTTGTGACTGTGTACACGCCGAATTCTCAGAACGAGCTTGCCAGACTGGATTACCGCATGAAGTGGGAATCTGATTTTCTGGCGTATTTGAAGAAACTGGAAGAGGAGAAGCCTGTGATTTTCTGTGGTGATCTGAACGTGGCACACAAAGAAATTGACTTGAAAAATCCGAAGACGAACCGGAAAAACGCCGGATTTACGGATGAAGAAAGAGGAAAGTTTACCGAGATGTTAAATGCGGGATTTATTGATACATTCCGGTATTTCTATCCGGATCAGGAAGGGATTTATTCCTGGTGGTCTTACCGGTTCAGTGCCAGAGCAAAGAATGCAGGGTGGAGGATCGATTATTTTTGCGTTTCAGAATGTTTGAAGGACCGGCTTGCGGATGCGAAGATCCTGACAGAGGTTATGGGATCAGACCATTGTCCGATCGAGCTGGATTTAAAATAAAAAGGAGAGAATGAACATGACAAAGATTGATATTATTTCCGGATTTTTAGGAGCCGGAAAAACAACATTTATTAAAAAGATGCTCAAAGAAGCATTTTCGGGAGAACAGGTTGTGCTTATCGAGAACGAATTCGGAGAGATCGGGATTGACGGAGGATTTCTTAAGGAAGCGGGAATTGAAATCAGGGAGATGAATTCCGGATGTATCTGCTGTTCGTTAGTCGGAGACTTTGGAAAATCCTTAAAAGAAGTGGTAGATACGTATCATCCGGATCGGATTCTGATCGAGCCATCCGGTGTTGGAAAACTTTCTGACGTGATCAAAGCAGTGCAGGATGTGCAGGATGAGATCGAAGCGGAGCTGAACAGTTTTACAACAGTTGTAGACGTGACAAAATGCAGATTATATAAGAAGAATTTCGGAGAATTTTTCAGCAATCAGATCGAATATGCAGGTGCGATCATCTTAAGTCGTACAGATAAGGCAAAACCAGAGAAAGTGGAAGAAAGTGTTGCGCTGCTTCGCAAGTTAAATGAAAAGGCTCCGATCATCACAACTCCAATCGAGCAGTTGTCAGGAGAGAAGCTTCTGGAGACAATGGAGCACAGCAAATCTCTGGAAGAAGAGTTGCTCCTGGAAGAGGAAATCTGCCCGGAATGCGGACATGTGCATGAACACGCACACCATCACCATTGCCATGAAGAACACGATCATCATGAGCATCACCATCATCATGGAGAGGAGTGTGGCTGCGGACATGGCCATCACCATGAGCACCATCACGAGCATGAACATCATCATGATGGGGAGTGCGGTTGTGGCTGCGGACACAATCATGACCATGAACATCATCACCATCATCATGCAGATGAAGTGTTTACAAGCTGGGGACGAGAGACGATCAAAACCTACAGCAGGGAAGAAATCAGCAGAATCTTAAAGACGCTGGAAGAGGATGACACATACGGAACTGTTCTTCGTGCAAAGGGAATGGTCGCAGGTGCAGACGGAGAGTGGATTTATTTTGACATGGTTCCGCAGGAGCATGAAGTCAGAAGCGGGGCAGCGGAATATACGGGAAGAATCTGTGTGATCGGTTCCAGACTGGAAGAAGACAAGCTGGAAGCATTATTTGGACTGAAAAAATAGAAACTACAGACAGGAGAGAGAACAATGAATGAACCGGATGTAATGGTTTATCTGATGACTGGATTTTTAGACAGTGGAAAATCCCAGTTTTTAAAGTTCACACTGACACAGGATTATTTTCAGATTGATGGAACAACGCTTCTGATTCTCTGCGAGGAAGGTGAGGAAGAGTTTGATCCGCTGGAAATGGCAAAGCATGGTGTGAAGATCATCAAAATAGAAGAACAGGAAGAGTTGACAGAAGCATTCTTAAATGAACTGCATGAAAAATATTCGCCGGAGCGTGTGGTGATCGAATACAACGGAATGTGGAAAGTCAGTGACTTTGAAGCGTTAAGTCTTCCGCAAGGATGGGAAATCGAACAGAAACTGACAACAGTGGATGCAAGTACATTTCAGATGTATCTGAACAACCTGAAGCCGTTGTTTGTCGAAATGGTACGCGGGGCGGAACTGGTGCTGTTTAATCGTTGTACAGATATTGAACCTCTGGCAGGATACCGCAGAAGTGTGAAAGTAGTCAGCCCACAGGCAGAAGTGATCTTTGAGGATGAAAACGGTGAGATCGAGAATATTTTCGGGGATGATGTGCCGTATGATCTGAACGCGCCTGTGATTGAGATTCCAAGAGAGGATTATGGAATCTGGTATGTGGATGTTATGGAAAATCCGGACAGATACAAGGGAAAAGTGATTGAATTTACCGCAAAAGTATTAAAGCCGAAAGGATTTCCGTCCAAGGTATTTCTTCCGGGACGGATGGCGATGACCTGTTGTGCGGATGACACTACATTTTTAGGATATATCTGCAAGAGCGCCTACGCACCGAAGCTGCAGGCAGGAGAATGGGTGAAGGTGCGCGCAAAAGTACAGTATGGACATGTATCAGTGTATAAAGGTACCGGACCGATTCTGGAGGCAGAGCATATTGAAGAAGCCGAACCAATCGAAGAGCTGGTTTACTTTAACTAAAAAGAGTGAGGGAGAGACAAGATGGAAAAAAGATTTGACGTAATCGCAATGGGAGAACTTTTGATTGATTTTACAATGAACGGACAGAGCGAACAGGGAAATAACCTGTTCGAAGCCTGCCCGGGAGGAGCGCCGTGTAATGTGCTGGCAATGCTGAACAAGCTTGGTAAAAAGACTGCATTTCTGGGAAAAGTAGGAGATGATCAGTTTGGAAGACTGCTGCGGGATACGATCAGCAGTGCAGGGATTGATGCATCTAATCTTCTGACTGATGATGAAGTGAACACGACGCTTGCATTTGTACATACTTTCCCGGATGGAGACCGAGAATTTTCTTTCTATAGAAATCCGGGGGCAGATATGATGCTTCGTGAGGAGGAAGTTGAGGAAGACTTTATCCGTCAGGCAAGACTGTTCCATTTCGGAACTCTGTCCATGACACATGAAGAAGTCAGAAAGGCAACAAAAAAAGCGCTTAAGGCAGCGAAGGACAATGGACTTTTAGTATCCTTTGATCCGAATCTGCGCCCGCCGCTGTGGAGTTCTCTGGATCTGGCGAAAGAACAGATGGAGTACGGATTCCAGTACTGTGATATTCTGAAAATTTCTGATAATGAGATTCAGTTTGTATCAGGAAAAGAAGATTACGATGAGGGAATCCGGTATCTTCAGGAGAAATATCAGATTCCGTTGATTCTTCTGACAATGGGGAAAGACGGAAGCCGTGCGTACTACAAGGGAATGCGTGTAGAAAGAGCCGGAAAATCAGTGAAGGCAATCGAAACGACAGGAGCCGGAGATACATTCTGCGGAAGCTCTTTAAATTATATTCTGGAGCATGATTTTGAAAATCTGACGGAAGAACAGCTGGGAGAAATGCTCACATTTGCAAATACAGCAGCAGCGCTGATTACAACCAGAAAAGGAGCGATTCGTTCCATGCCGGAGAAGGAAGAGGTTCTGGAATTTCTGCAAAAATAAAAAACTGCTTTCTTTTTCCCGATAAATAGTGTACAATGAAGCGCAGTACATGAAGATATGGGAGGAATATACAATGCCGGAAGCAGTAGCAGAAGAATTGTGTGTGAAGTTTAGAAACATCGATGAAATACAGGAATTTGCAAAAGCAGTGAATCAGTTTGATGGAGATGTTGATCTGAAACAGGGGAGAATTACGATTGATGCGAAGTCTCTTCTGGGAATCTGCAGTATGAATATAGAGGAAGAGATGGAACTGCAGGTGTTTAATGGGGATGCAGAAGAATTGAAAGAATTGATCAAGAAATTTCTTGTTTAAAGTATGTATACATCGATAACATAAGGGTATTTTCCAGTGGATGGGAGATACCCTTTTTCGAAAAAGAAAGGAGAGAGCAGGATGAAATTTACAAAAATGCAGGGATTGGGCAATGATTATGTCTATGTGAATGGTTTTGAAGAACGGATTGAAAATCCTTCTGAAATGGCTGTAAAAGTGAGCAACCGGAATTTTGGAGTCGGTTCGGATGGACTGATTCTGATCAATCCGTCCGAGAAAGCAGATTTTGAGATGGAGATGTATAATGCAGACGGTTCCAGGGGAGAGATGTGTGGAAACGGAATTCGTTGTGTGGCAAAATATGTTTATGATTATGGTCTTACCGATAAGACACATATTTCTGTGGAGACACTGGGCGGGATTAAATATCTGGATCTGACTGTAGAGGATGGAAAAGTGGTTCTGGTAAGAGTGGACATGGGAAGTCCGATCCTGACACCGGCGCAGATTCCGGTCATAGCGGATGAGGCGGAAGCGGTTGCTGTTCCGATCCTTGTGGACGAAACAGAATACCAGATGACTTGTGTTTCTATGGGAAATCCTCATGCAGTCATATTTATGGATGATATCGAACATCTGGAGATTGAGAAGATCGGACCGAAATTCGAGCATCATGAACGATTTCCGAACAGAGTGAATACAGAATTCGTGAAAGTCTTAGACAGACACACGGCAAGTATGCGTGTCTGGGAGCGGGGATCAGGGGAGACACTTGCCTGTGGAACCGGAGCCTGTGCAGTGGCAGTGGCATGTATTCTCGGAGGATATACAGAAAACAAAGTGACGGTTAAGCTGCTCGGAGGAGATCTGCTGATCGAATGGTATCGTGAACAGAATAAAATCTATATGACAGGACCGGCAGCGGTTGTCTTTGACGGAGTGTGGAAGGCATAATAGAAAAAGAGACAAAACGTTCGTTACGGTTTATCTCCGGTTACTATCAATACCTGAGATGAACGGTAACGAACTTTGCTTAAAAAATAAAAAAAGTGCTTGACTTTTTGAAAAATTGCGATATAATGTAAATGTTGAGTCTGACAGAAAGAGAAATGATGCGGATTGGTGTAATGGCAGCACAGCAGACTCTGACTCTGTTAGTAGAGGTTCGAGTCCTCTATCCGTAGCTTGTAAGACAGTCATAAAGGCTGTCTTATTTTTATGTCCGGAGTATGTTACTGTGTACAGTTGCAGAGGGATTTTTACTGTTGTTTTTGGAGAAAAAAACATTGACAATCAAGGACAAAAAGAATATAATAAAGCAGTATGACATAAGGAGAAACAGCTTACACCAAAGCCCCGGAGTATGCTGATTTCATATAGAAGAGTTAAAGTAAATAATCTATGATAATTAGTAAGTAGGAGGAACACCCATGAAAACTTATATGGCTAACCCAGACAAGATCGAAAGAAAATGGTATGTGGTTGACGCTGAAGGATGTACATTAGGACGTCTGTCTTCAGAGATTGCTAAAGTGTTAAGAGGAAAAAATAAACCGGAGTACACACCACATGTTGATACAGGAGATTATGTAATCGTTGTAAACGCTGACAAAGTGAAAGTAACAGGAAAGAAATTACAGCAGAAAATCTACTACAATCACTCTGATTATGTA
>OIKG01000341.1_pt1 | contig 8387 bp, 9 predicted proteins | sample 1583711 | NCBI WGS metagenome assembly OIKG01 (sample SAMN02674698, study PRJEB24791) | human gut metagenome, SKBSTL036 | isolation source: stool | host: Homo sapiens | place: USA
GTCATTTACACTGGCACATCTGGCACCGTTTGTCGATATCAGCCGTAAGAAGATCCGCAGAAATGTAATCGCAGAGCGTGAAGAATGCGGAGAAGCTTTAGATGAGACAATTATCAATAAGGTGACAGAGCGCCGTTTAAGAGAAGAAGTAAAGAGTGGTATCCAGACAATTCAGTATCAGCTTATCACATTAATGACATGTAACGGTCAGGCACCATTTGTGACGATGTTCATGTATCTGGATGAGGTAGAAGAAGGCAGAACCCGTGATGACCTGGCTATGATCATTGAAGAAGTGATGATTCAGAGAATGCAGGGAGTAAAGAATGAAAAAGGTGTATGGATCACACCGGCATTCCCGAAACTGATCTATGTACTGGATGAGGATAATATTACAGAAGATTCCAAATATTGGCATCTGACAGAACTGGCAGCAAAATGTACCGCAAAACGTATGGTACCGGACTACATCTCTGCCAAGATTATGAAAGAGATGAAGAATGGAGAAGTATATCCTTGTATGGGATGCCGTTCGTTCCTGACGGTAGAAGACAGCCAGAGAAATCCGGACGGAAGCCATAAGTTCTATGGACGTTTTAACCAGGGAGTTGTAACGATCAACTTAGTTGATGTTGCATGTTCATCAGAAGGAGATATGGAGAAATTCTGGAAGATCCTGGATGAGCGTTTGGAATTATGTCACAGAGCACTGAGATGCAGACATGAACGTCTCCTGGGAACGGTTTCCGATGTTGCTCCGATTCTGTGGCAGAACGGTGCACTTGCAAGACTGAAGAAGGGTGAGACGATCGATAAATTATTATTTAATGGTTACTCCACTATTTCGCTTGGATATGCAGGACTTTATGAGATGTGTGTACGTATGCTTGGCAAATCACATACCGATCCCGCAGCAAGACCATTTGCAATGCAGGTAATGCAGAAGTTAAATGATAAATGTGAAGAGTGGAAAAAAGCAGAGAATATCAGCTATTCTGTATACGGAACACCGATGGAATCTACCACATACAAATTTGCAAAATGTCTGCAGAAGCGTTTTGGAATCATCAAGGGTGTAACAGATAAGAATTATATTACGAACAGCTATCATGTACATGTATCAGAGAAGATTGATGCATTCAAGAAACTGAAATTCGAAGCCGATTTCCAGAAGCTTTCACCGGGTGGAGCAATCAGTTACATCGAAGTACCGAATATGCAGACCAATATTCCGGCGGTACTTTCCGTATTACAGTACATTTATGAGAATATCATGTATGCAGAGCTGAATACCAAGAGTGATTTCTGTGATGTCTGCGGATATGACGGAGAGATCCAGATTAAAGAAGATGAGAATGGAAAGCTGATCTGGGAATGCCCGAACTGTGGTAATCAGGATCAGGATAAGTTATTTGTGGCAAGAAGAACCTGTGGATATATCGGAACACAGTTCTGGAATCAAGGACGTACGCAGGAGATTAAGGACAGGGTATTGCATTTGTAAAACTGCAAGATATAAAGACAGTAAAAAGGCCTTTTAAGAAGTGAGAAAGCTTTTTGAAAGGCCTTTTTATATTGTATAAAGATAGCTTTTCAAAAGGACATGCGTTATAATAAAAAAATATGGGGAAAAGAAAATGTCGACAGGAGGATTAAAAAATGACAAAAGATAATGAAAAGTATCAGGCATATGTTCAGATTTTAAATGAAGAGCTGATTCCTGCAATGGGGTGTACGGAACCGATCGCGCTGGCTTATGCGGCTGCAAAGGCAAGAGAAGTACTGGGATGTCTGCCGGACAGAGTCTGTATCGGAGCAAGCGGAAGTATCATTAAGAATGTAAAGAGTGTAATTGTGCCGAATACAAATCATTTAAAAGGAATACCGGCGGCAGCAGCAGCGGGGATTGTTGCAGGAAACGCAGAAAAAGAACTGGAAGTTATCTCCGAGGTAACAGAAGAAGAGACAAAAGAAATCGCAGAATTTCTTGAACATACAGAGATTACGGTAGAACATATCAATAACGGATGTGTATTTGATATTATTGTGGAGGTATTTCACGGGGAAGATAAGGCAAAAGTAAGAATTGCCAACTATCATACGAATATTGTAAGAATAGAAAAGAATGGAGAGATCCTGCTTAATGTACCGGTCGCAGGAGAAAGCGAAGAAGGACTGACAGACAGAAGTCTTCTGGATATGAAATCTATCTGGGATTTTGCAAATACAGTGGACATAGAAGATATCCGGGAAGTGATCGGACGTCAGATAGAATATAATTCTGCAATTGCGGATGAAGGATTGAAAGGAAATTACGGAGCAAACATCGGAAGTGTTCTTCTGGATACTTATGGAAACGATGTACGTACCAGAGCAAAAGCACGTGCGGCGGCAGGTTCCGATGCGCGTATGAACGGATGTGAGCTTCCGGTTGTGATCAATGCGGGAAGCGGTAATCAGGGAATGACCTGTTCTCTTCCGGTTCTGGAATATGCAGATGAATTACAATCCGGAGAGGAAAAGACATACCGCGCACTGGTCCTTTCGAATCTGGTCGCAATCCACCAGAAGACGGGAATCGGGCGACTGTCGGCATATTGTGGTGCAGTAAGTGCGGGTGCGGCAGCCGGAGCCGGAATAGCATATCTTTGTGGCGGTGGTTATGAAGAAGTGATCCATACAGTGGTAAATGCTCTGGCAATTGTATCCGGTATGGTATGTGATGGTGCAAAAGCATCCTGTGCTGCGAAAATCGCTTCATCTGTAGATGCCGGGATTCTTGGATATAATATGTATTTAAGAGGGCAGCAGTTCTATGCCGGTGACGGAATCGTTACAAAAGGAGTAGAGGCAACGATCCAGAATATTGGTCGTCTCGGAAAAGATGGTATGAAAGAGACTAATGAAGAGATCATTAAGATGATGATCAGTGACTAGGGAGAGTATACAGATTATGAATTACGGAAATATCAAAGAGTGTGATATTGCAGACGGACCCGGCGTAAGAGTCAGTTTGTTCGTATCAGGCTGCAGACATCACTGCAAAGGCTGCTTTAATGAAGAGACATGGGATTTCGGATTCGGCCAGCACTATACAGAAGAGACAGAAGCAGAAATATTAAGATTGCTGGGGGCTGGTTTTGTCCAGGGGTTTACGCTTCTGGGTGGTGAACCGTTCGAACCGGAGAACCAGGTGGAACTGGTAAAGCTCCTTAAGAAGATAAGAGAAACTTATCCGCAGAAAGATATCTGGTGTTACAGTGGGTATCTTTTTGACCGTGATATGGTTCCGGGAGGATGTGTCCATACAGATGTGACAGAGGAGATGCTGTCGTATATTGATGTACTGGTAGACGGAGAATTCAAGGAAGAATTAAAAGATGTAACACTGGTGTTCAGAGGAAGCCAGAATCAGAGAATCATTGATGTACAGGAAAGCCGGAATCAGGGAACGGTTGTGCTTAAGGATTTTTAACAAAATATAGAAATCTACAGGTCCTCTTGCATACCTGGGTATAAAAAGGGCAGGAGATTATTTCTCCTGCCAGATGCGTAACATCTTGATGATCTTTTCTTTTTCTGTTACAGAAAAACCACGGAATACATTCAGCATCTCATCATTTAACTGATGCTCTTTCTCATCCAGAGGAGGAATATCTCTTCCGGCATCCAGAATAGTATCCACGGATACGTTGCAGAGCTTAGAGTAATAAAGAAGAACTCTTAAATTAAGCTTTGCTCGATTGTTTTCGACATTACTGACGAAAGGAACAGTACAGTTCAGATCTTTGGCAACCTGTTCCTGAGTGATTCCACGCTCACTCCTTAATTGTTTCATTTTTAATCCCACTTTTGAAAAATCCACTTCGTTCATTGCAAGGCTCCTTTTAATATGTAATGTATAACGAATTTATATAAGTATATATTATTATAAATCTTGGCAATAATCAATACAGAAAAATTTACTTTTTGAATTAAAGATAGTATAATTAAACCAACTTATACAAAAGACAGGATGATAAGACAGAAAAAAGGAGGCAAAATTATGTTAACATGTATTTATGTAGTCGAGAAGATTGATGGTGATTACGCAGAACTCAGACGTGTCGATGCACTTAAGCATGATCCGGAAGAAACCAAGACGGTGGCAAGAGCATTGTTGCCGGGAGATATCATGGAAGGAAATAAGCTTTTATATGAGAATCTGCAGTACCGGATCATCGTCGATTAAAAGAATAAAATACCAAAGAGAACAGATATATCAATTTTGAATGATGATACATATAAAATTGAGATACAAAATTAAATAACGAAAAAAGGAGTGTAACGGCTAAAAAAAGTTGTTACACTCCTTTTTTGTTGCTATGTGTTCAAAAGAAGTGGCAGGTAGCAGGTTTTCTATACTATAGGTGCATAAAGAGCCGCTATTTACGGAGAATGCAATATACAATTAATATAAAATGTCGTTTTTTGGAGATGAGACAATGAGGACATTTTATCAAGAAGAAAATTGAAGAAAAATATCGTTTTGTAGAAAAAGACGGGAAATGAAAAATAAAAATTGTGCATTTTCCTTGTGAAAAAAAGGACGAAGATTGGAACTACCATTTTGACGTGGAAATTTGATGAGAAAAACGGAAAAATTAAAATAAATAAAAGTAAAAATACACAAAAAAATAATAAAAAATTAAGCAAAATGACCATTAGACAAAATGATTGACATTTTCAAAAAATGGCTGTAAACTAGCAAAAAAATTATGAAGGAAGGGGATAGTACGGAAAAGCTTGTTGAAAGCCTTGTTAAAGAACTTAACTGTGAAACCGTATTTACGATCCCGGTATTTGGAGGAATCGCTGTTGACGAAGGTGTTGTTGTAACTTGGATCATCATGGCGGTTCTTACTATTCTCAGTATAGTATTCGTAAGGAATCTAAGTATAGAGAAACCGGGAAAGGTACAGCTTATGCTGGAATCAGTGATCGGCTGGGCACAGGATTTCTTTGAAGGTATTATAGGAAAAGAAAACAAGGGCTATATTCCATATCTGATGACGGTTGCACTTTATCTGGCAATATCAAATGTCATCGGACTGTTAGGATTCAAGCCTCCGACAAAGGACATGAACGTAACAATCGCACTTGCCGTTATGAGTATGTTCGTGATCGAGTGGTCCGGTATCCATAGAAATGGTCTGGTTCACTGGTGCAAACATTTTGCAAAGCCAGTGCCGATCGTAGCACCAATCATGATACTGGAGATCGTGATCCGTCCGCTGTCGCTTTGTATGCGACTGTTTGGTAATATGTTAGGCGGATTTGTAGTCATGGAACTGATCAAAGAGGTCGTTCCGTTAATCGTGCCGATACCGTTTAGTTTTTATTTTGATATATTTGACGGATTATTACAGGCATATGTATTCGTATTCTTAACTGCATTATTTATGACAGAAGAGATGGAATAAGACGAATCAGACATTTACAACATTTAGTATAAGAAAACTTAAGACAAGAAAAGGAGAACAAATTATGAGTGGAACAATTATCGCAATTGGAGCAGGTATCGCAGTACTTACAGGTATCGGAGCCGGTGTTGGTATCGGAATCGCAACAAGCAAAGCAGTAGATGCTATCGCAAGACAGCCGGAAGCAGACGGAAAGATCAGAACTTCCCTGATCCTTGGTTGTGCACTTGCAGAGGCAACCGCTATTTACGGTTTCATTATCGCACTTCTGATCGTCCTTCTTTTGAAATAATGTTTGCTGACGATAACAGATTAAAAGAAGGGAAAGGCAGGTAGAGATATATGCTGAGAATAGATTTTAATCTGGTACTGACGATCATCAACCTGATCGTTCTGTATCTGATTCTCAGAAAATTCCTGTTTCGCCCGGTCATGGACATTATGGAAAAGCGGGAAAAGATGATTGCAGACGGAATCAGCCACGCGAATGAAGAGCAGGACAAAGCCCATGCTCTGAAGAAACAGTATGAAGATGCACTGAATGGAGCAAAAGAAGAATCCACAAAGATGATCGAACAGGCGAAACTGGATGCAAAACAGGAATACAACCAGATCCTGAACGAGGCTAACGAAAAGGCAGACAAGGTTATGAAGACAGCAAGAGAAAGCCTGAATCAGGAAAGAGAACAGGCCTTTGATGATATGAAGGCACAGGTTGCAGGGCTGGCAATGGATGCTGCGAAGAAGATATTACTTGAGAATGCTGACAACATAAGCGGCGTGAATGCATATGACCAGTTTTTGAAAGATGCAGGTGATTCCCATGACAGCGAAGAATAGAAAAGAAGCAGAGCCGGTATTCTGCCAGGTGGCAGCCCTCCGGTATGCGAAAGTTCTGAATGAACTTGGTATTTCGAAAGAAGCTGTCCTGGAGGCAGGGAATATTTTCGAAAAATCACAGGAATTGAAAGCAGCACTGGTTAATCCAGTGATCACAAAAGAGACAAAACACAATATCATTGATAAAGTATTTTCAGAAGAAATGAGAACATTTCTGAAGGTTGTCTGCGATCATGAAAAAATGACGATCGCAGAACAGATCTTTGCAGCATACGAAGAATTACAGAATCAGGCAGCAGGTGTTAAGACAGTCTATCTTCGTTATACAGCGCTTCCAAGTGAAGAACAAAAGAAGCAGATGGGTGACTTTATCAAGAAGAAATACGGTGCCGGAGACATCAAATGGGTTATGGCAGAAGACAAGGCACTGATCGGCGGATTTATCCTGCAGGTTGACGGAAAAGAATATGACTACAGTGTGCAGGGCCGTCTGAACCGTTTACAGCGGAAATTAACGAATTAACATGGAGGTGAAGGAATTGAGTGCAATCAGCTCAGATGAAATTATCTCTATATTAAAAGAAGAGATAAAGAATTATGACGTAATAAGCAGAGATCAGGAAGTTGGTACTGTCATCTCTGTTGGTGATGGAATCGCCTCCGTATACGGAATCGACCACGCAATGTATGGCGAGATCGTCACATTGGAGACAGGTCTTAAGGGCATGGTACAGGATATCAAGGAAAACGAGATCAGTTGTATCCTGTTCGGAGATGATTCAGAGATCAAACAGGGCACAAAAGTGTGCCGTACAGGTAAAAAAGCAGGTATTCCGGTAGGAGAGGGTTATATCGGAAGGATCGTAGATGCTCTTGGAGCACCGATCGACGGAAAGGGTGAGATCAAAGCCGACGGATACCGTCCGGTAGAGAATGAGGCACCTGGAATCGTTGAACGTAAGTCGGTAAGCGTTCCGCTTGAAACAGGTATCCTTTCTATTGATTCCATGTTCCCGATCGGACGTGGACAGAGAGAGTTGATCATCGGTGACAGACAGACCGGTAAGACATCTATTGCAACCGATACGATCATCAATCAGAAAGGAAAAGATGTCATCTGTATCTATGTAGCCATCGGACAGAAAGCATCAACCGTAGCAAGACTTGTAAATGACTTAAAAGCACATGATGCACTGGATTACACCACGGTATTCTGCTCAACAGCCAGTGAGTGTGCACCGCTTCAGTATATCGTACCTTATTCAGCAACAGCACTTGCAGAGTATTTCATGTATCAGGGAAAAGATGTATTGATCGTATACGATGATCTTTCCAAACATGCGGTAGCATACCGTGCAATTTCTCTGTTACTTGGACGTTCACCTGGACGTGAAGCTTATCCTGGTGACGTATTCTACTTACATTCAAGACTGCTTGAGCGAAGCAGCCGCTTAAGTGAAGAAGCAGGCGGAGGTTCTATCACAGCACTTCCGATCATTGAGACACAGGCAGGAGATGTATCTGCATACATTCCGACCAACGTCATTTCCATTACAGATGGACAGATCTTCCTGGAAAGTGATCTGTTCTTCTCAGGAATGAGACCGGCGGTTAACGTAGGTCTTTCCGTATCCCGTGTTGGTGGTGCAGCACAGACAAAGGCAATGAAGAAGGCAGCCGGAAGTATCCGTATCGATCTTGCACAGTATCGTGAGATGGAAGTATTCACACAGTTCAGTTCCGATCTGGATGCAGCAACAAAGGAACAGCTGGAATATGGATCTGGTCTGATGGAACTTCTGAAACAGCCACTCGGACATCCAATGTCCATGCATGAGATGGTCATCACCCTCTGCGCAGCACGAAATAAAGTGCTTCTGGGAATTCCGGTAAAAGAGGTTAAGAAATTCCAGATGGATATGCTGAATTATTTTGCAACAGTTCATCCGGAAATCAGTGAAGAGATTGAGCAGACAAAGGCTCTGTCCGATGAACTGGCTGCAAAGATTGTGGAAACAGCGAAGGAATTCAAAGACAGCAGGTGTTAATATGGCAAATATCAGAGAAATACAAGATCGGAAGAGC
>OIKG01000342.1_pt1 | contig 8375 bp, 6 predicted proteins | sample 1583711 | NCBI WGS metagenome assembly OIKG01 (sample SAMN02674698, study PRJEB24791) | human gut metagenome, SKBSTL036 | isolation source: stool | host: Homo sapiens | place: USA
CATCAAAGCCCGGAAACCGGAGTTTCGGACGCTTCTCAAGACCGTTACTTGAGGATACATTTGCCATAATTATTTGCCCTCCACATCAAAGGGGAAATCAAGTCCCAGCTCATCGAAAAACGGTTTCAGTTGTGCGTCGATGCCTTTGATCTCAGCCTGAATATTGCGGATTTCTGCTGCAACAGCATTGAGGTCGATTTCCTCTTCCGGCTCAAAGGTATCAACATAGCGAGGAATGTTCAGATTGAATCCGTTCTCTTCAATCTCCTGCATAGTGGCAACATGGGCGTACTTATCGACATCCACACGATGCTCGTAGGTTTCGACGATCTTATCAATGTCGCACTCACGGAGGATATTCTGATTCTTTCCGGCTTCAAAGTCGTTGGACGCATCAATGAAGAGAATGTTATCCGAGTTGCCGTTACGCTCCCGCTTGAGGACAAGAACACATACCGGAATGCCCGTGCCAAAGAAGAGGTTGGCAGGAAGACCGATAACAGCGTCCAGCACATTCAGCTTTTGAATCAGGTGCTTACGGATCACTTCTTCGGCTGCGCCACGGAACAGAACACCGTGAGGCAGCAGAACAACAGCTCGTCCGTCTTCGTCCATGTGGTAAACCATGTGCTGCACAAAAGCAAAGTCAGCCTTGCTCTTAGGCGCAAGTTTGCCGTATTCATTGAAACGCTCGTCCTCCATGAAGTGCATATCAGCAGACCAATTTGCAGAATACGGAGGATTTGCAACCTGAACACGGAACTTCATATCTCCGAAGTAGTCATGCTCAAGTGTATCGCCATTGTAGATATTGAAGTTACGATACGGGATGCCGCGAAGGATCATGTTCATTCGGGCAAGGTTATAGGTCGTCGAGGTCAATTCCTGACCGTAGTAATTACGCACATTTGCATAGTTCTTGAGGCGAAGCAGCAGAGAGCCGGAACCGCAAGTCGGATCGGCTGCGTCCTTAACATCGGTTAAGCCAAGACAAGCAAGGCGGCACAGCAGCTCGGCAGGACCCGAAGGTGTGTAGAACTCACCGGCTTTCTTACCGGCTGTGGCAGCGAATTGACCGATTAGGTACTCGTAGGCATTGCCCAACACATCAATCTTCGTGTCATCCACGCTGAAATTGATCTCGTCCAGCGAAGCAATGATTTTCGCCATGACAGCACTTCTGTCTTTAACGGTATGCCCCAGCTTCGTAGAATCGAGCTGCATATCGGAGAACAATCCGTCAAAGTCTTCCTGCGAATCGTTGCCGATAGTGGATTCCATCAGAGCGTTGATTGCTTTCTGCAAGAACTCAATGTCGAAGGAACGGTTCTCAACCATCTTGACCATCTTGCGGAACAAATACTCCGGTTCGATGATGTAGCCGAGGTCACGCAGAGCCTCTTCTACGATGGCAGCCTTGTATTCATCGTCATTCCAAGCATCCTCGTAGCTGATATTATCGTCTTTGAGAAGATTAACCATGTACTTCTCGGTCTTGTCGGAAAGGTAGTAATAGAAGATCATGCCCAAGATATAGTTTTTGAACTCGTATGCCTCCATGTTACCTCTCAGGGCATTTGCCATCGCCCATAGTTTGTTGCAAAGCTCTTTCTGGTGAGCCTGAATAGAATTATCCATTGTTCTCTCTCCTTATTGGTATTTCTCGGTGTGCTGCCGGATAAATTCGACGATCCGGTTGACCAAAGACCTCTTCTTGAGCAGCGGCATAGGCTTCTCAATACGGTCACGGATGTTTCCTGCATCCATTGTGCCGGAGAACTCATACTCAGAGATGATGTCCGTAAGCATGGAAGAATCAATATCCTCAGTCTTTGCGAAAGCAACGATCTCTTCTCGTTTCGCTTCATTTTCAAAGTCGTTGTATGCAGCGTCAATCTCATCCGCACTTTCAAGACCAACAACGACACGATCCAAGAACGCTTGAAGAATTTCAACCTTGCGAAGCAACTGCGGATTATCCGTCCTGCTCAATTCTTCCTTGATGTGCTTGATGTCGTAGTCCTTCTGCTTCTTGTCATCAAAGTGAATGTTGCGTATCAAGTTCATGATATAGGCAACATTGATACGGTCACTCTCCATGATCTCAATGCAGAAGTCCACATCATTCAGGACAGATACGACTTCTCGATCAGTTTTTTGCCGGGAGTAAAGCATCAGATACTTGCTCTTGTAGTCCTGATACTCCTGCTCGGACATGATGAGCGCATCCTGATCAAAGCTGAACTCAATGAATGTCTGCAAAGATTGGAGGTATTTTGTCAGCTCACGGAAAGTGATGACAAATTTCTTCTGGTCATCCTCGCTCTGCATGGTATCGACGGACTCAGGGTAGAGTGCCACTTCCTTGAGCTTCATAACCATTTCATTGAACTTCTCAACAAAATACTGATAGCCCGGAACGACAATGCCGGAGGTGTCCTGACTCTTGGAGAAGAGCGTCAGTGCGTCATCTGTCCGTTTCTTGAGGTTGCGGTAGCAAATGATGATACCAAACGGTTTCGTTTCTTTCTCGACACGGTTCGTGCGAGAATAGGCTTGCAACAGATCATGATACTTCAAATCCTTGTCCACATACAGCACAGAGAGTTGCTTGCTGTCAAAGCCGGTCAGGAACATATTCACGACGATGAGAATGTCCAGCGACTTAGTTTTCTTTCCTTTGACTCGATCTGAAATATCCTTGTGATACGCAGAGAAGGTGTCGGTAGAGAAATTCGTACCGTACATCTCGTTATAGTCCTTTATGATACGCTCCAAGGCATCTCGGCTATGCTCATCCTTGCCCTCAGCATCTTCGTTCTGCCCATAGGAGAAAATGCCGCTGATGTTCAGATCGTGTTTGATCTTCTTGAAGATGTCGTAGTATTTGACAAGAGCTTCAATAGAGGAAACAGCAAAGATAGCCGTGTACTGACCATTTCTCGTTTTGGCTTTGTGGTTCTGGACGATGTGGTTTGCAATGAGGGACATTCTCTCATCCGACATATAGAGTTCGCCAACATCAATCGCGTCAGCCAATGTCGGATCGTCCCAGTCAAAATCGCCTTCCATCGTCTTTATGTACTCAATATGGAAACCGAGGACATTGTTATCGAAGATAGCATCCTTGATCAAATAGTTATGCAAACATTCCCCAAACAGCATTTCGGTGGTCTGCGTGATCTTGCCCTCCGTCTTTCCGTTCACTTCAAAACGGGGCGTACCGGTAAAGCCAAAGAACTGCGCTTTCTTGAAATGCCGAACAATATCCTTGTGCATATCTCCGAACTGGCTGCGGTGGCATTCGTCAATGATGAAGACAACCTTTTCGTCACGGTATGCGTCCATTACCTTTTCGTATTGAGGACGCTTAACGGCATTTGCCATCTTCTGCATCGTCGTGACAATGAGCTGCCGGTTCTTATCCTTCATTTGCCGCACAAGAATGTCTGTGCGATCTGTGACATCAACAGAGCCAGCCTCAAACTTGTTAAACTCTTCGGTTGTCTGAGAGTCCAAGTCCTTACGGTCAACAAGGAAGATAACCTTCTTGATATTCGGATTAGCTGCGAGAATCTGAGCAGTCTTAAAGGATGTCAGCGTCTTTCCTGCGCCGGTTGTATGCCAAACATAAGCGTTGCGGTTAGTGAGTGTGGCTTGCCGGACAAGAGCCTCTACCGCATACACCTGATAGGGACGCATCACCATGAGCAGCTTGTCCGTGTCATTCAAGATGGTGTATCTCGTCAGCATCTTGATAATATGGTCTCTGGCAAGGAAGGAGATAGAGAACTCTTTCAGATTGGTGATACGCACATTGTTGAAGTCCGTCCAGAAGAAGGCAAGACTGTGAAGCATATCTCTGTCGGAGTTGGCAAAGTATTTGGTATCAACGCCGTTGGAGACAATGAAAAGCTGAATGAAGTGATATAGCCCGTTATAGGAGTGCTTCTTATAGCGCATGACCTGATTGACCGCCTCTCGAATGTCAATACCTCTGCGCTTTAGCTCGACCTGAATCAACGGCAAGCCATTCACAAGAATCGTCACATCATAGCGGTTGACATACTTTCCTACAACCGTTGTCTGATGCGTTACTTGGAAGATATTCTTGGTATGATCCTGATCGAAGAAAGACAGGTAAACCTTCGTCCCGTCCTCACGCTCAAGGACAAACTTGTCTCTCAGAATTTTTGCACTCTGGAACACGGACTTTCCAAGCATGAGGTTAAAGATACGCTCCCACTCTTTATCGGTGATAGGCGTATCAAGTTTGGGCGCATTGAAGGCTTCAAACTGAACTTTGAAGTTCTCCACCAATGCGTCATAATCAGGAATATCGACTGTGCTGTATTCCTGCTTGTTTAGCTGCTCTATGAATTGCTGCTCAAGAGCCGCTTCGCTTTGGTATGCCATATCTTCATCTCCAATACTTGAGGATCATTTTTGGTTGCCAACCGATCCTCTTTTTATTTTATCACAGCAACTGTCCGATATAGCGGACTCATTTTCGTCTTATTTCCAATGTCACATCGCCATTATCCGCAATGGACATTTGCATCGTTTTCAAATACTTGTCCACAAACTGTTTCTGTTCCGAAGAACTCATTTCAATTCGAGTCGCTCTTAACGCCTCTGTGAACATCTCGTAGATATTCAGCCGCACCGCCTGGTCTATGTAATGATACATCTCTTTGAACAGTGCGCCGATCTTAATATCCTCTGCATTGCCGGAGTAGAAGTCATCAATGTAGCAATAGAATATACCGGCATTGACAAGTGCGTTCTTCAAATCTGATCCGCAGTTTTCGCGCTCTATCATGACAAGGAACCGAGCCTCCGGTAAAGAAGAAATCAGCCCCCAATAGTCGGAGTCGCTGGACACCAAAATAAAGGAATCCACATTGTTTTTGTAATGCTCCTGACAAGTTCGGGCAATCAGCATCACATCAACCAGAGACTTGTTCTGCTTTACCCGTTCGGTCATCATGTGTTCGACCGGGATGTGGGTAAAACTATTCAGAATACGCCAAGCAGATGCACTATGCACATCATCAAACAGAATGATGGATGCTATCTTTTGTGTGTACTGATAGTCAAGATTCTTGAGCGTAGCGCAGAGCTTGTACGGATCAGAATTTTCACAATCTACCACTACAACAACCTTTTCGCTGCTACCAATAAACTCGTAGATGCTTCCTTTAATGTAACTTCCAGCATCAGAAACTTTACTGTACTCTGTAAAGTAGTCACCGTTCATTTGATAAAGCAGCGTCACGAATTTTTTATCGTTATAGAGCAGATTACCGACATCCTCCGGTTCCCAGTTTATATACATCTGGTAAGGATAAAAGAGTAAATGAGCGTAATAAATATCTGCTGCTGCTTTTGTCCCTTCCTCTTTCAAGCCATCTGGCATGAGAAAGAGGTTTTTTACATACAGCCAATTCAGCCAAAGAGGAAATAGCTTCTTGCAATTATTGATCCGATCAGAAATCAGCTTGTTTATCTCAACGATATGCTGACTTAGCTTCGTGCTGGACTTCTTTATAAAACTAACGCCATCCGCATTTAGTTGTTGAAGGCTATCCTGCGGCACATATTCCGGCATACTGCTGATTGAGAGATAACTAAACTTCATGCGCTCGTTGATATGCTTGAAGTTTCTTTCAATCGCTGTCCTTATGATACACAAATGACGGATTATCCGTGCCGTTTTGTCTGCATCAAGTTTTTCGTATATCTCTATCTTGGGTGCTTCATGCTCATTATCAAAAATGCGTTTCGGAACACCAATCAAATATGCAACCTTAGAAACAATTTCATAGGTGCTGTCTTTGTAGGTGACTCGATCATCTGTGGGAAACGCCGCCGCTTCAACGAGGACATTTTTCTCAGTCACAGCATTCTCAAGGACATCCATATATGCTCCTTTCGCTGAGATTTTTTTCTCTACCTATAACAAAATAGCCGCACGAAGACTCGGACCTATTTCTTGCCCGTTCGCACAGCTTCACATATATCTCCAATGTCACAATCCAAATAGTCGCAAATGCGCAGCAGAACAGAGAGGGCTACATCCTCGTTCTTATTGAGCTTACTCATCGTACCGGGAGACAGTTCTATATCCTTGCGCAAAGTGGATCTCGGGATCTCTCTTTCAATGAGCATTACCCATAATTTCTTATAGCTTATCTTCATAAAAGCACCTCTCTCAAACGTTTATAGTGAGACTCATTATATTATACACCAAACGCTTCAAATTTTCAATATGATGCTCCAAAAATTCAAAATATATTTCAATTTCATGGAGTGCATCACGGAGAAGAAAGCCTGAGCCGATTTATTCATACGGCTCAGGCTTTGATGGTTATTCCAACTCGGTGCTTTTTGCTTTTTCATGCTCCTGTGAGAGTGTCGGGCTGAGGAAATCATCCACATTTGCCTTCAAAGTGTCGATCGACCGAGCTTCCTTTTTGAGCTTCGCACGTTCATCATAGAGTCGCTGCTGCTCTTCAAGAAGTCTCTGCTGTTCCGCTTGCAGCGTCTTCAAGCTCGGCAGTTTTTCATCGCCCTGCATGGCAAGCAGTGTACCTCTTGCCGCCTCGAAAATCACAAGCTCGGCTTCATGCTTCGCCTTGAAGCTCTGCTTGTCTTTCGTCTTCTGGAAGGCGTCATATACGGGCTTGAGGCGCTGGTAGTTTGAGATGTTTTTGATGAGCGGCTGGACTTCCCGTAGACGCGCTTCAACGCCTTTCAGCTCCTTGCCGGTGCGTTCATAGGAGCTGTGAACGTCCTCGACCTTCCTCTCAAGATCGGCGTATTGGAGCAAGTTGTTTTCCGTGAGATAGTTGAGCGTCCGCGCCGCTTCCTTGAGGATTGTGAGCTTGGCTTTATACTCATAACCCCTGCTGTCGATGAGCCTGATCCGCTCCTGAATATCTCCGATAAGGGAGATGCCATTCGGCATGGTCTGCCTTTGGCTTCTTCGGGGCGTCCGTCCGGCGATCCGCTCCTTGATGCGTTCCTCGGTGTAGTTCTCTCCGATGGTTTTAGATCGAGTAAACCGCTCCTGACCTTCAGCGCGGAAGGAGATGTATTTGCCGGTCTTGATTTCATAACCGGCTTCCTGCATGAGCCGCAGAAAGTCATCGTAGTCCTTCGCTGTAATGACAAGCCGGTCGATGGTCTGCTTGAGCTTTTGCTTCCAGCTTGTGCCGCGTTTAGCCTCTGTGTATTCCTTGTAGTCCATGCCCTTGTTCTGCGATGGAGGGATCACAGACAGCCCATGTTCCTTGCATATCTCATCACTGAGTTGACGCAACTCCCGATAGGTTCTCCTGTTGCTTCGGTAGGCGTGGAAGTCCACATAGTTCACGGCATTGAAGATAATGTGATTATGGCAATGCCCCTTGTCGATGTGGGTAGCAATCACATACTCGTACTTGCCCTTGAGCCATTCGTCCGCAAGCTGCTTCCCGACCTCGTGAGCTTCTTCCGGCGTCACTTCACCGATGTCAAAGGACTGGATCAGATGACGGGCAAGCACCTTCGGCATCTGCGTTCCTTGCTGTACTGCAAGGTTTCTCGTCCATTCAAATTCTTTCGCCGCCGCATCGCTTGCAGCACACCCGAAGGACGAAACATAGAAGGCATCGTCTGTCTTCTGCGGGTCGAGAATATAGGCAAGAGCTTTATTTACAGTTCCTCGGATTGGCTTGATTTTAGTAATTGCCATATCTCACCCTGCCTTTCTTTCAGCTCTGCAATATCGTCTGCATAGAAGTGCCCAGTGGAGTTTATGCGGCGGCAAATCTGATTGATATTTGAGGCAACACGGCTGACTGCGGCGGCAAGTTTCTTCTGCTGCGTGTAGTCTACCTTGATGATATAGCCGTCAATCGCCATCTTCCGGAGATATGCTCCCATGTTCTTTGTTCCGAGCTGCGCCATCTTTGCCTTGATGATTCTTTTCTCATCGTCGGAGACGAAGAAGAGTACCTGATTTGGTCGCGTTCTGTTTGCCATAGGCGTTCCGTCCTTTCGTAAAGGAAGAGGGTTTGGGAGACTTCCCAACAAGCATTTTTTCGATTAAGGGGAGGGTTTCCTTAATTGGAAATCGCCGTGTGTATATACACCGGCTGTGCTTGCTATTCTCTAAAATCGTATTCCCTCGTAGAGACCCCTCGTAAAATACCCCTTCACTTTACAACGGACATTCTTTGAGAAAAAAACAGGGGTCTATGAGAAGAAATCTCTTATTTCCTTGACTCGTAGTCCTCGTCGATACGCTTTTTCCAATTCGTACCCAGAGGTACGCTGCAACGGACAGCAGAAACCGCTTCGCTCAGAACCTCATAGTTGAGCTGCGTTCC